>Ga0129298_10000015_pt1 | contig 51617 bp, 48 predicted proteins | sample I19B2metaG_FD_94707 | JGI IMG/M metagenome (GOLD analysis project Ga0129298, IMG submission 94707) | Lake sediment bacterial and archeal communities from Gulf of Boni, Indonesia to study Microbial Dark Matter (Phase II) - ​I19B2 metaG | ecosystem: Environmental > Aquatic > Freshwater > Lake >... | reverse complement strand
TTCGACGCATCGACCATCAAAGTCGTCTTCTTCGACCTAGACGACACCATTATTGCTCCTGGAAATGCCGCAAAGAAGGGTGAAGAGGCCTCCCTAAACATTCTCAGAGAGACGCACTCAAAATTCGAGCTATCAATGATCGATGAGAAATATGCGGAGCTCTCAAGAGAGATGCTCAACGAGTTTCAATCGGGTACAATGCCCCTCGCAAAAGTTTACGACAGAACTACGCGCTTCCGCAGACTCCTAAAAAAGTTACGGATCCCAGACCATTCGTTGGCCCAAAGAATGGCCAAAGAATACTGGAAAGTACGAATAGCAAACACACGACTGAATGAAGGCGCCTTGAAGGTTCTCAGAGATCTCTGTGAAACCTTCTCCCTAGGCGTCATAACCAACGGGCCGACCAAGTGGCAGGAAGCCAAACTGACAGCTCTCGGCGCGAGACCCTACATCAGGTACTTCATTGACTCCGAGACCGTCGGACATCAGAAACCGCAGCCAGAAATATTCACATATGCTCTCGATAAGGCAGCAGTAGCACCGGAAAGAGCCGTGATGGTGGGAGATAGTTTGGAGGACGATGTTGGAGGCGCACGAAGTGTAGGAATGCGCACGATCTGGTACAAGCGAAGAGAGCCGGTTGTCCTAGATACTTTCTTCTCCGATCTCGCGGCTGAGAAAACCACCACGGTCATTCCAGACTTCGAGATAGAGAAGCTAGAAGAGTTAATTCCTCTCCTCTTGAAATGAGAGAATCGAACCAATGCTATACAGGGATCTCGAAGCTGGGTCGAGCCTCGGAGGATCTCATCTGATCATTCTGAAAATGATAGCTGAATGGCCCGAAGCTCGAAGCTGAACCTGGATTTCCTCTTGGATCAAGGGCTATGACGTTGACCCCTCCACCTATCGGATCCCTCAACTCGATGACCTCTCTGATTCCCTTATTGCAGGCCTCCTGTGGCGCCATCCCCTGCCTCATGAACTCTACGACCATCTTAGACAGACAGGTTCTCATGGTCAGTTCTCCGCGCCCTACGCAGGCGGCCGCTCCATATCTGTTGTCGGCATAGTCTCCAGCTCCAAGAATCGGTGAGTCACCGACTCTGCCGGGCATCTTCATGAAGAGGCCGCTCGTCGACACCCCCACAGCAAGATTGCCGTCCGAGTCCAGCGCCATCACGTTAACCGTACCAGAAGACTTGGCTCTTGAGACGTACTCATTATACCAATGAAAGAGGCTCTCGTCCAGTGCTCTGTCTCGCACACCATACACGGAACCCTCGCGAGACGTCCATTCAAGGTATTTCTTCCGAGACTCCGACGTGAGAAGCTCCGACTTCTGGAATCCAAGCTTCTGCGCAAACATCTCGGCTCCTTCTGCTATTAGCAGGACGTGAGGAGTCAGTTCCATCACTTTCCTCGCTATCGATATGGGGTTCCGGTAGTGTTTGACACCAGCAACAGCTCCGGCCGCCAACGTTTTCCCATCCATGATCGACGCATCCAGCTCAACCTCTCCAAGAAGGTTGGGAAGACCGCCATATCCAACAGTCCAATCTGCCGGGTCATCCTCGACAACCCTCACCCCTTTTTCGACAGCATCCAAGGCTGAGCCGCCGCTCTCTAACACCCGAAATCCAACTTCAACGGCGCTTCGCCCATTCTGAGTAGCCATGACTGCGAACACAGTCTATACCTCACAAACGTCGGTGACCAAGATCGATGCGCCCAATCAAGAAAGCTCTTTCGCCCTTCAATCTTAATGTCTCTACATAGGCAAAGATGACCCTTAGGAAACAGAGCAGACAAGCGGCTCGACGGCTCCCACATCACCCATTGACTTCAGGAGTAAACCGTCGCCGGGTCCAGCACTCTCTAACGGCAAATTTACAGTAGAGATCACTGAGACAAGTGATTCAGCAACTGGCGTGGCTATCCCTTCCGCAGGCCCAGAAGGAAGCCCGCAAGAAAGCTGCCCGCAAATGGGAGCGCCGCAATAACCGAGACCACGACTTGGGCAAGCTGCGATCCAGACGCGATCCCCGAAGCTATCAAGGACTGCAACGCCTCAAAATTCACCGTTATCACACCTCTAAGGCCCAGATACGCAAGTATCATCACAAATATCCCGGCCAGCACCATCAACAGCTTCGCAACTTTCTTCAAGGCATAACCAACTAGAAAACCTAGAATTCCGCCCACGCCGATCTGAGCGACAAGTCCAGTCAAGGCAGATGTTACATCGACCATCCGAAAACCTCCTAACGTTCAAGGAAGCATCCAGCGACACTTGCGGGTTTCTGCACGTTTCCATTCGTTCCCATTGTGAAGATGCGCTTCACACAATAATGTATTGAAATGTTGTATCCAATTATTTGCATTGACATAGTACAAACAGACTCACTTCAATCGTCTGCCGATCTTCCAATAGCCGACATGCATGTAGGTCATGGCGCGCCCTTTTGAGAAGTCCACTTCTCCTTTTGAATCAAGCATGCTCTCTTCAACGTGCGATGATACGACCTCTCCGATGAATAGGTCGTGAGATCCCAGTCTGACTTTGTCCTTCACCTTACACTCCAAGTTGACTGGACACTCTCTTATCAATGGTGGGGCGACCTTGCCACTCGGCTCTGGTGTCAGGCCGCTCTTCGAGAATTTGTCCACTTCCCTACCAGAAACCTTTCCGCAGTAATCAGTCTGATCAACGATGTCTTTGGTTGGTATATTCACTACGAACTCGCCCGCTCTATCAATTAGCATATAGGAGTATCTTCCGGGTCTGATAGCTATTCCGACCATTGGCGGGTCGGAACAGACGACGCCAACCCAGGCGAGAGTGATGATATTTGGCTTGCCAGCTCCATCAGTACAGGTCACAAGGACTACTGGGCAGGGATATAGCAATGAACTCGGCTTGATTTCCGTTTTCGTCTCAGTCACGCCCAAGCATTTGGTTCTATCGACTGTTGTCACAGCGATCTTAAATCGTTCGTGATCAGGGTCCCACCCAAGGCGAGCAGTCACCATCTGCTTCCTGAACATCCCTGATGTCTGAGGGAGAGAAACATGCGTCGACGCCTCTGGCTCTGGACTCCTCACCCGAGAATCTATTTGCGCGTCCATGTCTCTCAACACATATATCTCTCAGAGAGCGATTTCACAACTTGGTTTTGAAGGGAGTGATCTTGGACGGATACGCCGTAAGAGACCAAGTGCTCTCTCTCCTAAAGGAGCATCATTCGTGGTTCTCCAAAAGCCTGCCTCTCATCGCTAGTGAGAACGTAACCTCTCATGCCGTGAGAGAGGCCCTGATCTCTGATTTCATGCACCGCTACGCTGAAGGTGATCCTCTAACCAGAGTCTACGCTGGATGCAGATACATCGACAAATGCGAGATACTCTGCATCGATCTGATGAAAGAGATCTTCAAGGCCGATTACGCCGATGTCAGACCCGTCTCAGGGGTAGTTGCAAACCTAACCATGTACACCGCCCTGACGGAGCCGAAAGATGTGATGTTCGCACTCAGCCCGACGACGGGAGGACACATCTCGATGGCCAAGAAGAGGCTTGGCGGCACGGCCGGAGCTGTACATGGTTTAGAGGTGGAATGGCTCCCATTCGACGAGAAAGAAATGAACATTGATGTTGACCAAGCCAAGAAGAAGATAGAAGAGATGAAACCCAAGCTGCTTCTATTTGGCGGAAGCGTCATCCTCTTTCCCCAACCCGTAAGGGAACTCGGTCAGTTCGCCAGAGAACAGGGGGCTCACGTCGGCTACGACGCGGCGCACGTCGCCGGACTGATAGCTTGTGGATACTTCCAAGATCCCCTAAGAGAGGGGGCAGATGTGATGACCATGAGCACTCACAAGACGCTACCAGGCCCCCAAAAGGGCGCGCTGGTGGCCAGAAAGGAGCTGAGCGAACTACTCTCCAGAGCCGCCTTCCCAGGATGCGTCAGCAACCACCATTTGCACAACGTCGCCGGCCTAGCGATCGCCTTGGCAGAGCTGAAGCAGTTCGGCAGAGAGTATGAAGGGCAGATCATAAAGAACGCCAAAGCCCTTGGTCAAGCTCTCCATGAGAGAGGATTGACCGTTCTGGCTGAGCACAAGGGATTCACGGATTCCCATCAGATCATAGTCGACATCACAAAGTTTGGCGATGGCGGAACCTTAGAGAAAAGTCTCGAAGAAGCCTCCATAATCTTGAACAGGAATCTACTGCCTTGGGATGTTAGGATGGGAAGACACTACACGAATCCCGGAGGACTAAGATTGGGAACTCCCGAGTTGACGAGGTTGGGCATGAAAGAGAGCCACATGTCCGAGGTGGCAGGCTTCATCAAGAGAATCGTAGTGGACAGTGAAGACCCGAAGAAAGTTTCCGCCGACGTAGGCGAGTTCAGAAAAGACTTCCAGAAGATCGCATACGGTTTCGATAGCGTAAGAGAAGCGTACGAGTACATACCGATCGCGTAGACTCGAAAGACAGATAAGAACCTCGACCTTCACCATCTAGGGCGGTAAACACCTTTGAGCAGCAGGAGAGAGCGCAGGAGAAGAGACACCGCCCCAATGCCCTCAATGAGCGCAGGCCTCCTCAGATTCTTCGAGGAGGAGACTGAAGGGATCAAGATCAGGCCACAGATAGTCGTGATCATGGCACTGGTGCTATCTGCCTTTGCTCTACTAGCTCATCTGGGCGTCTTTCCATTCTAGGAGAAAAGATAGTCGGTCAGGGATTCTCTCGAGAGATTCCTTATCGGATACGCCTCGATCTGACAACGCTTGCGAATAATCGTCGCAAGCTTGTCATCGAAGCCATGGCACGTATAGACTATTCTGGGGTTAGCCGTCTCCACGTAGGACAAAAGCTGTCTGAAATCAGCATGGAGCGATAAGGGGAACGCTCTGTCAACATCCCACTTCTTGAATCTGAGGGCCCAGCCCGTCGCAACCGCTCGAGACACCTCGCCTTTCGGAGCAGTCTCCTCGCTCTGCGGATAGATGAGTATAGCCTCACCCCGCGCAAGCATCTCCTCACCCTCCTCCGATTCCATGCCATAGTATCTCAGCTTCGCACCGTTCCCGACATACACCTCACTGAAACACAGGACTCTAGGATGAACCACCACGTCAGCACGTGTCAATTGGTTCGCGATCGCTATGATCTCCTGAGCCTTCCCAACAGGCGAGACCTTGAAAAATGGCGTCCGCCCAACTTCCAATGTCTGGGAGATCCACCTAGCTATATCCGCATAGGTACGCTCTCGCCTCGGAAAGACGTATGATGGCTCGCCATAGGTGGACTCAATTATCAACACGTCCGCGTCCTCGATTTCTGCTGGAGCCGTCACCAGAGTCTCTTGTAAGTTCATGTCCCCTGTGTATACGACCACTCCTTCGGACGTTTCGATCTTGTACTGAGCGGAACCGAGTATGTGCCCCGCGTTTAATGATTGAACTCTACAGGTGTCGAGTTTCAGCGTCTCGCCGTACTGTAAGGACCTGTGATCTTTGGGCCTTCTCCCGTTGCCTGCGTGATACAGATCGGCAGTTTGCTTGGTTGAGCATTTCTTACCGGGATTTGAGAAACCATATACGTGGTCGCCGTGGGCGTGGGTTATGAATGTGACCGATCCCTCAATTCTCCTGCGAGGATCAAAGGTTATCTTCTCGTGTCCATCCGAGATAACCACGCCGTCAGACCAATAGATCTTCACCGGCTGTTCCTCGCAGTCACTGTTGCTTGTGAAGCACTTCGATCCTGAGTACTGAGTTCAGGTTGATGAAAAGCTCACTCCTCTTTTCCCGGCTCGCCACCTGTGGGAGAGGGTTAGCGAGCGAAGACCTTAGTATGACGGCTTCCGCCTCCGACATCCAGAGACCGGGGGGGTGCTGCGAAACCGCCGTCACAATCCCTTCGTATCCGAAGTCTCTGTCGATGACTACAAGAAGTTTCCTTCCGATCAGTTTCTCAAGCGCATGAAAAACAGATGGACTTATCGACATAGACTTCTACAAGTATAGTCAACTGCAGTTCGGTAACTAAACCTTTGCTCGATCGGTCCTCCTTTTCCGGGCCAAAAAGGTTGGGCCGCTCTTTAGGCTCGCCAGCTCTCTCTTGGACAGGCGCCTACGTTTCAGCTTCCAAGAGTCGTCAGAGAGAATTGCGCTATTTCCCAAAGGATCCATCAGGATCAATCTGAACTTCAGCTCGCCTCTCCGTGCTCGTTCAAGTTTCTCCAAGAAATCGATATACTTCTTGTGCTTGGACCCCGACTCTTCCCTCGCGATTATCGAGGAGGATTCCTGCACTCTCTCCAATATCCCTTCAACATTCGAGATGAAGCCCTCTGCAATCGGTCCCGGATCGATCCTCACTCCGATCTCGGGAATTCTTATCGTCCCACTGCTAGAGCGTATCACCCTAGTCTTCAGGTCCCCAGCGTCCGTGATGGTGAAGACCAGTTTTGACGGTTCTCTATACTCAAGGGTCGCCACGTCCCGTCTACTGTAGCCACACCTTACGCATCTGATGAGAGACAGCAGCATTTCTCCGAAATATGGGATTGTTCCCTTACTCTCTGAGAGCTGCAGATCGCCTCCACAGATCGGACATTTCGCATCCAAGAGACGCGCGACACTGCTCTCTTCCAAGCTCTGTCGCCACCATAGGTTTTTCAATACTTAGATAGCCTTTACTAGAGACCGTGCTCGGGTGCCTTGGATGGCTTCCAGCGACCCAGTCAGGTTCAACCTGGCCACTAGCCGCTACCGACTACTCTTCTCTCTGCCCCGAATGGCCTCGATAATCGTTCTTCTTATTCTACTGCCGACATCACTAGGATCTCTTGCATTTCTCATCAAAGACCCTACAATCGCTAGCGCAGGAACGGGTGTAGCTCTGGGAATTTCGTTAGCACTCACCTCACTTGTTACAGAGGCGTTCTCTTCAAGGCTGATCCTGCCTGAAGACCCTATCATAAACCGAAGGCGACTGTTTGGTCTTTCATTGGTTACGGGGTTCATCTGGGGGTCATTGCTGCTCCTAGGTGCGCTTTTTGACAGAGCCTTTGGCATCTCATTGCTTAGGGCCTCTTCTCTCTATGGGCTGTCCTTGGCGGGCGGGCTTAGATCAATCGTCATAGCCCCTTTGTCTGGACATGGGAGACTCAGAGTGTATTGTGCAGCGGTCCTGCAACCGATTCTGCTCGTGCTGTCTTCCTGGCCATTCTTCGTGTATGATGCCGCTGAAATCACATCTTTCATCGCTGGCTTGATGATAGTATTTGCTGCAGCCTCGCTCTTCATTGCGCTAGTTGACAAGAACATACTTGCGAGAACCGGCAAGATTGGACTTGGATTGTTTAGAGGCTTCGTTCTCAACTGGGTCGAAGATCGACACGAACTTCTCGAATCGATCCTTGATGATCTGGGATGTGAGGCTGACGTTAAGATATCTACTCTGAGATTCACCAGCCGCAACCAAGAGAGTCTGATTGTGGTCCCAACCATCCATCTCGGCCCCTTCAAGAACGTCGGAAGTAGTGAACTCTCTCACAAGATCTCATCTGCATTGCGTTCGAAAACCAACACCACCGTCCATGTACCACATGGCCTGTCAGGTCACGAGTCCGACCTCACCTCGCACAAAGAAATGCAAAAGGCGCTGAGAGCTTTCGGAGAACTCTTGGACGCTAGACCTACTGAATCCGAACTCGCAACTAAGTTCACCCGCGTACAGAAAGGAGTAGCCAAGGCTAGCTGTCAGATCTTCGGACGCACAGCGTTCATAGCCCTCACAACGTCACCGCTCAGCATGGAGGACATACCTCGACGTATAGGGGAGAGGATTGAGTCGACCGCGAAGGAACTAGGATTAAATGCAATCGTGGTAGATGCCCACAACTCATACGATGACAGCGCCCCCTTGCCAGACGAGGGTGCTCTCTCAGATCTCGTTGAGTCGGCCCGCGAGTCCATGCGCCTATGCAATTCATACGAGACTTCGGCCTTCGCAGTCGGATCGGCTAGAACTCAAGTCCATGGATACGGAGTCTATGAGGGAGTCGGGCCAGACGGAGTCGGAGCGGTCATCATTCGCACAGCCGGACAGACAACATCGTACATAGTGATAGATGGCAATAACATGGTAAAAGGGCTGAGAGAGGAGCTCCTGAACTTCACAAGAGAGCTGGGAATAGATGAAGGAGAAGTCATGACTACCGATACACACATGGTCAATGCCCTCTCTCCTGGAGGACGCGGTTACCATCCCATAGGCGAGGTTGTCAACAGATCAATCATAAGACACAGTGTTAGTGAAGTGCTCGGGCGTGCTTTGGGCAACATGGAGTCGAGCAGAGTTTCATTTGGCGAGACCAAAATAGAGAAGATAAGAGTCTTAGGGACGGATTTCGCAACCATCGTTGGTCAGTTGGTTGATGAGTCAGTTCGAAAAGCAAAACGCCTTGCTTTGACGGTTGTATTACCATCATGTATACTCTCCGCCCTTGTGTTCATTCTACTTCTAATGTGAGTCGTAGGAACCAAACGGATCAAAAATCTGTGGAGGCACCACACAAGACTCCGATTTTCGGATGGACTTAATTACAGCTGGAAGATGATCATTCCAGAGCTGATGAGAGATGTGCGTCATAGGCAAGGATCTACTCGAACGACTTCAACGAGAATACAGACTGGTATGGCCTTTCGATCCCGCACACTTTGATGGTGACGGTTACGTCCTCTCCGTCGCTGAGGATGTCACCATCAACTACTTGGATTTCGAAAATGTTGTGAGCTTAGAATTCGTCCACATTCCTTGGTTTCTCGTGGGCTACATGACCACGAAATCCAAATTCGGGCGACTCGGCCTAATGTTCTCAAACTCTGCAAAAGCTCATAGCGGGTTCATAGGCAGAATCGTGCTTGAGCTAACCAATGTATCGAAACTGCACAAGCCGATTACAATCTCAAAGGGTGAACCGCTGATTCATCTCGATTTCTGGACACGGCTTGGAAAGCCTTCACCTTACGACGGAAAATACATGTACCAACACATGAGCGAGGAAGAAATCAAGATGATAGAGCCCTTCGCCATCAAGAGCGCGAAAATAGAGTCGCCAGAAAAAATCTTGGAGATCGAACGCCCAAGAGAGCAGATAAGATCGTAATACCCAAGGAGTGACTCGAGAGGCTACATGAACATCGCAAAGTTCCATTTCCAAGGGACATAAGACGCGGACCACGGATGCTTGTGCCATTCTTCTTAAATTCTTCTCGACGTCAATTGAGGAAGCCGGAGGCTCTGTGGATGTCGACCCTCACGCCATCTGAGATACGATCAAAGTTCGGCCAACTCTTCTGTAAACGCCTCATCACGATGGTTGACGAGGTCAGTCAAACAGTTGAGATCATCGAGGAGTGCTCTGCCAAAGGGCCCGTGGAATGGGATGCCGTGAATAGACTGAGGGCTGGAGGCGTTGTCCAGAGAGCTTGGACGGAAGGAGCCACACTCCATTTGATCGCCAAAATTGGAGAAGTGCCTGTCTCATTCGGACCCTCAAGCAAAGAACTCGGCGGACAGGCCCTCGAGGCGGTTGAGATCAATGGTGACAAGGTGTCCACCAGATGGGTCGGAATCGCAGGGGCAGGGCTAGGAGTAGCAGCCTGTCTTCCCCAAGGAGAGGGGGTCATCCAAGCGAACTATCCGACGGAAGAGGACCTGACAAAGGTGGGAGGGACGAGAGTCAACAGGGTTACAATAATCACACCGAAGACACAGAAAGTCGTGGTGGGCTTGGACGATACAGACGAAAAAGAGAAAGGGGCGACATGGGTACTCGGACTCAAGGCGGCACGATCAGTCCACGGAAAGACTGGGGTCGAATTTCTCGCTCACAAACTTGTCCAACTCTATCCCGGAGTTAGCTGGAAAACAACCAATTGTGTCTCAACAGCGCTGACTTTTGCGGCGAGACAGAAGGAACAGCTTGTCGCTGAGTTCCGCAAGTCGTTGGAAACAGGCATCTTCTCCCCAAACGCTTCTATGGCGGTGAAAGTTGGAATAGGCGTGCCGGAGGATTTGAGGGTTTACGGAAGAAGCGCAAAACGCAGGATTCTGACTTATGAAGAGGCTGTCGATGTCGCTTACCACACAGGTGTCGAGCTCATCCCTATCACAGGCAACAGAGGCTCCATAGGAGCATTGGCAGCAGTCGCATGCGCAGATATGGGCATCGAAGCGGCAGCGTTGGCAGAAGACTTGGCTCTTTTCAAGGTGTCCATCTGATGAAACTGACTGGCAACATTAGAGGACTCGCTTCAAAGAAAAGAGTTCGAGTCGCCGTTGGAGTCGGAGAAGAGGACGCGGCAAGCATACAGAGACTCGCTGAAGCAAGGCAAGAAGTTGAGAGGCTCGGCTTGGCGCGGACAATCCTTGTCAGCAAGGCGAGACTCAACGGCAACAACTACTGTAAGGCCGAGGAACCGGAGAAAGAGATCATACGCTTGTTGAAGTTTGGAGAGGTAGAGGCTGTTGTGAGAGGCACGCTACCTGCAGGGCCGTTCATTCGTCTAGTACGCACGGCATATGATATCGATGAAATCTACAGGATCGGCCTACTCGAGACGTTCGACGGGGAAGACTTCTTCTTTGCTCCCGTAGGCATCGATGAAGGAGCAACGATCTCTCAGAAATTGAGACTCATCTCGGAGGGCAGCCGCCTACTACGCTCGCTTGGAGCATCAGTCAAAGTCGGCGTTCTCTCGGGTGGCAGAAAGGAAGACCTAGGAAGAAGCGAAAATGTCGACAAAAGCCTAGCTGAAGGAGAACTCATTACATTGATAGCAGGAGAGACTGGAATTCCTAATGTCGGTCATTACGCCATCTTGATAGAAGATGCGGTCAGATCGGGCGCTGACCTAATCATCGCTCCAGATGGAATCTCTGGCAACTTGATCTACAGAGCGCTTGTCCACCTGGGAGCAGGCAGATCTCATGGAGCTGTCTACTGCGGCTTGAAAGATGTCATAGTCGACACGTCGAGAGCTGCTCCGACCGGAGAATACGTTGGCGCGATAGCTCTAGCCGCCGCTGTAGCACAAGTTACGAAGTTCACAAGATCTTCCTAGCCGGTGTCGACCCGCATGCTCAGTGATATCGTTCGACAGGTGAAGAGCTTCAAAGGGTTGACAAGGAAATCCATCCTCTCAGAGCCGTTATCCATCTTTGGCGACCAAAGCTTCGATGATGCAGGCGCGACAAAGGTCGGCAAAAACTACGTTGTTATCTCTGCAGATGGCATAGTGCAAGAGCTGGTCCGTGAAGATCCTTGGTCAGCTGGATTCTTCTCAGTACTGGTCAATGTCAACGACGTAGTAGCCAAGGGGGCAAAACCTCTTGGATATGTGAACGTCGTGTCATCTTCGAAGGAGGTTATCCGCCGGAAGATCTTTGAGGGGATTAAATTCGGGCTGGAAAAGTATAGGCTTCAGATGCTCAAGGGTCACACCAATCCCGACACAAATTACGATTCGGTTGATGCCGCTGTCGTGGGAGTCGCGAAGCGGTTTGTCCCGAGCAGTGGTGCTAGGAAGGGAGACGCGCTAATGCTCACTATAGACTTGGATGGACTTCCGGGAAAAAGGAGTTGGGTCAGAACCTTCGATTCAGTGAAGTCGAAATCGAGTGAAGAGGTCTTGGATCGACTAGGAGGCGTCGTCAGAGTCTGCGAACTTGGACTCGTGTCAGCCATGCGAGACGTAAGTGGAACCGGTATCATCGGCACCCTAGCAATGCTATGTGAGTCGAGCAGGGTGGGGGCAACAGTAAGGCTTAGCAAGATCGTGTCACCCAACGGCATACAACTGTCAGATTGGCTGCTCACCTATCCAGCCATGGCGTTCATCTTCTCCACAAGACAACCCAGCAAATGCGGAGAAATTCTGAGCCAGCATGCGCTCTCTTCGTCTGTTATTGGCGAAACATCCTTGGACACAAAGATAATTCTCTCTGATAACTCAAAGAGAGAAGTCTTCATGGACCTTGACAGAGAGTCGGTTTTCGGTTTCAAACCAGCACGCGATCGAGGTTAAGGGGCCATCTTTGACAGTGAACGTACCATGCGCCGTGCCAGCAGTCGCGACTAGCCAACGCCTATATTAGTTACCACCGTTTATTGACTGGCGACACGGATATTGAGCGATCCCGAACTCGAAAGAATACGGAAGAACAAGCTCAGGCAGCTAACGGAGGACGGGAGACACTTGTCATTAGCATCCGGCGAAGGAGGATCGACCCAGCTGGAGACCAAGAACTTCCATCAAATAGTTGATACATCTAAGGTGCCGGTGGTTGTTGATTTCTGGGCTGCATGGTGCATGCCCTGTAGAATCATGCATCCAACATTCGAACGACTATCAAAGAAGTACGTAGGCAGGGCAATGTTCACGAGACTCAATGTGGATGAGAATCCAGAAATAGCCTCAGAGTACTCGGTATACAGCATACCCACATTCATGATCTTTGTTGGCGGCAAGCCAGTTGAGCAAGTCGTCGGCGCCGTCGGAGAAAAAGCACTAGAGAGAGCGGTTGCCAAGCACATCTGATAGCCGGTGCAACGATGGGCGTCGGCACAGACGAACTCTTCGACATCATCATCGTGGGAGCCGGGCCTGCAGGCCTCACTGCGGGGATATACGCGGCCAGAAAAGGGCTCAGGACTCTCATTCTTGAGGCAAAATACCCAGGGGGCAGAGCGGCTGAGGCGGCTCATATAGAGAACTATCCCGGATTCCCTGAACGGATCTCAGGTCTTGAATTGACACAGAAGATGCTCGAGCAAGCCGAGAAACATGGTGCGGTTGTGAGGACCTCCGAAGAGGTTGTGAAACTTGATCTGAAAGATCCCATGAAGCTCGTCGAGACAAGAGAAGCCGTCTATCGCACCAGAGCCCTGATAATGGCAATAGGAGTTCAACACAGAAAGTTGAGGGTTCCTGGAGAAGACAGACTGCTTGGAAAAGGGGTCTCGTATTGCGCCGTATGTGACGGCCCTCTCTTCAGGGGGAAGAGAGTCGCTGTGATAGGGTCAGACAAAACAGCGGTCGAGGACGCTATGTATCTCTCCACACTTGCAGGTCAAGTCTTCGTTATTCCTCACGAGTATTCTCAGAAGAGCGTCGCAGCCATGGAACAGAGCTTGAAAGGCCTCCCGAACACCGAACTGATCCTTGGTGCAAGACTGAAGGATGTTAACGGGGACAATCATGTCAAAAGCGTTACAGTGACTCATCAAGGAACAGAAACTTCAGAGATGTCTGTAGACGGTGTCTTTGTCTCGATCGGGGTCATGCCTGCGACAGAATTGTTAGGTAGAGCGGATGTTGCACTGGATGGGTCTGGATTCGTATTGGTCGACAGGAAGCAGAGAACGAACCTCTCGGGAGTCTTTGCAGCGGGGGACTGCACTTCGAATGCTATGCAGATCGTTGCAGCTGCAGGCGAGGGTGCTACCGCAGCCATCTCAGCTATCTCCTACATTCAAGGTTTGCGCGCGTGTCCAGCGTTAGGCCCCTATCTGGTGTAGCCTAGATGCGCGCATGGAATATCAGAAAGTCGCTTTTCTGGAGAACTGTCTTTGGTAAATCGCCCTGACACGTTGAAGAGTGTCTGCCTCTTTGGGCTCCTTGTCGAGTCTGATTCTCTTTATCCTAGCGAATCTCAAAGCCATCCCCGATTCGTATTTGGGGCTTTTCTGTATCTCGTTGTACGCTACTTCCACAACTAGCCTGGGTTGGACCGTTACAACATGGCCATCAGTTCGCGTTGCAGTCGTCCCAAGTATGCTCGTTATCCGTCTAAACTCCTCGTCGGTCAGACCTTTGAAGGTCTTTCCTACCTCCATAAACCTACCCGATTCGGGATCGAATGCAGCCAGATGGTAATCTGAGAGCCAGCCTGTCCTCCTACCATATCCATATTCGGCGGCGACAACCACCAAGTCCAATGTGTCCAAAGTCTTCTTCACTTTGAACCACTGTTTGCCGCGTATGCCAGGAGTGTAGGGGCTGTTCGGATTCTTGACCATGACCCCTTCATGTCCGGCCTCCACAGACTTTTCAAAGAATGCCTTGGCCTCCGAGAGCTGTGAGGTGACTATCTTGGTCACCAGAGGAAGCTCGGATACCTCTTGCAGCCTCTCTCTACGCGTTCTGAGAGGTTCATCGATCATAGTATGCCCATCCAACAACAGAAGGTCGAAGAGGAAAAGTCGCGTTCGAACCCTACGCGATTCTTCTTCTATCTCCCGCACTCTCGTCAATCTTCGCATCAAATGCTGAAATGGCATCGGTTTGTCATCTTTCCCTATGGCTATCAGTTCGCCTTCCACGACCGCGGACCTAGCCTTCAGTAAGTTGACTCCGTCCGCTGAGATCTCTGGGAGACTATCCGTTATGTCTGTGAGCCTTCGGCTGAATATCCGAACGTTGCCTTCATCCTTATGGATCTGAACCCTAGCTCCATCCAATTTATGCTCGACCATGAGATCGCCTATTCTTGGGGTGAAGATCTCCTCCAGAGTGTCAGCGTTTGCCGCAAGCATGGGCTTCACAGGATGAAACAATGTCAGCTTCGCTTTGAGAAGTGTGTCTGGCCCCCCTCTCTTCGCCTCTAACCCCACGAGGCCGACATCTCCCATGACCAGTACAGCTCTTCTAACTACACCGTCATCGACATCGAATGCCCTAGCTACAGCTTCTTCCATGAGACCATCAGTGAAACCTATCCTCATCTCCCCGATCAGATTCTTTAGAACAAATTCAGCTTCGATAGGACTACATCGCCTCAAGAGGGCGTCGATGATGGCGGACTTCTTTCGCCGAGAGCTGGGGCCTTTCGATGACGCTATTGCCTCATACAACTTGTAGACTTCTACAATAGAGAGAGGAGACTCTGTCAATGTCGCCTGCTTCATAGGAAAGGCCCTCTCCAATAGGCCCCTAACATAGGACGGAAAATCTTCTGAGGTTCCCGGTTTGGATCCGACCATCGCAACCCTCGATCCAATCAACGTCGCGACATTGCGCCAGAGGATTCCGACGCTCACGTCCAGTACCTTTTGATCATAGGAAGGGAAGATCTTGCCAGTTATCATTCCAACAGCTGGCATCACTTCTTCCTCTTCAAGTTCAGACAGAAATTCTGCAACCTTTCGGATCTTTTCGATACGAGAACGAGTCCTTTCAAGCTCCTCACATAGCTCGGCGACTTGAAGTAGCGTTGCCGTGACGACGATCCCCCAGACTTCTAGCGTCCACCAAAGGAGATGTTCGAATAATGATAATAGCATACTCCTGCGAAAGTCTTTCATAACGAAATCCGTCGATTATCTAGGATGTGACGAACCCATGACCCAACGAAGTCAAGAGAATGTCGTTCTAATCGGCAAGAAACCGATAATGAACTATGTCGTTGCATGCATGACCTACTTCAACGCCGGAGGCAACGAAGTGGTCGTGAAAGCACGCGGAAGAGCGATCAGCAGGGCTGTCGACACGATCGAACTGCTGCGCCGATCCTTCCTGAAGGATCTGGCGATCAAACAAATACGGATAGGAACTCAGGAAGTCACCCGCGTCGAAGGAGAACGAACCAACGTGTCGACCATCGAAATAGCCGTACTGAAGCCACCGGAAGGCGGTAAGAAGCGAGTAGATGCCACTTCGGACTAGTTTCTGCTTCGTCCTTCTGTTTTCAATCACCTTGCGAACGGAGTTCGCAAAGTAATATATTGACTTAGGGCTTTTCACTTAGTCTTGACGCGTGGGATGGATTTGACGAAGTATAAATATCCAAACATCGTCATACCTCCGCCTGGCCCGAAGGCGCAAGCTATTCTGAAACGCGACGAGGTCATCATGAGCCCCTCCTATCTGACCTTCTACCCACTTGTGGCTGAGTCTGCGAGTGGCTGTATCGTAAGAGATGTCGATGGCAACGAGTACATCGACTTCAACTCCGCGCTAGTTTGCATGAACGTGGGTCATTGCCACCCAAAGATTGTCAAAGCCATAAAGACTCAATCTGAGAAGCTCTTGCACTTCTCTTACACGGATTTCTACTACGAGCCGATAATCGAGCTTGGTGAGAAGCTCTGCGACCTTGTGCCAATGAAAGCTCCAAAACGCGTGTACTTTGGAAACAGTGGGGCCGAAGCTGTCGAAGCCGCGATGAAGTTGACAAGGTGGCATACGAGAAAACCGCGCTTCATGGCTTATATCGGAGCATTCCATGGCAGACTCTTCGGATCGATGAGTCTCACTTCAAGTAAGCCTGTTCAGAGGAAATATTTTTCACCCTTGGTTCCGGAAGTTACGCACGTATTCTACCCCCACTGCTACAGGTGCCCGTTCAAGCTGGAGTACCCTGAATGTGACTTTTGGTGTGTATCCTACATAGACGAGTATCTATTCCACAAGTTTCTGCCACCCGAGGAGATCGCGGCGTTCTTCGCCGAACCGATACAAGGCGAGGGAGGATACATCGTGCCACCTGCGGATTACTTCAAGCGTTTGAAGAAGCTCCTCGACGACTATGGTATACTCCTAGTGGACGATGAAGTTCAATCTGGAATGGGAAGAAGCGGGAAATGGTTTGCGATCGAACACTTTGGTGTCAAACCTGACGTGATGTGTGTCGCTAAGGCGATCGCATCTGGACTACCCCTAGGCGCAATAGTCTCTAGAGCCGACCTAATGGATTGGGAAGGGGGCTCCCACGCAAGCACCTTCGGCGGAAACCCGGTGGCGTGCGCGGCCGCTCTCAAGGTCATAGAAGTCATCAAAGAAGAACGTCTACTCAACAACGCTCTCAAACAAGGCGAGCACGTAATGAAGAGACTGAACGAGCTGAAGGAGAAGTCGAAGATCATCGGTGATGTCCGTGGCAAGGGACTGATGATTGGCATGGAACTCGTCAAAGATAAGAAGACAAAAGAGCCCCACGCCAAAGCAGCTGCGGAGGTATACATGAGAAGCTGGAAACGTGGCATCGCGTTGATCTCTGCAGGCGTTTCGTCGATAAGAATTGCACCGCCCCTGATCATAACGAGAGATCTCGTCGACTCAGCCTTGGACATCATCGAAACAGCGGTGAGAGAGGTCGAGAAAGAGGGAATCTAGCCTCCACCTTTTTTATCTTTTCCAAAAGCTCGTCTCGGCATCTACTATTTTTGACTGCGCCTTATTATCTGGAGAAGCTCCTCCTCCACGGTAGGTGCCAACGTCGTCTTTTCTATGAATCGTCCCAGCTCTTTGCCACGTTTGTCATAGACAATAGCCGTGGGGACTCTCTGAACCCTCAGCTCCTCGGCAAGGTCCACATGTGAATCAAAGTCGACGATCTTGATGATAAGTCCACTGCCCGTCTCTAATGAGAGCTTTGTGATGACAGCCACCTCGGCTGTGCACTCCGAAGACCAAGGGGCCGCAAACAGTACGATGTAATGCTTTTCGATGATCCTGTCGAACTCAGCGACAAGTTCCCTGCTCAGAGTGTACTCTTGCATCCTTCGTTTGATTTCTCGTTTCGCCCTTTCATTTCGGAGTCTATTCACATATTCGATTGGATCCATACCAACCTTCAGAGCAGCCACCATCATGCGCGATACCTTGCCAAAAAGAAGTCACACTGTTCCAAGTTCGACAGAATTGATGGCGCTATGCATCGACTCCAGTCTCGGCTGACGAACATTCTCGACATTCAAAAGTTAAGCCCTTCTATGGCTGCATCGTCTTACGAGGCTCCTTCAGGAGATCCAAACAATACGTTCTGTTCCCTGCTAGATCGAAGTGTTATATCTACATCCAACTGCTTCGCTATTCTCTCTAACGTCGTGAACGCGGAGGATGACAGCTCAAGAGATCTCTGAGGGGCTACTCTCGCATAGAGATGCCTGAACTTGACGGAATCTCCTACTTTGAGATCCTCTGCGTCCTTGGCGAGACGTCCCCAAAATGAGACCTTCACTTCACCGCTGGCATCCTTGATCATGACCGAAGTCACCTCAGCGGGCCCACGGCTGGTCATGACATTCTTCATAACAGGGGTTTCCATTATCCGACCCGCAATCGATGCGTCGTTCATCTCCGGTTTCAGCTCGCTGATTTTGGTGAACTCATCTTCAATTTGTGGGATTTCAGCCCCGACGTTTCCCAAGCTTCGCGTTATCTCTCCTGATCTTCCAAGGCTGAGATCGGTTCTACCCTTATTCTCCTTAGCGTAGGCCCCTTCAATAAGCAGTAGGTCGCCCACTGACAGATCGCTTAGAATGTCCACTTTCTCGTCCCAGAGAGAAAGACGGATTGACCCTGTTTCATCCCGAATAATCACGTTAGCGACCTTCCCGCCTTCTCCGCTCTGCCTACGAAAGTCGGCCACCAGACCCTTGGCGGCGAGTCTTGCGACCACTGTGAGGTCGATGTCTCCAGGCCTGATCGATGATATTTTGGTTGTAGGAGGAGCAGGAGTAACCAGATCTGGAGGGGTATTCGAGTCGGGCTTAACTTCTCCAGATCTGTCAACGTGGACCTCGAGACCACCCCTGATACCTTCTTTAACACGGGCATTTCTAATGCAGACATAACTTCCTTTCGAGATAGTAGCCATCTCAGCAGCCCTCTCGCCCCAAGCGACGATGGTCACGGAACCACTATTGTCGGTTATTCGTGCACGAAAGACCGTGCCTTCGGAACCGTCTGATCGTTTGAATCTGCGAACCGTTAATATTCTCGATATTCTCCCGTGAATATCGACTTTCAGATCCCGTGTACTGAGTTTGGAAATCTCCGTAAAGCTTGGAAAGCCTTCGATTTGAGAAGCCGGCTGTCCAACTGGCAACACATCTCCCTTGTTTCCGATGTGTATTTCGGATTTCCCCTCGGGGCCTTCCCTGACGTATCCATGGACGACCCGCACAAGATCATTGACAGAGACTCCTCGAAGCTCAACAACATCTGCTTTGTCATCCCAGAGAACAACTCCTGCAGAGCCTGTCAAGTCAGAAACCACCATTCTTCTCACCTTTCCAGTCGACCCGCCAGCTTTTCTGAAGGTCTGGGTTTGATGAATTTCAGCAATCGTCCCAGAAAATGTAACGTCGCTCAGCCCGGGCACAAGGTAGCGTATCAACAAACTAGAAGTAGGCATGTCACGTTCGTTTAGATCCAAGTTGAGATCGGAAGCAATGATGTAGGCAGCGCCTTCATCAGATAGAAACCTAGAACCGATTTCTTGCTTCTTCTCCGCAATGGCTCTAAGGAGATCTTCCCTGTTCAGGACTGGCCTACTTTTCATTATTCTCGATAGAATCTCTTCAAGGTCAGACATCGGGAATTCAATCTCCGGTCGGAAAACGCTGCATTGCTTTCTCAGCAGCCCTTCTGAGCTCAGCCGCTTTGGCTTCAGGGTCTCCGTCGTATATGAACGTCCCCGCTCCTTGCTCAAGCCCTCCCAGAAACTTCAGCAGATCCTTCTCCCTATAAGGAGGGTAGAACTCAACATGAAAGTGGAAGTAGTCATACTTTTTTCCATCTGTCGGCCTTTGATGCATCGCCATCACATATGGCATCGGAAACTCGAATAGCAAGTCGTAGGCGAGCGAAATGAGTTTGAGCATCCAAGCTAGATCCCTTCTCTCCGCAGAGCTGAGATCCAGAAGAGACTGGCAATGTCTCAGCGCATAAACGTGGGTCTCGTATGGCCATCTTGAGTAAAATGGAAGAAAGCACACGAAGCTCTTGTTTTGGAGAATCACTCTGCGGTCTCTCTTCTCCTCCTCCATCACGTCGCAGAATAGGCATCTTCTGAATTTCACGAAGTAGTCCTTACTTGAAGCCAATTCTCTCTTGACAATGGGCGGTATGAAAGGCAGCGCGTACAGCTGTGAATGCGGATGACTTAAGGTAACACCGATCTCCTTCCCTCTGTTTCTGAACTCGTATACATACCGTATCTCCTCGCGCGCACTGAGTGCATCGAACCTGTCGGCAAGCAGATCGATCACTTTGATGATTCTCTCGACCGAGAGATATCCCAGATCAGTTTCATGATCCTTTGTCTCAAGGATCACCTCACAGAATCCTTTGGAACTCTCGAACCTGAAGAGGTTCGAGTGCGTCTCCCTCTTCGGGGGGGCGGTAATGGACAGGGAGGGAAATAGATTAGGGACGGCCTTGACCTCCCATGAGCCTTCCACATGCGGATCACCCTTGCAGAATGGACATGAGGTTTGTCGATCGGTTGACGGCTCAACGGGCCGCTCTTTTCGATGCGAGGCGACTATAACCCATTCTTGGAGAATAGGATTCCAGCGTAGCTCTTGCATACAAATTCCTCTCATTACGAGTTCTCGGAGATCAGTCGCCTCGCCGCCTCTCTGACGCTCTCAACGCTATTATGATGTGGAGACCATCCAACTCGCATAAGCCTTGACACATCCAACAGCATATTTCTGACATCGCCTGTCCAGCCTCTACCATCTTCAAATTCGGTTTTAAACCGCAGATGAACTTCCTTCAATCCCATCTCGTCTGCTACGATTTTTGCTATCGTCGCGGCATCTACTTGATCGACTGATCCGACGTTAAAGATCTCAATAATGTTCGCTGAGGCCTCAAGCCCTGCAAACATGCCGTCAATGCAGTCATCAACGAGCAGGTACGACTTTCTCTGCCGTCCATCGCCCAAGATCTCCAGCTCTTCCCGGTTCAACCTGAACTTGGTTATAAAATCCCATAGAACTCCGTGCCTAGATCTGGAACCAACAATATTAGCCAGTCTAAAGATGATCGCCTTCAAGCCGTAGGAATGGCAATACGCCGAAATCAATGATTCGCACGCAAGTTTTGATGCACCGTATATGGAAATGGGACAAAGAGGCCCGTAATCTTCAGGCGTAGGTATCTGTGATGCCTCGCCATAGATTGTCGAAGTCGAGGTAAACACGAACGTCTTGGGCAAGCTAGACCTCCTCAACGTTTCTAAGAGGCCAAAGGTCGCGAGAACATTCTGTTCATAGTGTGTCCTAGGATCTTGAGTTCCGACACGTACTTCTGGGTTAGCTGCCGCGTGAAACACGATTTCGCATTCACGTGGTAGGGCTCCTAGCGTTTTCTCTTCCAACAGATCTCCAAGCATAAACCGAAATCGGGGGTTTTCCGACCACTGGCTTACATTTTTCAAGTCACCCGAACTCAGGTCGTCAACAATGCTCACTTCGCATTCTTCACTCATCAGCCGATCGACAAGGTGGCTCCCTATGAAACCTGCACCTCCAGTAACCAGTACGCGTTTCCCGACGATCGACAATCCTGATTCAGCCTGTTATTCTCGACAGATTTTTCACATCAATACTCAGGTTAATTAGGTTTCAACTCCCGAAGCAGATTGCATGGTCACTGTGTTGGAGTGGCGTCAATGACACTTCAGCATGTCGAGAATAATCCCAACATGTTTGAGACCATTTGCAACGATCCTCGAGTCAAACCTTTCACTAATGGGTATTGGTTTGCAGCATCTGCTCCAGGACGTGCGGATTTCTTGAATACGCACCAAGACTACAAGGGCCTACCAGTCGTCCCGGTCGCGATCTCCCTGAGAACCTACATCTTAGGCCGTCCGAGAGATGACCGCAACATCACCGTGAGGACGCTGGACCTTGAAGATCAAGGCCTTGTCTCACATGACTCCTTCTCCATAGACGGGATCAGGTATCAAGGCTCAAAGTGGTTCGGCGACTACTTTCGAGCTGTCGCTTCTGTGGTCGGACAGTCTGTCGGCCACGCCAAGTTGAGAGGAGTGGATCTTCTTGTGAGGAGTCAGATACCTATCGGGTCCGGGTTGGCAAGTAGCGCCGCAATAGAAGTAGCCTTTCTCACCTTGCTCAACTATCACCTTGATCTGAGTTTCGATCCCCTCAAAATTGCTGCACTGGCTTTTCAAGCCGAGCGGGAGGAGCTTCGAATACCTTGCGGGCCGCTTGACCAATACGGATCATCTCTGGGAGGCATCATCAAGATAGATTCAAGACAGCCTATTACGGTCGAAAGGCTCCCGAAGCTTCCTCTCATCTTTGCAATCATAGACTCTGGGATCAGACATTCGACCGGCGAGATACACCCTACACGTCAAAGGGAGATAGATGATGCGTTGAATGAGATCCTTTCCCGACCGAAACTATCTCAAGAGCTCAGAAGAAAGCTTGGATCAAAGCACAATGATTCAAGGTGGGAACTGATAGAGGAAAGCGAGATCAGACCTTACTTGGAGATCTTGGACAAGAAACTCGCCAACAGGATCCTCTTCACCCTCAGAATGCAGCGATCCACAGTGCTCGCTTTGGATATAATCAAATCCACGACCGATGCGGTTGACGGCCTCAGGGAGATCCTGCCAGACGAGAGAGTTCGGTTGGTTCAAGAACAGTGTTCAGGAGCAAGGCAGTTGCGTGCACTCGGTGAAATAATGAATTACCAACATGAGCTTCTACGTGACCTCTATGATCTAAGCCTCCCGGCGCTTGAGAGAATCAGGAGGATAGCTCTGGAGACGGGAGCTCTGGGGGTGAAAATCTCAGGGGCAGGAATGGGAGGTGCACTCATCGCCCTAGCGGAGTCGATCGACGACGCTCGAAATGTTGTAGACGCATCCATTCACGCTGGAGCAAGCCAGGGCTGGACTTCCAGCTTCGAAGAGGGTGCCCGACTGGAAAAGCTCAAACCTATGTGATAGATCCGGTTAGATCTTCTCCGACTCTTGGTCGTCATGCGGCAGGAATATAGGGAATATAGATCCTGCTCTACCTTGAGGCGCGGATTAGTGCCATCTCATACATCACAATTCGAATCTCAGAAGGGAGTGATATTTGAGAGCGGCGGAGAGAAGATCTTGGCGATACTGTTCGTGCCAAGTGAAGAGGGAAAGAGGCCTACCATCATTCTGTGTCACGGCTTCCCGGGAATCGAGAAGAACTACGACTTGGCGGAGAAGCTGAGGGAGGGAGGCTTCTATGTTCTTATGCTCCACTACCGAGGGAGCTGGGGTAGTGGAGGCTCGTATCGGTTCCTCAACGTCCCAGAGGATATCGTGGCGGGTCTGAATTTTATGGAGACGGTTGACGGGGCCGACGCCAAACGCGTCGCCCTCATCGGCTACAGTCTAGGCGGTTGGGCGTCGGTCGTTGTCGCTTCCCAAGATAGGAGAATTAGCTGCGTAGTTGCTCTGGCAGCTCTATCGGACCTAAATCTATTTGGCCCCGATAGCGTTCGCCTACATCTCTCAAGTGACTTCAAGTTTGTGAAGGATTTGACCATCGAGCGTGCACTCGCAGAGTGGCGGACAATGACCGACAAGTTCAACCCCGTGGAGATGGTGAAAAACGTTGCCCCTAGGAAACTTCTGATACTGCATGGCGACGCTGACCCTGTCGTGGAAGTAGAGCATGCTTACCGCCTCTATGAGAAGGCTGGAAAGCCCAAGGCGCTATATGTCGTTCGAGGCGGCGATCACCGATTTACTGGAAAGCGTCGTTTGATGATTGCAAGAATAGACAACTGGCTCAAGAAGAACCTCTGAGAGTTCTTCTCCGAGATCGAGTGAGCTACCTAGGTTGGGTGAACATCGATTCCGGCAGCTCTCGCAATCCTTCTGAATTCTTCGTTGAAGGGTGGGTAGACGACACCCACGTCAGTGACTATAGCATCAATCAACTCGGGCGGTGTGATGTCGAAGGAGGGATAGAACCCTTCCACTCCATCGACAACCATTCGCCTATTCTCGAAGACGATCACCTCCTTCCCGTCTCTAACTTCTATCGGAATGTCGCTTCCGCGGTGTGTAAGGTAGTCAGGCCCACCATATCCCAGAACGTAGAAGGGTAGTCCATGATACTTTGCAGCAATTGCGTAGAGCCTAGTCCCAACTTTGTTGGCGATCGATCCGTCCATCGCAATACGGTCAGCTGCAACAAGGACTTTGTCTACGATCCCTTGTTGCATACAGTAGGCTGGCATGCCATCAGTAATCAGTGTTACACGTACACCGACCTGTCTAGCGGCCAAGGTCGTCAGCTTGGCACCTTGAAGATAGGGGCGCGTCTCTGTGGCGATGATATTCAAATCCTTCTGCTGCCTCAACGCCTCTCTTAGTGCATAGACGAATGCTGGGCCCGGATAACAATGTGTCAGTACCTTGTCCTCATCCATCAGAAGAGCGGCGGCGTTCCTTCCGCATCGTTCCGCAGTTTCTCTTCCTCGCTCCATCTCGTGTTCTACAAACTGGACGAGTGCTTCGAACAGGTCTTCGGCGCGCTCGTATGTCTGTTTGGCTGTCCTTATCTCTTTTTCAAGGAGTCTAGATAGTTTGTCTCCGGTCGGGCGGGTCATCTTTAGACTCTGAGCGCAACTGGTCAAATAGGGAATCGTCTGGTCTGCTTTCTTCTGATAGACTCTCTTTGCTTCCAAAGCTAACCCATACGCTGCTGCATACGCGATCGCAGAAGCACCCTGTATGACCATACCTTTGATGGCTTTCGCTACATCCTCAAGACTTCTGCAAGCAACGTATCGGACTTTCGAGGGTAGGGCGCGCCGATCGAGTATCTTGAGCATGCTCCTATCGATGAAGATCTGTTTGGACAGATCTTCGAGAGGCGGAATCTTTTCTATGCTCACTTCGTTTACAACGCTCCTCTCATTGCCGACTCCTAAAGCACGGCATTGAACTTCTAATCTATCCCTCATAGCCTGAGTTACTGAGTCATAATCAGCTTCATGAACTCAGGATTCAGAGATCAGTGCAAACACATGGATTTCCGCTGCATTTCGGACAGCCTTCGCCGTATCTCAACGTCGCTACCAACTCCATATCGACAGCTAAGAGGTTACACAGGGAGGACAGCCATGCCAAGACATCTGTCACTTCGGTCTTCATGCCTTCAGCATCTCCTCTTCTGATGGCCTCAGCCAACTCCCCAACCTCTTCAACCAACCACGTGAATGTCTCAAATTTTCCTCGTCTGGTATCCTTATCGAGATAGAGCTCTTTCATCAGGTCCTGAAAATCTCGAATATGCAAGGCTTCTCCTCCTTCAGTTTGATCTGCCGGTCGAGACGTTGCTGTCCGAATCCGGTGATCTGCCAGACATTTCTTCTTTTATGCGTCGTCTTCTTAACCGAGTTCTCCATCTCGAGTAGCTTTAGGTGGTATGTGACTTTGCTGTACTTCATCTCGGTGTGGTCTGCCAAGTGTCTCGCAGTGCTCTCATCCGCTTCCAGCAGATTGAGAATTTGACTCCTGGCCTCGATCCCTCGTCTCACATTTCTTTTCTTCGTGAGTATTGCCCTGGGGTTATGTCCTGCCCGCTTCAATCTTCTCCTCACATCCGTGCGGCAGTGAAGCTACACGTAGTCGGATATCCTCGTCGCCTTCTTCTCCTCCCTTCCGAAGATGCTTTTGATCTCCTCTTGGATCATCTCAATTCTCTGCTGATAGTAGTCTTCCACGCCGTACTTCCTTGCGATTCGTTCAGCAATGTCAAGGTACTTCTCAATTCCACCCCGGAAAACTGTGAGGCTGATCTTGCCTCCGCACCGGAGACACTCTCCCTTGAGTGGGTACCTCCTGAACTTCGCATTGCATTTTGCACACCGGAATTGTTGAGTTGTGAAAGCCTTGAGGTTTCCCGCCAGATCTCTCATGAAATGGGTCGTTAGAACCTTCTTGGCAACCTCTTTCGCGTCGACCGCCTTGAGCTTCTCCGCGAGTTGAAGTTGCATCTCCGCCTTGTTGGTCATCAATCCGAGCTTCTTGTAAGAGCTCTCTAGGTTACCTGCGTCTATGTTGGTGGTCGAATGTGTGTAGGCATAGCAATCCAGCTCAAGGTTGGTCTCAAGCCGGTGCTTGACCATGTCTATGAGGTCACTGGCAACTTTGGAGTCGGCGGACCTCTCAGCCAACTCGTAGAAATAGAGCGGATACCTCCCTACCACGTCTATATTGTAGGCTTGGTCTTCAACCTCTCGTGGGTCAACGACTGCTGAGATGAGGAGTGGGGCATCCATAAGACCGCCGATCTGAGCAGGAAGATAGCTGCGTGAGAAGTTGATGAGTACGTCGAGAACTAAGATCAGCGCATCTTCGTCGCTATCACAATCTCTCCTCTTTGACGCGTGCCAGAGTGGATGCGCATAACACACGCTCGAATTCGTGAAGCCTATGATTCGCGCGGCCACCGCGAGCGAAGTGTGAGGGGCAAGTCCTAAGACATAATGACCGACCAAATCGTGGTGCGTACTCATTCTATAGTAAGGTTGCTGTCCATAGAACTTGGAGAGAAGATCATCGATATACTTGGCTGCTCTGACTAGGTACTGGGCCGCTCTTTTCGGGACGACTATGTCTTGTGGCTTCATCTCGCAGATCTGACCGTTGTCAACGAGCGGTTCACCTTTGATGTCGAAGCGGTATCCCAGCTCGACCAGACTCTCCACGGATGTCTGGATTTCCTCTGGCTTAAAGTGTGTAAGGGGACCGTTAGTGGCGTCGAATCTTACGGTCCCGTCTTTGTAAACGAGGACATCGTGCCGCGCCCTGAGTATTCCCTTCTCAAGGGGTTCAGGCGTCTTGGTCTCGCTTGTTAGCCCCCTAACGCCCTTAACTATCTTGGGGGTACCGACACCGAGAGAGCTGCTAGCCTCACGCAGCAATTCTCTGATGTTAAGATCCCTCCTCTCATATGGTTGAGCAAGGACTTTGCAACTGGGACATCTCGATCGACCGACATTTCTCTTGCACGCTGGGCATGTGTATTCAAGCTCGGTTTGACTCGAGCATCTTTTGCATATGATTCCAGTCGTTATCTCCTTGCAGTTTGGGCATATTCTCCTCACTATCTCGACGCTTGTTGCCCTACCTTGCTGTGCTGCCACCGCGAGATCCCTACTCAATCCGCCTGCGAGTCCTATGGGAAACAAACTGTGAACGGGAGGCTTCATCCTTCGCCTCTCGGCTTTTTCGGGCCTACCCATCCTTGCCCCAATGTACGTTGGTGCCTTGTCCAAGATCTTGAGACCTGAGATAGACTCTATTAGGCTGAATACGTCTCCCTTGGATTCGAAGTCTCTGCTCTCAAGGTCTGGCACGAGACATTCCCAAAGTATCTCGGCCTCCTCTTCGATTTGGATGTCGCCGCCGATCAGTTTGTGTGGTATGAGAATCTTCTCCAGTTCTTCCTTGATCGCGTGGCTTGATTTGAGACCGATAATCCTCTGGTCCCTTGTGGTCGTTATGGCTTGAGCCAGATTCTTTCGAAGCTCAAAGATCTCGTCCTTTTCGAGATTCCCCCAGAAGAACGTGTACTTCGGATGAAGAGGAATACCAATGGTCTTCGATATCGTAAGAGCTTCGGTCGGGCTTGGGATCGCGTTCAACGGCTCCTCCAAGAACTGCTCTAGCCTTCCTTTTTCGATCCCCAATAAGCGCGAAACGACTTCCAGCGACCCATCGAAATCTCTAAGAACTACCTGTCTGAGGTCTTGCGACCACCACTCTTCTGTATAGCCCGACCGTGCCAGCGGTTTGTTATTCTCATAGAATTCACCGAATGAGATTAGTAGATCACCTAGGAAGAGAACCTTCGAGATGCTTCCTCGAAGGCGTTCGGCTTGATCAACGCTGTTGACCTTCAGCACCGAACCGTCTTCCAACTTCACGACCGGTGGTTCTATAGAATCCACTAGTGTGACTATTCCAGCCTTTCCCGGCCTCTCAATCTTAAGCTGAGTTCCCACGGCGAGAAAGTTCCCTAACACCGCCATCGTAGCCGGATGAATTCCTATTGCAGCCAAACCCGTGTTTCGCGCCCGTCCATATCTGAGTCGGAAACCTCCGTTTGCAGAAGGGAAGGAGAATATTGGCCTTCCTGCAACGACATCCTCCATGAACATGAATTCCGACATCTCATCGGTCGGCAGGTCTCCTGCTTGGCGCGCATGCTTGAGCCAGTCCCAGCCCTCTAACCCTAGGGATTCGACGATCCTGTAAATCTTTCTTGATCTGCCGATAATGCCGTCGTTCACTACCCTAAGAGCACCAGCCCTTATCCTGTTGGTCTCCACTCTAGGCAGATTCTTGAAGGATGCCACCTCGATCGGGTCAGTTCCAACACCGTTTACTTCGACGGGAAGCATTGCCAATGCGTTTCTGATCTCATCATCAGAGATATGGTACTGAAACCTTGCCACTTCTCGTTCATACGTTCGAATCTCCTCTAGGAACCTATCAATCTCGGCCTCGGTCGCACGAAATCGATCCAGTCCGAGCAGTTTTCTTACATGATCAGCGACTACGACCGTCATGGCCTGTTCCGTGCCGCCAGCGGATCTTATGGGCCCAGCATAATAGATTGCAAGGTTTCTCGACCTGTCTGGATTCGTACGAACATTTACCTCAGATATCCCCTGAAGGGGAGCGACTGTCTTACCCTCTGTTAGAACTGCTAACGTTGTTCTCAATGCCTGCTCTGCCACTGCGTCAATATTGCCCGGAGCAACATTGCCGTAGACGATCTCCTCTGCCAGCTTGAAGACCATCGGTTCCCTGTCAAGCTGCGTACTCAGCTCTCGTATCCTCACGGCTATGCCCGAAGGACCTACAAGCTTCTCAACCCTTTCGGCCAGATCCCTTGTGAGCGCGGCCTCGGGCTCAAGATCCGGATCCAAGCCCTTAGATCGAGCTTCCCTTGCAAGATCATAGAGCCGAAGAATCTCTTTCTCTATCATGTCGAAATAGCCGTCGTATCCTCCCACGTTCGTCACTTGCATGAAAGAAGCTCCTCTTTGCTTCAGCCTACACTTCTGCTCGTCAACCTGCGGTTCAAGGTAATATCTTTTCAAAGAGCGGCCTAATCTTCCTCATCAACTCCGCCTGAGGCGAGCTCCCTCTTCCACCGCGCGTACTATTACTCTCAGAGCTCTCAGTGGAGACTGCGACTTCTCCGCTATTGTGCCGGTTACAACAATATCTGCACCTGACTTCACAGCCAGCCTGGCCTGTTCAGCCGTTCTGATTCCACCTCCCACAACTAGGCGAGAACTGACCGCGCTCCTTACCAGCCTTATCATTCCTGGAGGAACAGGACTGTCGGCACCCGAACCCGCCTCTAGGTAGATGAATCTCATCCCAAGAAATTCTCCAGCGAGGGCATACATCGTAGCGAGCTCGGGCCGATCGTATGGAATTGGCTTGGCCTCACCAACGAGTCCTGCAATCCCTCCTCCGCCCACAACAACGTAGCCCATCGGTATCGCTTCAACTCCGAGCCTCTTGACGAGCGGGGCACCAAGAGCTTGGGCACCTATGATCCAGTACGGGTTTGATGAGTTCAGAAGGGACATAAACCAGATCGCGTCGGCATGTCTGCTAATGCCGGAGACGTTGTTAGGAAACAGTAGAATCGGCAAGCTGATCGCCGAACGGATCGCCTCGATTACAGAGTCGAGGTGTGAGACAAATATCGAAGTCGAGCCGCCCACCATGATTCCAGAAGTGCCTGCACATTCACTCTGGGTCGCGATGTCCCTCACTTTCTCTGGCGTCGTCTCTTCGGGGTCTATCAGTGTAAGATGTATAGCCCCCTTCTTTCGAATGTCTTTGTTTAGCCTCTCCTCGGTTTTTCCTGCCAACTTGATGGCACTATCCGCTTCTGTCGTAATCTGTAGCTGAAAATCTTTGGGGTTCGCTCTGGCAGATAGTGGTTTCGCTCTCGTGTTCTGAGCCATCGATACGGGTACACCATTTATCTCAATGAGTTCTACTCTTGATTGTGGATCGGTGAGGCCGTTGGGAAGGCGAAGAAGGAAGGTCGTGAAGATTCCAAAAAAGCACCTGCCGAAGATCTTTTACTGTCCGAAATGCGGCAAGCAAGCAGTCGGCGTTAGAGTGCGCACGCATTATGTAGTGGTCAGGTGTAGCTCGTGCGAATTGGAGCAACAACTCGACCGAAAGGGCGCGTACCAGCCCATCGATTACTATAACATCTTCATGGATCGATATGAGGGGCCAAGAGCGACGCCCATTATTGCACCTGAAGAGGCGAGCTCATAGCCTCGATTGTCCGAGATGGGCTCTAAGCCTGTGATATCTGTGTTGTCAAAAGAACTCCTCCAAATCAATTGCCGTAAGGAGCAAGAGAGGATATGCAGTTTCATCAGCGAATACATGAAGTCCAGCGGATCATCCGGGTTAGTCGTCGGCTTGAGTGGGGGATTAGATTCGTCCGTCGCTTTGGGTATAGCTTCAAAGCTGATGGGCGGAGAGAGATTGACCGCACTCTTCATTGTCACCGACGAAGAGAGCCGCGTCGAGGGATTGACTGACGCTGAGGGCGTAGCTGCCCTTTTCGGCGTCGGACTCGAGATTGTCAACATCTCTGAAGCATTGAGAAGACTTCAAGCCTCTCTCTCCAATTTCGACGCAGAAGACATGCTGTCACTTGGGAACCTTAAAGCCAGACTCCGAATGTCTGTCCTCTACTACTACGCCAACAGACTGGGAAGACTAGTTCTGGGAACCGGCGACAAGAGCGAACTCCTGCTAGGATACTTCACAAAATACGGAGATGGCGGCGTGGACATACTTCCTTTGGGCCACCTCTACAAGACCCAAGTCATGCAACTCGCCAGACATTTGAGTATCCCCGAGAGAGTTGTCAACAAGCCTCCCTCGCCAAACCTCTGGCCGGGCCAGACCGCCGAAAGAGAGCTTGGAATGAATTATGGAAGCATTGATCTCATACTGCTAGGACTCGAACAAGGAATACGAATGGAGGCGATAGCCAGAGAGACGCGATTACCCATAGACCAAGTCACCAGCATCGCTGAACGAGTGTCAAAGAACCAACATAAGAGACGCCCCACTCCTACGCCAGCAGACTGGTCCTAAGAAAGCTGCATCCCAACCCACTCGCGGGCATCACATTTCTTGAGTTCAGAGCTTCGAATCTTGCTCGCCAAGTTCCATCAAGATTGGCTAGATCATTAGGCCAGGGAGAGGACATCGCATCATGGTGCAGTCAAACAAGGGAGTTGTTTATGCCACACTCGGTTTGGTTGATTCAACACCAGGTCTCGGAGAGATGCCGCGAACGTACAAGGGAACTCTCCAAAAAATCGCCGCGCTGATCACAAATGATACGATTCGACAGAAGCATCAGTTTTTCGCAGAAGTGGGGATACAATTATGTATCTCTGAGGCTACATACGAGATCGGCAAACTATGGTCGGAAACACCTCGAATTTCGATTTGGCTCAAAAGCTCCAAGATCCGATAGCACAGCTTCTCCTAGAAAATAGCAATCTAACCCCAACTCAACTGGAAACACTCCTAATTCGTCTTGCGAAAGATCAAAACGATGAAATAACCGATTTTCCTTGGAATTTGAGGCGCAAAGGGGCTACAAGCAAAGGATCGTTCAATCGTAGCCTCCAGCAGGCTAGAAATAACATAATAAGGTCAATCTACACGATTTTCCTTCTCGAATACATCGGCTTCGACGATGCGAGGCTGGAAGACTATCTGGACGTCGGCAATCAGCTCCGTACGCTCGTTGGCAATCTCAGAGAAGCAGGATTGGCTAGCCCCGACAAAGAAGACGTAGTTTTCAAAGTTCTGCCACTTGTGAGAAACGAACTCCAAGCGGCCCTCCAGCGATTAACCTCATGCCGATTCCTATCCTCAAAGACGCCATAGGCATGATATCACAGATCACAACACACCTGTCACGGCAAACCACATCACGTAGTACAGGCAAGATCAACTATCCGTCTAACTACCCATGGAAAGGGTGTCTAGGGTCTGCCGTGCCGCTTGCATGACCTCACATGACGTCACGATATCACATAAAACACGAGCGGTTAATCCGTGGGAATGCCTAGGGGGCTACACAATTTGTCGGCATCGCTACCCACTTGAATCACAGTACCAGCGTCACCTTTGGCATATTTGATCTGCCACTTCAAGGGGTTGGCGCACCCAGTCATCTCTGCGTGACACGTGAGTCACATCATGTTACAGGCAACGCGCATTTTCGTCACGCTGGCGACATCACGTGATGCAGATAGCGAAGGTTTGCAGCATTCAAAAACTTCAATTGATGCAATCGACTTTGAAGCTCGCGACCTTGTCGAGGCTGAGCTATGGAACGCGCTGATGTGGTCTGTTCCGGCACTGTCCAAGGAGTCGGATTCCGACCATTCGTCTATCGCATCGCCACGCGAAACAATCTAGCCGGGTATGTCCTCAACATGGGAGACGCCGGCGTCAAGATCATAGTAGAAGGCAAGAGATCGGACATAGACAATTTTCTCAGCACCCTTCGAACCGAGAAACCTCCTCGCGCCAGCCTCGGCAATGTTACAGTTAGTCGAGCAAGATATACGGGCTCATTCGACTCCTTCGAGATTCGAGAAAGCAGCAAAGAACATGTTGAGACTCTCTCAACGCTGCCGCCGGACATAGCCGTATGCGATAACTGCCTCTTGGATCTACACGAAAGCTCCAGCCGTTTCTACAAGTACCCGCTTACCTCATGCCAAGACTGCGGACCCAGATTCACAACCGTGAAGGAACTGCCATACGACCGTGCAAATACAACGCTCGAATCCTTTCCGTTGTGTAAAGACTGCCTATACGACTATATGAACCCAACAAGCAGAAGATTCAGAGCCGAGGGGATCGTCTGCCCGAAGTGTGGACCTAAGTACAAGCTCTACGGAAAGAGCGGCCGAGAGATCGCGGTCGAAGACCCTGTTCAAGAGACTTGCTTGCGGCTGAACGGAGGAGCCATCGTGGCGGTCAAAGGCGTAGGTGGGATCCACCTCGCCTGCGGCGTAATTAATGAGGACATCTTGAGAAGACTTCGTGAGAATCGAAAGCACAGTGATAAACCCTTTGCGATAATGAGTCTGAACCTACAACACGTTGCAACCTTTGCTGAGATCCCACAAAAGGCGCGTTCAGCACTTTCGTCTTGGAGACGCCCCATAGTCATACTAAAGAAGAAAGAACCGTTTCCGCTCTCAAATCTCCTATCGCCTGGCCTCGATACAATTGGAGTGATGCTTCCCTACAGCGGCATACATTACATGCTACTGAATAACATAAGCGACCCGGCTCTAGTCATGACAAGTGCCAATCTACCTGGAAGACCTATGATCACAGACAATCAGCACGCGACAAGGCTCTTTGGCTCAGTAGCAGATTTCTTCCTTCTTCATGACAGGGAGATCGCAAATCGATGCGACGACTCTGTACTCAAAGTCATGGATCGTAACCTTGTATTCGTGAGAAGATCTCGAGGCTACGTACCCGAGCCGTTCCCTCTGCCAAATGGAGTCGCTGGTTGCGCGGTAGCTCTCGGAGCGGAGGAGAACACCTCAGCCGCCGTAGTTAGAGACAACAGGTGCTATCCAACTCAGTTCGTAGGAGATATAGGAACTCGCGAATCGGTCGAGGCCTTAGAGAGCTCTATAAGGCATATGATGAACCTGTTGGGGAGGAACTCGATAGATCTTATCGCCTGTGACCTGCACCCTTCCTTCGAGACCACCAGATTCGCACATGAGTTGTCAATCAAAGAGAATTGCGATGTGGTTTGTGTCCAGCACCACCACGCCCATGCTGCTTCACTGATGATAGAGCAGAACCTTGACTCGATGGTGGCGATCACAGCAGACGGATATGGATATGGCTTAGATGGCTCAGCATGGGGAGGAGAGGTACTCCTCGCTGCATTCAAGGATTTCAAGAGGCTTGGGTATCTCAAGGCTCAGCTCATGCCTGGAGGTGACCTGTCTGCGAGATTTCCGGCCCGCATGGTCGCTTCAATCCTTCGCTCGAGGCTTGAAGATGGCGAACTGAGGAAGTTGCTTCTGTCGCTCTCGAAAGGGTCTTTTCCCGGTGGAGCTGAGGAGGTCGACACAGTGCTGGCACAACTCGACAGGAAGCTGATCTCGCCCTCATCCACCAGTGCAGGCCGCCTCTTGGACGCAGCAGCTGCTCTACTAGGTATATGCAGCCGACGCAGCTTCCAAGGCGAACCAGCGATGAAGCTCGAAGCTACCGCATCGTCAGGCGACCCGAAGAAGGCCCCGTTGTCTCCGGTGATCACACCAAGAGAACCCTGTCTTGATACAAGCGAGCTTCTCTACAACGCACTCCTACACCTCCGATCCGGAAAGAGCCTGGCCGATATCGCTGCAGCAATTCAGCAGGCATTAGCCGAAGGACTAGCCCGCTTGGCTATCGACGCGGCCACCAACAAAGGATTAAGGGTGATTGGATTCACCGGCGGAGTAGCATTCAATCGGCACATAACCGCGACAATACGTGAGGAAGTCGAACGCGCCGGGTTGAAATTCGTTACTCACAGTGCCTTGTCTCCTGGAGACAACGGACTTTCCGTTGGACAGGCGGCCGTGGCCTTGGCAACGCAATGTAGTGGAAAACCATACCGACCACGGCACAATCGTTAATAGCGGTATGGACAATGGAGACTTTGAGGAAGAAGGGTGTCTCCTGAGATAGTACCAGCGGTTCTCTCCGCCCTCTTGCTGACGGTCATCGGGATATTCGCATACACCTTCACCTCACGCATCCGAAGAGCGACTCGGCATAATAAGGAAGCCAAAGCGATTGTCTCTGGAATAGTCACCGAGTTTGCGCGTAGAGTCGGAGAGCAAGCTGTGACCATTGATGCTGCTCAGAAGGAAGCTAGCTTAGCGAGGCGCGAAATCCAGCAGGCAGTCAACAAGGTAAATACCGTCAACGAATCCCTAAACGTGTTATCTGAGAGGTTGGAAGAAGCCTCTGGGAACCAAAAAGCGCTCGCAGAGAGCTTCGTCGAATGCAATGAACGAGTCGGGAAGCTCGAATCGAGTTACACCGCGTTGAGGCGAGACGTAGATAGCATTCGCGGCGCGCGGATAGCCATCGCCTCGGACGAGTCTAGAGGGGGTGCTCCCCTGATTCCCCCGGGTGTCATAGGATTAGGTCGGCTTACACCCACCGAGCTTCAAGCGCTCAACATACTCGCAGAAGAGGGCCCACTCCCTGCGACTGTAGTCCAAGAACGAATATCCAAGACCAGAGAACACACCTCCCGTCTGATGAAGAAGCTCTTCGAAGAGGGCTACGTGGAGAGAAACGCCGATCGAATACCTTACACATATGCCATCAACGAGAAGCTCAGAAGGCTGTTAGCGAGAGCGTCTGCGCAACCCGCCGAAGGAAACACCAAGACAGCTGGCTAACGCGTCAGACCCAACGTAGGAAGCCTCCGAGATGCTTGGACGACTCTGTACTTGACACGTCCGTCATCCACCGCTCTCGATAGAACGCCTCGATCACAGAGCCTTGAGAGATATGTGGAGACTACGCTAAGGTGGATAGAGGCCCCAAAGATCTCCTCGAAGCATCCACACACTTCGGCAGATGAAAAAGAATCCGCGCTGAACCGAGTACGTACTATGAACTCAACCTTGTCGAATTTCGATGATGCCGGTTCTTGGTCGCAGAATCTGGTCGGGATCACTTTGCCTTCGTCGAACTCTTCAGGTCCCGCCACTAACTCGACCAACTCGAACAGTTGTGTGAACTTCTCACGGGTTACCGCACCTTCAAGCGTAACTGAAAGCTTGCGGCCATCTCTTCCAATCGTCTCTATTCGGATCTTCCTATGCCTCAACCCGGTTCCAGCCGATGCGCCACTTCTCAACTTCACAAGTTAAAATGGCGTGCTGTGAAGTGAATATCGACTCAAGGTACAAAACAATGCAGTGCGAGAAGCAGGATTGGACATTTTATCACCTCTTCTCCTTCCCCGTGAATAGTAACGTGAGCCTATGGCGGTTGCTCTGGATCTATTTCGTCTGACAGACATGGAGCGACGCTCATTCACAAAAATAATTCGCAAAATGGAGATATTCAATGGAAACAGCGTACTAGTGACAGACGTTCGTGCGTCAATGCCTGCGGGCTTCACAGAAATGATTGAGTCTATGCGGATCAGGGTAAGATATGATGTTGTAATCCTCCTCTTTAAACGCGTCCAAAAAGCAAGGCAAGGGGAGAAAGAGATCGGTTCTACGGGTTAGGAGAGGACACACCCCTCAGTTTCCACTGGAAAAATACGCCCGCGCCCGATTATAGGAAGGACGTTTCGTTTAAGGCGTCGCTGCTGTATACTCGCGGTCTACTGTGATAGACTGATTGCGTTAAATATCGTGCGTCGAACAAGCTTTCGAAGAATCTACAACCACCAAATCCGCAAGGATCTGGGAAGCGTCACGCGAACATGAACGAACTCGACTGGAAACATCGGGGTGTCTCTTCACATTTGAGCGATTTTCAATCTCGGAACATGTCCAACAAGCTCGAACATATCGATATCATCTTCGAAGAGTTTCTGAGGTCGACCTCGATATTCAAAGATCGCGAACGTATGAGGCCAGACTATTTACCGGAAACCCTTCCCCACAGGGATCGGCAGATGTCGCGACTCTCTTCAATGGTGGCCCCAGCTCTACGTCTTGACAGATGCAGTAACGTCTTCGTGTACGGAAAGACTGGGACCGGAAAGACCGCAGTCTCACGTTTAGTGGCATCTAGGCTATACAACAAAGGCATGGAAAACTCCATCCCCATACGGACCTCGTATGTGAATTGCCGCATCGCTGGAACTGATTACAGAATATTGTCACAAATGTGTTCCAACGTCGGACTCACCATTCCATTCACTGGACTCGCTGCAACTGAACTCCTCACGCGATTGGTGCACGCGCTCGAATCGACCGGACAGCTACTGATAGCTATCCTGGATGAAGTCGATGCACTAGTTAAGGATCAGGGCGACGACCTGTTGTATGAACTTACGAGGATCAATGAGTCTGACTCAAAGGCCAAGCTGAGCTTGATCGGGATAAGCAACGACCTAACCTTAAAGGAGCGACTGGATGCCCGAGTTCTTAGCAGTCTTTGCGGAGAGGAGGTTGTATTCACTCCGTATACCGCTTCAGAGCTTTACGACATCCTTCAAGAAAGGGTCGCGTTCGCGTTCAGGCATGGAGTGGTTTCCCGAGGGGTGATCAGGCTTTGCGCCGCTAGGGCCGCCATAGAGCACGGAGATGCGAGGAAGGCATTAGACCTTCTCCGGGTCGCTGGTGAGTTGGCGGATAGGGAACACTGTTCGGAAGTCCTCGAAGGCCATGTCCTCTTAGCGGAGAGGCGGATGGAATGTGACAGAGTATCTGACGCACTCCGCACACTGCCTCTGCACGCTCGCATCATCTTATGCGACCTCGTCAATATGAAGTTAGGCAGTTGTGGCACTTCTACGGGTGAGGTCTACGATGAATACAAGAAGCTTTGCCGATCGCTCTTATTGGAACCCCTGACACAAAGAAGGGTAAGCGGCATCTTGAGCGAACTCGATTCCATGGGTCTAGTGAACGCAAAACTCCAAAGCTTGGGAAGGTACGGCAGAACCAAGAGGATCAGACTCTCGGTTGCGCCTGAGATGATCAGAGACGCCTTCTCACAGGACCTGCTGTCTACAGCTGCGCTTGGAGAGAAGGTTGCATCATGAAAAGGTTTTCATGGAACTTGGAATGCGTCTTGTGATCAAGCATTGAAATCAATTGGATGCACGTGTAGAGTCTGTAGATTCAACGCAGCGGCGATCCCCGGCCTGGGAGTAAGACCCATTTTCCGTTGATAATCGGTTTGGCCCTGGAAAGCACCTGAGTTAAGCATTAGAGTTCCACGGTAGTTTTGAAAACCGAAGACGTGCACATGCCCACAATGAAACACATCTGGAACCTCATCAATCACTAGGGTGTCGATCGCTGTCGGGGCAATCGGTGTTCTGCCACCGTATGTAGGCGCGAGATGCCGAGCCCTCAGCAGAGCCTCCATGGACTTCAGAGCAAACCCTTCTGACTGATATGTTACACTCGGAAGGGAGCCGACAACGTCATCGAGGCTCCTGCCATGATAGAGGAGGAAAGCAACTCCATGAACTGTGATACGTGTGGGATTGCCCACCAAGCTAACCCGTCTGGAATCGTAGATCGGTTTCGCGTACTGCCGCATGATTGGCGGTTGAGGAAGCGCCTGCCGGGTTGCATCATGATTTCCAGGAGCGATAACGACCTCAATGTAGTCGGGTACCTGTTCGATATATTGTGCGGCAACTTCATACTGTCTGCGGACATCAGATATCTCCAGCTCTTTCTCCTGTTCGGGATACACACCGATTCCATCAACGATATCTCCTGCTATCATGAGATACTTTACCCGCGAGGCGATCTCTCGCTGTTTTCCATCTCCTATCTTCCCGTTGAGCCAAAGAACGAATCGGTTGAAGGATTCTGACAGGAAAGCCTTACTGCCGACATGGAGATCTGATATGAGGACAGCATAGACTTCTTGGGCCGCTCTCTTCGGTCTTCGATCGGGCACATCTGCCTGCAGGATTTCATCCGCAACGACACGCTCGCCTTCGATTTTCACGCCCGAGATCGATACGACTTCATCGAGCAGTATGCGCCTAGACCGGTCGGCCAATTCCACATGAGAAGGATCTACAAAAACGAGAATCTGTGAAGTTTCGTCTTCGATTCTGAGGAAGATCTGCTTGGGATTCTCTCTCCTCTCTGTAACCATTCCGACAATTCTGATCTTCATGTTGGGTGGTAGCTTCAGGACCTTTGCTATAGGCAAGGAATCGCGTACGTCAACACGCTGATGGAGAATCTTCGCCAGTGCGGCGAACCTGCTGCGAAAATACTGCTCGAAGTCCAAGACTGTACCAGTCGACGTCAAATCCTCGTAAGATGGGCTTTGAACCTTGAGATCGGCATCCGTGTGAGCGGAGTCGGGCTGAAAGGGCGTCTTCGCGAGGTCCGTCTGGTCGCCGTCTCCTCTAGGGGGCGCCCCACCGATAGACTCTAGCAGATCGGCTTTCGTGATGATGAAGTCGCCTGGTCTGTTTGAGCGTACACGTTGCAGTGTACTCATAATGATGTCAAGAGAATTGCCACTCTCCGGCCAGTCGCGGAGAAAGATGAAAGCGTCCTGTTGAAGTTGGTAGCCGCTGGAGAATGCCAGCTTCAGGGCTGCCTTGAGATTCTCACTCATCGGAAGATGGCCTCGCCAGAGTGGCGAATCGACCTCTATACATCTTTAAGGTTCCGGCGTACAAACCTTTCACTATTAAGGGGATCGAGGTCTTGGAACTGAGACGGATTCAAGAGACAGGAGGTGGCACGGTTCTGGTCTCTTTGCCCAAAGGGTGGGCAGAGAGAGTGGGAGTCAAAAAGGGGGCCGTTGTAGCGATGTCAGAGAGAGAAGACGGCTCAATCTTGGTAGATCCCAGATATGGCGTTGAACAGGCGCCGAAGACGGCTGTAATCTCCCCAACAAAGAATGTCAGGCGCGAAATTACAAGCAGATACCTTCTTGGGTATGACATAATACAGGTAACGACCAAGGAGAGAATTCATCCGAACCTAAGAGACGACATCAAGAATGCAGTAAGGCGATTAGTAGGACTTGAAATCATCGAAGAAAATGCTAGGAGCATGACTATTCAATTTCTACTCGAGCCTTCAGGCTTCCCGCCGGAGAGAATCCTCAGGCGAGAGTATCTCATAGCTGGAGGAATGCATAGAGACGCGATATCCTCTCTTGAAGAAGAAGATGAACACCTGGCGAAAATGGTCGCTGAGAGGGATGAAGAAGTTGATCGCCTCTACTTTCTTCTCGTGAGATTGCTTCGTGCGATCATCCAAAATCCACGACTTGGAGACTCCATCGGTCTGTCGCCGCTGGACTGCTTAGACTACAGGCTAGTAGCCAGCTTCGTGGAGGCGATCGGTGACGGCTCTGCTGAGGTAGCCCAGGCGCTTCACGGGAAGGGACAGGTCAGTCTGCCGAAGGACTTTGTCTCCAAATTGAAGGCGGTCAGCGATGAAATATATTCGATGCATGAAGGAGCTATGAGAGCTTTCTTCACGCGGAATCTATCATTGGCCGAAGAGATCATTGACAAGAAAGACTCTATAGACAGGTCGCTCCAGAGCCTTGCTGGATTGATCAGCGGAGAATCCCAAAAGGCTTTGACGCTTTCTTCGATTGTCTTAGGCTCGCTTGACCGAATCGTCGACCACGCCATAGATATAGCGGATTCGTTGACCCCTAAGTAGCGATTGCAGAAGTCCAACACCTTACGCTCGCAGCAGATTGATTGCGAAATCGACGAGCTTCTCCACCTTCTCATGAGATCTGGCTTCGGCGTAGATCCTGATCTTCGGCTCGGTTCCGGAAGCGCGAACCAAGAGCCAAGCACCGTCATGAAAGTTGACTCTAACACCATCAAACATCCATACATCCTTGATGTTTGAGAGAGACACGACACCCCTTGAGAATCGGCCGAGAGCCTCGTGACTCGATCCGGCAGACACCGGAATGCTCATCCTCATTTGTGGGTAATCCGCGATTCCTTCTAGTAGGTCATCAAGCCTTCCACATCTCAAATCCATGAACTCTAGGATTCTGGCCGAGGCAAAGATTCCGTCTTGCCAAAGACCCCATGAGGGATCGATTATCTTCCATGGTTCAGCTGCCAAAAGAGCGGCCCTGCTTCTTGCATGCTGCTGGGTTCCTCCTAGACGGGTACGCTCGACGCTCCCTCCAAGAGCCTCTGCGACCTCATCGATGCATCTCGAGGTATCGATGGATGTCACAATAGTTCCTCCCCCCGTTCTCTCGAGGATTTCCCTAGCGAAGACGGCGATGATCCGATCATTGCTCACCAAATCGCCCCACTTCCCGATCACTGAAAGTCGATCAGCATCCCCGTCATACGCAAAACCGACATCGAAATCGCCTTCGCGGACGAGCCTGCAGGTCTCTGCAAGATTCTCTGGAGTCGGTTCAGGCTGTCTACCTGGAAAATGACCATCGCATTGTGCGTTGACTGTAAACACCTCAGCTCCAAGCCCTTGTAGGGCCGGAGGTCCAACAAGTGAGGCTGGTCCGTTGCTGCAATCGACCAAGACTCGAAGGTGGTTCCTCAGCCTTGGTACTCGATTCAAGATGGCTGATATGTATTTGTGGACGGATTCACGTTCGGCAATAGAGCTGCCGACGCGTTCCCACGAAACCAAGATGAAATCCTTCGACAAGATGGTTTCTTCAAGGATCTTCTCGCGTTCAATGGTGTACTCCATGCCCAAGCTGTCATAGCACTTCAATCCGTTGTCATGTGGTGGGTTGTGAGAAGCAGTCACCATGACTCCGGAACCGCAACGACTTGAACACGTGATATAGGACAGGACGGGTGTGGGAACAAGACCTAGACGCAGTGCCATGCAGCCGCCGGAGAGAACTCCTGAGACTACGGCTTCCTCCAGCATCCTTGACGATGTTCTCCCGTCGTGGCCTATAGCGACTTTCGAACCATGACCCATCTGTTTTGACATTGCAAGGCCAAGATCAACTGCCAGTTCGGGGGTGACCTTAGTCAGTATGCTTCCCCTAATTCCCGCCGTTCCGAAGAGTTGCCTCACTTATGCTCACGGTCCAAACTCGCTAGTGTTTCAGCACGTCAATAACGAATAATCTCTCCAGCCGCTCTCCTCCTATTCTTTTCGATGAGACACGTCTTTCTCACCCTGAGTCAGAAAACTGATTAATAGCGCGTTCAGGAAACAGATTTAACCAAGGCACTCACCTTCTCTGAGTACCGCGCCGGGGTAGGCTAGCCAGGAAAGTCGCTGGACATAACTTCCAGCCAGAATCGAGATCCTTTGACAGGTTATCCAGTGGGTGGACAACCGCCCGCATGGGTTCAAATCCCATCCCCGGCGCCAGAAGGAGAACTAGTCCGATCTTTCAGAGGTTTTCCGATTTCGTAAGTTCTCCAACACCCTCCTAACGCCATCACACCCCTCTCGCTCTTTGGCTGATATGAGTTCAAAGGCTTGCCGCGTTGTAAGGCGCAGGGGGCGTTCTCCCCCACATTCTCGGGTAAGGAAGTCGGCGGCCCGCAAGAGTTCGCCGCTTAACTTGGCATCGCACAGATCCGCGATGTGGCACACCAATGCCTCCACTGTCCTGGGGCCTATTGGTCCAGCCTCGTAACCGTGATGCGCAGAGACAGCGTGAATCACGTCTAGATCGAAACCTCGACGTATCAACTCTGCGACGACTAGGGTCAGGTGGTCCATCCGATCGCCGAGGGGTGATATGCCGTAGGTCTGATCTTCTTTCTCAGTGTAGGTCAGTGGTTTGGCAATGTCGTGAAGTAGCATCGCGGCGGTCACTACATCTCTGTTGATATTGATGTGATAGATGCGTTTCGCGATATCACATAAGGCCAGACTCACCTCCGTACTTGACCGAATATGCTCTACGAGTCCAGTCGAGTAGGAATGATGCCTCGATTTTCCAGCCGGCGAATCTTCGAGGGAAAGGCCTCTGAACGATCTCCCAGAGATCTCAACTGTCGGATTCTCCATGAATGAGACGACTCTCTCCCTTAGAGTGTGATCGACAATCTTAGCGGCCAACCTCTTCAGATGACGATTCAAAGTCAGTGAACCAACTTCACCGATCAAATTACTCCTCCAAAGATATCTCGATTGAGGCATCTATCAAGCCTGTCAATGCTTGAAATGGCGTATCCCGGTAAACACCATCGCTATCCCATGCTCGTCTGCAGCCTGTATTGAATCTGAATCTCTGACAGATCCTCCTGGCTGCATGATTGCTGTGATTCCTGCCCCAGCCGCGAGATCCACTGTATCTCTGAACGGGAAGAATCCATCCGAAGCCAAGACTGCGCCCTTGGGATCGAAGTTGTAGCGTTGAGCCTTTTCGATGGCTATCCGGCAGGAGTCGATTCTACTCATTTGTCCAGAGCCTACTCCTATTAAATGACGTTGTTTCGCGATGGTTATGGCGTTTGACTTCGTGTGCTTTGCGAACTTCCAAGCGAAGAGGAGATCCATTTCCTCTTCCGTACTTGGTCCTCGTTTTGTGGGAACCACGATCTTCTCAAGGTCGATCGTCTTCACGTCTGCGTCCTGCAGCAGCACGCCGCCAGTTATACCAGTGAATGCCTTTCGCCCTAGTTCGCTACGGCAGACACTTGTAATTTCTGGGATTTGCAGAACTCTTCTGTTCTCCTTTTTCGACAACTCCTTAATAGCCTCCGGCGAATAGGTTGGAGCCAAGATCACTTCCACAAACTGATTGTCGAGTAGATTGGCGGTTTCGCCGTCCACAGTTGTGTTAAAGACATAGACGCCTCCGAAGGCGGAGATGGGGTCACTCTCAATAGCCAGCGTGCAAGCTTCACATGTGGTTCTTGCGGTTGCGCCTCCGCATGGATTTGTGTGCTTTACTACTATGGCAGTGCATTCGCCTTCGAATTCTCTGATCATTGAGAATGCTGCGTCCGCATCGAGGATATTGTTGTAGCTCAGCTGCCTCCTTCCAGCTAGTTGCTTCGCTTCGGCTATGCAGAAGGTTTGGGATAGGTCTCTGTAGGATGCGGCGGTTTGATGAGGGTTTTCGCCGTACCTCAGGTCTTGCACCTTTACAAGGTGCATGGACAAAGTTTCCGTTGGGCTGATGGTCTCCTCGAGATTCCTCGGATTCTCGGCGACAATCTCGAAGAATGTGTGAATAGCGGTCTCATATCTAGAGGTGGTCTCGAAGGCCAACTTCGCCAGCTTGAACCTTGTCTCAATCGACAGGCCGCCCAAATTGCGCCGCATCTCCTCAACTACCGTTCGATATGTGCTGGGATCGGCTACCACTGCCACATTGCGATAGTTCTTGGCTGCCGACCTTATGAGAGTAGGTCCGCCGATATCGATCGATTTTAGAAGGTCGCCAATTTGGGAACCAGCTTGCAGCTTCTTTTCAAAGGGGTACAGATTTACGACGACAAGGTCTATGGGCTTGAAGCCTTCTCTCTGCAACGTTTCTTCATCCTCTTTCACTCCGCGCCGATATAGTATCCCTGCATGAATCGCTGGATGAAGTGTTCGAACTCTGCCGTCGAACATTTCGACCGATCCAGTCAGTTCAGAAACCTCTGTGATCCTGATGCCATTGCTCCTCAGCAATTCCGCTGTGCCGCTCGTTGAGATGATCTCAATGCCGAGCTCCGAAATGGCGGAGGCAAACTCTGCGATGCCAGTCTTGTCTGAAACACTGATGAGCGCTCTCGCGATTCGACTGTTCATTATCGAACTGACCTCTCAAATTTCGGGGCTTTGAGACCTCTCTGCGGTGGCACTCCTTAAGATTTGGGAAGGGATCATGTGTCTTCACACCTTTCCACTAGGGTCTCTTGCTATGAATCCAACTACCTCCCTAAGATCTCGGAGTCTCTAGGTTGTGGTTTGCATGAAAATGTAGAAAAACAATTTTAAAAGCGTTCAAATATGAATCAGCATGCATAGGTCCCGACTGGCCGAAGGCAAAACGAAGATAGTGCTGTCGTCCGGTGAAGAAGACAAAGCAATCCTGGTGTTTAAGGATGACATCACCGCCGCAGATGGCAAGAAGCATTCTGTCTTGAGCGGCAAGGGTAAAATCAACGCATCCGTAACTTCAGTCCTATTGAAATTTCTCGAGCGATCAGGACTACGGAGTCAGCTCATAGAGAAGATCGGCGAGAACGAGCTGCTCGTATGGAAGCTGAGGATGATTCCCATAGAGTGTGTTTGTAGAATTCACGCGGCAGGCCACATGATTGGTATAGGAAAATACCTCAAGTATGGTCAAAAATTGGACGAACCTGTTGTGGAGTTTTTCCTCAAGGACGACTCCTTGCACGACCCGATGATAAACTGGTACCACATCTCAACACTGCGTCTCGCTTCGAGAGAGGATATCGCCTTTATGGAGAGGTCGATTCTCAGCGCCGCACAACACCTAGAGGACTTTATGACCGAGAGGAAGATGAAGCTCGTCGACTTCAAACTCGAGTTCGGCAGGGACAGCCACGGAAACCTGTTGATAGGAGATGAACTCGATACAGACTCGATGAGGCTGTGGGATCTGGAAACATCTGAAATCTTGGACAAAGACAGGTTCAGGAAAGATATGCCAGAGGTCTTTGAGCTCGGTTACTGGGAGCCATATAGGAGGATTTGTGGTGGACAGTCATTTCACTGTTGAAGTATTGATCTCAAACAAGCTTCAAGCAAGGGACCCAGAGGGGGAGGTGATCCTCAGCGACCTCATCCACAAGGGCGGCTATGACAACGTCACAGAGGTAAGAACCGGGAAGCTCCTCATGATGGAAGTCGAGGCGCAGGATGAGGTGCATGCGAAAGATCTGGTCTTCAAAATGTGCAACGAACTTCGTCTTTACAATCCAGTTGCGCATGCCATGCGGATTGAGGTCAGGGAAGAGAGATGAGAGTGGCAATTGTCCAGTTTCCAGGTAGCAACTGCGATCTGGACACACTCCACGCTCTGAGAGATGTCTTGGAGATGGATGCTAGGCTCGTCTGGCACCAAGATTTCGAGGAGAAAGAGTTCGATGCGGTCGTTCTACCTGGAGGGTTCAGCTACGGGGACTATCTTCGAGCGGGAGCGATCGCAGCCCATTCAAGAGCGATGCACGGTGTCAAGAGGATGGCTGAAGGTGGCCGCCCAGTGCTTGGCATCTGTAATGGCTTTCAGACTCTGGTGGAGTCAGGCCTCCTGCCTGGTGCGTTGCTGCGGAATGCTTGCCTTAGGTTCATGTGCAGGTGGATGGAGCTAAGTGTCGTGTCGAATGACTCCGCGTTTACTGCTAGGCTTGAGGAGGGCCATAGAATACGGATGCCGATTGCGCACAATGAAGGCAGATACTTTCTGGATGAAGAAGCACTGGCAAATTTAGAGAGAAACCGCCAAGTAGTTCTTAGATTTGCTGCTGACAATCCGAACGGATCAGTGAATAAGATCGCTGGGATCTGCAACAAAAAGCGGAATGTCGTCGGAATTATGCCTCACCCAGAGAGGGCTTGTGAACAGATCGTGGGCGGGGAGGACGGAAAGCTGATTTTCACATCCTTAGAGGAGTGGAGGAGATGAGTTCTCTTCCTCCAGATGTGAGCTTAACTGAAGACGAGATTATTCATGTCCGGAGATCGCTGGCAAGAGAACCTAACGCGCTAGAATGGTTTATGATAGATGCTGAATGGAGCGAACACTGCAGCTACAAGTCTTCCAGAATGGTGCTCGAGAGACTGCCGACTAGAGGAAATCTCGTGGTTCAAGGACCAGGCTACGATTCTGGAGTTTTGGATATTGGAGATGGATATGTTCTAACGGCTCACGTAGAGAGCCACAACCATCCCAGCGCCGTCGACCCATACGGAGGAGCGGCAACTGGGATAGGTGGAGTGATTAGAGATGTCCTCTGCGTTGGAACAAGGCCCATTGCTTTGCTTGATATGCTGAGGTTTGGCCCAATCGAGAGCAGCTCACACTCGCGCTGGCTTCTGAAGAATGTTGTGAGAGGCATAGCCGACTACGGAAACTGCACTGGCATACCCACGGTAGCAGGAGAGGTAGAGTTTGACGAAGGCTTTGAAAGGAACTGTCTCGTCGATGTCGCGTGTATCGGGGTGGGAAGGAAGTCCGACCTTGTCCTAGCTGAGGCGCGCAACCCTGGAGACACAGTCATCTTGGTTGGGGGTTCGACTGGAAGAGATGGCATCCACGGAGTGACCTTCGCCTCAAGGGCACTCGCGAGAGACAGCGATGAGGATCGTCCCGCCGTCCAGATCGCAGATCCTTTTCTGAAGAAGCTGACGATCGAAGCTACTCTAGAAGCCATCAAAACAGGATTTGTGCGCGGCCTGAAGGATCTCGGAGGAGGGGGACTGACATGCGCATGTTCGGAGATGGCCGCAAAGGCCGGGGCAGGAATAGAGATCGACCTCTCCCAGATCCATTTAAGAGAGGAAGACATGTCGACCATAGAAATCATGATCTCAGAATCCCAAGAAAGAATGATGTTCATAGTAGAACAGGGGCGGGAAGGTAGCGTCGAAGAGATATTCCGCAGATACGAGGTGCCGTTCGCCCGCATCGGTAGAGTCAAGGAAGACGGCAATATAGTTGTCCGGAGAGGATCCGTGGAAGTTGCGCGGCTCCCCTCTCAATTTCTCGCCAGCGCCCCTATCAGTCCAAGACCGAAGACAGCTCCCAAGGTTTCGAAGCCAAAGCTGGAAGTCGAGTCCGTAGACCTCAAAAGGATCCTGATCGAGATGCTCTCGAGCCCTAATATAGCAAGTAAATCATGGATTTTCACGCAATATGACCATGAAGTCGGTGTGCGAACTGTTCTCAAACCCGGTCAGGGAGACGCGGCCGTTTTGAGGCTACCGAATGGCAGATTCGCGGCTCTAAAGGCTGACGGAAACTCGGTCTACTGCTCCCTGGACCCGCGCCGAGGAGTCCAAAACGTGTTTGCTGAGGCCTGCAGAAACTTGGTGGCCGTCGGTGCCAAACCTGTAGCGATGCTGGATCACCTGCAGTTTGGAGATCCGGGTGATCCTGAAGTGTTCTGGAGCTTCGAAGAGACGGTCGACGGACTCGCTGAGGCGGCCAGACACTTTAACATTCCTTGCATCGGGGGCAAGGTGAGTTTTTACAACGAGGATGATAGAACAGGGAAGGCGATCAAACCGACGCCCATCATATTCGTCATAGGTCTCATAGATGATGAGAAGAGTATCACACGCATGGCGATGAAGTCCACTGGCGACTCAGTGATAATCGTTGGAAAGACTCGCCGCGATATGGGAGGTTCGGAGTTCAGTAGGATTCATCGCCTCACAGGTTCAGCTGCCCCTAGAATGGACTTGGATTTGGAGAGAAGAACTATGGGGGCGGTCCTCGAATGTATTGGCGAAGGCTACGTAGGATCTTGCCATGACTGCTCGAGGGGAGGACTTGCAGTCGCCATCTCTGAGATGGCAGTAGCTGGAAATATGGGTGCCAGCATAGATTTGGATGCCGTACCATCAGACCCACTTCTGCCACACGAACTCTTGTTTTCGGAATCCAACTCGCGGTTCATCCTAACAACAAACCGTGCGCGGGATATCATCGCCCTATTTGAGAACCAGAAGATTCCATGTTCCGCGATAGGCACGGTCGGTGGAGACCAGCTCTGTCTGTCAGGGAGAGGCTCAGGAACCTCGGTTGCCATGTCTGAGCTAAGGGAAGCCTATGAAGAGTCGTTTGAGAGGATCGTAAACAGATGACGCGATTGAAGGAGAACTGCGGCGTGGTTGGTGCGACTTCAAAGAATGATGAGGTAGCGAATCAGATTTGGTTGGCGCTTCTAGCGCTGCAACATCGAGGGCAGGAAGCAAACGGAATATTTACCTTTGATGGCGCAAGTTTCCACCAAAGGAAAGACGTAGGACTAGTATCTTGGTCCGAGAACTACAACAGCCTCAAGGGAACAATGGGCATAGGTCACGTCCGATACTCAACAGTAGGTAAACCCGCGGGGCCGGAGACGCGCGCCAATAGCCTCGCTGCGGAGAACTTTGCGCAGCCATTTTTCATAGATCACGAGAAGAATGGAATCGCCTTCTCACACAACGGGAACATCGTCAACAACTTGGAGCTTGCAAGAGAGCTGACGGCAAAAGGGATCTTTCTATCCTCAAGAAACGATAGCGAAGTTGTTCTCAAGACATTGGTCGATCACCTGAGAATAGAAAGGGATCTCACTAACAGCGTCGAGAAATGCATGACTAGGCTGGAGGGATCATACTCTGTCACAGCGCTGACGGGAGAGGAAGAGGTCTTCGCCTTTCGAGATCCATACGGATTTAGGCCGCTTTCAATGGGCAAGACAGACGGTCTCACTATGATCGCATCCGAGACAGTTGCTTTGAACGTAAACGGGATCGATAAGGTCTCGGATGTCGCTCCGGGAGAACTTGTCGTCTCGAGTAAGGAGAACGTTTGGAGAGAACAAGTGATCCGAAATAAACGCAAAGCATTCTGCATGTTCGAGTTCGTGTATTTCAGCCGCCCAGACTCTATTCAATGTGGCCGAGACATCTACTCCGCGCGGATTGAACTGGGAAGGAAACTCGCGAAGACTTACGAGGCGAGCGCGGACATCATCGTGCCGGTTCCAGATACAGCTCGACCAGCTGCCGAAGGAATCTCGAGGAGGACGGGAATCAGAGTTGCCGAAGGGCTAATCAAGAACCGATACATCGGGCGCACATTCATCATGCCAAGCCAGCAGCTTCGAGACGATGCGGTTCATGTTAAACTCAACCCTGTGAGGTCGGTTCTGAAAGACAAGAAAGTGATAGTGGTAGATGACAGCATAGTTAGAGGAACCACTTCAAGAAAGATTGTCAACTTGGTCAAACAGGCGGGCGCCAGAAAGGTTGAGATGTGGGTTACCTGCCCACCGATAGTATCTCCATGCTTCTATGGCATCGACATAGCCACACACGCCGAGCTGATCGCAGCCGTGAAGAGCGTATCCAAAATTCAGGAAGCAATCGGTGCAGACAGGCTCTGCTATCAGACCATAGAAGGACTGGTAGAGGCGATCGGCATTCCTCGTGACGAGCTGTGCATGGCATGTCTGACGGGGGAGTATCCGACTCCCATAGCACAGAAGGTGTCTGATCAGATGCGAGCGAAGATGCCCGAAGGCAGGGTTCGATACTGGGAGATGGCTTAAGGTCTGAGGGATATGCCCGGAATATTCGGACTACGTGCCTACTATGAAGATTGGGTAGACTCGACAGCGAGATTCGTTGGCTACGGACTGATCGGGCTTCAACACAGAGGTCAAGAATCTTTCGGAATCGCTGTGGCCGATCTGAATGGGCAAGTGAGGACGTACAGAAAGAACTCGATAGCCAATAACGCCTTTGACGAGAGAAGCCTTCGAAAGTTTACCGGATGTGCTGGCATAGGCGCCGTCACAACTGTGAAAGAGAGCCTGAGAAGGGAGATCCAGCCAATATCGCAGAATCGAGTCAGAATTGTTAACGACGGGCGATTTCTAATTGAAGGAGGAGCACGCAGCTTCGCACAGGGCCTTAGCAAGGAGTTGGCGAAGAGTGACCCAGAGCAGGCAGCAGCCGAGCTTGTTGAGAGAACTCCGGGTGGCTACACCTTCTGTGCCCTCGCAAAGGATGGCACGATAATATTTGGCCGCGATCCAAGAGGGGTGAAACCACTGTCTCATGTCGGCTTGGGCTTCGATAATGGATTGATTTCTTCGGAGACATGTGCATTCCATGTGGTCGGAAGTAAGTATCCGCCGCAATTTGTGGAGCCTGGTGAATGCTTCTCGGTCACGCAGTACTCTAAGAGAGGTGCCAGATGCAAGGCTAGGCAGAGAAATGTCTGCTCCTTCGAGTATGTATACTTGGCAAACCCCCTCTCAAAGATAGATGAGATCCCAGTCAGCTGGGTACGTAGACGGATCGGAGAGACGCTGGCAAGAAAGTTCCCCCAGAGGGCCGATGTCATCTTGGGAGTTCCCGAGACCGCGCGTATGTTTGCGATGGCGTATTCGAACCAGACCGGGATACCAGTCGCGGAAGGCTTCTCGAAGATTGTGGGCGAGAGAAGCGCCATCAGACCGACGCAGATTGACCGAGAGATAGGAGTGCAACTGAAGCTCAATCCTATCAAAGAGGTGATAGCCAGGAAGAATGTCGTTGTCATCGACGACTCCGTCGTAAGAGGCACGACGACAAAGAAGACCTTCAGATACATGCGAGACTACTGCGGTGTCAAAGATCTGCACCTCCTAGTTGGTTCACCAAAAATAATCGCAGGATGCCCATACGGAACCGAGGTGCCGGTAGAAGACGAGCTGATCGCCAAGAACTTGGAAGACGAGGAGATTTCTCAAGCCATCGGCGCAGAAAGTGTCGGCTTCCTCACAACCAAGGACTTGGCTGAGTGCATTGGTCTGCCACTGAATGAACTCTGCGTGAGTTGCTTCACTGGAAGACATCCGGAGGACAACTGATGAAGATTCTCTTGGTTGGGGATGGAGCTAGAGAGCATGCAATAGGAGCGTCCCTTAAGGTAGGTCCAACCTGCCCAAAGCTCTACTGCCTGATGGGCTGCCGTAACCCTGGCCTAATTGGACTGGCCGATGGCTACAAAGAGGGCAACGTTGAGGCTCCGGAGGAGGTTTTGAACGCCGCCACGAATTTCGGTGTCGACTACGTGGTCATCGGGCCCGAGGCGGCAAACTTTGCTGGCGTGCCTGATTTGCTGGAGGAGCATGAGATCCCCTGTTTCGGAGCGAAGAGAAGACTCGCTGAGATAGAGAGAAGTAAAGTCTTTCTGAGGAGAATCATGCTCCGCGAGAAGATCCCTGGCAGAATAAGGTTTCTCGTCTTTTCGAATCGCGATGACGCCATCACCTACGCTACCGAGAACCCTGAGAATCT
>Ga0129298_10000013_pt1 | contig 52743 bp, 43 predicted proteins | sample I19B2metaG_FD_94707 | JGI IMG/M metagenome (GOLD analysis project Ga0129298, IMG submission 94707) | Lake sediment bacterial and archeal communities from Gulf of Boni, Indonesia to study Microbial Dark Matter (Phase II) - ​I19B2 metaG | ecosystem: Environmental > Aquatic > Freshwater > Lake >... | reverse complement strand
TCATAAAAGTATAATTATAACTTTTTACATTTGATATAATTACAATTTCAGAATTGCGTTCTAAGAATTATATTGCAGAATATTTGTTTCAGTTTATGCATAGTTCAGGGGGATTAAGGGTTTCAGTATTCATTTTTAGTATTCTGTCCTTCTTTCGTTCAGTTTCCATGTCACAGGATATTGAAGATGTTCATTTATCTTATGAAAATGGACTTCGGATTGATTCTTTGTTAATGACTGACTCGACCACAGTGATTATTAATAATGATCGTCCTTTGTACAGTTTCCTCTTAAATAATGAGAAAAGAAAATCGACAGCAACAAAAGTTGTAAAAACCGGAAATAAGTATTCTCAAATATATGATGATATTCTTCAGACAAGTTTCATTGTATCTGATTCTTCAGGTGTAACATGGAAAGGGGATCTGAATTTCAGAAATATAGGGAAGGATACAATTACCATCAGCAACCTGGTTCCATTTGGAGAGGATTCATCTTCAGTTCAAATAACCGGAAAAGGACCGGCAGATCTTGCTAGGGCATGGCTGTTTCGTCCGGGTTGCAAACCAGTCAGAGTAATTCTGCCTGATAATGCCTGGGAAATGGGATATACTTCATTCAGATGCGGAAAAACTTATTCTGTATGCTCGGTTACAAGGAGGCAAGACATTGATGGTGGACAGAAAAAAAGATATGAAACAATTCTTCCGCCTGGTGCCAGCGTTCATTATAAGATGTATACAGAACTCTTTACCGGTGAATGGCAGAATGGATTGCGTAAGATATTCCGCGACAGGTATATTTATGATGTTGATAAATTTGATAATTCACTGTTTGAGAGAGCCGATCTATCATGGATAAGAGAGAGTTATCTTATAGTTCTTCAGATGGCCTGGGACAGGGAATTTTATGACCGGTTTTCAGGAAAATATACTTACGCAGAGTTCCTAAAGAAATATAAAACCATGTTTGGTAATCTTGACGTATTCGGGATCTGGCCCACATGGCCACGGCTTGGACTCGATCAGAGAAATCAGTGGGATCTTTATAATGACCTGCCCGGGGGAACAGATCAGCTCAGAAGTTTTGTCAGGATGTCACAGATGACTGGTACAAAATTTTTCATTTCATATAATCCATGGGACAATAGTACGCGGAAGGAAGAGCATTACCAGGGAATGTCAAGACTTGTTGCCCAGACTGAAGCTGATGGAGTGGTGCTCGATACAAGGGGCAATTCCGGACCCGAGCTTCAGGAAGCAGTTGACAGCGTTAAGAAAGGGGTGATTATGTATTCTGAAGGTATGGCAATTCCACGGGATATGCAGGGAATTATTTCGGGCAGAGTCCATAATGCCCTGTTCCTGAGTCCTGAATTAAACCTTAATAAACTTATTAAACCTGATTTTTCCATATTCAGGGTTTGCGACGTGGGAGAAGATATTCTTCACCGTGAAATTGCTGTAGCTTTTTTTAATGGATATGGAACTGAGTTGAATATGTTCCGTCCGGGTGGGAGAGGAGAGTCTTTTGAACGGGATCTTTCTTTTCTGTCCCGAACAACACTCATCCTGCGACAGAACAATGATACCTTCCTGGACCAGTACTGGACACCTCTGATTCCGTCAAAAGTCGACAATATATATGTAAACCGTTGGAAAGCTGGTGGAAAAGTTGTTTACACCATCCTTAACATGAATTCCAATGGTATCAGGGAGAGGATTTTTCAGGCAGAAGATAATGATTCATTACATTATGTTTCACTCTGGAATCATGAACCTGTAGTACCTCAGATTGAAAATGGCATCAAATATCTGCCGGTTAGTGCTGAAGGCTGGGACCCTTCCTTCTCGGGAAGCCGCAGGGAAGGATCTGTTGATTGTATAGCAGGTTTCCCGGCTCTTTTGAATTCAATAATTATCGGGGATTCACTTAAAATCAGATGCAGTATTTCAGGCAGCCTTTTGATATGGAAAGGAAATCCGGCATATGATTGTAAAAATGTTGAATTAACATTACCCTGTGATACATCAATATCTATCAGGAATCTATTCGGGTATTATGAAGGGAAGCTGGTAATCCAGGTTATTGAAAATAAAGTCCTGAAAGATGAGAATGTTTTAAGGATAGCCGGTGGTAAACCATGGATTGTCAGCAAGGTTGTTCCAACTCTGGCAATAACTGCCATATCTGATGAAATGGTATTGGTTCCCAAGTCAAAAGTATCGCTTAATCTAAAGCCCGGAGATGAGTTTATTCCTTATCCTGAGATTTCAGGAGTTTCTGTCACTGTTGATAGTTTTTTAATCGACAGATATCCCGTTACCAATTCACAATATTTTGAGTTCATAACTATGTCTGGTTATTATCCGTCTGATACTTCTGGATATCTCAGACACTGGAAATCAGGCAGGTTCAGACAGGGACAGGAGAAATATCCTGTTGTTAACTTAAGCCTGGAGGATATGAAAGCCTATGCAAAATGGGCCGGTAAACGACTTCCGACTCAGGCTGAATGGCAGCTTGCAGCCCAGGGGAATGATAATCGTATCTGGCCATGGGGCAATGATTTTCATGCAACATACTGTAACAATTCTTTTGACAGACAAACTCCTGTTGATGCTTTTCCGAAGGGTCAGAGCCCTTATGGTGTGATGGATCTTGTTGGCAATGTCTGGCAAATGACAAACGATATATATTTCAATGGTACCAGCTACTTTGGAATTATAAGAGGAGGTAGCTATTATAAACCCGACTCAAGCTGGTGGTACCTTCAGGGTGGACCACAGTCGCTCGATAAAACACAGATATTGCTGCTTGTTTCACCTGGTTTTGACAGAAGTTCCACAGTGGGCTTCAGGTGCGTTAGGGATCTCAGCCTTAAGCCTTAAGCCTTCAGCCTTTCTTACACTTTCAGTTTCTTTTCTATTTCGGTAATCTGGTTCCTGAAATGTTTATCGGTATCTATAAGATTATTAACTGTTTTACAGGCATGCAGCACTGTTGCATGGTCCTTGCCTCCAATATGTGATCCAATGCTTGCGAGGGAGGCTTTTGTAAGACTTTTTGAAAAAAACATTGATACCTGTCTGGCCTGAACAATCTCTCTCTTCCTGGTTTTTCCCTGAATAAGTTCGATTGGGATCTTATAGTAATCGCAGACAATTTTCTGAATATACTCAATTGTGATTTCCCTTCTTGATGTGCTTATCAGTTTTTCTACCATCATCCTTGCAAGATCAAGAGTTATCTCTTTCCTGTTCAGGGTTGATTGAGCATATAGGGAAATAAGTACTGCCTCCAGTTCCCTGATGTTATTGGATATATTTATTGCAAGGAATTCGAAAATATCTTCAGGTAGCTCAATACCATCGTTATAGGCTTTCTTTTTCAGAATAGCAAGCCGTGTCTCATAGTCAGGACGTTGCAGATCTGCCTGAAGGCCCCATTTGAATCTTGAAAGAAGCCTTTGCTCCATACCCTGTAATTCAACAGGTGGCCTGTCGCTTGTAAGGATCAACTGTTTACCTGACTGGTGGAGATGATTGAAGATATGGAAGAAGGTATCCTGTGTCTTTTCCTTCCCTGCAAACTCATGAACATCATCCAGTATCAGAACATCAATCATCTGATAAAAATGGAGGAAATCATTTTTATTATTGTTTCTTACAGATTCTACAAACTGAGTCTGGAATTTATTGGCATTTACATAAAGTACAGTTTTGTCAGGATGTTTTTCTTTTACAAGAATACCTATTGCCTGGGCAAGATGAGTTTTTCCCAGCCCTGAATCCCCATATATCATAAGCGGATTGAATGCGGTTCCTCCCGGATTATTACCTACTGCAATTCCGGCCGATCTGGCCAGCCTGTTGCATTCACCCTCAACATAATTGTTAAAATTATAATCGGGATTCAGCTTGGGATCAAAGTGGACTTTTTTAATTCCTGGTATTACAAACGGGTTTCTTATTGAGGGTTGGGTGATATCGAATGGAACCTGGACAGGTTTATTATTAAGTTCAGTTTTATTTCTAGAGGGGTACCTGACTGTATAGGGTTTGCCATTTGAATAATTAGCATTTTCCATGACAACATTGTACTCAAGTTTGGCATCAGCACCAATCTCACGTCTGAGTGTTTTCCTGAGTATCTCTATGTATTGTTCCTCGAGATATTCGTAGAAAAAAGGACTAGGAACCTGTATTGTAAGGATATTATTCTCAATCTTCAATGGAACTATGGGTTCAAACCATGTTTTATAACTGATGGATGGAATAATATCTTTAATTATTTGCAGACAGTTATTCCAAACGTCAAGGTGAGATTTGTTCATTTAGGTTGTTGTTTTAAAAAAAAATTAACTGATCCCAATCGTGCTGATTCATGTACAATATTTGTAAAAAAAATTCTAATAAAAAAAATTTTTTTTGCTTGACTTTTATAAAAATATTATATGTTTTTAATGATCAGCAACTTATGTAAAATTTTTTTTTTATATTTTTTAATATATTGATTATCAGATATATATAAAAACATAATTTGGTTTGTGTGTGTAACACAATTCATTATGAAATGTTGATCAAAAAATGACATTACAGGTTTAAAATGAGGATTATTTTGACATTAATTCAGACTTGATTTTTAATGTTAAGATTATCTGAATTTTACTAAAAATCATTTTTGTTATTTCTGTTTTTTTCCAAAGATAGAAAAGTGAACATACCTCTTCGGATTTGCTTTCATATCTTCAAGAAGGAGGTTAAGGCTCTCAAGACTTCTGGAAAGATTTGTATAAAGAGTATCATTTGTCATAAGTTGTCCGGCAGTTCCCTTTCCGTTATTCATATTTTCCAGTACAGCAGATGTCTTTTCAAGACTTGATTTGAGATTTTGTATAGTGCCATAAATATCTGCAGCTGCAAGGGTGTCCGAGATATTGCTGAGATTGGTAAGAGTATTTGCCATCTCATCAGAGTTTTCTGCAAGCATACCTGAAAATCTGTTAAGATTCTGAATGCTGTTTTTCAGTTCCGTTTCTTTTGATCCAACTATTCTTTCAAGACTTCCGGTTGTATTATTCAGATTATCAATTGTACCGCTGAGATCAGATTTGAATTCTTCATCCATCAGGTCATCAAGTGATATGACCACAGAATCAAGTGATACTATAAGTCCTGCTATCTTGTCTTTGAGAGGCAGTATTTCATTATCAATCATATCAAAAATTGAAGGAGCCAACCGGCCGGGAAGTGTATCTCCCTCCTCATAAAATCCTGGACCTTCTCCATAAACAAACTGAACTTTCATACCTCCAAGTGGTGAGATCTGGGTAATTTCTGCAACAGTATTTTTTGGCAGTTTAAAATCCCGTCCAACTGATAGTGATACCATTAGCTTACCACTTGTCTCATCAAGAAATTCAATTGACTGAACAACTCCTACCTTGTATCCGTTGATTTCAACAGGATTTGATTCAGATAATCCTCCCACCTTGTCATATATAGTATAATAGTATGCCACATTCTGAAAGAAATCCTTGCCTTTAAGAAAATTATATAGCCATATAAATACAATCAAAGTCAGTATCGCGGTTGCGCCCACTTTAACTTCATTCGAAATTTTCTTCATCGGGTGTTGGTTTAAAATTTCTTCTTCTTATTTTCGATAGCCTGCTGCAAAGGTACTGTTTTGTTCCCTTCAACTGCTATTACAAATGCATCCGGATACTTTTCAATGATTTTTTTTCTGTGATTAACAGCTTCCTCATACTCCTTAAAGCTTCCTGATGCATATTTATATCTTTGATTTTCAGTTATTTCTGTAATGTCTTTTAGTCCTTTGAAATTTTCTGGTTTAATATCAGTTCTTACCGAGGAGGTTCCGACCTGAACCATAAAGAGTAAACTCTCAGCTGACTGCCTGAAAGCTGAAGACTCTTTTTCAACCGGCTCATCAGTTTTCTTGACAGCTGATATACCGCTTCTGCTTTCTGTTTCACTGATGTACTCCCTGCAAGCCCTGAAAATAGCCGAGGCAAGATAGTCCTGTCCTTCTTTTGAGTTAAGATATTTTTCCTCAGAAGAGTGGGTGATAAAACCAAGTTCTGTGAGTACGGATGGCATTGTAGTCATATACAGTACCCAGAATCCAGCCTGTTTGACACCCCTGTCTGACCTGCTTAGCCTTTCCTTGTATTGAGATTGAATTTTGGAAGCCAGCAAAGTACTTTGATCCTGATATATGTTCTGCATAAGAGTGAACATCACATATGATTCAGGTGAATTTGGATCAAAATCCTCATACTTTGTAGAGTAATCACTTTCGAGAAGTATGACAGAATTTTCTTTCATAGCAACCTGCAGGTTTGCATCATCTTTTGCATGCCCCATTATGAAAGTTTCCGCTCCGATTATTTTTTTTGTAGGTGCCCAGTTAGCATGGATTGAGATAAACAGGTCAGCTTTGTTTTTGTTGGCTAAGTTAGCCCTGTCTTTAAGATCAACAAAGGTATCGGTTTTTCTTGTATATATTACACTGACATTTTTAAGATTCTTCTCAATATATTCACCGGTCTTAAGTGCTACTGCCAGAGTAATATCTTTTTCCCTGCTGAATGAACCAAGTGCACCCGGATCTTTTCCTCCGTGTCCGGCGTCAATTACTATTACCCATTTTTTATCAGGACTATCTGTTGCAGTTGAGTCAAATAGCAACAGGAGAAATGAAGCGGTCAGGATAATTTTAATAGTATATATATAATTGCGGCGGAGTTTCCCGTTTTTAATAACCAGTGTCATTTAAGTTGCGGTTTTTTATTAGTTTTGCGCTGGCTTAACAGTAAACACAAAAACTATACAAAAATAGTATTTAAGTTGTATTTTTTTAAAGAAAAGCGGATCGTTGTTTTGTGCCTGTTTTTGGCCACCTCTTTTTCCTTAGCCGGTCAGGATAAGAAAGTCCTTCCTGATAGTAACATCATAAAGCTTGATACTATTATAGTTGACAGCCTGAAACCAGGATTCAGAAAGATCTCCTCAAATGCAATAGATGAAAAAGTTACTTACCAGGCATCTGGTACAGTAAGGAGGGATATCAAGAATAAAAGGGTAATCCTTCTGAATCAGGCAGTTGTTAATTATGGCGATATTGAGATCAAAGCCGATTCGATGATCTTCAATATGAGCAACAATCTCCTGTACGCAGCAGGAAGACCTGATACAAGTGGTAAATTTATTGGAACACCTGTCTTCAGGGAAGGAAGCAATGAATTTAAAGCCGATGAACTGACGTATAATTTCAAAACCAAAAAGGCTCTTGTAAAAAATATTGTTACCAAACAGGACGATGGACTTGTTCACAGCACTTATACAAAGCTTCTGGAAGATGGTACATCCAATATTTCCAAAAGTACATACTCGACCTGTGATGCAGATACTCCGCATTTTTATATAAATATGCCAAAGGCCAGAGTTTATCCTGGTGAAAAGATAGTATCAGGTCCTGGAAATCTTGTTGTGGAAGGCATACCTCTTCCTCTTGTAATTCCTTTCGGTTATTTCCCTATCAATACCAGAAATTCTGCTTCAGGTATTCTTTTTCCAAGTTTTGGACAGGAAAGGGAGAGAGGATACTCATTCAAGGATATGGGATATTACTTCAGTATCAGCAGTTATATGGACCTTAGTATAAAGGGAGACGTGTATTCTAATGGGACATGGCTTGCAAATGCTGTTACAAATTATAATAAGCTATATAAATATAATGGTAACCTTAGTTTCAGTTACGCTAATAATATAACAGGACACAAAGGTCTGGAAGATTATTCGCAGGCTACTAACTGGAGGCTCGGCTGGATGTTTAGCCAGGATCCCAAAGCTGCACCGGGTTCGAGGTTTTCTGCAAGTGTGAATATGAGTTCGGCAGGTTACGATAAGGAGAACAGCTATAATGTTAATGACCATGTTACAACAACCCGGCAATCAAGTGTAAGCTATTCAAAGTCCTGGGCAGGTACTCCGTTTAATCTTTCAACGAGTATGAACCATAGTCAGAACGTAAAAAACAAAACTGTTGATGTAAACCTGCCGAAAGTTAGCTTTAATATGGCGAGGATTTATCCTCTTAAAATGGGACGTCAGTCAGGAAAAACCAAATGGTATCAGGAACTGCAGTTCCAGTATTCATCATCTCTTGATAACAGGATAAGTACATATGATAGTCTGCTATTTACAGGAGAGAGTCTTGAAAGCATGCAGAATGGCTTTAAGCACGATGCACCTCTCAGTATCCAGCTCCGTCCGTTTAAAAACTTCAATGTATCACCATCACTAACTTATTCAGGCGTTCTGTATTCTCAGAAAATTAAGAAAACATGGGATGCGACAGCTAACCAGGTTGTTAAGGATACATTAAGAGGAATGTTTTATGGTCAGGCCGTTAATCCTGCTATATCTGCCGGATTCAATCCGCAGATATTCGGAATGTATACTTTCCTTAATCCTGAATCACGGGTGCAGGCGGTACGCCACGTAATTAAACCCTCTGTCGGATTCAGCTATATTCCTGAAATCCCCGGTTTAAGTTCAGATATGTACGAAACTGTTCAGAAGGATGCTTCCGGTCAGAATTTTGAAGAATATTCTGTATTTGAGGGAAATATTTACGGAACGCCATCACTTTCGAATAAGAGCGGGACATTATCATTTGGGCTTGTTAACCTCGTAGAGGCTAAAGTATTTGAGAAAAATGATACTACTGGTATTGCCAAAAAGGTTAAGATAATTGACAACTTCGGCATCAATACAGGATATGATATTTTTGCTGATTCCATGAGATGGTCGCCAATATCAATGACTGCGCGAACAACATTAATGGAAAATATTAATATATCGGGAAGGGCCGGATTTTCACTTTACGGAATAGATTCAACCGGTAAATCACTTAGTTCTTTTGCCCTTGAGGCAAACAATAAATTAATGAGGCTTACCGGTTTCGGTGCCAGTGTTGATTTCAGTCTTGACAGGCTTATTATGGGAAAAGGAGCAGGTGGCGGTTCAGGTACTGGCAACCAGCAGGCCCTTGGAGGTCCGGCCATGTCTGAAAGCAGGGAAGGAGAAAGTGATAATATGTCAGGCATCAGGACTGACCTTTATGGGTACTCTGAATTTGAAATGCCATGGACATTCAATGTAAGTTACAGCCTTAACTATTCAAAACCTGCCCTGAAATCCACTGTTACACAGACACTTTCATTTGTGGGCAGCGTAACAATTACTAAGAAAATGATGATGGATTATACCAGTGGTTATGATTTTACAAGCAAAACTCTTACAATGACCCAGATCGGGATCAGGCGTGACCTGCACTGCTGGATTATGGTCTTAAACTGGATTCCAAATGGTTCAATGAAGGGATGGAATTTTACAATCAGAGCCAAGTCATCTGTTCTTGGAGATCTTAAATATGAAAGAAAGAAAGACTTCCATGATAAATACTAGGATCAGTATTCAGAAATAAAAAAGGGCTCCGGAAGAGCCCTCTATATTTTACAGGTTGACCTCAGATTATTCTCCTATTATTTCGAATTCTATTTCAACCTTAACATCTCTGTGAAGTTTAACAACAGCTTTATAGCTTCCAACCTCTTTAATCTGATCAAGAGGAAGTGTGATGTTTTTACGGTCGATGTCAAAGCCTTTCTCTTTAAGAGATTCAGCTATCTGAATGGTATTTACAGATCCGAATATCTTTCCTGAAGAACTTGTTTTTGCTCCAACAGTTATTTTAAAACCTTCAAGTTTAGTAGCTATTTCCTGAGCCGCTGCTTTTATCTTCTCCTCTTTATGTGCTCTCTGCCTTAAATTCTCGGCATGCATCTTTTTTGCCGAAGTTGTTGCAGCTAAAGCGAACCCTCTTGGGATAAGATAATTTCTTCCATAACCGTCTTTTACATTGACGATGTCATCCTTCTGCCCAAGTTTATTAACATCCTGTAGTAGTATAATTTCCATAGTATATCCTCCTTATTTTAATAGGTCAGTTACATAAGGAAGAAGTGCAATATGCCTTGCTCTTTTTACAGCTTTTGACACTTTCCTCTGATATTTAAGTGATGTACCGGTAATTCTTCTTGGAAGGATCTTACCCTGGTCATTGAGAAATTTTTTCAAAAATTCAGGATCCTTGTAATCAATATACCTTATCCTGTTTTTCTTGAAACGGCAATATTTCTTCTTTTTTACCTCAACTGTGGGAGGTGTCAAATATCTGATTTCTGATTCGTTCTGTGCCATATCCTATTCCTCCTTAGATTTTCCTGATTCTTTCTGTCTTCTTTTCTTTTCTGCGTATTCGATGGCAAATTTTTCCATCCTGAAAGTCAAAAACCTTATAATCCTTTCGTCACGACGATATTGGACTTCAAGTTTTTCTACAAGATCACCTGTACCCTTGAATTCAAGCAGGTAATAAAAACCTGTTGATTTCTTCTGGATTGGATAGGCCAGTTTTTTCAGGCCCCAGTTCTCTTCATGAACGATCTCACCTTTATTATCGGTGATGACCTTCTTGAACTTCTGTACCGCTTCCTTCATCTGGTTCTCAGACAAAACGGGAGTTGCAATGAAAACGGTTTCGTACTGATTCAACATAATTTTAATTCTTAATTTAGTTTAATTGATTTTGGCTCGCAAAAGTACAATAAAATTTGGATTATAAGAAAATATTCTTCTGAAAATTTGATTAATCTGCCATTTTTCATTTCTGACTCAGTGCCTGGTGCATTATTTGCCTTGACAATGTAAGGCGTGGCTTTTTAAGCTATATTTGCATTGAAAAAAAAAGTGAATAAGTAGTGACTTTATGGAAAATTTTATCGTTTCAGCCCGAAAATATCGTCCTGCAAGTTTTGACATGGTGGTTGGTCAGGATACGATTACAAATACGCTGAAGAGTGCTATTAAAAACAATCATCTTGCACATGCCTATCTGTTTTGCGGCCCCAGAGGAGTAGGTAAAACAACATGTGCAAGGATATTTGCAAAAACGATTAATTGTATAAACCTTGGAGATAGTGCAGAAGCTTGCGATAAATGCGAATCATGTCTTTCATTCAAAGCATTGAGATCCTTTAATATTCATGAACTGGATGCTGCCTCGAATAACAAAGTGGAGGATATCCGGAGTCTTAATGACCAGGTAAGGATTCCTCCGCAGATTGGAAAATACAGCATATATATTATAGATGAGGTACATATGTTATCGTCCTCTGCATTCAATGCCTTTCTGAAAACCCTGGAGGAACCACCGGCACACGCAATTTTTATCCTTGCCACAACCGAAAAACATAAAATAATACCAACAATTTTATCCCGGTGTCAGATCTTTGATTTTAACAGGATACGTATTGAGGATATTGTTAATCGTCTGATGTATGTTGCTAAAAATGAGGGAATAATAGCTGAAGAGGAAGCATTGCATGTGATCGGACAGAAAGCTGACGGAGCTCTCAGGGATGCCCTTTCTATTTTTGACCAGATAGTAAGCCTTTGTGGAAAAAATGTTAAATACAGGGATGTAATTGATAACCTCAATGTACTGGATTATGAATATTATTTTAAGACAGTCGATGGTGCCTTGACTGGTGATGTATCTGCTGTATTACTTACATTTAATGAAATCCTTGAGAAGGGATTTGACGGCCACAATTATATTTCCGGACTTAACAGTCATCTGCGTGACCTGCTTGTCTGTAAGGATGAGACAACAGTGAAACTATTTGAAGCGACCCCTGCAGTAAAACAACTTTATATTAAGCAGACAGTCAAATGCTCTGTGGATTTTCTGTTTAAAGCATTAGAAATTGGCTCTGCCTGTGATCTGGCATATAAGTCAAGCAAGAATCAAAGATTGCATGTTGAGCTGTCTCTTATCAGATTATGCAGAGTAATGGCTGATTCATTCGGGGATCAGGAAAAAAAAAAGTCTGAGCATATAGCTTCAGTGAAAGAGGAGGATGAACTGCCACTTCCATCAAAATCTCAGATTGTCAGAAAGGCAGAAAAATCAAACGAAAAAACTGAAGCATCCGCGGGATTTGTTCCGGGTAAACATGATCCTAAAATAGAGAAATCGGCTAAGTCCATTTCAATAAAAGATATTCTAAGTGCTGATCACGGAAATGATTCTGTAAATAGGCCTTCAGGTGATGTAATTGTTCCCTTACCCGTTCAGGATAGTAAAGAAAGTAAAACTGAGTTAAATCCAGAGGCTCTTGAAAAAGTCTGGCAGGAATTTGTAGGTCAGCTTGACGGCGAAGGGACCAGGATTGTAAGTATGTTTAAGGCCATTAAACCGGAGCCGGAAAACAGTCATACAATCAAGATACATTTGAGCAACGCTACTCAAAAGGATACATTTGTTCAGTATTATAAGCAGCGGTTGATATTATTTCTGGAAAACAAATTCAATATTAAGGAAATTGACATTGAAACAATCGTGGATCTTACAGAAAAAAATGACATTCTTTATTCTGATGAACAGAAATACAATTACCTGTTCAGCAAATATCCTGTGCTTAAGGAAATGAAAAAGACTTTTAATCTGGATTTAAATTAATATGACCAGATATGATCAAATATCATTGTTATGAAATCAAACAAAAAAGTGCAGCTGGCAGGTCCGAAAAAAGGGAAATCAATTGAACAGGATAGGGAAATTTCAGAAAGTATCATTAACCATTCAAGGTCGATGATTAGTGTAATCAACAGGGATTATATATATGAAAAAGTAAACCTGGCATTTTGTAATGCACATAATATTTCAGTAGACCAGATTTTAGGCAAATCTCTGTCAGATATATGGGGTACTCAAACTTTTTGCGACTTCATTAAGAGCAATATTGACCGTTGCTTTTCAGGTGAAACTATCAAATACGAGGCAGCCTTCAATACTCCCGGATCCGGTGAAAGATTTTTTGAGGTTACATTCAGACCCCTTGTAGTCAGGGGTGAAGGTATAACTCATTTGTTAGCAGAAACATTTGATATCCATGAAACTAAACAGAAGGAGCTGAAAATAAAGGAGAAAGAGGAAGAGCTTATAAAAAGGGAAACAAACCTCCCTATTGGTATAGTAAGGTGTTTGCCCGATGGTTCTATTGTTCATGCCAACAGATCGTTTCTTGATATAATGGAATGCTATGATGAGAACTCAATCAATAAAGCAAATTTCAGAACTTTTTATCCCCAGGATTTTCTTTTTGATATTCAATGTGAGCAGCTTCTCGAAAAGCATATTGTGAATTTTGGAAGAATTACCCTCCACGACTGTCTTGGTAAAGAGATATCCTGCAGGATCAGCGGATTTCTGGCCTTCGACAGTACAGACACAAAATCTTATCTCGATTTTGTTGTGGAAGATGCCTCCCGGGAACTTATGCTGGAGAATCGTCTGATTCAGGCTCATAATCTGGAGACAATTGGGGCACTGGCCGGTGGTATTGCCCATGATTTCAATAATATACTTTCCACTATCTCCGGTTATTCAGAATTGCTGATGGAGGATCTGCCTCAGAATTCTGATAATTCGGAAAAGGTGGCGAAAATCCAGAGTGCAGTTCTGCGTGCCAAATCTATAACAAACCAGATTCTGACATTCAGCAGGCAGGTGGAGCAGGATAAAATCGCGGTAAGTGTAGAGGAAGTACTCAAAGAAACACTTGGGTTTATTAAGTCTTCTATTCCGGAAAATATAGAATTACAAAGTAGATTTATTCAGCCCGATGTCAAAGTGCTTGCCGATCCTACACAACTATTCAGGGTATTTATTAATCTTATGACTAATGCCATTCAGGCAATGGAGGAGAAAGGCGGAATACTATCGGTAAGAATGGAAGTAATTGATGGCAGGCTTGTCAAGGATCAGCTTAATAAGGATATAGTTGCAGACGAATATGTATTTCTTTCTTTTAAAGATACTGGTCAGGGTATGGAACCGTCAGTTCTTAGAAGAATATTCGAACCATTTTTTACAACACGCGAAATTGGCAAGGGGACAGGTCTCGGATTGTCGGTAACATATGGTATTATCTCCGAAATGGAAGGAGAGATCCTTGTTTCAAGCAAGAAAAATGAAGGTTCTGAATTCTTTGTTTATCTTCCTGTAGCCAGGCAGGATACAGTTCCTGAATCATTTAATGGTTCCAAGAAGAAAATTCTGTTTATTGCAGGAAACAAGCATGAATCGAGGATGCTTTCAATGGCTCTTGAGAATACAGGCTTTGACCTGATGTATGTTTCCGACAGGCAAAAGTTTGTTAATGCAATTTCAGGTGATGTTAATCATCCTGATCTGATTATTTATATGACCGATTCAGGTCAGGTAAAACCAGAGGATTTTATGAACATTTATCTTCAGAAAAATGCAGAGACACCGTGTATTATTGTTACAGGCCAGAATTGCAGCATTTTTGAGGAAAAACTCCTAAATTCGGGCATTATGAAACAGCATCTTGTAAAGCCAGTATCATTAAAGGAAATAAAAAATGCCATTCAGATATCTTTTTAGAAATGATTATTTAGTGTTAATTTTGCATTTTAAAATAAACTAAAGTTCAATAAACTAATAATTCAGAGAATTGCCAGATATAACAGCAAGTATGGCCAGAGTTCTCATAATTGAGGACGAGTCGGAATTGAGGGAGATGATAAAGACTTCTCTTATACGAAGAAAATACACAGTTTTAGAGGCTGCTAACGGTAAAGAGGCATTATCACATTTTAAACCATCGATGACTGATCTTGTTGTAACTGATTTAATTATGCCGGAAGAAGATGGCCTTAAGGTAATTATGAAACTGAAAGAACTTAAACCTTCTCTAAGAATAATTGCAATATCAGGAGGCGGGAAAGCAGGTCCTGGCGGATACCTGAATCTGGCCAAAGCACTTGGAGCTCATGCAGTTTTATCAAAACCCTTTTCAATAAATGATCTTATTTCTAAAATGGAGGAGTTGCTTGCTCCTGAACAAGATAATTGAAATGATTGTTTTATATATAAATTAACACTAGAAGAGTATGTTAAAGAAGAAAATTGAAGATATCTGTAATCGTCAGGTTGAAAGAGAAGCTTTTTCATCTAACCTTTACCTTGCAATGGCTATATGGGCTGAAACAAACGGGTTTGCGGGCATAGCCGGCTGGCTATATGCGCAGGCAGAAGAAGAAAAACTTCATATGCTGAAATTCATTAAGTATATTAATGAAAGAGGAGGTAAGGCATTTATGCCAGCCATAAAAAAGCCGGTATCTGATTACAAAAGTGTTGAACATGTTTTCAGTGAAGTTCTTAAACATGAAGAATTCGTAACTGCTAGTATTAATGAAATCGTTTCCCTGTCGCTTGATGAGAAAGACTTTAATACTCACAGTTTCCTGCAGTGGTTCGTTACGGAACAGCTTGAGGAGGAAGCATCTGTAAGGGCTATTATTGATAAGGTAAAGCTTGTCGGGAAAGTTAATATGTATCAGTTTGACAGGGATATTATGAGTTTGCGTGCTCCGGCTGCAGATTCACAGGCTGCTAAATGAGAAAATCATATATATTATATCTTTTTCTCTGTTTACAGTTTCTGCAAAGCTCCCTTTTTTCCCAGGAACTGATTTATAATAAATCTGTTACCGGTGTTTGTTATGCAGGATCTAAGACAAACAGAATCTATATTCCTCCCCCCGGAAAGTTTCTTAAAAACAGGGATGGGAAGGGAACAGGATCTATAACTGTTTATTATTCCGGATTCACTGCTGAATCTAAAGCTGCTTTTGAATATGCTGTCTCAATTCTTGAATCCATACTGCCTGCAGATACCAGGACCACAGTATTGGCTTACTGGCAGGCGATAGAGACAAATGGTGTACTGGGAAATTCATCAGTAACCGCAATAGCAGGTGGCTGGGCAATAAATGCTTTCAGACCCCTTGCTTTTTATCCTGTTGCACTTGCAGAAAAAATTGCCGGAAGGAGTCTGAACTCTGACCAGCAGGGAGATATTATCATTACCCTCAACAATAAAACCAACTGGTATCTGGGAACAGATGGTAATGTACCTGCCGGAAGCGGAAAGTATGACCTTGTTACTGTCATTCTCCATGAAATGTGTCACGGTTTAGGATTTTTCGACAGTATGGATACTGACGATAATACCGGATTTTATGGTTTCGGTTCACTTCCGGTTATTTATGACACTTATATTGAGAACTTTAGCGGTGAATTGCTGACAGATACCTTGAAGTTTCGTAACAATACCATGGCATTGCGTAAAGAGTTGACAGGGCAACAGCTATATTTTAAAGGACCTGTACTAAAGGATCTTTCTGGTGAAAACAGATTGAAAATTTTTGCTCCTGCTACCTGGGATGACGGTTCCAGCATCTCTCATCTCGATGAAACCACTAATGTCCTTATGACCCCTTACTTAGACAAAGAGGAGGTTATACACGATCCCGGCATCTATACACAGGCAATTTTATCTGAACTGGGATGGATAAATACGAGGATTATCCATGAACCTGGTGGTGATACTGAGGAAATTCTATCTCAGGTAAAAATGGAGGTGGAAATAAAATCTGATTCAACTTATAATCGGGACAAAGTTGCCCTTGTATTTTCATTTGATGGCTTTGAAAGCAGTGATACACTCTATATGACTTCTTTAAATTCTGATGACAAATTCTCTGTCGTTTTACCAATACCTTCATATAATAAAGAATTACAATACTACTTTTTTGCGGAAGATGTTTTCAAACGATCATTTCATTTGCCATCACTGTATCAGATGTTTCGCTTTAAGTCTTTCATTGGCACTGATACAATTAAACCTGTTCTCAGTCATACTCCCTCAAAATATTATTTTGAGACAGAGGATTCGGTAAAACTGGTAGCTGAAGTGTCAGATAATATTGGGATCGATACAGTATATGTTGAATACCGGATGAATGAAAACGCACCTTCATATTTAGGTTTAAAAGCTGATTCGGCGAATGCATATTCAGTTATTCTGACATCCGGAATGCTTAACTGGCATGGGGGAGATTCACTGAGGTACCGGATTATTGCCAGGGATTCTGCATTAAGTGCAAATGTTTCTGTAAGTCCCGACAGTGGTTTTTACTCAGTCAGTATCGAAGGTTTTGGACCAGTCATATCTTCTTATACAACAGATTTTTCAAATAGTACTCCTGACTTTTTCCTTTCAGGTTTCGAAATTACCAGGCCAATAGGATTTCTCAAATCAGGTCTCCATACGGGGCATCCATATGAGAGTCCTGATGATAATGACAAGAGCCTCGATTTTATTGCTATGCTCAGGAATCCACTGAAGTTGGATAAAAGCGGTCTGCTGATAGAATATGACGATATAGCCCTTGTTGAACCTGGAGAGGAAGGTTCATTATTCGGTTCAGAGGAATTTTATGATTACGTAGTTGTGGAGGGATCAAAGGACTTTGGTAAAACCTGGTTCCCGCTATGGGATGGATATGATTCAAGATATAATTCAACCTGGTTAAAAACATATAATAGTTCGATTGTTGATCAGAATTCAACGGCTGTCGCGAAGGAGTCAATGTTTGTACACCATACTGAGTACTTATCTCAATCAGAGAAATTCAAAACCGGAGATACTCTTCTGATCAGGTTCCGGCTCTTCTCAGATCCTTTTGCAAACGGCTGGGGATGGGCAATACAGGACCTTAAGATTAATCCTCTGATCGACGGAATTGAGAAAACTCAAACCGAATCTATACGGCTTTACCCAAATCCGGGCACGGGGCAAATAAAATTATCTGATGCAGGTGGATCACTTTCAACCGGAGAAACAGTGAGATTTGAGGTATTCAATTCAACAGGAGTGCCGGTTTTAAAAGGAATAACATCCGGAAGTACTGAAACTATAATCAATATCACAGGCTCTCCATCAGGATTATATATCATTGTTTTGTATCTGGAAGATGGCATCAGAACATTTAAATACAGCCTCATAGAATAAGGAAAGCCAGTCAAAGCATTCATTTAAACCATTCAGGAAAGATATTAGGCTATTTCCAATTCTATTTTGGAAAATAAAGCTAATTTTGCTGAAATTTTGAAAAAATCGTAAAACAGCATAAAATGAGCATTATAAATAGTGTACTGGGACTTTTTATCGGGAATAAATATGAACGAGACCTTAAGGAGATAAATCCCTATATTGAGAAAATTCATGCAGAGTATCAGAAATTACAGTCTCTTTCCAATGATAATCTCAGAGACCTTACAGCTGATCTGAAAGCTGAAATTAATAGCAAAATTGAGGGTGATGAGAACGAAATAAAATTACTCAGGGAAAAAGCAGAGGCAGAGGAAGACATTAATATAAAGGAGGAGATTTATAACACGATCGACAAAATTGAAAAACTGATAAATGAAAAGCTTGAAGTTGCTCTGGATCAGCTTGTACCAAGGGGTTTTGCTATTGTAAAGGAGACTGCAAGGCGTTTCAAGGAAAATAAAGTACTTGAGGTTACTGCAAGGCAATATGACAGGGATCTGGCAGCCACACGTGAAAGCATTACAATTGAGGGAAATAAGGCTATCTGGAAAAATAAATGGATTGCCGGAGGAAATGAGATCACCTGGGATATGGTGCACTACGATGTTCAGCTTATTGGAGGTGTTGCGCTCCATAAGGGAAAGATAGCAGAAATGGGAACTGGGGAAGGAAAGACAGTTGTAGCCACATTACCGGTATTCCTTAATGCCCTGGCCGGAAGGGGAGTCCATATTGTCACAGTTAACGATTACCTTTCAAAAAGAGACTCAGAATGGATGGGCCCGATTTATGAATTCCATGGCCTTTCAGTCGATTGTATTGACAAACATCAGCCAAATTCACCTGAGAGGAGAAAGGCATACAATGCAGATATCACCTTTGGAACCAATAACGAGTTCGGATTTGACTACCTTAGGGACAATATGGCTATTAATCCTGAAGACCTTGTTCAGCGCAAACATCATTATGCAATTGTTGATGAGGTTGACTCAGTGCTCATAGATGATGCCAGGACACCTCTTATTATATCCGGACCAACTGCAAAAAGTGATACATCCCAGTTTGATGAACTTAAGCCAAAAGTTGATAAGCTTGTAAATGCACAAAAAAGGCTTGTTACTCAGATACTTGCTGACACTAAAAAATTAATTGCCGAAAATAAAACTGAAGAGGGCGGTCTGCTGCTCCTGCGGGCATATAAGGGACTGCCAAAGAATAATGCCCTTATAAAGTTTTTAAGTGAGGAGGGAAACAAGTCTCTTCTTTTGAAAACTGAAAATTTCTACATGCAGAATAATAGTAAAGAGATGCCCAAGGTCACTGATGAGCTCTACTTTATTATCGATGAAAAGGCCAATTCCATTGAGCTTACAGAGAAAGGGCTTGATCTTATTTCAACATCAGTAGAGGATGCAAGCTTTTTTATTCTTCCTGATGTAGGTTCGAAGATTGCTGACATCGAAAAGTCAGGTCTGGGGGATAAGGAAAAGCTTCTGGCAAAAGATGAACTTCTTCAGGATTTTTCTGTGAAATCTGAACGCGTACATACAATGACTCAGCTTCTGAAGGCATGGACACTCTTCGATAAGGATACTGAGTACGTTGTTATGGATAACAAGGTAAAAATTGTTGATGAACAAACGGGCAGGATACTTGAAGGCAGAAGGTATTCAGATGGATTGCATCAGGCAATTGAAGCCAAGGAGAATGTCAAAGTTGAGGCTGCAACTCAGACTTATGCCACTATTACACTCCAGAATTATTTCAGGATGTACCATAAACTTGCCGGGATGACTGGTACAGCTGAAACTGAAGCCGGGGAACTATGGAATATCTACAAGCTTGATGTGGTTGTTATCCCGACTAATAAGCCGGTAATCCGAAATGATAGGGAAGACCTTGTCTACAAAACCAAGCGCGAGAAATATAATGCTGTAATAGATGAAATAAGTGAAATGCACAGGCAGGGAAGACCTGTACTGGTAGGTACAACATCTGTTGAAATATCTGAACTTCTCAGCAGGATGCTTAAAATGAAGGGATTAAAACATAATGTTCTTAATGCAAAACTGCACCAGAGGGAAGCTGAAATCGTAGCTGAAGCTGGGAAACCCGGTACAATTACGATTGCTACAAACATGGCAGGCAGGGGAACAGATATCAAACTTACCGAGGAGGTTAAGAAAGCCGGTGGTCTAGCTATAATAGGTACAGAACGACATGAATCCAGAAGGGTCGACAGGCAGCTGAGAGGAAGGTCAGGAAGACAGGGTGATCCAGGGTCATCACAGTTCTTCGTTTCACTTGAGGATGAACTTATGAGACTGTTCGGATCGGAAAGGATTGCTGGTATTATGGATAAGCTGGGGCTAAAGGATGGTGAGATGATTCAGCACTCAATGATTACAAAATCTATCGAACGCGCACAGAAAAAAGTCGAAGAAAACAATTTTGGTATCAGAAAACGACTCCTTGAGTATGATGATGTTATGAATTCCCAGAGAGAGGTAATTTACCGTAAGCGCAGGCATGCACTCCTTGGTGAAAGACTCAGTGTGGATATTGCAAACATGATGTACGACGTTACAGAGAACCTGGTTGATACATATCACGGGATCGGTGACTTTGAAGGATTTGACTTTGATCTTATCAGATCGTTTTCCATGGATTCACCTGTTCGTGATAATGAATTCAGAAAATCAGGTGCAGCAGAGGTTACAGAAAAAGTATATGTTAAGGTTCTTGATACTTATAAGAGGAAGGCAGAGTCAATATCAGCCCAGGCGTACCCGGTTCTTAAGGATGTTTATGACAGAATGTCTCACCAGTACGAAAACGTTGTTGTTCCCATTACCGACGGTGTAAAAGTATTCCAGGTTGTTACAAATCTTAAAGCAACAGCTGAATCGGAGGGGAGGGAACTTGCCAGGTCATATGAAAAAACTGCCGTATTGGCTACTATTGACGATGCATGGAAGGAACACCTAAGAGAAATGGACGACCTTAAGCAGTCTGTTCAGAATGCTACATATGAACAGAAAGACCCGCTTCTGATTTATAAGTTTGAATCATTTGATCTTTTCAAGACAATGCTTGTAAAAGTCAACAAGGATGTTGTAAGCATTCTGATGAAAGGTCATATACCCACACAGGATCCGGATCAGGTGCGCGAAGCACAGAGAAAGCGTCAGGTTGATATGAGTAACCTGCGGGCTTCCAAAAGTGATTTTTCACAATACAGCAGTACAGGAGGAGGTGCCCCTGAAAGGACCCCCAGAACTGAACCTGTCAGAGTGGAGAAGAAAGTGGGAAGGAATGATCCCTGTCCCTGTGGCAGCGGGAAAAAATACAAGAACTGCCACGGACTGCAGCATCAGCCGGGTGCACCGGACTGAGAATCAAACTAGTGTTTTTTGCTGACTTCCTCAATTGCTTTCTGTATCCTGGAATAAGTTGAACGGCTTACAGGTACCAGCGGTAATCTGACAGTATTATGACAAAGGTTCATTGTATTCATCATAGCCTTTACACCGGCAGGATTACCCTCTGTGAACAGTAATTCTATCATCTCCAGGAAACGGAAGTGAGTCTCCCTTGCAATTTTAAAATTGGTCTTAAGTGCATTTGTTACTATTTCATTGCATTGTGCAGGAAATGCATTTGCGAGGACTGAAATAACTCCAATTCCGCCCGCTGCAATAATAGGAATTGTAAGCATATCATCGCCCGATATTACTGCAAAATGCTCAGGCTTGCCTTTTATTATTTTCATAATCTGAGTCATATCGCCTGATGCCTCCTTGACTGCAACAATATTTTCGCATTCGTTCGCCAGTTCGATACATGTTTCTGCAGTAATGTTACATGAAGTTCTGCCGGGGACATTGTATATAATAATTGGAAGTGTACTGCTGGCTGCAATCTCTTTGAAATGCTGGAACAGGCCTCTTTGGGTGGGTTTATTATAATATGGTGCCACTGATAAAATCCCATCAACCCCTGTAAGTTTCATCTGCCTTAATGAATTGATCACCTCCTGGGTATTGTTACCGCCAATACCTACAATCAGGGGTACACGACCGTCAATTGCTTCAGCAACATAGGAGACAATTGCCTTCTTCTCATCTTTTGTAATAGTAACCGATTCACCAGTAGTACCTAATGCTACGATATAATTGACTCCGCCATCAATTACATGTTTGACAACTCTGCCCAATGCAGCGAAATCAACACTCAGGTCATTTTTGAATGGTGTCACAATTGCAACCCCGGTTCCTCTAATTTTCTTCATCGTATGTTGAGTTTATCAGTTTTTAATCATTTCAAGATATTGAATTACCTGCTTTAAGTATTCATCAAGTTGAACAGGATTCTTTATTTCCATCATAATGTCAAATGGTGTATCAGCTTCCGGTTCAAATATTCCTACTTTTAATGAAGCTTTTGAAAGTTTGGTAATATACAAAAGTGGAAAGATCTTTTCAAAGTTTATATCTATAAGTATGTCAAATTTACGATTAGTAAATTCTTGAATTTCAGATGATTCAGGAATATAAAATAAATTTGTCTCTGATTTTCTGATAAATGTAAGATACCTGATCGCAGTATACTGATCAGGTAAATGCTTGCCACCATAATATCCGATTATTTTTATCTCAATATTCCGTTCCTGCATTTTTTGATGAAACCGGGCCAGTGTATTAAAATCTTCATGCTTAGAGGCATTCCATACAACACAAATGCTTCTGACATCGATGAAATTCCTGTATTCCATTTTCCTGCTGGTCCTTGCTACCCTTTTTCTGAGTATTGTATTACCGACCCTGAGTCTGATATTTCGGAATAAATCCATATTGCAAACCTAACTTTTTTTTGTTAAAATAATCTTTTGCAGGAATTATTCTTCCCCAAGTATTTTAAGAAATTCATTCTCATCAATCATAGGGATTCCCATCTGGTTTGCCTTTTCCATTTTTGACTGCCCCATATTCTCACCGGCAAGGATAAATGAAGTATTTCCTGAAACTGAGGAAGCATTTTTTCCGCCATTGATTTCAATCATTTCTTTATATTCTTCACGGCTGTGTTTACTGAATATTCCGGATATAACGATTATCTTACCCTTCAGTTTGTCACCTGATTTTACTTTATTTCTGTCATCACTGAACCTGACACCTGATTTCTTAAGTCTGGAAATTATCTCAAGATTTTCAGGATCTGAGAAATAAGCAATTATGCTTGCAGCAATTTTTGGTCCTATTTCATTAACTTCGGTAAGGTCTTCTGCTGTTGCACTGATAAGAGAATCAATATTGCTAAACCTGTTGGCCAGAGTTTTTGCCACAGTCTCGCCAACATGTCTTATTCCTAATGCAAAAAGTACTCTGTGATAAGGAATTTCTACTGATTTTTTTATACTGCTTATTATATTTGCTGCCGATTTTTCACCCATCCGTTCCAGCGGTGTCAGCTGATCAGCCCTCAGATCATATAAATCCGCATATGTCCTTATGAGATTATTGCTGAACAGCAAATCAATTGTTTCTTCTCCCAGACCATCAATATCCATTGCCTTTCTCCCTATGAAATGTTCAATTCGTCCCTTTAACTGCGGAGGACAGTGAAGATAGTTGGGACAGAAATGGTTTGATTCACCTTCATTCCTTATAAGCACAGTTCCGCACTCAGGACAATTAGTGATGAAATCAATCCTGTGGTTATTTTCATTTCTGTATGAATGATCCACTCCAATGATTTTCGGTATTATTTCTCCGCCTTTTTCCACATAAACCATATCGCCAAGGTGAAGATCTAGTAATGCAATCTGGTCCTCATTGTGAAGAGATGCCCTTTTTACCGTTGACCCTGAGAGAAAAACAGGTTCAAGATTAGCGACAGGTGTAATTGCTCCTGTTCTCCCTACCTGAAAAGCAACAGAAAGGAGTTTGGTCAGGACTTCCTCGGCCTTGTATTTATATGCTATTGCCCACCGGGGTGATTTGGATGTATGTCCCAGGTCTTCCTGAATTGACAGGTTATTTACTTTAATTACAACACCATCTGTATCATATGGAAGGTTTTTTCTTTCCTTTTCCCATTTTTCAATATAACTAAGGACATCCTCCAGATTGCTGCAAAGTCTGATGCTGTCAGGAACCTTAAATCCCCAGCCGGCAGCCTCTATAAGGCTATCATAATGTGTGTTATGAGGAAGTTCATCTGAGAGTATAGCATAAATAAGACAATCCAGATTTCGTGATGCTACAATTTTTGAATCAAGGAGTTTTAGTGTTCCTGCAGCAGCATTCCTGGGATTGGCAAACGTTGGTAAATTGTCTTTTGATCTCTCACTGTTCAGTGTATCAAATACAGCTCTTGGCATTACAATCTCACCTCTAACAGTAAAATCATCAGGAATATTATTCCCATCCACACTTAAAGGAATACTTCTGATAGTTCTTATATTTTCAGTGACATCATCTCCTTTCAAACCATCACCACGAGTAAGAGCCCTGAAAAGTTTTCCTCCCCTGTAATTTATGCTGATTGAAGCTCCGTCAAATTTAAGCTCGCATGTATAATCAAAAGGTCCGCTCACTGTTTTCCTGGTTCTTGTATCAAACTCCCTGAGTTCATCCTCATTATAAGTATTGCCCAGGGAATACATAGGATACTGGTGCTCAAACTGGGTAAACTCATTTTTGATATCACTTCCAATCCTTTGAGTAGGAGAGTCTTCACTTTTAAATTCTGGAAATTTCTTCTCAAGAGTCTCAAGTTCGTTCAATAAAAGGTCATATTCGAAATCAGATATAATCGGCTGATTTTGAGCATAATATCTTTTATTGTGTTCTTCTATTTCTCTGCGGAGCCTTTCAATACGTGCCTTAGCTTCAGATGCTTTCATTGTGCTTCACTGATATTTCAATTGATAACTGGGGCTAATTCCATATCCCTTCAACCGGCTTTGAGCAATTACTGCACTTTCCGCCCCTGATCGTATTTGATGTTACCCTGAATCCATTTCTGATGACAAGAATGGTTTTGCATTCAGGGCAAATTGTATTTGATAATTCATTTCCTGGTACATTTCCTGTATATACGTATCTGATTCCTTCTTCTTTGGCAATCCTTGCAGCTTCATTAAGTGTTTCAACAGGTGTGGGAGGTAATTGTTCAAGTTTGTGTAAAGGATAAAACCTGCTGAGATGCAGGGGAGTTTTGCTGAACCCATTATTATTAAGCCAACGGCACATATCTCTTATTTCTTTAAGATTATCACTCCAGGTAGGAACAACAAGATTTGTAATTTCAAGCCAAACACCCATTTCGAGATAAACTTTAAGTGAATCGAGTACAGGTTGCAGTTTTCCGCCCGTGAGTTTGAGGTAAGTACTTTCAGTGAATGCCTTAAGGTCAATATTGGCTGCATCAATTACAGAACAGAGATTCCTGAGTGGTTCAGTATTAATGTACCCGTTAGATTTCATTATGTTTTTGACACCTGACTTTCTGGCAATACGGGCCGTTTCATATACATATTCGTAAAAGGTAACCGGTTCTGAATACGTGTAAGCTATTGATTTACAGTTATTGTTTATACAATCAGAGACTACATCTTCGGGAGGAAGATTATAATTCCTTGTTTTATCCGGACTGGTCTGTGATATAGTCCAGTTCTGACAGTTGAGACAAACAAGGTTACAACCTGCAGTGGCTATTGAATAAGCTCTTGATCCTGGAAAAAAGTGATAAAGCGGCTTTTTTTCAACCGGATCAATGTTAACAGAGCAGGGATTTCCATATGCCAGGGTGTATAGTTTTGAATTATGTACTTTTCTGTTATTGCACTTGCTGAGTTCACCTTCCTTTAATACACATTCATTTGGACATACTCTGCACATAATTCCACGGGCAGTTTCCTCCTGGTACATTGCCAGCCTTTTGTAAATGCTGCTCTGATCTGTTGATTCAGCATTAATAATTTTTTCACAGGGGAAGCATATCACACCGGCGGAAAGTGCAAGAGATCTTCTGATAAAATCTCGTTTGCTTATTCTGTTTACGGACTCCTGCATTTTATTAATTTGTTCCTGCTATAAAGCAATAAAACTAATGCTTGTTAAGGATTGTTCCAAACAAGATACCTGTAAAAACCAATACTCCCAGAAAAAAAATTGTTACAGTAATTCCAAATATCGGGATCAGAAATCCCGAGACTCCTATAAAGCCAATTGCAGATCCTGATAAGTCCGCAGCGTATATTACGGGTAAATCATTACTGATACTTTTTTTCATGGTAAGATCTCTGAAAATACTGCCGGTAATGCAGCCCGGAAGAAAAGATAAAATCAGTATAACGAGTATTGCAATTGTCCTGCCTTCAATTTGAACTATCTCCTGATAAATAAGTCCGGTGATAAAATAAAAGGAAATAAGGGTACTCCCTTTTAAAACCAGAGAAAACCGTGACAGGACTCTTAGATTAAAACCAGCTCCAATAGCGATTCCTGCCATTAAACCAGCAATAATAAGTCCTGTCATCTGGTACATATTGCCAGCTGTCAACTGAAGTGTAAGCAATGCAATAACTTCAAATCCGGCCAAAGCTGAAGCACTGAAATACATTGTAAGATTTCTCCTTTTTAAAGATATTAATGGTAATGCGAAGAGTATAGTAAGTAAAATAATTACATATGCCTTCTCATTCTTGCTGCGACTAATTCGAAATGCCTGGAAATAGCTGTATGCCAGAGGAAAATTAAAAGTATTCTGACTTGTTAAGGGATTGAGAAGATTGTAGACTTCTTTTGTTTTTTTCTCAATCAGATCATCTGAGAGATAGCCGTCACTGACATATAGATTTGCTATTCCTCTACTGGTATAAAGTTGACAGAAATTAGTGGTAAGAGTATCCTCAGAAGCTATAAAATATAACTTATTACCGGAAACCGGAATCACATTCCTGAAGACTGCCTTCATGCTGTTGAAAATTGATGAATTCAGATTAAGTGATGCGTCGTTATAGTAGTTTTCAGCTGTGCCCGGAGAGCATAAAAAAATTCCTCCTGTGTTCAGAAATTCCTTGATTTCGGAAAAGAATTCTGTGGTATAATATCTGTTAAGTAGTAGAGTTGAGGGAGGCGGAACAAGCATAATTATAACATCTGCCTTTTCTGAAGTATTTCTCATAAATGAAAATGCATCTGAATTTGAGATGATGACTTTTTCCTTAAATCTTTCAGTATAAATCATCGAAGCAAGAACCGGGTCCCTTTCAATATATATTATCTTTTTAACAGGATATTTAAGCAATTCAGGTAAATGCGATTCAGGTGATCCTGAAATAACCACTACATTTTCAGGTGATTTATGCTGTAGCATAGCATAATGGATGTCTTCTTCACGTTCAACGATGTCATCATTATATTTCAGAAGTCGCTGGTTATAATAAATACTCTTTTCACCATTGTAAGTCCCTGTAGTTATATTACCGTATGGAGTATCCCTTGATTCAATAACTTTGACAGCATGTAATAAAAGCTGACGAAACAGAATATCCGGATCAGACATCAAGATGACCGTTACAGCAATTGATACAATAATTTTAGTGACAAGTTTTAGGGCTTTTTGTTTGAGATAAAATGTTAGCAAAGTATAGGTAAACGATAACAGAATAATTACAAGTATTAGCTTATAAGTACCGAGTTCTTCTGAAACCATCAGAGAGATCAGAATTCCGGCTGTAATTCCACCTGCTGTTTCAATTGAAAATGATTTACCCGGATTATACCCTGGGATTCTTTGCGCAATGGAAATAAGCTTTACAAAAATAAACCCGGATGATATACAGAATGGGGTCAAAACCAGTATGTTATAAATTATACTGATGAAAACTGATGGTGTTTCTCCAATCTCGAGAAACAGACGGGAGAGGAGAAACATAAGTATAAGTGAAACCAGAGGACTAAGTGCAAAAACCATGTTGATCTTTCCAGCCTCCAGCAATGTTGATTTTCCTGCGAAGAATGCACCAGCAGCTGACATTATTAGCCATGTGCCCAGGAAAATGCCGGAAATAAGCTCATATCCGCCTGAAATATTCATCATTTCCCTTATCAGAAGCAGCTGTATTGATGAACTTACGAATCCGGTTATGAAAAGGTTAGCTGAAATCCATGAAGTTCCTTCCTTAAGAACATTAATTTCAGAGATTGCGGTATTATTCCTGATTTCTTCCGAAAATAATCTCCCAAAGTATGGAAGATGCCAGATAAAATGAAGTATCCCGGTTGCTGCCATTCCGATTCCAAATTCTACATGCCACTTGAGTATGGTTTTTACATTTGGTATGTCCCATTTATAGGAAATCTGTAATGCCATAAATAACCCGGCAATGGCTGTTACAATGAACGTAGTTGCCAGTACAATATTCCAGAATTTTTTATGCTGTGAGATTGTAAAATACCCTAACCGTGAAAAAAGATAACTAATCAGGTATAATATCAGTAATGTTATGCCGGTTCCGGTAACATGGTACATAATAATTATTCTTTTTCTTCAAGAACAAAGCCCTCATATACAAATAATTCGGCCGTTTTCCATCCATCCCATCCGATACCAGCTTTATCCCTTGAAGTATAGCCAAGGAATTGTTCGGTATTCCATCCCTGTTCAATTGCTACCTGTGGCAGCATTGTACCCGACCTGAAATCTTTTTTAATATAAATACCATGCTTGCCAAGCACTATTTCATTTGGAGTGGATATCTTCTGCAAAGGCCCCAGAACTGTTATTTCTATTGTAATCTTCTCATATTCCTCTCTGGTTAAAGGGGTAAATCTGGGATCTTCAAATGCAGAAGACAAAGCGGAAGCTTTTACCACCTCATAAAGCGGATCGGAAGAGATAAATCTACCGATACAACCTCTCAGAATGCCATCTATCTTTATAGTAACGAAGGCTCCGTAGTTCATTTTCAGCAAATCAGGCATTTTATCAGGATCCGGGGCAATGTATTTATTATTATTTAACCGTGAGCTTATGCTTGTCCTTGCAATTTCAAACAACCGGTTTTTTTCAGTTTCACTGATATGAAAACTTTCCTTATCCTTCAATTTACTACTATTTTTATTGTCACTTTCAAAAAGTGCAATGGCATAGTAGCCGACTACCCTGTCTTTATCGCCATATTCTGAATCACCGGAGTTACAGTAATCCAGTAATTTGTATTTGAGTGAATTGTCAGATTCCGAGAGATAAAGCAAGGTAAGTCCTGAGGTCCATCCACACATACTTGTAGCCAGTCCGTCAATATTTTTTGATGAGTTGTAACTAAGCGATTTCAGGAATGTTTGAGTATTTCCTGAAGCCAATCCTGTTGCAGTGGCATTATCAGCACTTATAGCATCCTTATAGGAAGGGTAATGAGAAAAATCACTGCTTATAACGAACAGGTTGTCTTCTGTGAACCAGGGTTTTAACGCATCAGCTATTTTTTTTATGGTATTATCATTTGTTGTACCGATTATTACCGGTATAATGGTAGGATTACCTGTAAAATAATACTGAATGAATGGTATCTGGACCTCTATGCTGTGTTCCTGAATATGAGATGTGGTTGGAAAATCAAATACTTTGTTTTCTTTTTTCAGCTTTTCAGCTATCTCAATGTTAACAGTAGCAGTGCCAAGAGGTGTTATGTAATCACCTGTATTGTATACTGATGCTCCGTCGAATGCCATAACATGGCTTGATCCTATAATAAATATATTTTTAATTATCTTCCCTCTGTCAACGGAGGAAAAAGCTGATGCTGCAATTTTGCCAGAAAAAACATAACCAGCATGTGGTGAAACGATTGCTCTGACATCAAGTTTCTCATCACTTTTTTTACACTCCTCAAACAGCTTTGAAATGTCTTTCATTAATGCATCCTTTCCGGCAGAATAGAATCTCCCCGCTGCAATGGGCCTTCTGTCAACATGTTTGTTTTGTGCATTTGTTTCCATGATAGAAAAAATAAGTAGCAATATTAATATTACTGATCTCATGAAATAAGATATGAATTGGCATAATAAAGTTATGCCAAAAAAACGAAGATCAGATAAAGTAATTTGATTAGTTAGAAAGAAAAAATCAAATAAGTACCATTGATTCTTTCAATATTTGTCCGTTAGAATCAGTTCCGTAAATTTTGATACCGATACTGATTGATGGTGAGCCAATAATATCAATAATCGGGCTAAGTGCATCTCTGATATCTTCTGAATCCATATTATTATATTCATCAATATTGAAATACAGATGAATCATAACTGTATATTCATTGTTCTTAATGGTACTGAGTGTCTTAACTATCCTGGCAAGCCAGATTGAAGAAGATGTATTGAAATATTCGAGATTGAGCCTGAGATTTGTAATTTGTCTGGGATTCTGTATATACTCATGAACCCAATTCAGTACACTGCCGTATAGTTCTGCTGAATTTTCAGGGATGGATCTTCCCGAGAGTATAAGTTCCCCATTAACACAATTGAGATCAATCTGGGGAGTTTTGGCAGTTGGTTCAATATATAAATTCTTCAATCCCACCTTTACAATCATTTATTCCTAGAATAAAATTCAGGGAAATTACTATCTAAAAATAATCCAACTTTTCAATTATCGGGTTTCCCTTTATCAAAAAGAAGATATCAGTGGTCAAATATTTTGGTCAATTGGCATAAGTATGGTGAAATTGAAGGACCTTTCACTTCCCATTTTGACTATGTTTCTTGTATATCAATAGTTTAAAATACTATCTTTGGAACCTGAATTATTAAAAAGAAAGATGGAAGTAATCCTAAGGGAAAATATAAGAGAAGCTGTTAAGATTCTGTATAATAGTGATGTACCCGAAGAATTGATTCAGGTACAGGAAACAAGAAAAGATTTCAAAGGAGATTTTACCCTCGTTGTTTTTCCTCTGCTCAGATTTTCAAAAAATACGCCTGAGAGCACCGGGGAGAAAATAGGAGAATATATCATAAAGAATTTCCCGGTTGTTTCAGCATTCAATGTTATAAAAGGATTCCTGAATCTTGAAATTTCAGGCAGGTGGTGGATTGAGTACTTTGTCAAAACAGCATCTGCAGATAATTTGGTGGAGAGTTGCAGAGTAGCGGTTCCCGGAACAATTCTTGTCGAATACTCTTCTCCAAATACAAATAAACCCCTGCATCTTGGTCATATCCGTAATAACCTGCTCGGATTTTCGATATACCGTATTCTTTCAAGTTGTGGTCATAATGTAATTAAAACCAATATTGTCAACGACAGGGGTATTCACATATGCAAATCAATGCTGGCGTGGCAGAAATTCGGAAATGGAGAGACGCCTGAATCAAGTGGTATGAAAGGTGATCACCTTGTTGGAAAGTACTATGTAATTTTTGAGAAGGAGTGCAAAATTCAGATTGAGAGTTTCGTTAATTCAGGAATGGACGAAAATGCAGCACGGAATGCTGCTCCTATGATGAAGGAAGCCAGGGAGATGCTTCTTAAATGGGAGGCAGGCGATAAAGAGGTAGTTGACCTCTGGAAGATGATGAATTCCTGGGTCTATGCCGGTTTTGATGAAACATACCATAAGCTGGGTGTGGATTTTGATAAAATTTACTATGAATCAGAGACTTATAAGCATGGAAAAAAGATTGTTCTGGATGCTCTGAGTAAAAAAATCCTTTACAAAAATGAAGATTCTTCTATTTGGGCAGATCTTACTGAGGAGGGTCTGGATCAAAAACTATTGCTAAGGTCAGACGGTACAGCGGTATATATGACGCAGGACCTTGGTACTGCCGTAGATCGCTATAATGAATATAAGTTTGATAAGAACATTTATGTGGTTGGAAATGAACAAAACTATCATTTTCATGTACTGAAAGCCTTGCTCAAGAAAATGGGATTTAACTGGAGTGATGGCCTGTACCATTTTTCATACGGCATGGTAGAATTGCCTGAAGGAAAAATGAAATCACGTGAAGGTACTGTAGTTGATGCTGATGATCTGATTTCAGAAATGATAGATACAGCTCGTGACGTATCACTTGAACTCGGGAAGCTTTCTGATTTCACACCTGCAGAAAAGGATGAGATATTCCGTAAAATTGGTCTGGGTGCACTGAAATACTTTATTTTAAAGGTCGATCCAAAAAAGAATATGACCTTTAATCCAGTTGAATCAATAGATTTCAACGGAAATACAGGTCCGTTTATTCAGTATACGTATGCCAGAATTAAATCTGTATTCAGAAAAGCGGAACAAAGTGGGATAAATGAAAACTTGTCCTTAATCACCAATATGAATGCAGGAGAAAAAGAAATTGGACTTATCAGAATATTCCGCAAGTTCCCTGAAACTGTTATTGCAGCTGCAGAAGGCTATTCACCTGCGCTGATTGCAAATTATTGTTATGAACTGGCCAGGGAATATAACCAGTTTTACCATGACTTTTCAATACTTGGGGAAAGTGACGAAAGAGTCCGTAATCTTAGACTTGCACTATCAAGGATGACAGGTGAAATACTGTTTAAAGGAATGTGGATGCTTGGGATAGAAATGCCTGAGAGAATGTAGTAACAACCAATTAATTACAAATACTATAAACGACAATATGTTTGAGAATTTAAGTGAAAGGCTGGAAAAATCCTTTAAGCTGCTTAAAGGACAGGGCAGGATAACTGAGATAAATATTGCTGAAACACTTAAGGAAGTTAGAAGGGCACTTCTTGATGCAGATGTTAACTTTAAGATAGCCAAACAGTTTACCGATACTGTTAAGCAGAAAGCCATTGGGCAGGAAGTGCTTAAATCAGTTAATCCATCACAGATGTTGGTCAAGATTGTTCATGATGAACTTGTTGACCTGATGGGTGGGGATAAAACTGATATTAATATTAAAATCAATCCTTCTGTTATACTGATTGCCGGGCTTCAGGGATCCGGAAAAACTACTTTCAGCGGGAAACTTGCAAAATGGGTAAAATTAAAAAGGAGTAAAAATCCTCTTCTGGTTGCATGTGATATATACAGGCCGGCAGCTATTGAACAGCTTAAGATCATTGGCTCCCAGGTTGAAGTGCCGGTCTATACTGAAACCGGTAACATTGACCCGGTTTTAATTGCACGTAATGCTGTCAGGGAAGCAAAGAAAAATGGGAATGACCTGGTTATAATTGATACCGCTGGACGCCTTGCTATTGATGAGCAGATGATGAATGAAATTTCAGCAGTAAAACAGGCGGTTAATCCGCATGAGATTTTGTTTGTAGTCGACTCCATGACTGGCCAGGATGCTGTCAATACAGCACGTGAATTTAATGAAAGACTTGATTTTGATGGCGTGGTGCTTACAAAGCTTGATGGGGATACACGCGGTGGAGCAGCTCTGTCAATAAAATCTGTTGTTAATAAGCCGATTAAGTTTGTGAGTTCTGGTGAAAAGATGGATGCAATAGATATCTTTTACCCCGCCAGGATGGCTGACAGGATTCTGGGTATGGGAGATATAGTCTCTCTTGTTGAAAAAGCTCAGGAGCAGTACGATGCTGAGGAGGCAAGGCGACTACAGAAAAAAATTGCCAAAGACCAGTTTGATTTTGACGATTTTATTAACCAGATTCAGCAGATAAAGAAGATGGGTAATGTCAAGGACCTTATGTCAATGATACCCGGTGTAGGAAAAGCTGTAAAAGATCTTGATATTGACGATAATGCTTTTAAAAGCATTGAAGCAATAATACGAAGCATGACACCCGAGGAAAGAACAAATCCCGTAGTACTTAACGGAAGCAGGCGTAAAAGAATAGCGATGGGAAGCGGAACTTCAGTTCAGGAGGTAAACAAGCTCATTAAACAGTTTGATGAGACAAGGCGAATGATGAAGATGATGACAAAGGGTGGGAATGTTGCCAAAATGATGGGCAGAAAATAAATACCACAATGTATACTCTTATTGACGGGAAAAAGGTTGCTTCAGAAATAAAGCATGAAATTGCTCAGGAGGTTCTGAAACTTAAAGCAGCAGGGAGAAAAACACCCCACCTTGCTGCAATACTTGTTGGCAATGATGGTTCCAGCGAAACCTATGTGGCAAATAAAGTGAAGGATTGTCATGAGGTAGGCTTCAATTCAACTCTATTGCGCTATGAAAGCTCTGTTAAGGAGGATTTCCTGCTTCAAAAAATCAGTGAATTAAATGAGGACAGGGATGTCGATGGTTTTATAGTGCAACTGCCTCTTCCTGATCACATTTCTGAATACAGGGTTATTGAGGCAATTAATCCTTCAAAGGATGCCGACGGATTTCACCCTGTTAATATCGGGAGGATGATGATAGGACTGCCCGGATATCTGCCCGCAACACCATTCGGAATTATTGAACTTATTAAGAGATACAATATACCGACTTCAGGAAAAAGCTGTGTGGTTATCGGACGTAGTAATATTGTTGGAAGACCTGTAAGCATACTTCTTTCTCAAAAAGGAATGGATGCAACTGTTACTCTCGTTCATAGCCGTACAAGGAATATAAAAGAAATTGTGTCAGCATCGGATATTGTTATTGCAGCGCTCGGATCTCCCGGATTTGTTAAAGAAGACATGGTTAAGGATGGAGCAGTTGTAATTGATGTAGGGACTACCCGTGTTGCATCCCCTGATGCTAAATCTGGATTCCGGTTAGCAGGAGATGTTGATTTTGAAAGAGTTGCTCCAAAGTGTTCCTATATTACACCTGTGCCCGGTGGAGTGGGGCCAATGACCAGGGTATCACTTTTGCGAAACACACTTATGGCAGCACAATTCACTTTGGTAACTCCAATCCCATAAAATAGAGATCAAATCCCCCTTTTCCGCCAGGTCTGTTTGAAGAGAAGATAAGATAAGAGTTGGTGAAATCCTGTACAGATCCGAGAACAGGCCTGTATTCATCATACATGGTATTTATGTCTGGCCCGAAATTAACAGGTGAATTCCATTTACGGTTTTTAAGCACAGAATAATAGAGATCATATCCTCCCAGTCCTCCAAGCCTGTTTGAAGCAAAAACCATTACATTCCTGAAAACATATGGACATTTATCATCTGCAGTACTGTTAATGCTGTCAGGTTTTGAAGGTATTCTTATGTTTCTGTCAAACCATGTGCTTAAAGGTGAATCATTTGGGACACTGTCACGGAAAATATCAAAATTCCCTCCTCTGTTTGAGGAAAAATATGCTGTATCAAGGTTGGAATCAAAGCATATGTAAACATCGTCTGAACCTGAATTGAAGATATTTACAGGATTCGGACCAGTAATAGCAGGTGAATTCGACCCGTAAACAGGCAAATTCTTAAGGTAATAAAGATCAAGGTCCCCGTCCACATTTACAGATGATAATATTAAATACTCAAATCCGTCAGCAGTACTGAAAAAACGATAAGGTCCAAAATCATCCCCGGAGGTTACTGCCTGAGACAATAGTTTATTTGTGAAACTGTCATTTGATATTGCAGATGTTAACGAAAAATTGCCGTTTGTCTGGTCAAATACATATGATAAAATCCCTTGCTCAATATCGAATTGTCCCCCGGAACTTTTTCGGTTACTCGAAAAGATAAGCTTAAAACCACCGGTAATCTGGTAAATATCAGTATTATAATCATCATACTGGGAATTCAGTCCTTCGAGAATTTGTAAAGAGTCGGGAAATGTTCCGTATGGAAATTTAATGGGATTTTCTTCCTCTTTGCATGAAAAAAATAATGCTGATAATACGACACAAAATATAAGTACTAATCTGGATTGTAATGTATCTTTCATTTTCATTACTGTATGGAACCATATCTGCAAATATACCAAATATAAAATGAAAAACCGGGTAGGGTCCCGGTTCTTCAGAGGTAGAATTTAGGTTAATTCTAGGGTAATTATGGTATTTAAGGTCTGAATCTGTTCATTAACAATGATAAGATGAATATTTGACTCCGGAGGTTGCGTTTCGCATGTAAAAAAAATGAAAATATTAGCATTATTTAATTATGTTATTGATTACTAGTAGTTTATAAAAATTTTTAATTGTTGATAACTGAAAAACCAGTATATAAGGCTTAATTAAAATAGTATTAATTTTGTAACGATATTTAACAGTGTGATGGAAGAGGATAAGTTAAGTTATTCATTCGAGGAGGAGATAAAGCATGCGGTTCAGAAGTTTGAAAGCATGAGAAAAAACAATGAGCGCTGTTTTTTTGATGTGATCGAATTTGAAACTATTATTGATTATTACATCGAAAGCAATAATTCATCAAAAGCATTTGAAGCTGCTACACTGGCAACAGAGCAGCATCCGAATTCTGTTTCTATACAATTAAGAAAAGCCAGAGTCCTTCTTGATAAGGGACGTGCAGTTGAGGCGCTGCGGCTCCTAAAGAAACTTGAGAGCATTGAACCCGGGAATCATGAAATTTTTATTGCAAAAGGTACTGCATTTGGAATATTGGGTGATATCCAGGGTGCAAAGAAAATGTTTGATTATGCACTGATGCTTGATTCTGAAGAAGTTGAACACATTCTTTTTACAATAACTTCAGTACTCCAGAATCTCAATTACTATGAATATATGATTCCTTATATGCTTCGTCTGGTTGAACTTGAACCTGATTTCAAGGCTCATCTTTATGATCTAGCATATGCTTACGAAAAAATTGAGGATTTTGAAAACAGTATTCAGTATTATTTGTGGTATCTCGAAGAAGAACCATATTCCGACAGTGCATGGTATAATCTGGGCATCATTTATAACAAGCTTGATCAGCATGAAAAGGCAATGGAAGCATATGACTATGCCCTTGCCATTAATTCGCAGAATACATTTGCATTGTTCAATAAGGGAAATATCCTTAGCAACACTGATAGGTATGCAGAGGCAATTCCTGTTTATCATGAGTATATTGAAAATGAGCCTGATAGCTTCGAGGCTATGACTTACCTTGCTGAGTGTTACGAGAAGACGGGTGAAATAAGGATGGCAAAAAAATACTACCAGGAAGCTATTGAACTTGCCCCTGATTTTGCCGATCCTTGGTTCGGACTTGGAGTTATTGCATTGAACAGCGGAATAGTTGAGGATAGTCTTCTGTTCTTCAGAAAAGCTGTTCGTCTTGATGATGAAAATCCGGAATTCTGGTATCTTCTTGGTAAGGCACACTCGCTAAACGGTGAAAAAAAAGCTGCTATGCGCTGTTTTCGTGAAGCTTTGAAGCTCGATGCATATTACAGTGAGATTTGGTCTGATCTGGGCAAAATAATATTGAAAGACGGGCTGGCCACTAAAGCGTTGCCATACCTTGAAGTTGCCTATAAGGTAACAGGTGATGTACCGGGCATAAATTATCTTCTTGCTGCATTTTTCCTTCATACCGGGAATAATGAAAAAGCCTATAAACATCTTTCTGCTGCAATAGGTGTTGAGAAAGAAACCTTCAATGATTTCAGCGAATTTTTTCCTAAAGAAATGTTGAACAGGAAAATGAAAAAGCTGCTTGACACTAATGATCTGGTGTATAAATAAATAAACTTCAAATTTTATGAAAGTGGCACTTCCTTTTTTGCCTGAAAGACCTGTAAAACCAAGGAATTCAGGACTTACCATGGTTATGGATAAAGGTCTGAGTATAAGAGAGGCTGAGGATTTTATGTCTGTCGGATCCGAATATACTGATTTTGTAAAGCTTGGTTTTGGAACCTCGCTGATAACACCCGGATTTGAAAAAAAGATTTCCATTTATAAAAAGGCAGGTACAGTTCCTTATTTCGGAGGGACGCTCTTCGAGGCCTATGTAGTGCGGAATATGTTTGATGAATATATTGAACTTCTTGATAAATACGAACTTACGTTAGTTGAGGTTTCTGATGGATCATATGACATTGATCATAAAGTCAAGCTTAAATACATAAGTCGACTTGCCGGTAAAAGGACTGTTATATCAGAGGTCGGCTCAAAGAAAAAGGATGTCGTTTATACGCCCGATGAATGGGTGGCAATGATGAAATCTGAACTCGATGCCGGTTCTGTTAAGGTTATTGCTGAAGCAAGAGAATCTGGAACAACTGGCATATATAATGAAGATGGATCTATAAATAGCAAGATAATAACTGCAATATCCGATCATGTAAAACTTGAGAATGTTCTTTGGGAAGCACCTCTTAAATCACAGCAGGCATGGTTCATAAAGCATTTTGGTGCAAATGTTAATCTTGGAAATATTGCACCCAATGAAATCATTCCACTTGAGACTTTGAGATTGGGGTTAAGGGGAGATACATTCTTTCAGTTTCTTCCTGAAGGTCTGGTTAAGTAAACATGTCCATATGAGAAAGTTTGGCCTTATAGGATACCCGCTTGGTCATTCATTTTCCCGGAAATATTTTACAGAGAAGTTTAAAAACGAGCGGATAAGTGATTCATCATATGAAAATTATCCCATTACTGACATCACTCAGATTACAGACTTGTTAGAGGCTGAACCTGATCTTTGTGGCCTTAATGTTACGATTCCATATAAATCTGAGATTCTGAGATTTCTTGATTCAATTGATAACGAAGCATCAGAAATTGGAGCCGTAAATGTTATTAAAATAAGCAGGAGAGGGAGTAGTTTATTTCTCTCCGGATTCAACAGTGATGTTACAGGCATTTCTGACTCCCTAAAACCATATTTCCGGAATAATCTTAGGCATGCTTTAGTCCTTGGTACAGGAGGAAGCTCACGGGCAGTCTGTTATGTATTGAAAAAAATGGGAGCAAATATAATTTCTGTTTCACGGGAGAAAAAGACAGATACAATAACCTATCAGGATATTACTCCTGGTCTGATTGCTCAAATCCAGTTGATTGTAAACACAACTCCTTTGGGAATGTTTCCCGGGATTGAAACTAAACCAGATATTGATTACTCCCTTCTGGGTAAAGGACATATTTTATTTGACCTTGTCTACAATCCTGAAATAACTGCTTTCCTTAAATCCGGACTTAAGCAGGGATGTACTGTGATAACAGGTCTTAAAATGCTTCATTCTCAGGCAGAAAAAGCCTGGCAAATATGGAATGATGACAGAATTTAACTATCCGTCAAGTCCTTTTCTGGCACCTTTTCTTCTTATCCAGTACCTTGGATCACAATTTATGCACTCCTGGTTCCAGTAACCTGATGTTATCAGGTCTCCTTCTGGTGTCTTAAGCTGTTTCTCATAAACAGCAAAAACTGGATTGAATAAAAGATCTGTAACGCCTATGGTGTATTTGTCTTCACCTCCTCCTTCCTGTGCAGGTTCTCTTATTTCCATCACCTCAAGGTTATTGGTTGTAAGGAGGTCCTTAAGGAAGGCTGCCCGTTCAAGCGAGGCTCCTGTTTCAACAATGGTACAACGGACACCATTGATCTCGCTTACAATATGTTTTGCATTATTGAGAGCCATATTTCTATTTTTAGATCAGATACCAAAACTTAAATTTCTTATCAGTTCAAATAAACCACTGGCAAAACCAGTGACAATAATACCGGCAACACATAATCCCAGTGCAAACCTTGTATACCAGGTACTTTTAAACTTTTCAATCGGATTATCACTTTTCAGAAGAAACATTGCCTTTACTATTAAGAGATAATAATAAAGTGAGATAATTGTATTCAGTACTGCTATTATCACCAGTGTATAATAACCTTTTTCAGCAGCGGCAGTGAAGAGAAAAAATTTTCCAAAGTAACCTGCCACAGGAGGAATACCGGCCAGAGAAAACAATGCCAGCATCATAATAAGGCTTAATTTGGGATTAGTATGGTACAGACCATTGTAATCGTCAACATTTTCTTTACCTGATGCATTTGAGATAGCCAGAACAACACCAAAAGCACCCAGGTTTGAGAATATATAAACAAGTATGTAATATATAACAGATGCCATTCCCAGCTGGTTTCCACCTATGAAGCCGAGAAGTATATAGCCTGCCTGTGATATTGATGAAAATGCTAGGAATCTCTTAAGGTTTTGCTGCCTTATCGCAAACAGGTTACCAATTGTCATGGTAAGAATAGAAGTAACATAGATTACTTTCTGCCATGCAGCAACAATTACAGGAAATACCGTAAAAAGAACAATTATGAAAATAAATACCGCAGCTCCCTTTGAAATAACTGATAAGTATGCAGTGATATTTATGGGAGAACCTTCATAGACGTCTGCAGTCCATAAGTGGAAGGGTACAATTGATATTTTAAATGCCATTCCTGTAAAGAAGAAAATAAATCCAAGTAACTGAAGGTTGCTGCCCCTGAAAACAGTTGCAATCTCACCAAAATAAAGCGAGCCTGTTGTTCCGTATATCAATGAAAGCCCATACAATAATATTCCGGAAGAAAGAGCTGAAATAAGTATAAGTTTTATCCCTGCTTCTGCAGATATATTCCTGTGCCTGTCATATGCAGCCAGGGCAGCTATTGGTATGGTTGCCAGTTCAAGACCGATATAGAACATCAGAAAGTGACCTGATGAAATCATAAAGTTCATCCCGATCAGGGTTGATATCATTAAGACAAAGTATTCACTTATTTTTTCTGAGTTTTCATCTCTTCTGAGCCAGTCTGCTGACTGAAGGAAGACAAGCAATACACCAATATTCAGGATATTCTTCATCATGAGCCTGCCCGCATTTGTGATATACATTCCACCAAACAGTTCACCTTCTGGTGACGGAAGTAATCCAAGCACAGTAATTAAACCAAAGCAGATTGCCGAAAGAGTGATTACTTTCCCCTTTTTATCAGGATGGCTGAATACCTCAACAATCAAAACCATAAGTGCAGCAGCTGTCAGCAGCAATTCATGGCGCATTATAACAAATTTTTCTGGGCTCATATTTTATTTTTATCCTGGATAGTTTATTTATATCTGATTAAAACGGATTTACCGATACTATCTTTTCGACTAACGGGCTAAGACTTGCTCCGATCATTGTAGAAAGCCAGTAAGGAGCAAGGCCAATACCTGCAACAGATCCGATAAGTGTAACAACTGATACTTTTTCAAACCATTTGGCGTCTGTAAGATGCTCATGATGTTCATCTGTGGTTGGACCAAGCAGTAATATGGCAACTACACGAAGAATGTATACTGCAGTAATTACAATTGAAGATACTGCAACAATGGTCACAACCCTGTGAAATACATCTGTGTGCTGGAATGCACCTACAAAGATTGTCATCTCTGCAACAAATCCGCTTAATCCCGGAAGGCCAAGTGATGCTAGACCAGCTATTACATAGCAAACTGAAAGAAAAGGAATAACCTTCATAAGTCCACCCATCTCATTAATCATTCTTGTATGTGTCCGTCCATAGAGCATTCCAATGAGTGCAAAAAAGAGCGCTGTCATCAACCCGTGAGAGATCATCTGAATAACCGCACCATTAAGTGCTGTCTGGTTCATCATAAGGATGGCAAAAAGCACAAGTCCGCAATGGCTTACTGAAGAGTAGGCATTAATATATTTAAGGTCTTTCTGAACTATAGCACCGAAAGCTCCGTAAACAACACTTATTGATGTAAGTATTATAAAGATCCATGATAGCTCAACTGCAGCTTCAGGCATAAGGAATATAGCCACCCTGAAGGCACCGTAACCTCCGAGTTTCATTAATACACCCGCATGAAGCATTGATACTGCAGTGGGAGCGGAGGCATGTCCGTCAGGTGACCAGGTATGGAATGGAAAAAGGGCTCCAAGAACTCCAAATCCGACAAATGTCAGGGGGAAAAACAGCCTTTGGGCTGACATAGGTATAGTTACCTTGGAAATTTCAAGAATATTAAAAGTGAACTGACCACCATCAGGCGCTGAGTTGAAGTAAATACCAAGCAAACCTGCAAGAATCAGTGCCGATCCACCCATAAGCATCAGGGTTAGCTTCATTGCTGAATATTCCTTCGGACCACTTCCCCATATTCCTATTAGAAGATACATTGGTATAACAGCCAGTTCATAGAAAAGGAACATTGTAAACAAATCAATAGAGATAAAGAATCCGAACACTCCGGAGGCAAGCAGAATTAGCGATACGAAAAACTCCCTGGTAAGGAATTCTACCTCCCAGGAAGCAAAGATACCTGCAAATACTACTAATGAGGTCAGGGCTATCATTGCCACAGATATCCCGTCCACACCAATTGCATAATGTATATTAGGGTTTTTGAACCAGAGGTAATCTCTCACAAAAAGCATTTCTTCAGATGCGCCAGCCTTCCTGGCTGCCAGATACATGAATACAAGAACTGCAGCCATGATAAGCTGAATTCCCATTCCAATTGCAGTAACTACGCGAACATGTTTTATGTCCTTTATAAAAAGAATAGCAGTTATTGTCAGAACCGGTATTACGACAAATAGGGTTAAAATATCCATAGTTTAAAGTCTTTTCCTGAGTACTATTTCCAGAGATAAACAAAAATTATAGCCAGTGCGATGGCTCCGGTTACAAAAACATAACCATATTTCTGTAACTGACCTGATTGAAAACCACGTATCCTGAAAGAAACCAGCTGAGTGACAAGTGCAATCAGGTTCATTGTTCCATCTACGATATGCCTGTCAAACCAGGCTATTGGGGTTGATATATACCTGAAAATAATATTTTTTGTAACAAACAGGTAAACCTCATCAATATAGAACTTATTATACGCCCATTTGTAACTATACTTAAATGTGGTGGCAAGTTTATCAGGGATTGCTGTTTCCTTGCTGTACATTATATAAGCTACGAAGATTCCGACCAAACCTATTAGCACTGAAGGAATAGCTACTGCCATTTCTATGTGGGATTCAAAAGGTCTGCTGTCGGAGGTAACGAGTTTGCTGAACGGAATAAACCCGGAAAATACAGATCCAACCGCAAGAATCATCAGGGGAACTGTCATAGTCAGAGGAGCCTCATGTGGTGTATGATGATAATGTCTTTCCTTGCCCCAGAATATGCTGAAATATAGCCTGAACATATAAAATGCAGTAAGTCCTGCGACTGCATATTCAACTGCAAACAGGAGTTTATTGTGGTGCAATGCAGCTGTAAGTATTTCATCTTTACTGAAAAATCCTGAAAGAGGAGGTACACCGGCAATCGTAAGGCATGCAATCAGAAAGGTGGCGTGTGTTATTGGAAGATACTTCCTTAATCCGCCCATCTCTGTCATATAATTGCTGTGTACAGCATGAATAATTGCTCCTGCTCCAAGGAATAGAAGTGCCTTAAACATTGCATGTGTGAAGAGGTGGAACATAGAGGCCATATAGCCCAATCCGTCATGTCCGCCATATCCTGAGACTCCCAGTGCAAGCATCATATATCCGATCTGTGACATAGTGGAATAGGCCAGGACCCTTTTAATATCTGTTTGAGTACATGCTATCACAGCTGCCAGAAGTGAAGAGAAAGCTCCCACATAAGCAACAACTTCAAGTGCATCAGGAGCTGCAATTGAGTAAATTGGAAACATACGAGCTACAAGGTATACACCTGCAACAACCATGGTAGCTGCATGTATGAGTGCTGAAACAGGGGTCGGACCTTCCATGGCATCAGGAAGCCATATATGAAACGGGAACATTGCAGATTTGCCAACGCCACCCATATAAACAAAAATCATAGACCATGTCAGAACAGACAGACCCATAAATGCTGCTCCGCCTGTCTGTGTTATTGCAGGTCCTGAAAGGCTTGTAAGTGTTATAAAATCAAATGTTTTTGTATTAAATGACAAAATGAGTATCCCGATGAGGAATCCCATGTCAGCAAATCTTGTAACGATAAACGCTTTCTTGGATGCCCTTACAGCGGATGGTTTTGTATAATAGAAACCTATAAGAAGGTAAGATGAGACACCTACCAGTTCCCAGAAAATATACATCTGGAATATATTGGTGGCTACCACCAGTCCAAGCATGGAAAAAGTAAACAATGACAGGAAAGCAAAGAAACGCTCAAATCCCTTTTCTCCATGCATATAACCGATACTGTAAATATGAACCATAAATGATACTGTGGTGACAACAATAAGCATCATTACTGAGATGGGATCAAGCAGAATCCCAATGTCAATATGAAGATTCTCTGTTAATTGCAGCCATACACTGTTGAAAGCAGTAAGCTTCTGAAACGCTTCATCAACCTTTTCGGATGTAAAAAAGTATTTATATGCAGTTACATATGACAGTGCTGTAATTATTCCCAGACCTATTGTCCCTAATAATCCTGATAGCTTCGGCTTTAACTTATGTCCTGCTAATCCGAGCAGAAGAAACATAAGAAAAGGCAGAATAAGGATCCAGATTGTATAACCGAAATTTACCATTTTGCGTTTCCTGTATATTTATTAATCAGTATTTCATTTCGTGAGCATCTTCCACATTGATCGTTGAAAATCTTCTGTAGATGTTGATTATAATTGCTATAGCCACCGCTGCTTCAGAGGCGGCAACTGCTATTACAAAAAGGCTGAAAAACATGCCTTCCATTTTATGGGGATACAGATACCTGTTGAATGCCATAAAATTTATATTTACAGCATTAAGAATCAGTTCAACTGACATAAGAACTGTAATGAGGTTTCTCCTTGTAAGAAAGCCATAAACTCCTGCAAAAAACATCAGAGTTGCAAGAATCAAAAAGTAGTGTATTGGAATTCCCGTGATCATGGTTTTGTTAATTAAGTGTAGGTGTTTTTGTTTTTGCAGGTCCGCCTTTTTTAGCTACTACGATCGCAGCTATCATAGCTGCAAGCAACAATATCGATATTACTTCAAAAGGAAGAACATAACCATCATAATCAACTGATAGAAGGCTCTTTCCGATAAGTTTCATATTTACCTCCTGAGCAGCCACAGTAGTGGCCGAAAAGCTGTAATCGAGAATTGTTAATATGCAGAGAATAGCACCTGCTACTGCTGCAAGAGCAGAAAAAATTGATTTTTTCAATTCAACAGGTTCAAATTTCTGACTGATATGACTGGTCAGCAAAATTGAGAAAATTATAAGAACAACTATACCGCCTGCATATAATGTAAGCTGCACTGCTGCCATGAACTGGTAATTGAGCATGAAATAGAGACCCGAAGTAGATAAAAGAACCATAAGAAGGAAAGCAGCGGCTCTGAGTATCCTCCTGGTTGTTACTGTCAGGATTGAAAAAACAACAATCATGGCAGAGAATAAAATAAACATCAATTGATTACTTGTCATCACTCAACTCCTTTCATTAATTGGGAACCTGGTTTATTTAATGTCTTGATTAACAATGCTCTGTTAAATACAGCATGTTCAAATTCCTGGGAAAATGCAAGGGCATTTGAAGGGCAGGTCTTAACACAAAGAGCGCAGAAGGTACACATGCCAAGTCTGTATATATGCTTGTCAATCACTCGTTTTTTCTTACCATCCTCCGTAATTATTGTTTTGGATATTACTTCAATTGTACCATTGGGACAATTTATTTCGCAGATACCGCATCCTGTGCATTTATGCTCATTGCTTTCGTTATGTGGCATTACCACTTCACCTTTGAACCTTTCAAACATAACAAGATCTTTCCTGTTGTTTGGATACTTCTGGGTGACAATTTTACCAGGGCTGAAAAAATATCTGTTTGTGACACGCATCCCTTTAAGCAGTGATCCGACACCCTGTATTATTTCTTTAAAATATTGAATTATACTATTCATATTGATATAATTATATCTGTTCTGATGATTAGAAATGCCAACCCATCAGAACCAAAAAAGCCATAATTAGAACGTTAACAAGATTTATCGGCAGTAAATATTTCCATTCAAGGGTAAGAAGCTGGTCGATTCTCAGACGTGGGAACGTCCACTTAAACAACATTATAAGATATATTACAAAGAATGTCTTGCCAAAGAACCAGAAAAAAGGAGGAATGAAATCCATAATACGGTTGAAACCTTCCCAGTTACCAACATGGAAGGGCATCCAGCCACCCAGAAACAAGGTTGCAGCTACCGCAGCCACAATGAACATATTTATATATTCAGCCAGGTAGAAAAATGCAAACTTAATTCCTGAATATTCAGTATGGTATCCGGCAGTTAGTTCTGATTCGGCTTCAGCCATATCGAAAGGACCGCGGTTTGTTTCAGCGGTTCCTGCAATTATATAAATGATAAAGGCTAAAAATGCAGGTACATGTCCTTTAAAAATAAACCAGCCGGTTCTTTGGGCTTCAACGATTTCCGATAATTGCATTGATCCGGCAAGAACCACCACAGTGATAATTGCAAGGCCTATTGACAGTTCATAGCTGACTATCTGAGCACCACTTCTCATTGCACCAATCAGTGAGTATTTACTGTTACTTGACCAGCCTGCCAGGAGTACACCAATAACACTCATTGAAGAGACAGCAATTACGTAGAATATTCCTATGTTGAAGTCAATTGCATGAAGGCCTTTCCCATAGGGTAAGGCTGCCAGCACCATAAAGTTTACAATTATAACAATATATGGTGCCAGATTAAAGAGAAAGCCATCAGCATTTTTTATGGGAATTAACTCTTTAAATAAGAGTTTTACCAGATCTGCTATAGTCTGAAATAATCCATATGGGCCAATTCTGTTGGGCCCCAGCCTGTTCTGTATAAATGCACACACCTTTCTCTCGGCAATTACAAGAAATAGTCCGATTAATGCATAAAACAGGAGGAAGACCACTCCTATAATCAACATTTCGATAGTCACAGCCCAGAACGGAGACAATGAACTTCTCAATCCCTCATCGATTGCTTGTGTGAGAGATGAAAAATCATAAAATATCTTCCACCAGGGTTCTGACAGTGTACTTAATGCGTTTGAAATTGTATTCAGTAACATATATATACTTTTATCTTTTTTATCCGTTCTACCTTACGCCTTACGCCTATTATTATCTGTCAATATCAGGTATTACAAAATCAAGAGAACCGGCTATTGCAATAAGATCGGCAATCTTGAAATCTTTTGAAATATGATTGAGAACACCAAGGTTTACAAAATTTGGAGATCTGAATTTTACCCTGTAAGGATTTTTGTTGCCGTCACTTTTTATAAATACATCCAACTCACCTCGTGCAGTTTCGACCCGCTGGAAGTACTCCCCTTCAGGTAGTTTGATAACCGGTTTCATTTTGACAAAATAGGGACCCTCGGGAATATTGTCAATAAGCTGGTCAATTATGTTCATTGATTCTCTCATTTCCTCAATCCTGGCAAGATATCTGTGATATGTATCTCCCTCAGTATATAAAACTTCATTGAATTTAACCCTGTCATAGGCACTGTAAGGCTCCTGCTTTCTTATGTCGCATGAAAAACCTGAAGCTCTGCCTGAAGGTCCTGTAATTCCATATGATATGGCATCTTCAAGTTTTAGCCTGCCTATGCCTATGGTTCTTTCTCGGAAAATGACATTACCGGAAAGTATAGCATCATATTCCCAGAGAACTCCACGGAAATATTTAATGAATTCCTTTACCCTCTTCTGGAAATTTGGATGAATATCATACATAAGTCCCCCGGGACAATTGTAACTTACTATCATTCTGCCACCGGTGGTTTCTTCAAATATATCAAGAACTTTTTCCCTGTCACGAAGGCCGTAGAAGAAACAAGTCTGCCCTCCCATATCCATACCATACGATGCCCAGAAAAGCTGATGAGACTGGATACGGGTAAGTTCTGATATTATAGTTCTTATAATCTTTATACGATCCGGGATTTCGACCTCGAGAGCTTTTTCTACTGCCAGGCAGACTGCTTCATTATTAATTGCAGCAGACAAATAGTCCATTCTGTCTGTGAGGTGTATAATCTGGGGATATGTGATACTCTCACACATTTTTTCAATACCCCTGTGTATATATCCAATATGTGGTTCTATATTTTTTACAATCTCACCTTTCAGGGAAACGACAAGTCTTAAAACGCCATGTGTTGACGGATGCTGGGGACCCATATTGATTGTGTACTCCTCCTGCTCGTCTATGACAACTTCCTTTATTATCTCTTCCATAATTATTTGCTGACAATATTAATATCATCCACATAGTCTTTCCTGAGAGGAAAACCCCATGAACTGTCAAGAAAAAGTCTCCGGAGGTCAGGATGATGATTGAATTTAACTCCAAGAAGGTCATACACCTCCCTTTCATGAAATTCAGCCGTATTCCATATATCACAAACCGAATTAAGTACAGGTTTAGCTCTTTCTGAAGTTTTGGTTTTAAGAACAATCATATGACCGTGCTTTGAAGACCTCAGGTGATAAATCACTCCAAAAACATCACCATAGTCAACACCGGTAATACAAACCAGAAAGTCAAACCATGTATCTTCACTTTCCCTGAGTTTTTTTGCGAGGGAATGGAGTTCTGTATCGGCTACAGTTACCTCAGGGTATTGTTTGCCTTCAACTATTGCAGCATCTGGATTAACAGATTTCACAAATTCTCCAAGTTGAGTTTTATCCATTTCTATTAATATTTCCGGGATTTATTTTGAATCATTCTTTGCCGTTCTCAGTTTGCGGGACTTGATATTCTCAGTCTCTATCTTACGCTGTAACTGTAGCATTCCATATAATAAAGCTTCAGGTCGGGGAGGACATCCTGGTATATAAACATCAACCGGTATAACATGCTCTACTCCCTTAACCACGCTGTATGAATTGAGGAAAAATGGACCTCCCGATATTGCACAGGCTCCCATTGCTACAACATATTTGGGTTCTGACATCTGATCATATAATCTTTTAAGAACCGGAGCCATTTTGTTTACAATTGTTCCTGCTACGACAATTACATCTGCCTGACGGGGGCTTGCCCGGTATACTTCCATGCCGAATCTTGCAAAGTCATGGCGGGGTGCACCTGTAGCCATCATTTCAATACCGCAACAGCTTGTTGCAAATGTAAGTGGCCAGAGTGAGTTTTTTCTTCCCCAGTTGATTACATCATCAATTGTTACAAGAAGAACCGGTGTTCCGGATTCCCTTAGAAGTTCAAGGCTTTCATTGTCCTTGAATTCTTCATATTTCATTCCTTTTATTCCCATATCAGAGCATGTTTTTTCCAGGCATAGAGCAGACCAAGACCCAGTATAACAAAGAATATAACAATCTCAACAAATGCAGCAAGTCCAACTTCCTTCATTACAACTGCCCATGGAAACACCAGAACTGTTTCAACATCGAAAATCAGGAAAAGGATTGCAAAAAGATAGTAACCCACGTTAAACTGAAGCCAGGTTAAACCTTCAGTGGGTATACCGCATTCATATGGATCAAATTTCTGTGGATTTGTAGATTTGGGTGCTACTAAACCTGCAAAGATAACTACTACCCCCACAAATAAAGCCCCAACAATAAAGAATAGAATTAACCATTCATTACTCATATATAATGGTATTTAAAATTGTTTAATGTGCGTCCAAAAATATAATTAATTTCCTGTATTGTGAAATTACTAACAGAACAATTAAATGATAATTATCACCTCATAAAATTTATGCTGTTCAGATAAATATTTCCTTAGGATATTCAATCTCAGTAAGGAAAAGACCTTTTGCAGGAGCTGATTTTCCAGCCAGGCATCTGTTTTTCCCATTAATGATCTCTTCAAATCCATCCAGATCAGTTTTTCCTGATCCGATTTCAACCATTGTCCCAACAATTGCTCTTACCATATTCCTTAGAAAACGATCAGCTTTTATGGTGAATACCAACTTGTCATAAGTATAAATCCATTCAGCTGAATATATCCTGCACATATTTGTTTTGGCATCAGAATGCAGTTTACTGAAGCTTGTAAAATCATCATATCTCAAAAGTATTTTGCAGGCCATATTCATAGCCTCAATATCCAGGTGTCCATAAATAAACCAGCTGGATGTTTCAAAGAACGGATCTTTTTTTCTTGAGATGTAATACTTGTAAGTCCTTGAGACAGCACTGTATCTGGCATTAGCATCAGGAATAACTTTCCGGATATCACTAATCGCTATATCTGCGGGGAGAAGCCTGTTTAACCTGAAAAGCAGTTTTTTATCGGTATTGATGTCCGGTTTGTCAGAATCAAAATGGGCACAGAATACCAAGGCATGAACTCCTGCATCTGTTCTGCCGGCTCCTGTAGTAGCTATTTGTTCTCCAAGAGCAAGTGATAAGGCAGAATCTAATGTTTGTTGAATAGTTAAGGCATTGGGCTGGATCTGCCAGCCATGGAAATTTGTACCCCTGTAAGAGAGGAATATAAAGTAGCGGTTTTCTGCTGACATCATATAGCAAATATAGTATTTCCATATTGTTCAAAAAATAGCATCAAATTTCATTGAAAACCGATCATATAATGTATTTTTACCTGAGCCGGAATAATAATTATTTTATATCGGATTACTTGAAAATTAAAAATTTAAATCATTAGTTTATGAGACTTGAGTTACACTGGATCGATTATCTGATAATGATAATCTATTTCTTATTTGTTCTGGGAATTGGCTGGTTCCTGAGAAAATACATGAAAAATGCAAATGCATTCCTTGAAGCCGGGCGATCGATGCCGGCATGGGTTGCAGGACTGGCATTTATTTCAACCAACCTTGGTGCTCTCGAAGTGATGGGAATGACCGGATCAGGTATGAAATATGGTATGCTTACAACACATTTCTACTGGATTGGTGCGATTCCGGCAATGATTTTCCTTGCACTATTCATGATGCCTTTTTATTACGGTTCAAAAGCCCGGTCAGTTCCGGAATTCCTGAAATTAAGATATGATGAAAAAACAAGGGGGCTGAATGCCATACTCTTCGCACTGATGACAATACTTGCCTCAGGTATATCCATGTATGCCCTTGCCATATTAATGGAGAATGTACTGGGCTGGGATTTTAACCTGAGCCTGTGGGTTTCAGCCCTGATAGTTCTTGGATACACTTACCTGGGCGGACTCTCATCTGCTATATATAATGAGGTTCTTCAATTCTTTATCATTGTGATTGGTTTATTGCCCCTTGTTTTCCTGAGCCTTAAGGATGTCGGCGGATGGTTCGGCCTTAAGGAAAAACTTGAAACGTTTGCTGTCGCAAATAATTTTGCCTCTGATACATATACAACTACATGGAAATATGCAGGTGAAGCAGCATCGAATCCAATGGGAGTGGAGTGGTTCGGAATATTGTTTGGACTTGGGTTTGTACTTTCATTCGGATACTGGTGTACTAACTTCCTGATTGTCCAGAGAGCATTTGCAGCAGAGTCAAAGGCAGCTGCACGAAAAGTGCCACTTATCGGGGCACTGCCAAAAATGTTCATTCCTTTTCTGATAATTGTTCCAGGTATTATTTCACTGGCATTATTCAACGACCAGGGATCAGCATTTAACTCTGAATTTCCTGTGGCAAACGGTAAACCGATTTATGATTATACTATTATAATGCTTCTAAAGTATTATCTACCGGCAGGAGTGTTTGGACTGGGTATTACTGCGCTGCTTGCATCCTTCATGTCGGGCATGGCTGGTAATGTCTCGGCTTTTAACACAGTTTGGACCTATGATATTTATCAAAGCTATATCCGACCGCAGACCGGCAATGAGGAAGCTGACGGAAAGCATTACCTTAAGGTTGGAAGGATAGCAACAGTAGCCGGGATACTTCTGAGTATCGCATCTGCATATATTGCCAGCAAATTTGGAAATATTATGGATTTCCTGCAGACAATATTTTCTATGATTAATGCACCTCTGTTTGCAGTCATTTTCCTTGGAATGTTCTGGAAAAGGACAACAGGTCACGCTGCATTTACCGGATTACTGCTGGGTTTCCTGATGGCATTGCTTCACCACGGACTTACTGTTCCTGCAGGTGCAGGCACCCTGTTTAAGGGAGGCTGGATTGCGGTTATTCATACATATCCGGTTGAGATGGCCCAGAACTTCTGGACAGCTATAATTGCTTTCAGTGTCAGTACATTTGCTACTGTTGGTTTAACCTTTGTTACCCCTCAGCTTAAATCTGAAGATGACCTGAAAGGATTGGTTTATTCACTCACTCCAAGGGAAGCCGATGACAGTCATCTGCCCTGGTATGAAAGACCTGCCGGACTGGCAATACTTGTGGCTGTAATTTGTTTAATTTTAACCGTTATATTCTGGTAGGAGGCAATTAAAATGGTAGATATAAGAATTCCAATAGGTCTGATGTTCTCAGTAATCGGTGTGATAATATCAATACTTGGTATTGTAACAAGTTCAGATTCAGGAATGTATCAGAAATCACTGGGCGTTAATGTTAATCTTTATATGGGGGTATTGATGCTTATCTTTGGTCTGGTTATGCTCTTTTTTGCATTCCGGAAGAAAAAGAGCTAATACCTTTATCTGATCTATGGTTATTTTATTTAATAATCAGTATATTTTATTGATGATTAACCTATAAATCCTTTAAATCATGAACCGCAGAAAATTTCTCGAAACATCCGGAGCTGTTGCAGGAGGCGCAATGCTTGGGAGTGTTACTAATTCAGTTAAAACTG
>Ga0129298_10000012_pt1 | contig 54267 bp, 55 predicted proteins | sample I19B2metaG_FD_94707 | JGI IMG/M metagenome (GOLD analysis project Ga0129298, IMG submission 94707) | Lake sediment bacterial and archeal communities from Gulf of Boni, Indonesia to study Microbial Dark Matter (Phase II) - ​I19B2 metaG | ecosystem: Environmental > Aquatic > Freshwater > Lake >... | reverse complement strand
GAAAACACGCAGGTCCTGATGGCTGGAGAGGTCTGGGCCACATATAGCGGAGTCTCTAAGATGATCGGACATACAGACCTTAAGGAGACCAATCTGCTCTCAAGTATACCTGCGTCACGTTGCCTTATTGCAACTGCAACCTATGGATCGGAATTCGCACCCCAAGTACAATTCCTCCGCGAGTTCAGAGATCAGAAGATTCTGAAGACGTTTGTTGGTTCCAGCTTCATGGCTGTGTTCAATCTCTGGTACTACTCGTTCAGTCCAGCTGTTGCTCGCGTGATCCATTCGAACCCGAGCTTGGGCGTGATAATGCAGACGATACTCTACCCACTAATCGCAATTCTCGAGGTAAGTGCTGCTCTTTTCGGTGCTCTTGACTTTCAACCTGAGATCGCAGCATTGCTGGCCGGTTTAGCTGCCAGCGGAATGATCGGCGTGATATACGTCTCGCTTCCGTCAATCCTGCTCTGCAGGCATTACAGGAAACAAGTTGGACGCTTGCTCAGGCTCATGATCAGCCTACTGGGGATAGGGATGTTTGCTTTTGGAATCTCTGAGGTCGCAGGCAATTCATTACTGGCCGCGCTCAGCTCAGTCATGATCGTATTGTCCAATCTATCCCTCTTCGCCGCATTACCATCCGCATTTCTTAATCGAAGAATACATTAGTGTCCCACGGAGCTTTCGAACATTCTCTTCGGGACAAAGATGAAAGAACAATTTTAGCCAAGTTCTCGCTTCTTCTCTGTTCATGTCAGCTCAAGATGAAAGGTCGAAGGGCAGGCGACGCGCACGTGATCTTGGAATTCCCTTTGAAGGGACGCCTGGGACATTTGACTCGATCACGGATGTGGATGGTGTGGAGGTCGGTCACACCACTCTGATCTCAGGAGAAGGAGAGTTGAAGGTTGGGATCGGGCCCGTTCGTACCGGAGTCACTGTCGTTTCGCCTAGGGGTAAGCGATCCAATGATCCCACATTTGCAGGTTGGTTCTCCCTGAACGGTAATGGAGAGATGACTGGAACCACCTGGGTTGAGGAATCGGGCTTCCTAGAGGGACCTGTTATGCTTACGAATACTCATAGTGTTGGAACTGTGCGAGATGCGGTCATTGCATGGCAAATGAAGCATGATCAGAGAAGGGATGTCTCTTGGTCCCTGCCTGTTGTGGCCGAGACCTATGATGGATACTTAAACGACATCAACGGATTCCATGTCAAGCAAGAGCATGTGTTTCAGGCCTTGGATCAGACTAAGCCTGGACCCGTACCAGAAGGAAACGTTGGAGGGGGAACTGGAATGATCTGCTATGAATTCAAAGGCGGCATCGGGACCGCCTCAAGAAAGCTGGAGGAGAAACATGGAGGCTATACCGTGGGAGTACTCGCGCAATGCAACTATGGTATGAGGAGTCAACTTCGAATAGCTGGAGTTCCCGTAGGCCTCGAGATAACCGGGAACACGATATGGTCTAAAGAAACTGGGTCAATCATCATCATCGTCGCGACGGATGCGCCCCTTATGCCGCATCAAATGAAACGTTTGGCAAGGCGTGCGTCTCTGGGACTTGCAAGAAATGGAAGCATCTCTAGCAACGGCTCAGGAGACATTTTCATCGCCTTTTCCACCGCAAATTCCGAAGCAGCGAGATCCAAGGAAATCGCCCAGTTGACAATGCTTCCCAACGATCTAATGAATCCCATCTTTGAGGCCAGCATCCAGGCAACAGAAGAAGCTATCATCAATGCGCTTGTCGCAGCAGAGACGATGGTAGGAGTTAACAATCGCAAGGTCATCGCAATCCCCCACGATCGCTTGAAAGAGGTCATGAGAAAATACAACAGGCTCGTGGAACCTCGCGGGTAGAGCGCTTGTGGACGAGACCTGCTTCTGAATCGGGTCCGCTCATACTTCTTACCGGCATATGGTAAGACATATGTTCGTTCATGATTGGATTACCGACGTGTGATGGTCATGGAAGTGAAACATGTAGCGGTCCTAGGCGCCGGCTTGATGGGCCACGGTATAGTTCAAGTCTGCGCTCAGGTGGGAAAATTCGAGGTTACCATGCGTGACATCGAACAGCGTTTCATCGACAACGGGATGAAGATGATTCAGGAGAGTCTCCAGCGGTTTGTCAAGAAAGGAGTTGTAGGCGAAGATGAATCGAAAGAAATCTTGAATCGGATTCATCCAATGTTAGATCTGAAGGAAGCGGTTCAAAACGCCGACATGGTGATTGAGGCGATAACTGAGAACCCTCAGCTTAAGAAATCCGTCTTGGCTGAAGTTGATAAGTATGCTCCGTCGCATGCGATAATCGCCTCCAATACCTCCTCCATCAGCATCACGGAGATCGGGACTTCGACCAAGAGAGCTCAAAAAGTTTGTGGCATGCACTTCTTCAACCCACCGCAGCTGATGAAGCTGATCGAGATCGTTCGAGGTCTGGAGACAAGCGATGAAACAGTGGAAACGATAAGGCAGGTATCCACTAAGCTAGGGAAGGAGCCAGTGGTTGTCAAGAAGGATACTCCAGGCTTCATCGTGAACCGCATCCTTGTCCCGGCACTAAACGAGGCTGTTTTCCTTGTCGCAGAAGGGGTTGCCGAGCCTGAGGACATTGACAACGCCTGCGTCTTGGGGCTGAACTGGCCCATGGGTCCCTTGAAACTGCTTGACTACGTGGGGCTCGACACAATTCTCTTCATTGCAGATGTGATGGTGAACGAGACGGGCGATCCGAAGTTCCGTCCCAGCAACCTGCTAAAGCAGATGGTGCGCGCAAATCTCTTGGGAAGGAAGACCGGACGAGGGTTCTACGACTGGACAGAGAAGAAATAACGTCCATCAGCCAGATTCTATCAGAACCACTCAAGGGCTAGGCCAGCGAAGGCCACAAGGCTCATGCGAACGATGCGGCCTAGAAACACAGATACGAGGAATAGCCACAGAGGCAGGCCCAGTGCGCCAGCTACCAGGCCAGCTATGTCGAAGGCGGGATTCGGAGGGGCGGATAGAGCAAAGAGTACTAGGCCCGCACGCCACGGTCTACGCATCTGTTTCCGGATCCAAGCATTGATCCTCGTTCGTTGAATTGCTCCCCTACTGGTTCGTCCAACAAAGTACGCTACCGATTCGCCCAGCGCAGAGCCCGCGGCCGCCGCAAGGATCACCCCCCAGACGTTCAGTGCTTGTGCAAGTCGTGCGATCACGGGATAATATGGTATGGGTAGGATTACGGTCGCGTTGGCGATCGCTGCCATCAAAAACGCCCCAAGATAGCCGAATCCTCGGAGATGGCTGACAAGTTCCGGAGGCAACAGCAGGTATGCGAAAACATTCACGATTAGAGCAACAGTAGCTATCATGATCGACTGCCACCACTGCAAACCTTTCTGTTTCTCGTCCGGCTGCGGTTGTGGATTGCTGCTCATGTCGCCAAGACCGTTCTGCTGCTCTTCAGGCATTCAGGCTCGTTTGCGGACGCTACGACATTCTCCCTACCCTCGTCAAGGCCGGCACATTCCATGTCAGGTCTGCGAGGCGTCTGGTCAGCTTCTCATTTGAGGTTGTCAACCTGACCATTGCCACCATCATCCGTTCCTCGTGCTTCTCGATTCTCAGGAGTTCCTTTGGCAGTGTCTCCTCTGCGAGTTCTCTGGTCATTTTTGGATGCCTCTCCTGCCGATATTTACATTGTGAGCCTTGGGTTGAGGAATCATATAACGTCCTTGTCTGAATTCAGGTCCAAGAAACAGTCAAAGCACAAATAGAGCGGTGCTCTCGCCATGGAGCGAATGGTCGCCAATTGAGCGGGAGTCCCGACACTTCACAAGAGCCAAACTGGCACGCGTTGGATCCAACCACTGTACTTGCTACTTTACGCTCGGATTATCGGCGGGGCCTCTCTCTTGACGAGGCTAAGTCTCGACTTAGCACCTACGGACCTAACGAGATAGAAGAGGCGAGAAAGGTCTCACCGTGGAAATTGCTCCTGTCCCAATTCAAGGAAACCCTTGTCCTCATATTGATCGCTGCAGCTGCCGTTTCGATTTTCATTGGCGAAGCCATTGACTCAGCGGTAATACTGGCCATCGTTTTCGCATCAGCTGGGCTGGGTTTCTATCAGGAATACAGAGCGGAGCAGTCTTTGGCCCTTCTGAAGAAATTGGCTGCACCTACAGCGACCGTAACAAGGCACGGACAAGAGATGGTCGTGCCTACAAGAGAGCTCGTTCCGGGCGATCTGGTTCTCCTAGATCCTGGCGATAAGGTTCCGGCTGATGGCAGGCTAATCGATGAGATGAATCTGCAAATTGATGAAGCTGTGCTCACGGGTGAATCTGTTCCAGTCAGCAAATCATCAGAAAGCCTACCAGCTGAAACTTCACTTGCTGACAGAAGCAATGTAGTCTTCTCTGGAACTGTTGTAACGTATGGACGTGGAAGGGCAGTCGTCTTCGCCACTGGTATGAGGACTGAGTTTGGAAAGATAGCGCGCTTGATTCAGACCCAAGAGCAACCACAGACCCCCCTAGAGAAGCGAATGAATGAGCTTGGTAACTGGATGATCAGAGTGCTTCTTGTGACGGTTACGCTGGTCTCGTTGCTCGGCTTACTGCACGGGCGTGGGCTCCTCGAGATGTTTCTATGGGGTGTCAGTTTGGCAGTTGCAGCGGTTCCTGAAGCTCTGCCTGCTGTTGTGACGGGCGCTTTGGCTATCGGTGTACATCGCATGGCTCGAAGAAACTCCATAGTGAGGCATCTGCCTGCCACCGAGACACTGGGATCAACGACAGTCATCTGCTCCGACAAAACTGGGACCTTGACTAGAGGCGAAATGACTGTCAGGAAAGTCTACGTGCAAAGTAGAATCTACGAAGTTTCAGGAGTGGGTTATGAGCCGAGAGGCGACTTTAAACCTAGTCTGGCGGATCTGGACCAAGATCTTGCGAGATATACGTTCTTGGTCGGAGTCCTTTGCAATGATGCCAAACTAACGAAACAGAACGGTTCATGGCGGATAATCGGTGATCCAACGGAGGGAGCGCTTCTCGTCCTCGCAGCCAAAGCTGGAATTGACTTGGAAACGGCGCGTAACGACTTTCCGCGAATCGCAGAGATTCCTTTCACATCTGAAAGGAAGATGATGGCTACAATCCACAGAACCAAACAGGGCCAGTACCTGCTTGCAACGAAAGGTGCCGCCGAGGTGGTCTTGGAAAAATGTGGAAGACTTGGATCGCTATCATCCGATCTAGTTCTGGATCATGATTCGAAGCAGAGGGCTCTGAAGCGTAATGACGATTTTGCCTCCGAAGGTTTTCGTGTGCTCGCAGTAGGTTACAAGTTGCTCGATGAACTCCCGAAGGATATCGACGAGAAGATTGAGCGCGATATGACTTTCCTTGGCTTATTCGCCATGATCGATCCGCCGAGGGAAGAAGCGATCGGGGCAGTCCAGCTCTGCGAAAAAGCCGGTATTCGCGCGGTCATGATAACAGGTGACCACAAATTGACCGCTACTTGGGTTGCCAAAGAATTGGGGATTCTAAGGGAAGGGGATCTGTCGCTAACTGGCGCAGAATTGGACAAACTCAGCGATGAGGAGTTTTCGGGAGTGGTTGAGAAGGTTTCAGTCTATTCCCGCACATCTCCCGAGCATAAGACGCGAATTGTTGAAGCTCTCAAGAAGAGAGGAGACATAGTGGCTATGACTGGTGATGGGATTAACGATGCTCCGGCTCTCAAGAAGGCCGACATTGGCATAGCGATGGGGATTACAGGGACTGACGTAACGAAAGAAGCTTCAGATATGATACTGGCCGACGACAACTTCGCCAGCATAGTCGCCGCAGTCTATGAAGGCAGGGGGATCTTCGAGAATATTCGGAAGTACTTGACATATCTGATCTCAGCCAATATCGGTGAAATAATGCTAATGGCTCTTGCGGGACTGGTCGCTCTTCCATTACCGTTGTTGGCAAAGCACCTCTTGTTTGTGAACTTGGCTACTGATGGTCTTCCTGCATTGGCTCTGGGGACCGACCCACCTGACCCGCTTGCGATGGAGAGGCCTCCGAGGAATCCGAAAGAGAGCATCTTCGAGACAGTTCGCGGATGGTTGGCGGGAATAGCTCTTCTGCTATTGGCTACGACAACTTTGGCTCTGCTTTATGGGCTTCTAAGCTATGGTTGGACTTTAACGAATCCAGTCCCGTTTGCTGAAATGAAAGCTCGAAGCATGGTCTTCGCAACAATAGTGTTGTTCGAGATCTTCTTCGCACTCAGCTGCAGATCCTTCACGAGGACCTTGATTGCAACGGGGCCTCTGGGCAACAGGTTCTTGGTTCTCGCGGTTCTGGCTCAGGTAGTGGTACTTCCATTCCTCTTCCATGCTCCATTGCTGGCAAACCTATTCAGCGTTACAACTCTTGAGCCCGTGGAGTGGCTAGTTGTGACCGCTCTTGGTTCATCAGGTTTCGTCCTAAGTGAACTCGCCAAAGTTCTGCTGAGAAAGAGATAGAGCGAAATCGGCATTGAGTTCAATGTGTTTCTGGAGGCGCCAAGCGAGGTGTTTCGGATTTTCACATACGTGTCAAGTCTTCTAGGGTATCGATATCCTTTAGAACATTCTCTGAGCCCACTTCGATCAAGACCACCTCATTTTGATGTTTCTTGATTACCGATTTCAACCCAAATGTCTGCTCATCAATCTGCGCGATCTCTCCGAACAGGGCCCTAGCTAAGAGGATTGGGTGGCCAAGTTTGCCGTTATGAGCTGCGACGACTATCGGGGCTTTCGTGCGACCGTGTTCTTCAACCACGAGATTTATTGAGTGGGAGTCTATTTTCGCGATGTCTCCCGGCAGCACTAGTATTGCGCAAGTCACTTCGTCTACCTCCGTTAGTCCCGCTTTGACTGAGCTACTTTGGCCGCGCTCGTAGTCTTTGTTCAAAGTGAAACGGCATGGCAAGGACGCGAGAACCTTCCGGATCTTGTCTGCCTCCCAGCCTAGTACAACGATCACTTCGTCCACTTTCGAGCTGAGAGCTGTTTCGACAACTCTCCGGATCATAGGCTTCCCGTCTATGTTAACAAGAAGTTTGTTCTTGCCCTGCATGCGGGTCGACTTTCCCCCTGCTAAGACTATGAGCGAAAGCATCAGGAAACTCGACCTAGTCGAGTCATCATTGGGAGGAATTGGGCGCTGCCCGGCTTGCCTAAGACTTGGTCGTCTTCATAGACGATCTGCCCCCTGCGCATGGTCAAAGTGGGCCAACCCTGCAACTTCCATCCCTCATATGGAGTCCAGCCGACCTTGTAATGAAGCTGTTCCGCGCGAACCTTGCGTTTCATCTTCAAATCGACCATTACCAAGTCAGCGTCAGAACCTCTTCTGATCACACCCTTCCTAGGATATAGGCCGAAGATCCTCGCCGGTACCTCGCAGCAAACTCTCTGAAGAAGACCAAGAGTGAGACGGTTCTTGTTCAGCCCTTCGCTCAGGAGAACCGGAAGCATAGTTTCAACGGCTGGGACACCGCCCCAAGCCTTCCAGATATCGGTCCACCCGACCTCCTTCTCTGATCGTTCTCCGGGCGCATGCTCGGAGGTGACTATGTCAATGGTGCCATCTCGCAAACCTCCCCATAGTGCCTGAATGTCATTCGGACCTTTGAGGGGCGGATTCATCTTGAGATAGGGACCTTGCTTCTTCATATCCTTACGAGTAAACGTCAGATAGTGAGGACACGTTTCAGCGGTCACTCTGACTCGCCGTCTTTTCCCATTTCTTACGATCCCTACACCCTCTGCAGTTGACATATGCGAAATGTGCACAGATGCTCGAGTCCGACGTGCAAGATCTACGACTTTTCCCACGGCTTTTTCCTCGGCCACATTAGGCTTCCATTCGGCATGCGCCATTGGATCCTTCCTCCCGCTCGAAATGAGACGTTCGTAGTTCTGGTCGGTTGTCTCTTCATCTTCAGCATGGACATTCAGAATCGAATGCTTCATGGCAGTCTCATGCATGAGCGACATGAGCGTGTGGTCGTCAACGTAGTAGGGCCTGCACGTAAAAGTCTTGAAGGAGCGCACTCCCACCCCGGCAATAGCTGCTATGTTCTGAAGGTTGCTAGAATTCATCATTCCTGCGTGTAGAGAGAAATCGATCAGTGAGTTGTGCTCTCCCTCCGCTACCTTGGCCTTGACGCTTTGGATTGTGTCCACGGGGGTTGAAAGGACCATTTCGATCATAGTGGTCACTCCACCGGCTACTGCGGCGGATGTGCCGCTCGAAAAATCCTCGCGATTTGTGTGGGCTGGATCGTAGATGTGAGCGTGCGCATCTATCAATCCCGGAAGGACAACCTTTCCTCTCGCGTTGATCCGGGTGTCTCCTTGCGTAAACTTCCTGGTGGCCACAGCCTTGACTTTCTCATCTTCTATCAAAATATTGGCATGAGTGAGTCGCCCCGCAACAATGATCAGTGCGTTCTCGATTATTGCAGTGCCCAAGGTTTTCTCACTGGAAACAGTCAAGACTACTCAAGTTGCAAGTTTCTCGATAATTGTCCTAAGCTCCTGTCGACGCATGCTACGACTGACCATTTCCCAGCTACCCAGATCGACTAGCCTTGGGATGCACGTCTGAGTCGTGGTCAGCTGTTTCACTCATTCTCTCCTTTCTCATTAGTCGTCGTGTAGAATCCAAGAGAGGAACAGTGCCGTACGAGAGCCAAGAAAGTCGCAACCAACATTAGAGGAGGAAAGACTGTGAAAAGGTGCGCAACTCTCTCTTGGGTAACTGCGCTGCCATGGAATGCCCAACGCGTGAGGAAAGAATCTAAAGTCGAAGCTCGGAGCTCGCGCAGGTTTAAGAGAAGCATCGCGAGGTCTGTGTCCTCTCTTCGAAGCAAGAAGTAGGTCAACCCATAGAATCCCCCACCGAGCAGACCCAGTAATGTGAAGTCCAAAACCATAACTTGACCACGGCGCCTATCCTATCAAATACCCAGAGGCGAAGCTTGAAGCAAGAAGAACGATTCCCCCAACAATCAGTGACCAATCGCGTTTGATTTCCGGCTCCAATGCCTTCACTGGCAAGACCGTGCGTACCTTGAAACCGCCTGTGAAGAGGAGGGCCGCTGCTTCAAGGAGAGTGACAAGGGAATAGTACGAAAAGTAGCCTTGTCCAGCGAACAATGAGATCACAGCGATCCCGATGGCGTTGGCAACCAAGACCATGCAGGAATAGAGTATTCCTTTCCCTAGAGCGCCTTGAGGTCGCCAGATCCGGACCTTTGACAAGAAATCACGAAATAGCAGTTGGCTGATTCCATGTATTAAGGGATAGGACGCCCGAATATTCGGTGGAGAGGTAGTTTAGGAGCAGGTCGAGCTTGGCAGGCTTCTTGGTGAAGAATGGCGTGTTGGTCACAATGGACGGTCAGCAAAGAATCTTAGAAAAACATTCTGTTGCGATCGAAGACAAAAAGATACTCGAGATCGGCAAAACGACAGAACTGGAGATAAAACATCAAGGTCTTGAGGTTCTTGACGCATCAGGGCGCATAGTTATGCCCGGGATCGTATGCAGCCATTCCCACCTCTACGGCATGCTGCTCCGGGGAGCATCCCTCAAGATCACGCCACCGTCTGATTTCACGCAGATTCTGCAGAGGGTATGGTGGTCCATGGATGAGGCGATGACCTTGGAAGATGCCTACGCGAGCGCGCTCGTGGCATGTCTTGAGTTTGCGAAGTCGGGTGTGACAACTTTTGCCGATACCTATTCTGGTCCAAACTCCATTTCTGGAGTCTTAGATCACATCGCAAGAGCGGTCGACGAGATTGGAATATGCGGGTTCATAGCCTTCGAAGCTACTGAACGTCACTCTCGCGAAGAGGGTTTCAAGGGCCTACGAGAGAACGTCAGATTTGCCGAGGAAGTAAGAGGAGGTAGCAATGCGAAACCGCTCTTCAGCATACACGCATCATTCACGGTGACAGATGCCCTCATCATGGAAGTTAAGAAACTCGCCACCAAGTACAATGCGCCAATAACTATACACGCATCCGAAGGAATGGGAGATGTTCATCACAATCTTGAGAACTACGGTAAGAGAACCATAGAACGTCTACATGATGTAGGCCTCCTCGGACCGAACGTCGTCTTGGCTCATTGCGTGAACCTTAACGACAATGAAATCGACATCATAGCGAGGACGAATACCAGTGTTGCCCACAACCCAATGAGCAACATGCTGAACGGCGTAGGTGTTGCTCCCATCCTGAGGATGCTTGCGAAGAACGTGACTATAGGTCTCGGAAATGACGGATACATTTTCGACATGTTCGAGAATATGCGCACGGCATTCCTGCTTCATCGGGTACATCATCTGGATCCAAACGCGATCAATCCCTACGCAGTCTTGGAGATGGCCACGATCAAAGGAGCAGAGCTCTATGGCATGCAGAAAGAAATCGGATCGTTAGAGCCCGGGAAGAAGGCTGATCTGATAATAATCAAGCCGAGCATTCTCCCGACACCGCTGAACGCCAACAGCGTGATAGGACATTTGATCAACACAGTGGACGGCGATGATGTCGAGTGCGTAATCGCAGATGGGAAGCCGATTATAAGGAACAAGAAGTTGCTGACAATCGATGAAGAGGAGGTCCAATCGATAGCGCAGGAAGCGGCTGCAAAACTGTGGTCGCGCCTAGAAAGCATAGAACCCCAAGTGGACTCGATTAGAAAGCGATGACAAGTATCGAATCAGTGCGGCAAGTTGAAATCTAGACAGGTTGTGGTAGCTTTCCTTCAGTCCGGTCAGAGAATTCTGCTTCTTAGGCGTAACGGAAAGGTTGGGACATACGAGGGCAGATGGGCGGCATTCAGGGGATACTTAGAAGAGGATGAGGACCGAGTCTACGCGCCAGACCAGAGATACAGGAAGAAGTCGGTCTGACCGCCGATAAAATTCATCTTGTGAGATCCGGCGATCTGCTCCGGGCATTTGATGAAGCCGCCGATGTCGTTTGGATCGTGCATCCTTTCCTGTTCGAAGCCTATGCTCTAACTATCCGACTAGATTGGGAGCACGTGGAGTACAGATGGGTCGACGCAAGCGAACTAGTCTCATACGAGACTGTTCCCAAACTGAGGGAGACGTTTGGCCGCGTTCGTTGGGACCTCCGAGCAATTCCTGAACCTCTCACAAGAGTTGCACACGAGGTTGACAAGACGGCCAAGGATAGAAGTCATGGTGATTTCAGGATGTGTATCGCCTTCCCTTTGGCCGCTTCGGCGGCTTCCATGAGGCTCTCAGGGAGTGTTGGGTGAGGATGAACCGTCACCGCGACATCCTTCAAGGTTGCGCCCATCTCGATGGCCAGAGCAACCTCACTGATGAGGTCCGTCGCGTCAGCACCGACCATGTGGACTCCGAGTATCTGCTCGCTCTTCTTGTCCGCAACGACCTTGACAAACCCATCTGTTTCCCCAACTGCTACTGCCCGACCTAGAGCGGCGAACGGGAACTTTCCCACAATCGGTTCGTATCCCTTGCTCTTCGCTTCCGCTTCGGTCAAGCCGACGGTCGCTATCTCGGGTTCAGTCCAGATCCCGCTCGGCATCGCTTTGAAGTCTGCAGCGCTGGCGAGGCCGGATATGACTTCCGCAGCGACTATTCCTTGTTTTGACGCTTTGTGTGCCAGCATGGGCATCCCGACAACATCACCCACGGCATATATTCCAGGCACGTTTGTCTGCATATGAGCATTGACTTGGATGAATCCTGACTCATCCGTCTTGATGCCGGTGGTCTCAAGTCCGATCTGGTCTGAGTTCGGCCGCCTACCAACAGCAACCATCACCTTGTCGGCAGGGACTTCAATCTCTTTTCCATCAGCTAGCTCAGCTGTGACCTTTCCATCCTTCACCCCTTTCGCGCGAGCTCTTACGTGAGTCTCGACTCCCAGTCTTCTCAAGCTGCGCTCTACAACCCTGACCAGCTCAACATCTACCCCCGGCAAGAGCTGGTCCAGCATTTCAATTACAGTAACGTGGCTACCGAACCGAGCATATGCAGTGCCGAGTTCTAGACCGCTTACTCCGCCTCCGATGATTACGAAATTGCCAGGGATCTCCGCAAGTGAGAGCGCCTCCGTAGTGGTGATGACAAACTGCCCATCAAATTTGAACGATGGTAGCTCGACAGGACGTGAGCCTGCAGCGATTATGACGTTGTCCGCAGTGATGATTCTTGGCCTGTCCTTTGTCTTGATTTGGATCTGACGAGGCGCTTGGAATATGGCCTCGCCATAGACGAGATTCACACCGTTGCCTTTGCACAGGTAGGCTACTCCTGATCTGAGCTTGTCGACGACGCTTGTCTTCCAGGCTTGAAGTTTCTGAAGATCTACTCTCGGTTGAGCGGTTTCGATTCCAAGGTCTCCTGCTCTCTGAATCTGCTTCATTAGTCTGGCAGCGCGGACAAGGGTTTTGGAAGGAATGCAGCCTACGTTCAAACAAACGCCGCCAAGCAATTCCTTCTCGACCAAAGTTACCTCTCGACCAAGTTGCCTGAGCCGTATCGCTGCCACATATCCTCCGAAGCCTGCTCCGATGATCACATTCTGGACATGACCCTCCATTGGCGGTAGCCCCCCGAGGGGTTTCATACTATTCTGAATTCAGCCAGCCAGTTATTATGATGTTGATTGGTACGGCCTCGAGCGGTTCGCCAGTGAACTCCATAATTGTCAGTACCCGGGCGACTTGTCATCAAGCTCGCCTTTGGAATGGGTAAGGATGCTCTTCTGGTTCTGATGAATGCTTGCCTCAACAAAACAGTGTTTGAGTCTCATCTTATCTGCAGGCACGATGAGTTAATCGCCTCTGCCGGCGAAGTCCGACTCCGGTGTGATCTTGAGCTACAAGTATGTCGATGCCTTCGAGAAAGTCACTGGTATGGCAAGATACGTCGCAGATATGGAAGTTCCGGGCATGTTGTACGGGAAGTTCTTGCGAAGTCCGCATGTCCATGCGCGCATCGTCAAGATCGATACAAAGCGGGCCGAGAAGCACTCTGAAGTTGTTGCAGCGATCACTGGTCAGGCCTTCCCTTACAGGATGGGCTTGTACGTCAGGGAGAAAATGGTCATGGCAAAGGACAAAGTCAGATGAACGCGTGAGCCGGTCGCTGCTGTTGCCGCAGAGTCCGAAGAGGCAGCTGATGATGCAATCGAGCTCATAGATGTCGAGTACGAGCCGCTGAAGCCTGTATTCGATGTCATTGAGGCTTTGAAACCGGAAGCTCCGCTCGTCCACGAGGACCTTGGACAGTACGAGCACTCTCCCGCCTTTACCCCTGTCCCCGGAACAAACATTGCGAACATCTTCAAGATCCGCAAAGGCGACATCGAAGAAGGCTTCGGTCACGCAACTACGGTCGTTGAGAATAAATTCTCAATGCCTCAGGTCAGCCACGCCGCAATGGAAACACGCGCCTGCATAGCTTTCCGGACGGAAGCACTGAGGTCTGGACATCTGCGCAGTCGCCTTTTGCCGTGAGATACATATTGAGCCACGCGCTTGGAATTCCACTCCACAAGGTCAACGTGCACGTCCGTCATGTGGGCGCAGGTTTCGGTGGCAAGGCGGGCATCAATTTCGAACCGCTTGTTGTACTCCTGTCGAAGTTCTCAGGCGGCCGTCCCGTCAAGCTCTTACTCACGCCTGAAGAGGAGTTCATCACAGCTGCGCAAAGGCAGCGATTCTACGGATGGATTAAGAGAGGGGTCGACGCAGACGGAAAGATCACAGCAGAACACATCAAGTACATTTACGATGCTCGCGCCTACGCAGACTATGGCGTCAAGCCTAACCGAGCCGCAGGATATTCCTGTACAGGACCCTACGAGGTGCCTAACATTCACCCCGACTCGATCACCGTATACACCAATCATCCGTACGGGACAGCATTTCGAGGGTTCGAACACCTCGAGTTTCTGTGGGCCGTGGAGAGGCAGATGGACATGGTCGCCCTGAAGATCAGACTTGACCCCGTAGAATTCCGGCTCAGAAATGTGCTCCGACCCGGTTCGATCACAGCTACGGGAGAGAAGCTAAGGGAAGACGCTGGTAGAGTTGACCAGTGCATCAAGGCAGTCGCCGAGACGATAGGATGGGGGAAGAAAGAGAAGCGGACAGCCAGCGGCAAACTGGTCGGGACAGGAATTGCGGCACTGTGGAAAGCTCCTGCAATGCCTCCCAACGCGGCTTCTGCAGCTATCATAAAATCCAACGAGGACGGCAGCGCCACCCTCTCCGTCGGCGGTCGAAAATGAGACGGTCCTCCCTAAGCGGCAATGGGAGAAAGGTATTCCGCTGCAGCAGTTCGTTATGGGATACAGTTACCCAGACGGCAACGCTATTGGTGGCCCGGTTCTCGGTCGCGAGGCGTACGTCCCAAGAGGACTCACTTATCCCTAGCCGTAGCAGGAAGCTCCAAGCCTAATGGATGAGGGTATCCAACATTCATGAGCGGAATTGCAGAGGTCGATATGCTGATCAGGAAACTTGTCCGAGCAATATTCCGCTCGCAGGAAATGCTACGCGAGTATTTCACGGGCTTTTTCCCATACATGCGAGAAACTGTCCGTCACTTCAATCTGGAAAGACTCTGGGACAAAATCTACGCGGACGTTATTTCAGGCGACTTTGAAATGGATAGGCTATCACTCTTCCTGAACCAAGTTTACGACGAAGACAAGGAACTCTTTGGCTCATTTCTAGGGTACGCAACAAAAGAGATTCTGGATAGATTCTATGAACCTAGAGAAAGTCTTGCCTGGTTCTTTGAGGAACTGAAGGAGCTCGGCTTCAGCTGGGACGGCAGAAAATCAGTCGCGGCCTATAGGTGAACTTCCAAGCTGTAAACGCACGTTTTGGATTTGCTTCACGTCGGCTCTCACCAACTGTCGATATCTTATCAGGATGCGACTCTCACGAGGCAACGTAGATTCAGGGGGTGGCTTCCTCAGGTGGGGGGATGTTTCGGAAAAAGAAGAAGAAACCGACTGCAGAGCCTAAGTAGACCGCACTCCCAATCAGTAGAGGCGCAGATATCAAAAAGAAATCATTGGCGCCCAGTAGGTAGCCGGCAATCAATGGGCCGACTGAGCTGCCCGCTCCCCAGATCGTGGAAGTTATCGCTGAAGCGGATGCGCGTTCGCCCGGTGTCACAGTGCCCATCAAGTAGGATTGCTGTATGGGCCATGAGATATTCATGAAGAAGTTGCGGACGATGAATAGGAGACCCGCCGCCTCGTAGCTGGAAGAGAGGATCATCGAAGCCAAGAGAACTGCAGAGACGCCCTGTGTAGTGAGCACGCTCTTGGGGCTACCCAACGTTCTTGTCAGCATGGGTATAACTGGGACCACCACAAGCGAGGTTATCTCTGCGGCTGCAAACCAAGGCCCGAGAACCGCTTCGTTGACGTTGTACATTCTGTTAAACCAAAGCGATAGTAACTGTACCGAGAAGCCAGACGCAAGACCCACCATTCCGAAGGTTACGGAGAACTTGGTTATCTGTCGAAGTGACTTCAGGCGAAAGAAACTCTCAGAGGAGCCTTTCTCAGAATCATGCGATCCTTGTTTGGTTTCGGGTACAGATAGGAGGACCAAGCCCGATAGAAGTGCAAAACCGGCGAGAATAAGGAACGTAAACTGAAAGGAACCTTGGAACGTTACTCCGAATTTCATTCGAAACAGAGCCGGTAGAACGCTCATAGCCGAGCCGGTGGTGAGCGCGATCGTCCAGACGCCCTGTGCCCACGCAAAGATTTTTGTCCGTTTCTCGGGAGATGACTTCTCTGCAAGCAAGGCGGTCCAGGCGGGAGTCCAGAGGGCGGCACTGAAGCCTCCTGCCAAGCCTACGCCGCCAATTGCACTAGCCAGTAAGAGCGATTTCAGGTCCCGCATGAAGGCGAATAGAACGTAGGCTAATATCGCTGAAAGAACACCCAACGCCGCAAATGTTTTCCTTCCATACTTGTCGGCGGCTAATGCGAACGGAATAAGGGCCACAGTGTTCGCGAAAGCCGAGGCAGCCATGACAGCTCCAATGGCGTCTTCTAGGAAACCTATCTCCTTCAGATAAATTGGCAAGACAACTAGAGTATAGCCGAAGGGAAGTGAGCTCAAACCCATAGCTACAAGCAAGAGTCTGACATCGCGTATGCTCTGAGAATCAGAGTTCACCAATTTGCCAGAAACTTCCGGTAGGAGATCTAACTTCTAATGACTTCCCCATCGATGGCCACCGCTACTATTCTGGTTGCGGTTTTAGACTTTGAAAAAGGGGTGTTCGGGCGCTGGTTACTGGCAGATCATCAGACAGTTACCGACGCGGTATTCTCCGCGCGGATACTGGGCACCGTAGACGACTGGTGGGGCATAGGCGTAGCCTAAGGGTAGGCCGTAGTAGGGATAGCCGTATCCGAGCATAGGATAGCCGTACGTCATACCATAGTATTGGTATGGGGAATATTGGTATGGAGAGTAGTGAAAATACGGGTAGTACGCACAGTAATGGCACATGATTAAACGCCCTGCAAGCGCGATTCCTGCCGACAAATTAAGTGTATCCGGACTGAAACACGGACATGTAAATTCCCATGGCCAACGATGAAAAGATTAGGAGTCCGGTTTGCGTATATTGCTGCAACATTCAGGTTATGCCGAACCCAGTCCCCAACTTGTCTTACGTAGGGGTCTAATCTTGATGAAAGGTGCTTCGCCCTCCTCCCATGGATCGACTCTGACCCAGCTGAACTTCCTATAGAACAGTGCATATACATCTCGAAACTCTCGGCCTTCTTCGAGGGTTTCTGCTCGACCTTGAATGAGGATTCCGCGATTGGGCATATATGTGTCCACCAATATGGCGACTTTGTCGTTCTTCAGTAAATTTCGATACTTCTTGGTTTCATAGTCCGTCGCCACGAGGAAATTGCCTGAAAGATAAACGTAACAGACCGGAACCACATGAGGAATCTGGTCTGGAGAAATCGTAGCCAATCTTGGAAGCTCATTTCTCTGCAGGGCGGAGAGAGGGCGACGAATTTCAGGCATAAGGAGCATGATAGAGTCCTCTCAGGTTCTCGCATCAGCGGGCCTGATGCTCATGTTCCCTTTTCCGCCGTTTCTTGCGACAGTTCATTGAATGCTTCCCTAGTTTTCTTTTTGTCTCTTGGAAATCGTTTTGAGTGTGGAAGTTCAACAGCAGCCTAGTGGCGGCTATGGATCAGAGCACTTCACACTATCTGAAAGCTCATCGTGACGAGATGCTTGAAGACTATCGATCAATGTTGAGACAGCCGAGCATTTCAGCTCAAGGGCGAGGAGTACGTGAGTGCGCGAAACTCTTGGAAGACTTCATGGTTGATGCGGGGATTGAAACAAAACAGATTCCCATGCCCGAAAGTCATCCAGTATTGTTTGGAAAGGTGGTCAGCAAGAACTCGAATCGAACACTATTATTCTATGGTCACTATGATGTCCAACCGCCTGAGCCCCTTAAGGAATGGACTACAGACCCGTTCAGGGCAGAATTAAGAGAAGGGAAGATTCTTGCTCGCGGTGCGTCGGACAGCAAGAATAACGTAATGGCTCTCGTCAAGACCGCGGAAGCCTATGTTCGGACGGTCGGCGAACCCCCGGTCAATCTGAAGTTTCTCTTTGAGGGCGAAGAAGAGATTTCCAGTCCCCACCTCCCATACTTCGTCCAAGAGAACAAGCAGAGATTGAGCGCGGACGCTGTCGTCTGCTATGATGGGGGATTGGATGACTCAGGAAGACCTAGTGTCGATCTGGGATTGAAAGGGATACTCTACGTTGAACTGCAATGCAAGAAAGCGAAGGTTGATCTCCACTCTTCACGTGCCCCGCTGGTGTCCAATCCGGCTTGGCGGATCATATGGGCTTTGAACACTATCAAGGATGCCCATGAGAGAATTAGGATAGAGGGATGGTATGATCATCTTCACAGGCCGACAGCAACAGAGTTGGAACTCTTGAGGAAGATTCCTTTCGATGAAGAGAAGCAAAGGGCAGAGATGGGATTGTCATCCTTTCTCCTTGATAGGAAGGGAGCTAAGGCCTTAGAGGCCTATCTTTTCGAACCCACATGCACGATTTGCGGTTTTCTTACCGGATATACTGCGGAAGGTCCCAAGACAGTTTTGCCCAGTCAGGCTATGGCGAAACTAGACTTTAGGCTCGTTTACGATCAGAATCCCCAACAACTTCTGGAGAAACTGAAGACACATCTGCGAAGGCATGGGTTCGATGATATCGATGTTGCCAATCTTGGGAGCCTTGAGCCTTCGAAAACGCCGGTCGATGCGCCAATTGCAAGGTCCGTCATTTCGGCCGCGCGACAAGTGTTCCAGAGCGAGCCTGTCGTATATCCAAATTCTGCGGGATCTGGACCAGATTATCTATTTACAAAGAGGCTCGGCCTTAACTCCGTTTGGACTGGCTGCGCATCAGTATTCTCGAACGCCCATGCACCCAATGAATTCGAGCGAGTTGATGATTTCTTCAAAGGAATCGAATATGCCGCAGCGATTATGGAGAATTTCTCTCGGACCTAGGCTTTCATCGGAATTCTCTTGATCTGTCCCTTTACCGACATACGCAAGATTTTCTCTCATCCTCGGCGATACCAGCATACAGGAGGGGATTGTACTTGGAGAAGCTCCAGTAATCTTGGATTCCTTCACAGCAAAGGCGCTCACAACTTCAGCTATGAGAAGCTCATGTCTTCCAGTTCTATGCTCCTCCCGGAGTTGACATTCCAAGGCTGCAGAAGAACCTCTCTAAGGATAGGTTTTGGCCCACTTCATTGTGCTCAAGCCGACCGCTAACAGTTTGTTCAAGTGCTCCTTCCCTGTGATCTCTCCTAATCCGGCGACCTGCCTAGCATAAGAGAAATCTAACCAATTGACCGCAAAAGCCTCAGCCTCCGAAATCAGTCTGTAGGTTTTATGTTCAGAGGCGATAGCAACCCCAATCAAGCTAGGGCTGAAGGAGAGGGGCATACACCATATGGCAGGCATTCCGCCATGGCCTCCTTGATCCACGACGGTGACGACGATAGAAACTTGAGGGTAGAAGAGTCTATGAACCTTTGTAGGATCGGCATCTTTCGGAGGCATGCAGCTCTCATCAAGCTTTAAGGAAATTCAATGTGCTATTAGTGGCTGCCTAGGAAGGCATTTGGAAGACGTGTAGTTGAAACTCAAAGCCATCGTCATGGATATGGATGGGACGATAACCAGATTCAACCTAGACTACATGGGAGCCCGTCGGCAAGCGCTCAAAGAACTTGAAAGGATGAATCTGCGCACTCCAGAGATGACCGAGCAGATTAGCATCTATATCATCCTGAAGAATTTGAAAGATAGAGCGAACCCTCTTGATTTTGTTCTAGTCCGCAGAAAGCTCTACAACCTGCTCGAAGAGATGGAGCTTAGAGCAGCGCAGGAGGTTACGCTTTATCCTGGAGCTGTCCAAACCCTTCAAGAACTGCGCAGTCGTTCCATAAAGATTGGCATAGTGACAAACAACGGGCGAGCAGGAACCGAGTTAACCCTCAAACGATTCAATTTGAAGAGTTACTTCGATGCAATTGTAACAAGAGACGACTCAGAGAAGGTGAAGCCAGACCCTGATCCAATCCTCATGGCCTTGGGAGAGATGAATGCTACGCCCCATGAGGCCATTGTTGTTGGAGATGGAGTAATGGACATTCTAGCTGCAAAGGCAGCGGGCGTGGCTTCGGTTGCCGTTGCCACAGGGCCTTTCACAAGTGAAAGATTGCTGCAAGTCGAGCCTGATTACTTGTTAGGCTCAGTAAATGATCTCCCAACACTTATTGACTCCATAATCACTACCGGTGAATCGTCAGCCTAGACAGTTTCAAACTAGGGGTGGTTGAGCGAGAGAGAATGCTGCTGCTAACGCAGATTTGAGTAGGCTAATCTGTCTAAGCGTTCTGTACGCATCCGGTGCTTTAGAGCTTGATGGCGTCCCTCACAAACACAGCGCCATAATAGATTAGGATCAATCCAAAACCGATCAGTATCAGTTTGTAGTATCGTGAGCCAAATATTGTTCGGCCCTTCTTGGCCATATGGGCGACTGCTGTCAAAAATGCGTAGTCCATCCAAACGTGCGATACGTACATCAGCAGTACGCCGACAATCGCGGCGAATGCCAACGCCTGAACTATTAAGACTGAGCCGATTGTCAACCACCAGAGTATGAAATATGGATTAAGCCCTGTCAGTGCAAGTCCTAACACGAGAGAACTAGCAGGCGGGCGTTTCGTTTTCGATGTCCCATCGGAGCCAGTCTTGCTCTTGATCGTTTCATAGACTTGCAGAGAGCCGAATCCGATCAGGGCAATTCCGCCAACTGCACCGATCACTCCTTTGATGAATGGCTGATTAGCAGCGGCAAGCAACCCGAGAGCCAATGCCATGACCAAGGGGAATTCCACGAGAGTGTGTCCAATTGCACATGAAAATCCTGAACGTGCTCCTTCTTCTGAACCGTGCAAAAGCGTCCCAAAGAATAATGGTCCTGGAGCAAGAGCACCGGACGCAGTAACCACGACGACCGTCGCTATGAAATCGATCAAGTTCACCTGTAGCAAGGCTCCCAGTTAGGTCTTCTCATTAGTCTCTTCGCTTTCCAGAGCTTCGATTCTCCGGTGAAGGGCAGGACTATCCTCTTCAACTGAGGATCTTCTGGCTTGTGCCATTCAAAGCCTTTTCCGCTACAGAAGAACTGTATATCATTACGGAAGTCTTTGCGGAGGGGACGTCGGTTCTCACTCGGCGTCTCTGGAGAGACATCAACCATTCTAAGAGAAGGTATAGAATTTCGTTAGTTTTTCAGTCTAGGAATACGGATGGGAAGAGGTTAAGCCTTCAATTACCTCGAACATCTAAGGATCAAAGCATCTTACAGGCGCCGTTATGCCATGATAGTCTTGCCAATCACATAGCTAACAAGCGCCGTCACCAAACCAATTGCGAGCAATTGCAAGCCGGATTTCCACCAGACGCCTACCGTTACAGACGCCTTGTACGCGCCAACGGCGAACAATGTTCCTCCCGCTAGTGTGATTGAACTCCAAACAGCCCACGAAATCGGTAGGCCGAAGAATGGGATGACTGGGATCAGTGAGCCTGCTATGGCTGCGAAGCCTACAATTAGGGCTGCTTTGAGAAGGCCTCCTCTCGTTACAGGACTGATTTTCAGCTCCTCAGCCATCATCACATCTACCCACCTCTGCTCGTCAGAGGTTATTGTGTCAACGATCTCGTCAAGTTGTTTTCCCGTGAAACCTTTGGCCAAGTAGATCTGTCTAATCTCCTCTCGTTCGATAGCTGAGAATCTTCTAATGTGGTCTTTCTCTCTTTCAACCTGGCCTTGGTAGAAGTCGCGACGGGCCAAGCTTGACGTGTATGCCACCGCAGCCATGGAAAGTGACTCAGCAAATGATGTGGCCAGAGCGGCCACTATGATAATTCGAGTGTTGCCCGAGGCGGCAGCCACACCGAGGACCGCTCCTAAGACGTTCACGATGCCATCTTGTCCGCCGAGGATCACGTCGTATAGTGTTGAACCGGGCGCATGAAGTCTCCTATGTGCCCTGAGATCCTCGGATGTGGGTAGACGTCTTCCCTTGCGAGTGGCTGAAGAAATTGATTCTCGTTCAGTCTGTGCAGAGTCCAATGGCAGGGCGACCTAGCTCTAGTCTAGGGTTCGAGAATTATGCTTCTGCCTACTCTTCCAAGGGCCCGAACTATGTCATGCTTGGTGAGTAGGCCAACGACTTTCAACTTATCATCGAGAACAGGGAGGCTACTGATCCCCTTTCCTATCATGACTTGGGCGGCTTGCGCAAGATCGGTCCGCTCGTGGGTTATGATAGGATTTCTTGTCATCAAATCATTCGTTGTTATCAATGCCATGTCGTTTTCTACTTCGGACTTGGAGGATAGGCGGGCACCAACTGTCCCAAGCGTTCTTTCCCTGATTGAGAGGAGGTCTGAAAGCGTCAATATGCCTACCAATTCTTCGTCAATAACTGGGATGCCTGGTTGACGGAATACTATCCCATAAGCAACATGAATGACGGGGTAAGTGCTCATGGCGAAAATGAAATCTCTGATCATGAAGTCACGGACTTCGAACTTTTCCGAGAACTTCCTTGAGAAGTAGTAACAGAGATCTGTTTCGGTCATTATACCTGCGAGCGGTTGGTCGTTGGAGACGACAGCATATGCGAGATTCTCTATATCGAACACTCGCGCGGCATTGAAAACGGGCAAATTGCTCCTCAACGTACGGTAAGACTGAGACGAAGCTTCTGAAACCAACATTTCTTCCAGCGGGCGTGTCGTGGGGTCTTCCAAGAGGAAGCATGCTATGTCCCGTTTTGATAGGATTCCAACCGGTCTCTGCCGAGGGTCTACGACAACAAGTTGTGACACGCCTTTGCGTGTCATCAGATCTCTGGCTTTGAGGAGTGAGTCGGAGGGAGTTATGGCAACAACCCATTCTGTCATAAGATCGCTTGCAGTGTCGACTCGAGATGCTACTTGCAAACGGGCCATCAGAAAGATCCGGCTCTTCCAATCAATCTAAGGTTGGCTACCTCAGGTTTTGATATAAGGCAACTCAATGGTTCCCACAACTGGGTTTGAATTCAAACGGAAATGTAGCTGCGCTCGACACGCGGTCGAAAATCGAACCGTAGTCCGTTTCAAGTTTCTATCTGAAGACCATTCCGCGCAAATATGAAATGCTCTAGCTGCTTTCAAGGGTCTTTTGAGTTGGTTTTGATTTCTTGCTGGATGAGTGAGGAATAGTGCTTCGACTGACAATTCCAACTGTCTTCGGAATGGTATTCGCCTTCACCAGCGCACTTTACACGCGCGTATTCAATTGGCCCGACTACTATCACATTGAATATGGTTTCCCGATGGCTTGCTTAGTAAGAACTCTCAGCACCATCGCTGGTCCGGCAGACAAGTTCGAATTTCAAATCGTCCAACTCACGCTCGATTGGGTATTTTGGTCGGGACTCTCTCTCTAGACAAGTGCCGCAGGCATACATCTCTCCATTCGTCATTAGAAATTCCTTGGCCACGCCAAGAATGTCGAAGTTTCTCTCCTGCATCTTTTCCAGCTGTATGTCTTTCCCTAGGAGTAATACCTTGACTTTGTGGTCGGATCTAAGCAAGGCTATGGCGAATCTGAAAGCGTTCCAGATCGTCTCGGGATTCTTGCTCTGAAGCACGATATGAATGTTCACGAATACCACCGTAACGATAGAAAAAAGATTGTATTGGGAAAACGCTGAAGGATTAGTTCTTCGACTGACTGGGCTTCCAAGTTATTGCTAGTATGCCGCCTACTGTCCCAAGGATCAGTCCGAGTCCAAACGCGCCCATCGCGCTGCCGAATATGCTTAGAAGTGAGAAGATCACGATAATTGTGCCCCAAGTAGCGTGTTCGTGAGGTTTACTGTTCAACATTAAGGCACTGATGATCACTATCGCTCCAAAGACCAGTCCTACGACGCCCATGATTCCGAGGGCGAATCCCATCATTCCGAAACTTGGTCCCATCATGCCGTAGCCGCCCATCATGCCTCCCCAATAGTTGCTCATCATGTTGAATCCGTAGCCAATCGAGGACATGAGTCCTCCGCCAAGGATGATGAAGATTCCCCCCAGCAGCGAGAGTATGAAGGCAGCTGTAGGTTTCTCCGATTCCGTCATTTCTGAGTTCTCACCTCCACGTGGTCAGTGGAATTCTGTTTCTTGGATGAAGGCACCGTGCCAAGAGTGATACCAGACTTGTCCTGTGTATGCGTTGACACTTAGCATTCCAACTATCTTCCCGTCTATCATGAAGTCGATAGTGTAGTAGCCGTAGAACTGCGTTCCATGCTCAACTTCTGCCCCCGTGAAATTGACATCCAAGTAAGCTTGTGCCAATTGTAGAGCTCTATCCTCTGTGATGGGCATTGTTGTGGTCGGTTGGTTTCTGATGCCCATCATTCCCTGTCCCATCATGCCATAGCCCATGTGACCGTACTTTGTGTTCCACATCATGTTCGGTCCCGGCTCAGGCACAATGACGCCTTTGGTCGCTCGACCACTCATCCACATGCCTCCGCCCATCATGCCGCCTGACGGTGATTGTTTCCAGATCAGCATCTCGAAGGCACCGATCGCAGCGTCTTTCTCATAGTAGATGATGTAGAAGTTGTACTGGAATTCCATTATCTCCTTGATTGCCAAGTTAGGATTTTGCGTTGATGCAAGGTATTCCTCGGCGATTTGCCTGGCTTGTTCAAGAGTAGTTGATGCGCCTGTAACGCCTTGGGGTTGCTGATGCCATTGTCCCATCATGCCCTGCTGATTTCTTCTTTGCCAGTCCCAATTCGCGTAACTCGCAGTGTAGGCCGAGTAAGCCAAACCAGCTGCTAGGCTGCCTAATCCAACAGCCAACAGTAGAATGGCCAAGACATTTGTCCTGTTCATTGCAACTCCATTCCTTTGCGTCCCAGCAGCTTCGTTTTGCCCCCTTAAACTGAATGTTCACTTTGAAATGCAAAGTGTTGCAGATGAATAGTCTCCCGAGCGTATATCCAATATCTAATGCCAAGGCCGCAGATGGAATAAATGCATCTCTCGACTAGACTGTTGATACGGACAAGAGCATAGAGCAGACCATCGCAGAATTCACTGTGGCTCTGAAAGATCAGGTTTTCAGAGTTCTTGACGCTCTGGGTCAGATAGAGCGCGCGTCCGTCTGATCCGATTTCTTAGGATCAAAAGGCCGCCCAGAAGTGTAACGATTATGGAGAAGGCAGCTGTGGTTTCGAAGGTTCTTGCTCCGGAGAAGAATCCAACAAGGGAGTCCGCCAGTTGTGCTTGTAAGACACCCAGGAAGGCTGAGCCGGGTGTGGGAATCATGGTGCCAGTCAATCCCAAACCAACTGTAACTGCTCCCATTACCACGAACATTGTCCCAGCGATTAGCTTTGAGGAATGGATGGGGAAATCTCGCCCGAAAAATCTCAGGTAGAGCATGCGGCCGCGAAGAGGGTTCTCTCCAGTGGCTGCGTACTTGTCCCATATTAGAGCGACTAAGAACAGGGGAAATACCATCCCTACAATGTACGTGAAACCGATCAGCAAGCCGTCCAGAAGGCTTGCTGAGAGAGCGGCCAGAACCATGACGCCTGCTAAGACTGGAGCGCAGCAGGAAGTCGCCGCACCTGAGAATATTCCGAGTGTGTAAACTGATGCGAGGTCATTTCGATTTAGATTCACGGGGAAATTGAATTTCGGAAGCATGCCTTGACCCCAGAGCGTCCAGAAACCGAGTATTATCATCAAGAATCCACCAGCCACGAAGATCAAGCTGTGATTTGCTGTGATCGTCTGGGCAATAGTCACAATACCTATGGCTATGGGCAGCATGACGGTGGCTATTCCTAGGGAAAAGACAATGGTCATTCCAAACAGACGTGTTCTCTGTTTGAAGCTTTGGGCGAAGTAGGACGGCAATAGGACACTGAAGCAACATGGCATCGCGAGCGCAACCACGCCAGCAACGAACGCCACGATCATGTAAGCCAAGAGCAAAAGCGACACTAGTTGCTGGCTCCGTTCGACTCACGGATTGTCCAAATCATCCTGTCAGCGTCTATCTTGCCTTTCGCGATGAGTCTCCCATTCAGGAAAACCGCCGGGGGGTAAAGAATTCGGTTCTCGACAGCCAACTTTGATCCGGCTGTTGATCCGAATTCCACTTCTTCGATGATGAGATCGGGCATCTCCGCCTGCAATTCATGCAGGATGCGCTTAACGCGGATGCACGGGGTACATCCTAAGCTAGTGACGAATAGGATCTTGCTCACGGTTCAGGTAGCTCCTACGGCCTTTCTAACGGCGGCAATGATCTGGTCATTTTGAACGTACATTAAACTCGGGCCGTAATCCTGTCTCCACACTATGATGCCCGATTTGTTCACCAAGACGAACGTGTGTCCCGGTGCCATGCCAGGCATCATACTGACATCGGGCCCGAGCATATCGTACATTCTGCTGACCTCCAGGCTTTGGTCTGACAGGACCTTGCCGGATTTTGGTCCACCAGCACTGGCCCAGTTTTGGAGAAGATGCAATGAGTCTCCTGTTATGGAAACGGGTATGACACCGAGCGTACCGAATTGCTGACTCAGCTGGTCGAGATCACGCATCTGCGCTAGGCAGGGCTGACAGGAAAGCCCCTCATTGAAGAAGAGCAGAACGTTGTGCCTGCCCCTGTAATCGGATAACCTAAACGTACCACCCGAAATGTCCGGCAGCGTGAAGTCAGGAGCAATAATGCCGACGGTAACTCCTTTCGTGGCTTGCTCTCTGGGTGCGAGTGCCACGTATCCGATAGCGCCAACAGCGACAATTACGATCAGCACAAACGCAACTAGCCTAAAGCGCGAGTAGCTATGTGACCGAAGGCTCGCTCTAGCTAATGACTGAGTTTCTTTCTCGAGAGTCACTTGACTTTCGAGGTGTGAGAGATTTTTGACGTTGGGGTGCCTGGTTCTGTAGTGCTGTAGTAGCCCCTCGTATGATGAGAGCTTGCGATGGCAACGCTCGCATGTGACCATGACCAGCTTCCACTATCCGCACTGAGTTCTGTGTGTTTCGCCCTTTTGTGGCGCGCTAGATGGCTCTTAAGTGGGCTGTACACTTTGAAACACAAAGTATTGCGGCATAAAGTAAAGGAATATGATTATTTTCAGATCCTAACCGGTTGTGGTTACGGGTACCCGAGAATTGTTTCCTGACTCTGCTTTAACCAGCATATTTGGATGGGTTCTTATCGAACTCCTGTTTACACGCAGCAGAGCAGAAGTAATACTTCTTTCCGTTGCGCAGGCTGGTATACTTTGCATCGCTCTCAGAAACATTCATCCTGCAAACCGGATCTACTGCCAATTGAACCACGCATTGCAGAGGGCCTATCCCGAGTATCTAAGAGTTTCTTTCGATCATAAGTTTCGCCATGTAATCTCGTACTTGAGTCACGTGGCACCTTCGGTGTCTTTTCACTTTTTCATGAAGAAGAGAGTTATGCATAATCCCTTTCTCAAAAGATCAAAGCGCGAATGTTCATTTGGTTTCGCATTGATCTACAGCAGGGGAACCGGCAATCTGCGAAGCTTGACGTGAAGAATTGACATCTCCCGACTCGCTTCGAACAGATTAAGGGGATGGTTTTTCTTGCCTGAGCCTAGAATGCGCGCAGGACGGGATTCTTGTGTCAGCAATCCAAAACCTCCGAGAAGACCATCGGGCGATAGAGCGAGGGCTTGGAATTCTTGGTGAGGCATCGGAAAAATTGGTGTTAGGGGAGAGTGTAGCGCCGGAGAGCTTTCGCATAGTACTGGACTTCATCGTTAACTTCGCAGACAAATGCCATCGCAGCAAGGAGGAAAGAAACCTTTTCCGTCTTATCGAGCTAGGCGGAATCCCTCGGCCAGGCCCGTTGGATGTGATGCTCTCGGAGCATCAGGAGGGTCGCAGACTGGTCAAGGAGCTTTAGGAAGCGGTGAAAAGAGACGATTAGGGTGATAGGAATGCGGCGCTTAAGTTCGTCCAGTCCGCACGAGAGTACCAAACGTTGCTACGTAGCCACATTAGTAAGGAGGATAATGTCCTATTCCCTTGGGCTGAGCGATTCCTCAGCACCCGAGATCAGCAAAATCTTCTCGCAGACTTCCAGGAGATTGAGAGATTGGAGATTGGCGAAGAGAGGCGCCAAGGATCCATGAACGCTCTTGAGAAATCAGACGAGTGGCGAGCACTTTTCTCATTACCGGAAGGTTGAGACAGATACTCCACGGAACCTGCGAGGCCATTCATTCCTCGGTCGGGAACACGAATTAGCCAAGTGCGCGCTCCCTTGGAGAAGTGTTCCTGCCGCTTATCGCTTAAGAACCGAAAAGATGAAGTCGCCGAATTCCGGCACAAAACGATCCAATAGAATGACGAGTAGTGTTACGGAGATTATTCCGAGCGCGACGCCACCGGGGCCGTGGATTGATGTCCAATCAAAGAGCCCAGCGTAGTATACCCACAACTGAATAGCAATTCGAGCGATGTTAGCGAGGTAGACCCCGACTACGACCAGTATGAGGCCCAAGGCTTTCTTGAACCACGTCAGCTTTGGCAAAGGGAGCAGGATCCCCGCAAATGTTGCAACAACCTGTATGCCGGTGCAAGGCCTATCGATTAGGAACTCATTCAAAAGAGTGCCAGCGGGTGTGACTGTTGTTGTTGCGCGCATTCCAAACATTCGCATGACCAGCTCCGAATGATATGCCGTCCAATACTCCAACCAAGCGTAGTTAGGAAGATAGTAGATCACCGAGGCGATTGTGGCGAAGGCTACTAGGTATCCCACAGCGAAACGGTATTTCCTTGGATCCTGCCCGAGGAGCAGCTGTTGTGCTTGTCGCGCAAGATCAAGGAAATTCATTCTGAATGTAACTCCAGTTAGGTTGGTGTAATGATTCCTTAAAGGCGTAGTGCTTCAATCATAAGATATTGCTGCAATTTCATTACAATCCTGTCAAGGAACGGGTGGCGAGATTATGTCCATCAATGAATCGGTACTGCAAGCCGCGCGATTTGTGGACGCGTCTGCTGCTGCCTGTCCGAGGAGACACGTACAACGATGGGTGAGCAGCAGAACCGAATCTGCAAACCTCAGTAACTCGTATACCTTGGATGGAATGCCGATCCTAAAGCCTTCTCCGCAATTTCAGTTGAAATCATGAATGTCGTCACTCACGTAGTGGACAGGTTTCATCTAAGCGAGAGATCCCCAAGGCCCGCTGTCAAAGAACCGATCCGCTTTGAGGGAGAATACTTTCTGTTACCCCAATTTTCCAACTTAAGGCCTTGCTTGCGCGCGGATTCCCGGGCTCAGAACATCTCGGTTCGAGGCGCGTCGTGGACTAGCGCTTTGCCACAGTTAAAGAACGATGCTTTATTGTCAGAGAATTGTCCGTAATTGCCGATACCATTTGAAACCAAGAAATCTGATTCTTGCCTCATTCTTTGTTAGCATGATACTTCTCGGTATCTTCGTGAACGCCATATTCTTACTTGCGGCGGTACTCGGCCTGTGCGGGGTCAGCCACCTATTCGGCGGCCATCACTGTGGAACCACGCACAGCCATCAATCTGATGAAAAGGAAAAGAAATCTATCTAATGTGAATGGTCTATGTGTGTTGGAAGTGTTGTTGGTTCGCCGGCGGCCTTCCTCCGCAAGAAAACCTCGTAGGTCAACAGACAGGTATTGCAGCAGAAGTGATATTCAATTCCCTGCAACACTCGCTTGACCGGCTGGTCTCGTATTTCTTTTCTACATGTTGCGCATAAGATTCTGATACCGAATCCGGGTTTAAGGTATGGTCCATACCGCTCCTTGGAGGTTTCATTGGCGATGTTGCTGTGCTCCTCCTCGATGCTTGGCGCCTTGCTTAATTTTTGCAAGGGAAAGGTTGACGAGGCTCGGCTCCTTCGGACTTCAAGAAATAAGTCCTAAATTAGCTTCTTCGAAGATTTGGCTCGTCGTTGGCATGGTATGGGGCTCAAAAAAAATTGAAGACTCGATTACACGACGAAGCTTTCACGGTAACTGGGCGCTTTCTCACAGGTACATCATTAAGCCATTCCGGGGTTCGTTGCGGGTTGAATTGTTTTCGACGCACCCTCCAAGTTGGAAGAGGATAGCTAAACTGCAACGACTTGCCAATATCAGCTAGAACTCGAAGACCAACACGTCGGAAGTAGAGCAGTTTTCCTAAGAATTTGTCCAGACCCCGTAATGCATACCTACGGATCGGGATTATCCCTCTTCCAACTCATGAGGAACATAGGTAAAGGAGCCTCTCAGATCGCGATTCCGCCATCACGCCTTCAAGGTTAGCTCCGACAGGCGCCCAATTTCCTAACTGCCCACCTATGTCTTAGGTCGCCGCAAGATTAACAGCTATCCACGAGAGAGAGTACGCTTCTGAGACGCCATGCCCACCCTAGGAGCTCGGAAGAAATCGCGAACCGTTCCCAAGTCTTTCAGGATAGATGAATCTGCACTGAGGGCAATAGAAGTGGAAGCCGCGGCACAAAGCGTTAGTCCGAACACGCTCGTAAATCAAATTCTAAAACAGTACGCCGAGTTCGACCGATTTGCGCGTAAGATCAACACGGTCAAAGTGAGCAGCGCCACCTTTCGCGGAGTGTTGTCTGCTGCAGAGATCGACAAGATAATCGATGTGGCAAAGGAATCCGGAAGTAGCATTCCCCAAGCGTTCGCCACAGCGAAGAATGGAAAGGTAGATCTTGATTCGCTGATTGACCATATCCGATCATTAGCTTCCTATGCCCATCTGTGCGAACTCAGCGAAACGCTCGACCCTCATGGGCATGTAGTCACGCTTATCCATGATTTCGGACTGAGCTGGTCGATTTTCCTGGTCCATTACATAACGGCGATGTTTGCACAGATAGGTCTGTCCCCAAGGATCGAGATGAGCGATAGGTCCGCAATATTCACGTTGCCAAGTGGCAAGTTGTAACACACTGTGTTTCTCTGTGCACGGCCGACTTAAGTGCGAAACGAGGGCTAGCCTACCCAGTTAGAGTGAGGCCAGTCATTGTGAAAGATACGTCACAGAAGGGGAGGATGTCCGCCGAGGCAGTTTTCTCTCTATTCAATCTCGGCTGCTCGGGTTGCCCAGCGGTCATTGAACGCAGACTGAGGAAAGTAAATGGTGTCAAGAAGGTGGTCGTCAACTACGTCACTGATACTGTCCTAGTAAACTACGATCCATCTCAGGTTTCAACTGAAAACATTCGAACATTAATGAAGAAAGTAGGCTACGACGCTACGATGCGTCGATAGGAGTGTTCCGCATGGCTAAGGACATAATCTGTGGAATGTATGTTGACGAAACCAAAACGCCTTTCAAAGCTGAGCGAAGAGGAACAGCATACTACTTTTGCAGCAAAAACTGCCTAAACCAATTCCTGAAACCAGAAGTTGAATTCCGAAGTCTCAAGATAATGACGGCCTTCGCGTTGACACTTGGGGCAGTCACGGCTTTTCTTGAGTATGCCTACCCGCCGTTGGTTGGTTCAACCGATTGGAATCTGATCGTCTTAGGACTTCCGAACTATGTATGGCTTTTTCTGTTTGCGACTCCGGTTCAATTTATTCCTGGTTGGAGATTCTACAAGGGTACTCGAGATGCTATCAAGGCCAGGCAGGCGAACATGGATAGCTTGATTGCGATCGGAACTACCGCCGCGTGGACATACAGTGCACTAATCACATTCTTCAGGAGCTTCTTCCCAGAAGTACTTGTGGCAACGGGGCCTGAAGTCTACTTTACCGAAACCGGTTTGATCATCGGTTTCATTCTTTTGGGGAAGACGATGGAGCACATCGTCAAAGGTAAGGCCTCAGAAGCTGTTCGAAAGCTACTTGACCTTCAACCGAAAATGGCGAAGCGACTCGAGGGCGATATCGAAGAAGAGATACCTGTGGAGAAAGTTGAGATCGGCGATATCCTCGTCATTAGACCCGGAGAGCGAATCGCCGTTGATGGAACAGTTGTGGAGGGTTACTCTTCTGTTGATCAATCGGTCGTCACAGGAGAGAGCATACCAGTCGAGAAGAATGTTGGCGATGAGGTTATTGGTGCAAGCATCAACAGGACCGGGATGTTGCGGATTAGAGCAACGAAGGTGGGCGCCGACACGACTCTGTCGCAGATCGTTAAGATGGTTGAAGAGGCAATCGTTTCACGCGCTCCAATCCAGCGCCTCGCAGACTTAATCTCATCTTACTTCGTCCCAGTCGTTGTTGCGATTGCGGTCGGCGGATTCGCCTTCTGGTATTTCGTGGGCGGCCTTCCTTTTGCGATGGCTTTCATCATCCTCATCTCGGTTCTGATCGTGGCATGTCCATGCGCCTTGGGAATCGCAACTCCTGCAGCAATCATGATCGGTGCGGCAAAGGGAGCCCAGAATGGAATTCTCATCAAGAACGGGGAATACCTCGAGAAGGCTCACAAACTCAGAGCAATAGTCTTCGATAAGACTGGGACACTCACAGTGGGAGAGCCATCTCTGACTGACGTGGTCGCCCTTTCGGGATTCAAGGACGGAGAAGTTCTCAGGTTCGCCGCTGTTGCGGAAATCGGCTCAGAACACCCTCTCGGTGAAGCAATCGTGAGAGGCGCAAGGGACAGAGGCATCTTAGTAGACACTCCTGAAGAATTTCAGGCAATACCCGGACACGGCGTCAGGGTTGTCTTCAAAGAAAGAGAAATCCTTCTCGGAAATCGCAGACTCATGCGGGATCACGAACTACAAATAGGCGAAATAGAATCGAAGCTGCAAAGCTTGGAAGAAGAAGGCAAAACGGCCATGCTTGTCGCTGTAGACAAGCGATTGGCAGGCATCGTCGCTGTTGCTGACACGCTCAAGGAGACAACAGCTGAGACCATCAAGCGACTTCAAGATATGGGGATCGAGGTCCTCATGCTAACAGGCGACAATAGACGAACGGCCAATGCGATTGCCAAGAAGCTTGGAGTAGATGACGTGCTTGCTGAAGTCTTGCCAGGAGATAAGGCGAAGGTCATCAAGGAACTTCGCACCGAAGGAAAGCTTGTGGCGATGGTTGGCGATGGGGTCAACGATGCTCCCGCATTGGCAGCGTCTGATGTTGGCATCGCTATTGGAAGTGGCACCGATATCGCAAAGGAAACCGGCGGCATTGTCCTAATCAAAGACGATGTCCGCGATGTCCTGACGGCCATCCAACTCAGCAAGAAGACGGTTCGAAAGATAAAGGAGAACCTCTTCTGGGCATTCTTCTACAATGTCGGACTCATCCCGGTCGCGGCGGGCGCATTGATTCCAGCCTTTGGAGCCCAAGCAATCTTGAATCCTGTCTATGCGGCGGTTGCGATGGCAGCCTCTTCGATCACAGTGACGATGAATTCGATGCTACTGAACAGGTGGAAAGCGAAGAAGTAAGTGAACAGAATGAAGGCTCCACGTTTCTGTTTCATGGTGTTCGCGTTATCGTTGGTGGCGGTTGCACTGGCAATTGTCGTCCCTGGAGTTGCTGCGACAGACCAGTCCATGCTCTTGCGAAGCTGCAGTTCGTTTTAATGAACTTCGTAGTTGCATTGACCGTGGCGTTCTCAGGACTTGGACAAGGTTGCTAAAGTAGCCAAGAGACGTAAGGTGATCGAGTTTGTTAGAAAGCTGAAGCTACACGCCAAGACTGAGGAAGACCTCACGTATCCGGCAGTCTTGATGGCAGCAGAGCTACTGAAAGGGTAACTTGAAACTGATGAAGCCCGAATGGTGGAGGAAAAGACTGCGAAAGAACTCAAGGAACTTCTAGCCGAACTGGTCGATCATAGTCATGGCCACCATAAGGCCATCCATGGCCTGATTAAGCGCGTCTCAGAACTGGAGCGACGCACTAAAGCTCTCGAACGCAAGGCAGCCAAGTAGACTAGGCGTCTCAGTCTATGAAGCAAAGCTGTAGAGGCTACCATGCGTGAAATGATGTAGCCTTAAGGCTACAGATGCGATCGAATTGTTGGTTAGCTTTCGTTCTCGCGTTTCCTTGAGAACTGCTTATACAGTAAGGCCAGTATCGCGCCTGCCAGAAATCCTCCGATGTGAGCCCAGTAGGCGATTCCGCCAGTTTCCGCTGTCGGCACTCCTAGGGAAGCTACGCCAGCAAAGAATTGGGTAATGAACCAGAAACCGATGAATAGGAGGGCTGAGACTCTTGCGATGCGGATAAATGGCCCCCAGAAGAGGAGCGCTCGAACGTGGCCACCGGGGAAGAGTATGACATATCCGGCAAGGACGCCTGCGATTGCCCCGCTCGCTCCAACGCTTGGAATTTGCGAGGTCGGGTCGACAAACACCTGGGCGAATGTCGCAAGCAGGCCAGAAACCAGATAGAAGACAATGTAACCCCCGAGTCTCAGGCGGTCTTCTACATTGTCGCCGAACGCTGAGAGGTACACCATATTGAAACCGACATGACTCACGCTTCCATGCACAAACATCATGGTCAGCGGAGTCAGGTAGAAAGGAATCAGGATGCTCTGACCTTGAGTGAGGGCGGCGGGCACGACACCGAACGTTGTGACAAAATGGTTCAGCGCCTCTTCCCCTCCAGTGAATAGGAGGTAGAGCTCGTAGAGAAAGACGAGAATATTGAGCACGACGATGGAAAAGGTCACAACTGGGAAGCGCTGACGTCGTGGATATTCTTCCGTGCCTACCGGAATCAGTCTCGATCCGATCCTTTCTTCAACTTAATATAGACTGATCTTCAGCGGGATGGACATGAACCACACAATGCTGACATCTTGTCTTCCGACTGATCCTTTCTTCAACCTCATGAGCTATTCTGTCCGCCTCCTCTATCGGTGTTCGTCTTGCCACATCGATATGAAGGCCAGCGTGAACAAGATTCGGGCCAACATATTCGGCTCTCAAGTCATGGACGTCCAGAACGCCTTCCACAGATCTTGCTGTTGACTCCACTGCTTTCATGAACTCTATGTCCGGTGCTCTTCCGATTAGATAGTGAACATTATCCTTGAAGAGGTAAAGGCCACCCGAGAGGATGATTACGTCTATCACTACGGATGTTAGTGCGTCAGCCAAGAAGTAGCCTTGTGCTACCAGAACGATACCGATCACGCTCGGTATGTAGGATAACTCGTCTTTCACAAGCTGGATCAGCTGAGCCTTGACGGACGCGCCCCTTCCCTTTACTCTCGCAATATCTGCAATTGGAACCGCTAGGACGAGCATGGACGCCGCGATCACTATCAAAGCAATACTTGCGTTCTGAGCATGGCCAGTCTTTGGAGATTCGAAAAACTTTGGAATGGCTTCTCGAAAAACTTCTAGGCTCATGAAGGAAATGAAGATCGTAGCTGAAACTAAGCTCGCAACGTTCTGCGATCTGCGGTGACCAAACATGTGAAACTTGTCCGCTGGCTTCTGTGACCAGCGTAGTGAAACTAAAAGAAAAGTGGAAACTAGGACATCGCTCAGCATCTCTAGCGCTTGCGCATAAAGAACGAGGATATTCGTTGCTACGTACGCGGCAAGTTGCAAGCCTATCTTCTCCAAGGGACGGCAGCCAGTTGAAGGGTTCTGAGGCTGACTCCGGGGGGAATCTCAGTAAGGATAACGTCAGCTGCGGGACATCAGCAAATGAACCAAGCCCTTATGTCAGCCACAAACCAGTGCGCCAAAACGCGCATAGAGCCCCCCACCCCATCCTCACAATAAATAGCCAGTCTAAGCTTTGCTGTATATTGCTACGAGCTCTGCTTCTGCCAAGACGTGACCTTCCATAGCTTTCAGCAAGTCTTGTTTGGTGATGCCTGGCTGCAAGTCCAGCAGAATGTCCAAAGCGTAGAGATGGAACACGTAACGATGTGATCCGACAGGAGGGCATGGACCTCCATATCCCACATTGCCGAAACCATTTCTGCCTTGTATAGCGCCATTAGACAACGTCCCGAATGGGGGAACCTTTTCCGGAAGACTATTCTCTGTTGCGGGGATGTTGAAGATAACCCAGTGAGTGAACACGCCCAGTGGCGCATCCAAGTCATCGAGAATTAGCGCGTAGGTTCTAGTCTTCTCCAGCACGCTGACCCACATCAATGGAGGAGATACATCCTCTCCATCGCAGGTGTAGTTCGAGGGTATGCGCCCTTGATTCTCGAACGCAGGGCTCGTAAGTGTAATACCTGTTCGAAATTCAGTCATGGTAGGAGTTGAAGTTTGTTGAGGTCCTATGGGTCCGCCTATCATTCCAGAAGCGGCAAGTGCAATGATGAGCGCAAGGGCGACTACGAGAATAGCAACTGTCAAGCGTCTTGAGACCGTTCGCGTTCACCTTGCGGCGATGAGTTAGATCGTTATGCCAGTGAAATATCTTATGGCTGTGCCGAGCATGTAGAGTGCAGCTGTGGCGCCCATCATTATGGTGGTAATCTCCACGAAATCCTTTCTGAACCCAGCGCCAGAGATGACAGCACCATAGAAGCTGATGAAAGCAACGAGGAGCACCGCAAGCACGAGGGAGGCTAGCAGGGCGTCTAGCATTATCTCCGTCACGAAATAAGGTGTAGCGAGTACTATGGCTGTAGCGAAATATGATATTCCCGTATACACCGCCGACATACTAGCGGAACCTCTGAATCCGGTTTTTGCCTGAGCATATGCAGCTGACGCCATAGCTATTGATGCGGCTGCTCCGGCTACAACGCCTGCTAGCCCGGCAAGTTCTGTCGAATTATAGATTCCAAGGGAACCTGCATGTATGCCAGCAATTTCCACGAGCGCGTCCGCTAACCCAAGTACAATGAATGAGATGTGCTTGATATGGGGCTCTTCGAATTGTTCTGAGAACTCGCGTTCGTGTTCTTCTTCATCTGCAATTATTTTCCTGAGCTTTTCCTGATCTTCAACGGGGACCAGATGGAACAGTTCCCTATACTTCTTGATGACCTTCATCTCGTTTCGTTCTAGATACCTCACAGCAAAAGTGACGCCCAAGATCGCACGCAAGAAAATGATGAGGTAGACCTTGAGGTTGCTGACCGTCACCTTTCTATCTGGGCAATATTTTCTCCAGAACTCATAGTGCCTGTACTCCATCTCGGCCAAGCGCGAAAGGGTCTTGCCGAATTTCCGATTCTTGTCTAGGCTCAGTTGCGAAAGGTTCCTGTAAACTACTGAATCGACAAGCTCATCCTGCGCGCTCTGAGATGCCACTTCGATGAGACCCTTTTCACTCACTTCCCACCCACTCTTTCTGTGTTCATAATTCGCCTTGAGACGAGGTAGTTATTGCTTCCTTGACCCTGTAAGACTGACGATAAGTTAGGCGATGGGAGGGGGTCCAGAATCTCTCGCGTTCAGGTAATTGAGTTTGACGCTCGTTGGCCTATCATGTACGAAGAAGAGAAAGTCAGGATCCTTGGTGTTATCGGCCGCTGGATAGTGGCTATCGAGCACGTGGGCAGTACAGCTGTGCCCGGTTTGGGCGCGAAACCTATCATCGACATCATAACGACTGTCCGGCAACTCACCGATGTGGATCACTGCATCCGGCCACTTGAGGAAATTGGCTACGAGTACTTGGGCGAGCGGGGGATCTCGGGTGGATGCTTCTTTAGGAAACCGCCGGGCAACAGAATGGTGAGGATATACCATTTGCATATTGTTGAGCAGACGAACGATGCTTGGGAGAGTCATATCTTGTTCAGAGACTATCTTAGAGCTCATCCAAGAGTTGCTCGCGAATACTACCGGTTCAAGAGAAATTTGGCTATCAAGTATGGTTCGGACAGAGAGGCGTATACGGAAGCCAAGACATCCTTCATCGAATCTGTGCTTAGTAAGGCCCGCGCATGGAAGAGGATATGAAGTAACAGTCTGAGGTTTCTGTTCAGTGGTCTATCCTGTTTTTGCCAGCGAGGAAATGAAGAGCCCCATGAGGGTTCTGACGCCGTACGTCTTGATGAGGTTCACTAGAAAGACCAGATATCCCAGAGCCAATAGTGCGCCGAAGAATGTTGCTCCGTTCATGTACGGGAGGTAAATCTCGACGCCTGGGTAGAGTGTTCTTCTGAGCATTCCCTCTCTCCACGCGAAGCCCATGGAGAAGGCCATGCCAACTCCCCCAATCATCCAGAGCCAGAAGTGTAGGTTGCTGAGTCTTTCACTCTTCAAGCCTGTGCCTGTGAGCATTGGTAAGATTGCGTAGACGACTGCGAAGAGTATGCTGCTAAGTCCCGTTAGTAGCATTTCGTGTATGTGGAAGCCAGGCACCCACTGCGTGTTATGCATAATGAGATTCATCGCGAAGTTGGCCTGAAGAAGGCCTGATGCTCCGCCAAGTGCGAACCCCATGATGCCACCGAGCATGAACTTCACTGGCATGCCAAGCTTGATCGGTCGTGCGAGCCAGAGAGTCATTAGTGCTGAGAAGAAGGATAGGCCCATAGTGAAGAATTCACCCCAAGTAACGAACTGGCCAGAGAGCAGACGCATTATTTCCGGTTGTGGTCTATCAGAGAGCAGGTGGTGGCTCCAAACACCCATCGAAACGATCAAGTCTGCGAGTATGACGTATCGAACCAGCTTCTCGCCGTAGAGGGCCCTGTTTGCCAAGACAGGTGCGAGTAGGTAGAGCGTCCCGGCGACCCAGATGAGTACGTCTCCGTCGGCGATCATGTCCAGTCCCCACCAGTAAACGTTCTTGTAGACGAGAGGATCGACTATCAACGGATTCATCATTACGCCTGTGACCAGAGCTGGAAGCGCGAATGCAAGCATCAGAACTCCTGCGCCGGCTAGGACAATTGCATTCAACACTGCATCGATCGATCCGCGCATGACGGAGACGACGAAGACCGGCAGTGGTTCAGCTTGTGCGCCTCCATCGAGCGCAGTCTTTCTTCCGAGGAAGCTCCTCACTGAGTGTGCTATGCCATCGATGCCAAACGAGGTCATCAGCAAACTCAGTGTTGTTACTCCTTTGGGCAAGGAATCGGATCCACTTCTCCTGAGGATTGTGGTGAATATGTTGAAGACGAACAGCAGTACGGACAACTCAACAAGAGCAAGGCCTACCGCGAATACGACGACGCTGGTTGGGGCGAAACGGGCGACTGGAAGCGGCCAGTATACTGTGTAGAGGGATCCAAACTTCAGGAAGAAGCCTGAACACCAGACCGTTACGAGGCCAAAGACATGCATCCACATGTGACAGTTCGCAAGTCTGATGCTGTAGAGTTGTTTTTTCAGCAGCGTTGGCACGAGGTAGTAGAATGCGGCAATCACGGCCAAATATGCCCAACCATACGCACCGATAATTGGATGAGCCGTCAACATCGCGTAATAATGGTCCGTGGTCATCGGGATTGAAAGCAGAAGCGGGATGTTCAGCGAGATGTTGGAAAGCTGAACGCGCATCAACATTCCTTCAATCCCAGCAAGGCCTAGGAAGACAACGGCGACAACCGCGTAACGGAGGCTCAACACTTGAAGAGTCATAGGTGTCTTAGACATATCTAGGGGACCACCATTATCGCGTCGGGAAGAACCATACTCGGATGCTCAGGTCCAGAATACTCTGTGGATCTGATCGTGTAGGTGCCGGCCTCGTCGAATATCCAGATAATCTCGTTACTATAGCCCGGCAGAACCTGTATTTGGAAAAGCATTCTGCCGCTCTTGTAGAAGACGCCGAAACCGTACGTAACGTCCGAGGATGTGACCACAAACTTGACCGGTTCCCCGACTTTGATAGTGATCCCATCAGATGGAAGAGTGAACTTGTACTCGCTTATGCTGATGTGGAATTCCTTCGTTGGCGTTGGTGTCGACCAGTAGAGCCAGTTTTGCCATGGGATCAGCGGGGAGAGAGTCACAGCGTTGACGAGAAGAGTGATGACGACTAGAAGATAGAAATAGTGTTTCTCGGTTCTTTCAATCTCGACCAGAGGTCTTCACCTTGCTTTGGCGAGCTTGTAAGCGAAGAAAGCCATGAAGACGATAACGCCAATCGCATAGACCGTGTATAGTATGTCCACTAAGTCCACAATTGGCATATTTTCCACGTAGCTCGCCCGTAGACGTTTCATCGTAAAGAGGACTTTGTGATTACTTTCTGTAGCTACTTATACTATCAATATTCGAAGGAACTTTCCGTGTCTTACCCGTGGCCGCCTCTTGCGGTATTTGTTGAGGGTCCGTTCGCAACGTCAACTGAATCTGGCCGTTTGCAAGCGCCCTACTCCCGCCACTTTCCGGCTGGCTATTTATTGTGAGGAGTGGGTGGAGGGCTCTATGCGCGTTTTGGCGCACTAGGAAGCAGGGCCGCTCTTGACCAGTCGCCCTATTCTGACAAGTTCTCTTGGCGACCTTGTCGGGGACGCAGGGACGCACGTGTTCGAAGATCCCGCAAGAACGAAATCAGAAGAAGCGTCGCGATACTTCTCGGTGTGTCCAAGAGATGAAGGCCGACTAGGCGGCGTCTCGCTTTTTTAGGGAATCACCGTACCCAGTTGGTCTGCATCGTGATCTAAGATGCGCACAACATCAACCACCAACGGGACATTGGTGCAAGAGCTTGCGCAATTCGTAGTCGGGACGTCTTTCAATGTTCTCTCAGATTCCACTGTCAGGGAACTGAAGGTTCGTGTTCTGGATTCTCTCGGTTGCGCGATCGGAGCTCTCGAAGCTGAACCAGTCCGAATGGTGCGTGCTCAACTTGATGATTTCGGGGGAAATGACCGTTGTACGCTAGTTGGGGGCGGAAAGACAGCACCTGATCGAGCTGCGTTTTTCAATAGCGCTCTTGTCCGCTATCTGGACTTTAACGATAGTTACTTAGCTAAAGGGGAAACCTGCCATCCAAGTGACAACTTAGGAGCTGTTCTTGCAGGTGCGGAGTACGCGAATGCAAGTGGAAAAGATCTGTTGGTTGCCTTGGCTGTTGCGTACCAAGTGCAGTGCCGCTTGAGTGATCTAGCCCCCGTTCGAAACAAGGGCTTCGATCATACCACTCAAGGATCTTACGCCGCCGCGGCAGGTGTATCGAGGGCGTTGGAATTGGACGAGGAGAGGACAGCTAACGCCATCGCCATTAGCGGTACGGCCCTGAACGCGCTGCGAGTGACGCGAACTGGGAGGCTTTCTCATTGGAAGAGCCTGGCATATCCTCACACTGCCTTTGGTGCTACGCACAACACCTTCTTGGCGATGCGGGGAATCAGTGGGCCTTCAGAGGTCTTTGAAGGAAGCAAGGGGTTCATGGACGCTATCGCCGGCAGATTCCAGATTGACTGGTCGAAAGAGGGTCTTGAAAGGGTAACCCGAACTATCCTGAAGAAGTACAACGCAGAGATTCACTCACAATCAACAATTGAAGGTGCCTTGGAACTGAAGGAAGAGCATCGCTTCAGAGTAGAAGACATTGAGAAAATAGAGATCGAGACCTTCGATGTTGCATTCAACATAATTGGTGGAGGCGAGGAAGGACCCAAGACGGAGGTCAGAACCAAAGAAGAGGCTGATCATAGTTTACCGTACGTCATCGCAGTAGCTCTGCTCGATGGAACTGTAATGCCTGAGCAATACAGACCTGAACGAATCGTGAGAGAAGATGTCCAGCAGTTTCTCCGACGTATTGTCGTACGACCCAAGGAGGACTACAGTCAGCGATTTCCCGTTGAGATGCCCTGTCGGATAATAGTTCAATCGAAGGATGGTCATATGTTTGCGAAAGAGAAGCGGGACTACGAAGGCTTCTTCACCCATCCTATGAGATGGGAAAAGGCATTGGAGAAGTTTGACCGATTGAGCGCGCCCTATGTTAGTGAGAGTCTGCGAAGGGAAATCGCAAAGGTCATAGGCCGCTTGGAAAGCCACAGGGTAGTCGATCTCGTTAGATTACTAGGGCGAATTCATGTTCCAGCAAAGAAGAAGAGGAGGGTGAAGAGATGAGTCAGAAGGGCTCCGAGCGAGCGTTCTCCTTCATTCGAATGAATGAACGTCAATCCAAACCGAGAACGAGAGGCGTCACTGAAATCCGCGGCCCATACTATACAGTGATGGGGAAGCGGTATCTGGAAGACGTTCTCGAGACAATGGGAGATTATGTTGATATCCTAAAATTTGCTGCCGGATCATTCTCTTTGATGAATCGGGATGTTCTCAAGGAGATCCTTGACCTAGCTCATCGCTACGATGTAATGATCTCCACGGGCGGATTCATTGAATACGTCTTAACTCAAGGACCCGAGGCCGTGGAAAAGTACATCAAAGAGTGCAAGGACCTAGGCTTTGACGTTATCGAAGTCTCCAGCGGATTCATTACCTTCCCAACCGACGACTGGATTCGACTGGTGGAGCAGATCCAGAAAGCCGGTTTGAAGGCCAAACCAGAGGTTGGAATCCAATTTGGCGCGGGAGGAGCGACAACCGCAGAGGAGCTAGCCGCCGAGGGAACACGCGATCCCAGGAGGGCAATACAGCAGGCGAAACGCTTCCTAGAAGCCGGCGCGTACATGATAATGATCGAATCTGAAGGAATCACAGAGAACGTGAAGACTTGGAGAACGGACGTGGTGAACAAGATCGTGAGCGCCCTGCCATTAGACAAAGTCATGTTTGAAGCGGCAGACCCCGAAGTCTTCGCTTGGTATATCAAGAATTATGGCCCCGAGGTCAATCTATTCGTCGACCACAGCCAAATCGTACACCTAGAAACGCTGCGACGAGGTATCTGGGGAACCAAGAGCCTCTGGGGACGTGTCCTGACATACAAAGGACTGAAGAAGTAATCGACAAACTGACGATGCGGACCGGAGGAAGTTGTGGCCGCACTCAACGTTGATCAAGCACTAATGATTAGTACTTGGTGCCATTGTTAACTCAGAGCAGAAGGTAGGCAAGGATGCACTGTGATAAGTGCGGAACTGAACTTCCCGCGGACGCCAGTTATTGCCTTAAATGCGGAAACAGACTGGGTAGAACTTTCACTGAAGATATTTCCGTTAGTTCTGATGAACTTGTCAAGAAGGTTAAGGATCTGCTGCATGAAGGAAACGTTACGAAAATCATTGTGAAGGATGAGCAGAGGAAGGTTCTACTTGAGGTGCCTGTCACCGCAGGATTGATAGGTATTGTACTAGCGCCTTGGCTGGCGGCGCTCGGTGCCATAGCAGCCTTAGTTTCTCGATGCACCATATCTGTTGAAAGGAGAGAATAATCGAAAGCTGGCTCTTTCGCGGTGGTGACTGCAGGAAGCTGCGGACTTCTCATCAGTCAGAACGTTATGATCATAAGACGATTCGATTGGCAAGTGTGCTGATGTAAAGCGCAAGCTAGACCAATACGCCGCTGACACTTCGCAAGATTTCGAGTCGGCTCACTTCACTCCTTTCTAAGTGAGACAATTGGGTCTAAGCGAGCTGCTCTCCACGCCGGGTATAGTCCGGCAACGACGCTTAGAAGAAGTGAGAGCCCAAAGACCGTTCCTAGGTCGGAGGGAACGATGATGGGCTTGATCGACGATCCCGGGCCGAAGGCGAAGAGTTGAGCGAGAAGCTCAGCGCCAGCTATTCCGGTCAGAATCCCGAGACATCCTCCAAGAATTCCGATCAAAGCGGACTCTGCCAAGAAGATGAACATAACGACTTCGTTTCTAAAACCTAGGGCCTTGAGCAGACCAATCTCGCGCGTACGCTCCATGACTGAGGTGTAAAGCGTTGTCACTATGCCCACACCGCCGACGAGGAGAGATATGGCGGCGATGCTTGAGATGAAGCCTGTGAAACCGCCCAGTATCTGCTGAATTGTTGCGGCAAGGTTCTTCGGAGATATAATCCCGATTTTGTTCGCGTAGATCTTCTTGATCCTACTTTCTACCTCGTCGTTGACCTCAGGAGCTCCTGTGATGACGTAGATGCCTGAATAGCGTCCTCCCTTCTCGAACAGAGCATTTGCGGTCGAAGTTGAGATGAAAACAGAGGAGTCAACACCCATCGTACCAAGGGAGTTCAATATGCCTTTAACTTGGAAAACTCGCGTTTTTGTCTGGGGTTTCTGTCCTTGAGGTGTGTCCTGAATGATCGTGAATTGTAGGCTAACAGTTTGGCCTACTGCAGTAAAGGGTGTAGCTCTGCCAGGAGGATGTGCTACTTCATTCCCAAGGACGATACCCACAGAGTCCGTGACTTGCACAAGAGAGCCTGCTTCCAAGGAAAGTGAAGGGTATATTGTTCTTAGGCTTCTCTGATCTACACCGTCGACTGTAACGTCCCTTGAAATGCCGGCCGCTATGATCTTCGCTGCGGACGTATAAAATGGGACCACAACATCGACGCCGGGAATAACTCTCAAGGTCTTGACCGTCTGCTCGTTCAAGGTAACGACTGGTTCTTGGGAGAACCCTTGCCCTCCTATCACGGGCGCGGGTGTGACAATGAGAAGATTTGCGCCCAACACATTCAGTTGCGCGTTGACGAAACCTTGCATCCCTGCATTTAGACCGTAAACTGACGTAATCAACGCTGCTCCTATAAGGACCATTAAGATCGTCAGTGCTGATCGTACCTTCCGCTCGGATAGAGCTCCGAAAGATAGTCCGATTATGTCTCGCAACATTTCTTCATGCGCCATCGAGAGTTGAGAATCCTCATGGACTTCAAGCACAGGACTATCCCATTAACGATATGTTTAGGAACGAAATGGGAGCGACCAGTTTCCGCTTAATAGGACCTCATCTCATTCTGCAGATATCTATCACCAATGGGTTAGGGCATCCTTGCGAGCGGGCCATAGAACCGGCTTAGTCCTGTGGTTTCTGGCATCTATGGCCTTGGCTATTCTCCTCCAGCAACCGATTGCCTCGGCTCACTTCACTCTCGGAAAGCTTACGAGCACTTACAGGTTTCACGAGCATGATTTTGATCCTCACCTACCCGGTCCGACAGCTTATCTGTGGCCGGGTGCAGGTTTCGCAGCAATAACTGGGACGCCAGATGGACTGCCTCCGGGATATCAGACGCCGTGGCCGAGCGCAAGACCGGCGTCTGCACCATCGAGCTGGTACCAACTGGAAGGAACCGCGTACGCTCCTTTTGGAGCAATCCTGACATCAACACCAGACCATCCAAATATCGGTGACCTGATACTGGGGATCAACTTCACCAGCCCCCACGAGATCCTACCGGAGGGCGTTGACATCGCATATTCTGGGATGTACATCTATATCCCACCAGAGTTTGGAGGAATCGTCTCATCACAGATTGTGACATCAATCACGAACGACTACCGACAGATATCAGTCACCGTCGCCACGCAGACGGATCCCTTTGCACCCGGTTGGACACGGGTCAGTATCACTTCCTCCTCGACTGGATTCATTATGGCGTTTCGAGCCGGTCACGATGTCAACCATGACGGCGTCGGTTATGATGACTGGTACTATGTTCGTCTAAACGGAGTAATTGCCCCTGAGATCGCGGGGAAATACTTTTTCAAGATTCTGCTTCGCACAACTGGTAAACTATCCTACTCATACCCTGCCGCGTCAAATCCGCCAAGCATCGAGAACCTGTATATGCCTGTTCAGAATTGGCCAGTTCTACTCGTTAAAGGCGAGGTAGACACAGCCATCCTATACGGAATTATCCGTTACGGAGCTTGGAATCAGACACTCTACGGTCAGTCGATCACCACATCTGGAAGGGTTCGCGCCGAAGGACGAGCGTTGAACCCGTACACGGATCAGCTGATGAGTCGGCCTGTTGAGGCCCGAGGATACTTCAACGAGAGTGCGCGAGGACATTATGAGATCGAAGGCTTGGCGCCGGGAGTGTACGATATCTATGCGAGCGCCGCAGGATTTCCTGAACAGCAAATATCAACTGACCTGACGATCTTGAGAGGTCAATCGCTGAAACTGGACGGATATCTGAACCCTGGTCCGGTCGTTGGAGGTCAAATTTTCTCTAAATCGGCATTCGGAGAGGTTCCGTGGTCTGGACTGAAACCCCTCCGTGTTGAGATTTACGCTATGAATGACTACACTGCAGGGAACCTAGTCAGCTACAGCCCCATGAATTTGACGGGCGGACGCTGGGGGGTGTACGCCGCGGGAAACGTAAGCGGTGCATCCCATAATTGGACACCAAATCTGCCACCGACTCCAACAAGAGTAGGATTCCCTTGGGAAACCGGCGCGAGCTACTACGCAGACCAAACCATGTTTGCAGATTCAGGTCCAACTTGCGGTGACTCGCCGGACCCATGTAGCGTCCCGGACGGTGTTGGCCAAGCTCAGTTTTGGTGGGTCGATCCCAACGCGACTTTCACAAACGGTGGTGGATCCAGTGGTTTCCTATTCCGCTTCGGTTCCAAGGGTATATTCGGAACACCTGCCAACATGAGCGGGCATGTCCCGCAAGCACTAGCAACATGGATCAACGGTTTGGAATCGGGACGATACTTCTTGCGAGTCTTTGTGAATGGATACATTCAGAGCACTTCAGACGGGCGGTACTTTCGGGAGTACTATTTTGACGTGGCAACCCGCGACTGGGCTGGCGACATTTTCATTCCAGTCGATCTCTTCCTCACGAATGTTGTGAATGTGACTGTTCACTTGCACGATCTGTACGGTACGTTGATTTCGAACCCAATAGCGAGACCGAACAGCCTTCTTGTCGAGCTCTATGACGATAACTTCAGCTTGGTGGCTACGAATTTTACTCGTATCCTCCCTGGATCTTCTTCAGCCACAGTCCTTCTGAGTGGTCTTGGGTTACACGGATCCAACCCCGACAGGAGATTTTCTTTGTATGCCTACCGCGGCTTCGGCTTTCAGGACTATGGAATTCCACCAGGAATCTATCACATGAAGTCCTACGTCGAGGGCTATCTGCAGAAGGACGCTGAAGACATCACTATAGGATTTGGTCTTGGTGTCATCAATCTCAGTATTAACCTATACCGGGGTACCTCATTTGAAGTCTCACTGTATTCCCTCGACTGGGAGCAACCCCGGATCCAGAGGAATTGGAAATGGCCTCGAGAGAGGATCAGCATCCAGATTTATGACTACCAAGGAAACTTAATCGATACCCAACCATTTCTCGTATTCCTAGAGCAACCGAACGGAACAGCTCATGTTGGACCACTCAGATTCGATGGAAACCACGCGATAATCGCTTCTCCAGGAGCAGAATTCCTCGCATTACTCGGAACCAAGCCTACAGCCTACTCGAATGGAACGTATGCGTTCAGAGCTTTGACCTATGGATATGTTCAACCTGAGCATGTTTACGTCACTGGCTTTGAGGGCAATACGACAACCGATGTCAGAATCAATCTCCTCATCGGAGCGAATCTTACTTTTAACATCAAATTCAGGGCGGAAGGAATCTTCTCAACCGTTCCGTTCAACATGTCAATGCGAATTCGTGTCTTTAATGACGTAGGAGATCTCGTTGCGGCTTGGCTAACAGGATCTGCAGATGATGTCCTCAACAATGCTCAATTGGAGGCAGGACTCGTTCAGGACCCGATGACACCCGCATTAGTGAGAAGTATCGATCCGGTTAATCGCGACCCTTCGTCGCTGTGGTGGATTCCAAATGGCACAAGTGATCTCCAAGTGAGATTGGCGGGGATTCCAAGTCCGTATCTTGATCCGATCTTCCGCAATACCACAACCCGGGGCATCGAAGCGTCCCCGACCTACACGGGAGTTTGGATTATTGAGGTTGATACGGTGAACTGGTACAAGGCAGATTCCTTCTACCCACTTGTGCCGGGATTGTTGCAGGGGGAATCATACCATTTCATTGAGACGGAACGCTACCCGTATGGTTGGACGAGCGACATCCTTTCACTAAACCATCTAGGACCATATTCACAGCATAGGCGTTGGCTTGTCCCGAATACCTATCTTGGCTCAGAGACGTCAACGATCTTCAGCCTCGACTTGAACGGATACGTTCAAGGACAAGTCGTCGCTCTCACTTGGAGTGACGAGACTAGGACGGCTTCATGGATAAGACTTCAGGCATCAAACGAAAGAGGTTTCTCACTTGTTACCTACAGCCTGGACGGCTTCTTCGACATGTATCTGCCACATGGAGTCTACTCACTGACTCTCACCGAATGGACAACAAGTTCAGAAGGCCACAAGAAAATCGGGCCGGTTCAAGTCCAAATCTCACTTGGCCAAAGTGTGAGATCACTTAACTTCGTCCTAGAACAGAGTCTCTTGCCTCTCGAGGAATCACCCAGTCTCCTTCTCATTCTGATCGCTATAATCCCCTTAGTGGCCCTCACACCTAGGAAAAGGTCTTGGAAGAAAGCTTCGGTATCGCCTTCTATGCCGCTAGACAAACCTCGCGAAGGAGCGTAACGATTTGATCAACAGGGAGATTGCCGTAGAAACTGTTGATCTTCAGAAAGTCTACGGCATCGGCTCACTTCAAATTCCGGCAATCCGCGGCATAACCATGAGGGTTGAGAAAGGCGAGTTACTGTCCATTGTAGGGCCATCAGGTAGTGGTAAGTCAACTTTACTCAACCTAATCGGAATGCTTGATCAACCCACTTCTGGTAAGGTTCTCGTGGGTGGCTACGACACTTCAAGACTTAACCAGAGACAGCGAGCCGACTTCAGGAACAGATACATCGGCTTCATCTTCCAATCACACAATCTCATTGCAAGAACCTCCACTCTCAGAAACGTTGAACTGCCAGCATTGGCTACTGGAACGCCAAGCGACGAACGCAAGAAGCGCGCGATCGACCTGCTAAGCAGGGTGGGGCTGGGAGACAAACTCAAGAGGAAACCAACAGAGCTCAGTGGTGGCGAGCAGCAGCGAGTCGCAACTGCCCGAGCTCTGATGAACAATCCAGCGATCGTTCTAGGTGATGAACCGACTGGGAATCTTGACTCTAGGACGGGATCACAAATTGTTCAGTTGATACGCGAACTTAACGAGGAGATGGAAATAACCTTCATCTTAGTAACACATAACCCAGAAGTTGCAAACGCAACGCGACGCATCATTCATCTTCGAGACGGCAGGATCGAGCAGGATGAAATTCTCCCATAACCTTAACGGCGCCATCTCACAGATACGGCCAAAGGAACGTGAAAGAATCTGAAGCATCAGAAGACAAGTGCTTTCATGTTTCTTGTGCTCGCGCTTTTGATCGCGGCGATTCTTTTTCCGCCTCTAACAGCAGATCCGGTTTCGGAGCTGTCCGTACAGACGAGCGCGAACGTTCTGCAGGCTGGTTCAAACAACACCATCGTTATGAGCATTCAAGGAATCGGTAAGCTGCTGTCCAACCTTGACGTTTCCCTGACTCTTCCACCACCCCTAGTACTCTTCGGAGATAACCACTGGCGTAGAAGCAGCTTCGGTCCCGGTGATTCCATAATGGTGACGTTGATGATCTTTGCGCCAGCATCAGCGGCTGGAAATAGTTACCAGGCAACTGTGAGCGGGCTCTACAAGGAGGCAGGGGAGACAACCTACAGTGAAGAATCGCACACAATAGGTTTCCTTGTGAGAGGTTGGATAGACATTGTGATATACGATATGTCGGTAACTCCATCTCCGACTGGCCCAGGCTCGACGGTAACGATTTCAGGTAGCCTACTAAACCGCGGGATCATAGCTGCGATGTTCACGAACATTACCATCAAACCGGCTCCCCCTCTAGTAGTCACATCCCAAAGCGTTTCCTACTTGGGACAACTTGATCCAAATGCCCCTGCTCCATTCAGTCTCTCGGCCAATATTGAACCAACCACGCACGACGGTCGATATGATGCGACACTCATAGTGTACTATCAGGATGATCTTCACATCAACAAGCAGGCGGACATACACGTCGTTATAGATATCTCAAGCGCCGCTACCATAACTCAGACGGGCGTCAGAGAAGGCCCGTTAAGCTCACTGTTAGAGAATACTCAATTTCTCCTAGGATTGGTGATCCTGATAGTCCTTGCTTTGATTTTGGCGTTGATTAGGCGAGGGCGGGCACGTCTTCCAAGCAAGTGATTGCAGTATATCAGGACGAAAGCTATTTATTCGTTCGAAAGGCGCACGTCAAGTCTGCCGGAAAACAAATTGAGAATTTCTTGATGCCGCCCTTGTAGGACGAGGCCGAGTTCTATTGCGTCCGCGTGTCTACTGTTTTCGTACGGCGTGACTCAGGATCCAGAGTCCGATTATTATGGCTACTATTCCCCACCAAGAGATGTCGAACTTGATCCCCAGTATCTCGCCAAGGAGAGTCGCCACGCCCCAGATGAGAACTAGCACGCCGATGAGGAAGGACCAGAAACTCAGTTTCATTTCTTGGAGTCACCTCGCTTTCTTGGCAGTGTGCTCAATGCACACATAGCTGAAACGAGCACTAGGGACATGAGTACTAGGATTGCGGTTGGAAATTCTGGAATAGCTACACTCGCCACTGCTGCATTCGTTGAGAGGTCTATTGTTGAGACCCAGTTGGAGCCAAGATCGGTGACGTAGAGTCTGCTAATCGTAGGGTCAACTGATACTCCGAAGGGTGTGAAACCAGTCGGAATGTTGAGAAGACGGACGTAAGTAGTTGCATCTATCACAAAGATTGAGTTAGCGTCACCGTTTGCGACGTAGATTCTGTTATGAGAGGCGTCAACCGCGACCCCGTACAAGGTAAAACCCACTGCAATGCTGTCCAACTTCTTGTTGGTTGAACCGTCGATTACGAAGATTGAATTGGATCCAAGGCTAGTCACGTAGATGTCGTTTGTCATGGGGTTAGTGGCAACACCAACCGGGAGATAGCCTACGGTTATGAGTGATATCACATCATTTGTAGTTCCATCAATCACATACGTTGAATTCGTCCCGATACTGGTCACGTAGATTCTGTTCGTATTAGAGTTGACTGCAATTCCGAAAGGAGATGGTAACGAAATGGTTCTTGATTCTGTGTTGGTCAAACCATCTAAGACATGGATAGAGTTGCCTCCTAGGTCCGTTACGTAGATTTTGTTAGTTGTGGGATTGACTGCTACGCCTAGCGGTGTATCGCCGATGGAGACGATTGTGACTATCTCATTTGTTCCGTTATCAATCACGTAGAGTGAGCGTGTTCCACCGAGAGCGTAGATTCTTTTGGTAATGGGATTGATTGCTACGCCTCCCGGGTATCTGCCAACTGTAGTACTTGCAGTTACGGAGTTCTTCGTACCATCAATAACGAAGAGCGAGTAAGTTCCCACATCGGTCACATAGATCCTATTCGTGTTGGGGTTCACGTCCACGCCGAAAGGAGAGAAGCCAACCGGGATACTTGCCACAACTTTGTCAGTGGAACCATCAATTGTCGAGACGGAATGAGACTCTTGGTTTGCGACATAGACTTTGTTAGTATTCTCGTTAACCCCAACCCCAATAGGATACCAACCCACCGCAACCTTGGCGATGACGGTGTTCGTCGCACCATCGATGACTGATGTTGAGTTAGGTCCCACACCGGTGACGTAGATCTTGTTCGTCTTGGGGTTTACAGCCACTCCCCACGGAAACTCTACCCCGATCTTGTTCACGACCTTGTTGTTTGAGCCATCAATGACCGAGACGAAATTTGACCCCAAATTCGTTACGTAAACTCGGTTCGTGTTTGGATTAACATCGACTCCGAACGGTGTGAAACCGACACTGATCGTCGCGATTATCCTACTCGTTGCGCCATCTATGACGGAAACTGAATTCGACCACATATTGGCGACGTAGACTCTACCGCTGATGGGATTTACAGCCACACCAGCTGGCAATTTCCCAACGAATATGTTGGCAATTACCGCGTTTGTAGCCCCATCAATAGCATAAGTTGAATTGGTCTTCGAATTGGTCACGTAGATTCTGTTTGTAGTAGGATCTACGGCGACGCCTGCCGGTAAACCATGAACCGGAATACCAACTAGGATGGCATTCAACGCTCCATCTATCACGTAGACCCGTTGAGTCCAGCCGTTGCCGACATATACCCTATTGGTAACCGGATTGACGGCAACTCCATACGTACTAGGACTAATCGCAACGGTAGAAGGATGAGGGCCTACATTAGGTATCGTTGTGGCAGATGTACTCGAGCCACCTCCTATCGTGCCGGCGGTGGTAAATCCGAAAATTGTGAGCACCAGCATCAAGAACACCATAGCGCGATTAACTTGCTTCGAACCTAGAAGCAATGGCTCTCAACTTTGCAGGCATACTTCACGAAGTATCTTGATAAACGCACGGATTTGAGCGCACTCCTTCAGGAAGATCCTCAAGGAAGCTGCGGTTCAACGCGTAGTAGGCAACCGCCATGAATAACCCGATGAGAGCAACTAGCGTCGCAACAATTCCGTAGACCGCAAAGAGTGGAAGATCAACGTAGACGTTCATGAGTTCAATGGGTCTGATACCACTCTGTCCTACTAGGATCATGTATGGATACCTCGCAGCGTCGTTCATCAGTTCCCCAATTGTCGCAACCATAACTGCGAACGGACCTACAGCGAGCGTATACCTTGGGAGCTCTCCAGAACCTTTCTTCACCGCCATCCAGACATTTACGGAAACGAGCACTAGGATGGTGATGGTCGCCAACTTCGTTCCAAACAGGGGCAGTGCATTGAACGTTGAACCGAGGGTGCCCATAATATTCGCAAAAAGGACAGGCACCTTGGCACCGAGGGTCAGAAGATACCAAGGACCTGCTAAGCCTTGGATCATCAAGAAGAGCACTCCATGCCAAAGCCCAATCCAAGCAAACTTCGCATTCAGGTTCCCTCTGATCGCGAAGAATGAAGCGACTATGAAGCCTCCAATCGACATGGCACCCATCCATGTATGAAACGTGAGCGGCAGGTACAGCGGATTGGAAAAGACGGCAATTCTTGCTATGTCCCTGAGGCCTCGAGAAGCTAGTTCAAGCGCGTCAGGATATGTTATCTGAGCGAAGATGTATCTAAAACCAAGAGGAATTCCAAAACCTGAAACTGCCATCACAAACCCGAGAACCGAGTGTGCGGAGGCCCTGATCTTCCCCCAAGTATACCAGAAGAGAGCGATGGAAGGTATCCTGATGAAGATGGATGAAAGAGCGATTAGAATTGGATAGAAGATTATGTCGGTGGCGATTGCAGTTAGCGTGGGGAAGAAACCTGCTAGTAGGACTGTTATGATGGTTCCCCAAACGCCGCTGAAGAGTTCATGAATTATTAGTATCTTGAAGACCCTGCGCGACATAATCTCTAACTCAGGCTCTCCTCTCATCCAAGCGAGAAATCTTGCCATCGCAGAAATCCAACCCGACCCAATGGTGATGTTGACGATAATCACGTGCACAAGGACGGCTATTCCAAGTATGGAGAAGCCCAGAAGTTCGAAGTTGTTCAAATCACTTCAGACCTGCGCCTTTCTTGATGAGCTCGATGAACTTCAGAGGCTTGGACGCAACAATGTACATGCCATATATCCCGATGATAGCCATTGCGAGAAAGGTGAGGGTGAAGAGAGCTAGGACCGCTGGATTGAACGGCACCGACGTGATCAATTCTTCCGGGTAGAGCAAACCGTATACCGTCCAAGGTTTTCGCCCGCCATCGCGTACATACCAACCGAGCGATGCCGTTAACATAGAAGTTGAAAGAATGAGCAATGAAAGAAGGAAAACGACTCTTCCTCGCCCAGCTCTGATGAGAATTCGTTCAGCAATCTTCGATAGGATTCCTACTCTGAAGATGAGAGATACTAGCGCGATCACTGATACAAGTGCCAGCATGCCTGAGGTGATCTTGGAGTAGTAACCAAAATTAATCGTCGCCATCCTTGCTTCTGCCTTCGCGAGATCAGCTAGACAGAGCGATTTCAACTCGATTGAGGCGACTTCCGGGTTGAGACTTGGAATGGTGCCCGAGGCGAGGTCGCCAAGAGTCTTTCCTTGGAGATCATCGCATGCCTCTCTAAAACTGTCAAATCCGACAATCGGATGTTGTGGGTCTCCATATGCCAGGAATCCTATCAAGGGATTCTGCTCAGTACTCGCTGCGGCCTCCATCAACGCAAACTTGGTGGGCTGATTGGTCGCAACAGTCTTCCCCATATAGTGCCCGAAGACCGTGGGCTGTAATAGCAACAGAACAAGTAGAACAGGCAGAAAGGCCCGCAGTAGTTTGAGGTATGTGTCCCTTCCGGTTCTGAAGAACTTGAAGGCATATGCGAAGAGTGCGAAAGAGATGCCAATGATCATCGCAGCATTGACGTTGTGTAGCATGCTTGCTACTGCATAGGGAGAATAGAAAGCCACGAACGGCTCTCTCAGAGTGAGTCCGATCTGACGAGCCAGTTCTGGAGTCTGAATGATCTGTGACGATGACCCAGATATCATCAGGCTGCG
>Ga0129298_10000011_pt1 | contig 56851 bp, 46 predicted proteins | sample I19B2metaG_FD_94707 | JGI IMG/M metagenome (GOLD analysis project Ga0129298, IMG submission 94707) | Lake sediment bacterial and archeal communities from Gulf of Boni, Indonesia to study Microbial Dark Matter (Phase II) - ​I19B2 metaG | ecosystem: Environmental > Aquatic > Freshwater > Lake >... | reverse complement strand
TATAACTACTATTAGTCATAAAAGTGAACCATAATATCACTGATCTTATAAAAGATAAGATACTCATTCTCGACGGGGCAATGGGTACCATGATCCAGAAACATAAGCTGAAGGAGGAGGATTACAGAGGAGAAAGGTTTAAGGATAATAGCATGCTTCAGAAGGGTAACAATGATCTGCTTTCCATTACCAGACCTGAATTAATTAGAGAGATTCATAAGGCTTACCTTGAAGCAGGTGCTGACATAATTACTACCAATACCTTCAATTCGAACAGGATCTCCATGGCTGATTATGGTATGGAGGAGCTGGTGTATGAAATGAACTCTAAATCAGCTCAGATTGCAGCTGCTGCAATAACTGAATTTGAAGGTTCTGACCAACCGGTAAATCATTTCATTGCGGGAACTCTCGGACCAACAAACAGAACCGCCTCCATGTCATCCGATGTAAATGACCCCGGTGCCAGAGCTGTGACATTTGATCAGCTTGTTGAAGCCTATTCAGAGCAGACCAGGGGGCTTATTGACGGAGGTGCTCATATCCTTCTTGTAGAGACAATATTTGATGTACTCAACTGCAAAGCAGCACTTTATGCAATCGATTCTGTTTTTGAGGAGAAGGGTATAAAGCTTCCGGTTATGGTGTCAGGTACAATAACTGATGCAAGCGGGAGAACACTTACCGGTCAGACTCTTGAAGCATTCCTGATTTCAGTTTCGCATTTTCCTCTTCTCAGCATTGGTCTTAATTGTGCACTCGGAGCTGAACAACTTAGGCCATTTATTGAAGAGCTTTCGTCAAAAACAGGATTTAATGTATCGGTTCATCCGAATGCAGGTCTGCCAAACCAGTTTGGTGAATATGATCAGTCGGCTGATTATATGGCATCTGTTGTTGAGGATTTTATTAAGGAAGGATGGATTAATATTATCGGAGGATGCTGCGGTACAACTCCTTTTCACATCAGGAAGATAGCAGATATTGCTAAGAAACACGCTCCAAGGAAACTTCCTGAAATTAAAAGATATACAAAGCTGAGCGGACTTGAGGCACTTACAATTACCCCCGAAACCAACTTCGTCAATATAGGTGAAAGGACGAATGTGTCAGGTTCAATTAAGTTTGCCAGGCTGATTAAAGAGGAGAAATACAACGAGGCTCTTGCCATCGCACGAAACCAGGTAGAAGGAGGTGCTCAGGTTATCGATATTTGTATGGATGAAGCTATGATAGATTCGGAGCGGGCCATGGTCCGGTTCGTTAACCTTATCATGTCTGAACCTGATATTGCAAAGCTTCCTCTTATGATCGATTCATCACGATGGGATACCATAGAGGCTGCCCTGAAATGCATTCAGGGAAAATCGGTTGTCAACTCTATAAGCCTTAAAGAGGGAGAAGGGGTATTTCTTTCACATGCCCGCAAGATAAGGAGATACGGGGCTGCAGCTGTAGTTATGCTTTTCGATGAGACAGGTCAGGCTGATACTTACGAGAAAAGAATTAATGTTGCAGATCGTTCATACAGACTGCTAACTGAAAAGCTGGATTTCCCGCCGGAAGATATAATTATTGATCCCAACGTACTTGCTGTCGCTACAGGGATAGAAGAACACAACAATTATGCTGTTGATTATATTAAGACTACTGAGTGGATAAAGAAAAATCTTCCATTTGCAAGGGTTAGCGGAGGTGTAAGTAATCTTTCTTTCTCTTTCCGCGGTACTGATAAGGTGAGGGAGGCAATGCATTCAATATTTCTTTTCCATGCTATCAAAGCTGGACTGGATATGGGAATCGTCAATCCCGGAATGTTGCAGGTTTACAGCGAGATAGAACCTCAGTTACTTGAACTTTGTGAGGATGTCATTCTTAACCGCAGGATAGACTCAACTGAACGGCTTGTAAAATTCGCAGAAGGGATTAAAAAAGAGGGTAAAAAGGAGGAAAAGGAAGATGCCTGGAGATCCCTTCCTGTTATTGACCGGATTAAGCACTCACTCATCAGAGGTCTTGATGAGTTTATTGAAGCGGATGTGGAAGAAGCCCAACCGCTTTTTGCACGGTCTATTGAACTTATTGAAGGGCCGCTTATGGGAGGCATGAATGAGGTTGGTGATCTTTTCGGTTCAGGAAAGATGTTCCTTCCCCAGGTAGTTAAAAGTGCAAGGGTAATGAAAAAGGCAGTTGCAAAGCTTGCGCCCTATATTGAGATGGAAAGTGCCGGTGAGGAGAAAAAAACTGCCGGTAAAATGCTGCTGGCTACAGTTAAGGGAGATGTACATGATATCGGAAAAAACATAGTCGGAGTAGTTCTTGCCTGCAACAATTATGAAATTATTGACCTCGGGGTTATGGTCCCTGCTGATAAGATACTTGACACTGCCATCAGGGAGAAAGTTGATTTCATTGGTCTCAGCGGACTTATTACACCTTCCCTGGAAGAGATGGTACATGTAGCTTCCGAAATGGAAAGAAGAAAAATGAAGCTTCCGCTGCTTATCGGAGGTGCAACAACATCAGAGATACATGCTGCAGTTAAGGTTGCCCCGGCTTATTCAAATGCCGTTATTCATGTGAAGGATGCCTCAAAGGCTGCCGGAGTACTTGCATCACTCATGCAGGATGATAATAGTGCTTATGTCCGGTCGATAAGGGAGAGATACAATAAAATGAGGGATGATCACAGTTCCCGGAGGGCGGAAAGCAATCTGATTTCACTTGAGGATGCCAGGAATAACAGACTGAAAACCGACTGGAATAGCTACAGTATAAGAGTACCTCTGAAACCAGGTCGTTATATACTGCATAATATTGATCTGAAAGAACTTTCGGAGTATATTGACTGGACTTTCTTCTTTTTCTCATGGAAGATCTCTGGAAAATATCCTTCAATTTTTGATGATCCTGTTAAAGGGCCTGAAGCCAGAAAACTGTTCAATGACGGGCTTAAATATCTTAATGAGATAATTGACAAGAAATTACTTGAGGCAAAGACTGTATTCGGAATCTATCCTGCGGTTTCAGATGGGGATGACATAAAGTTATTTTCTTCAGAGAATCGAAAGGAGCAGATCTCCCGTTTTGCATTTCTGAGAAATCAGGAGCAGAAAGAAAAAGGTGTTCCAAACCTCTGCCTTGCTGACTATTTAGCTCCTGAATCATCAGGAATTACTGATTATATCGGAGCTTTTGTTGTCACCGCTGCTCTCGATAATGAAGCTATAAAGCAGTATGTAGATGATGATTATGCATCTATTATGATCAGAATACTCAGCGACAGGCTTGCTGAAGCTGCAGCCGAGTGGCTCCATATGAAGATAAGAACTGAATACTGGGGCTATGATGCCAATGAGAAACTTACAATTGATGAGATCCTCAAACTCAGGTACCATGGCATCAGACCAGCTCCAGGCTATCCTGCCTGTCCCGATCATACAGAGAAAAGAGTGATATTTGACCTGCTTGAAGCGGAAAAAAATATCGGAGCTGAGCTCACTGAGAATTTTGCAATGGTGCCGCCGGCTTCTGTAAGCGGATATTTCTTTTCACATCCTGATTCATCTTATTTCAATATTGGAAAATTAGCTGGTGATCAGCTTGCAGATTACGGAAAAAGAAAGAACTTTGCACCCGCTGAAGTCAGAAAATGGCTGGCACCTAATATTTGATACTGATTGAAATGACTGTAATTGAAATAATTAACGATTCAAAAAAGCCTCTTTTCACTTTTGAACTGCTGCCCCCTCTGAAAGGGCATAGTATTGAACGCACCTATACTGCTATTGACAGGCTTGTCGAATTTGAACCGGCATATATAAACTTTACCTCACACAGGAACGAAACTATTTTCAAGGAGCGGGCCGACGGACTGCTTGAAAAGAAAATTGTGCGACTTCGTCCGGGAACGATTGCACTAGCTGCTGCTGTGAAGTACAAGTACAATATTACTGTTGTACCGCATATTCTCTGTGGTGGATTCACAAAGGAGGAAACTGAAAATGTTCTCATCGAGATGAGATTTCTCGGTATTGATGATGTTCTTGCACTCAGGGGAGATCCCCAGAAAGGGAGCAGGTCGTTTATTCCGGAGAAAAACGGACATTCCCATACCACAGACCTTGTCAACCAGATTATGGATATGAACAGGGGTAAATATCTTGAGGATAACCTTGAAAATGCAGATCCTACCAATTTCTGTATCGGAGTGGCCGGATATCCTGAAAAGCACTTTGAAGCTCCCAATAAGCCTGTCGACCTTGAAAACCTTAAGAAAAAGGTTGATGCAGGAGCAAGTTATATTGTGACACAGATGTTTTTTGACAATAACAAATTCTGCAGATTCAGGGATGAATGCAGAAAACTAGGAATTACTGTACCGATTATACCCGGAATAAAACCGATCTCAGCACTGCATGATATAAAGCTGCTACCTCAGACTTTTCATATTGATCTTCCTAACGATCTGTTTTCAGCCGTATCAAAATGCAAGACCGATTCAGAGGCACGTGAGGCAGGGATAGAATGGGCTACAATGCAGTCGAAGGAATTACTTAAGCTCGGAGTTCCTGGCATACACTATTATACGCTGGGCCGGTCGGATAACATCGCAAGGATCGTAAAAGCTACTTTCTGACCTTTAAGCCCCCCTTGGGGGGTTGGGGGTTTGATCAAGAGGGAAGAAGAGCCTTATCTCAGAATTCTCCGTATTTCTTTTATATGAGCCGGTGTTGTACCACAACACCCCCCAATAATATTTACTCCTGCTTCGATAAGTGCCGGAACGAAAGATGCCATCATCTCAGGTGATTCACGGAATACGGTCTTTCCGTCAATGAGTTCAGGAACACCTGCATTGGCCTGTATTATAACAGGGATGTTACTGTCAGTACTGCGGATCTCCTTTACTATTCCAATCATATTTTCAATCCCGTTACCGCAATTGGAACCAATAACATGAGCGCCGGCTTCTTTCAGCGCAATGATCATCTCTGAGGGAGATACTCCCATCATTGTATTGAATCCTGTAGCTGCATCACCATCGAATGTCATGGTGCTGATAACAATACAACTTGTATTTTCTCTTGCAGCTTTTGTTGCAATGACAGCTTCATCAATTGCTGTCATTGTTTCAATGATGATTATGTCAGCACCACCTTCCTCAAGTGCTGCTGATTGTTCCTTAAAGGCTTCATAAAGCTGCTCCTCATTTACATCACCCATTATGAGTATTTTTCCGGTGGGGCCCACACAGCCGGCAACGTGCCTTTCTTTACCGGCAGCCTGCCGTGATATTTCCGCGGCTGCCTTGTTTAGTTCATACGCTCTTTCAGCTAGACCATAGTTGGAGAGTTTAAACCGGTTGGCCCCGAAACTGTTTGTCTCGATAATATCCGAGCCTGCATCAACGTAGGATTCAGCAATTTTTATAACTTCTTCCCTGTGTGTAACATTCCATAGTTCTGGGCATTCCCCGGGCTTCAAACCTTTAGCCTGAAGAAAAGTTCCCCAGGCTCCATCACAAAGGAGTATCTGTTTCTTCTTAAGTTTATCGAGGATAGACATTTGATTGTTTAATTAACATAACCCACCCCTAACCCCTCCTAGGAGGGGAACTAAATCCCTTGAGCCGCTGTGCCCTTGAGCCGCTGAGCCTATTTATATCTTGAACGCCTTCTTTATCTTATCAACATAGTCAAGTTTTTCCCATGCAAAAAACTCAACTTTCTTGGTGTAAATCTTTTTGCCGTTTCCATTTACGGATTTTGGTTTGCTGCCTGGTACTTCATAATAGACCTCTACATTAGCTGAATAGCTATCACGTCCGAAATGACCATAAGATGCAGTAGGAAGGAATACTGGGTTCTTAAGTCCGAATCTCTTCACTATTGCATAAGGCCTCAAGTCAAATAACTTATTGACTATCTGGGCTATTTCGCCGTCATGCAGAATTTTTCCCTTTTTATCTTTCACTTTGGCTGTGCCATATGTATTTATATAAAGTCCCACAGGCTCAGCAACACCGATAGCATATGCAACCTGAACAAGTGCCTGATCGCATACTCCGGCAGCTACAAGGTTTTTAGCTATATGGCGTGCTGCATAAGCAGCTGATCTGTCAACCTTTGAAGAGTCCTTTCCTGAAAATGCGCCTCCGCCATGAGCACCATGTCCGCCATAGGTATCAACAATAATCTTGCGTCCTGTAAGACCTGTATCTCCATGAGGACCGCCGATAACAAAGTTCCCTGTCGGATTCACCAGTAACCTGAAATTGCTGTTAAAAAGCTTCTGTACCCTTGCCGGGAGACTCTTCTTTACTCTCGGTATAAGAATCTTTTCAAGATCTTCCTTAATCTTAGCCTGCATTGCCTTTTCTGCTACAAGTTCGGCCTGTTTTGAACTGTTTTTCGGAGTGACAAATTCATCATGCTGGGTACTGATTACAATTGTATCAATGCGTAAAGGATTATTATCATCATCATATTCCAGAGTAACCTGCGATTTACTGTCAGGCCTGAGGTATTTCATCTGTTTTCCCTCACGCCTTATTCCAGCAAGTTCTTCGAGAAGCCTGTGAGCCAGCTCAATTGTAAGAGGCATGTAATTATCCATCTCATGGCAGGCATAACCAAACATCATTCCCTGGTCACCTGCTCCCTGTTCTTCAGGTTTTTCACGGACAACACCCTGATTAATATCTTTTGACTGTTCATGGATGGTAGAGATTACTCCGCATGAATCGCAGTCAAATCTGTATTCTGCCTTAATATAACCAATTTTTCTGATAACTTTTCTTGCAGTTTCCTGTACATCAACCCATCCCTGGGTACCTACTTCACCGCCACAAACGACTAATCCTGTTGTTACAAATGTCTCACATGCAACTTTTGACTCCGGATCCCAGCGGAGAAACTCATCAAGAAGAGAGTCTGATACCTGGTCGGCTACCTTGTCGGGGTGCCCTTCTGAAACTGATTCTGAAGTAAATAAATATGCCATAAAATAAGTATTAGTTTACAGTTAAACAATAATCTGGAAATTTGGTTGATTGTAAAAAAGGAAGGTACGCGGTTTAGCATTTTTTCCTGTGGTTGCAATCAGCACAAATCTTTCCACCAATTATTTTGCAAAACAACAAAAAAAAATTATAATGACCAAATTGATTTTCTTTTAGCTTGTTAGATGCCTGAAAACCTCTTCGAGATTACTCTGTTGTTTCTGCAATGATAATACTGTAAGGTTTTTACTGACAGCAAAGTTGAACACGGCAGGCCGAATATCCTCCTGACCTTCAGACTCTATCTGCCAGGTATTGTTCCTGATGAGCTTTACATTGCCGATATTTTCAATTCCGGAAAGTTCAGATAGTTCAACATGTTTGTCGAACTCAACTATTATTATCTGTTTTGGCTGATTTACCAGGGAGTAGATTTTACTTTTCTCCTCATTAGCCATAATTACACCATGGTCAATAATTATGACCCTTTCGCAGATTGCCTCAACTTCCTGCATAATATGGGTTGAGAGGAGAACTGTCTTTTCCCTGCCTGCCTCTTTTATAAGGTTCCTTATCTCGATTATCTGGTTAGGGTCAAGACCGGTTGTTGCCTCATCAAGAATAAGTACAGCCGGATTGTGTATTAATGCCTGGGCAAGGCCCACTCTTTGTCTGTAACCTTTTGAAAGTGAGCCTATCTGTTTGTTTTGTTCGGGGGAAAGCCCGGTAAGTTCTATTATTCTGTCGATCTGTTTTTTTGATTTCTTTTCTCTTCCGTAAATTGAAGCCACAAAACCAAGGTATTCCCTGACATACATTTCCGGATACAAGGGATTGTTTTCGGGAAGATAGCCTATCTGACGCTTTACATCCGGGTTCCCTGTTCCAACTTCGAGGCCGTTTACAAGTACTCTGCCTGATGCAGGAGGGAGGAATCCTGTAATTATCTTCATCATTGTCGATTTCCCTGCTCCGTTTGGCCCAAGAAATCCGACTATCTCACCGGTTTTTACCTCGAATGAGACATTATCGAGTGCTTTCTGCTTTCCGTATAGCTTTGAAACACTCTCTACTAAAATAGACATATAAAATTATTGTTATCCGGTATTATGAACCCCATCCACCCATAAACTGGCCGACATTGGCGAAGGAGGTCATTGGATTCACACAGCATACCGGTATCTTTGAGCTGTTTGCAATAAGGTATTGCTCCGAAGCACCTACGACATAATCAGCTATAGTGATATTTTTAGTTGTTACAATTACAATAAGGTCAGCATTAATCTTCAGTGCAAAATCAAGAGTTTGTTTTGCGAAATCGCCTTTCGGAATATCATGAATTTCGTATTCTATATTATTTTGTATCAAATATTTAACCCCAAAATTTAAATTGACTTTCGTCTTTTTTGTTAGAATTTTATCATTTGATATTGCTACAAGGAGATGAATCTTGGAATCGAAATATTTTCCCATGAAAATAGCCATTTTAAGCTTCTCTTTATTTTCAGCCCTGAAATCAATGGGGAAAACAATATTGTGGTACTTTTCCTGATCTACAGGCGGATCCTGCACTACAATAAAAGGGACTTTCGATTTGACAATAACTTTCAAAGCCCAGCTGCCGGTAAGCTTCTGCATCCCTTTCATGCCATGAGTGCCCATAACCACCAGGCTGGCTTCCTTGTCATTTGCAAATTCGGCGATAGCTGAGAATATGCTCCCTTTTGAGATATGCCAGGATATGACGGAATTGAATTTTGCACTCCTTTCTTCAACTATCTTCTGAAGTTTATTCTTTTTATCTGTTTCTTCAGCTGCCTTTATGCCAGTATCAACGATGTGAAGCAGGCATATGTTGTTACCAACCATGCGGCTGATTTTCACCGCATGTGCCAGGGCATGTTCTGCAACATTTGTAAAATCCCATGGTACAACTATAAGTTTCTTATTTTCTTCCATAGCATCTGTTGGTTTTCATTAAACAACTCAAAGGTATTCACATTTTAACAAATTTCAAACCAATAATAGAACTTGGCGCCCAACAATTTATTATTTTTGCGCTGCAATTTTTAATGAATATTCATTCTGATGAAAAGAACGAAGATTAAAGAACTTCTGACTTCAACCAAAACAGGATCGGAGATTCTGGTTAAAGGATGGGTCAGAACAAAGAGGGGAAACAGGAATATTGCCTTTATTGCCTTAAATGACGGGTCAACAATAAATAATATCCAGGTAGTTGTCGATGCAGTAAAATTCGATGAAAATCTTCTTAAGGACATCACCACCGGATCGTGTATAGCTGTTAAAGGGAAGCTTGTTGAATCACAGGGTCAGGGTCAGCATGTTGAAGTAGATGCTTCGGAAATTGAACTTTATGGCAAGAGTGATGCTGAGTCTTATCCTCTTCAGAAAAAGGGCCATTCCATGGAGTTTTTAAGGGAGAATGCTCATCTCCGGTTCAGGACAAATACCTTTGGTGCAGTTTTCAGGATAAGGCATGCCATGGCATATGCAATCCATAAATATTTCAACGATAAGGGATTCTACTATCTTCATACTCCGATCATTACCGGGAGCGATTGTGAAGGTGCTGGTGAAATGTTCCATGTAACAACTCTCGATCTTAAAAATATCCCCCGTAATGATGATGGCAATATTGATTTTAAAACTGATTTCTACGGTAAGGAGACACACCTTACTGTTTCCGGTCAGCTTGAGGGTGAACTTGGTGCTCTGGCATTGGGTGAGATCTATACTTTCGGACCTACCTTTCGTGCAGAGAATTCAAATACCCCGCGCCATCTCTCGGAATTCTGGATGATTGAACCTGAGATGGCATTTTATAACCTGGATGATAACATGGATCTGGCTGAGGAATTTGTTAAATATCTTATAAAATATGCCCTCGAAAACTGCCGCGAAGATCTTGAATTTCTCAATAATATGATTGAAAAGGGTCTTCTTGAAAGGCTGAATTTCGTCCTTAACAATGAGTTTATCCGGATGACATATACTGAAGCCGTTTCTATACTAACAGGTTCCTCAAGAAAATGGGAATATCCGGTTGGCTGGGGACGTGATCTGCAGGCAGAGCATGAGCGTTACCTGGTTGAGGAACATTTTAAACGCCCGGTAATTCTTACCGATTACCCAAAGGAAATAAAAGCCTTTTACATGAAACAGAATGATGACGGTAAGACTGTCAGGGCAATGGATGTACTTTTTCCGGGTATCGGAGAAATAATAGGCGGCTCACAGAGGGAGGAAAATTACGATAAACTTTTAAGCAGGATAAGGGAAATGAAGATGCCGGAGAAGGATCTCTGGTGGTATCTGGATACACGAAAATTCGGGACTGCTCCACATAGCGGATTTGGTCTTGGTTTTGAAAGACTGATTCTTTTCGTTACCGGGATGTCAAACATCCGGGATGTTATACCATTCCCGAGAACTCCCAAAAATGCAGAATTCTAGGAAAAATATTCTGATCGCATAGTGTAATTAACGTCATGTTAAGACAAAAACTTCAGCAGAAGCTGCTTCAGAAGCTTTCACCGCAGCAGATACAAATGATCAAGCTGCTGGAGGTCCCTACTCTTCAGATCGAGGAACGGATAAAAAAGGAGCTTGAAGAGAATCCTGCACTTGAGGAAGGGGTTGAAGATGAAGAGATGGCTCCTGGCACTGAGGATGAGGATCAGTATGAGGAGAATGATAAGGATCAGGAAGAATTTACACTTGATGATTATATTGAGGATGATGATATTCCTGATTACCGTCTTCAGGCAAAGAATACCAGCAAGGATGATGAAAGAAGAGCTGAGATCCCTTTCTCGGTTGGATATTCTTTTCATGAGCACCTGGAATCGCAGCTCGGACTAAGGGATCTTACTGAGAAGCAAAAGGTTCTCGGAGAATATATTATCGGTAATATAGATGAGGACGGATATCTGAGGCGCGAACTTGCCAATATAGTAGATGACCTTGCATTTCTCCAGAATATTGAGACAACAGAGCAGGAGCTTGAAGAGGTGTTGAAAATAATTCAGGACCTGGAGCCGGCAGGTGTTGGAGCAAGAACACTTAAAGAATGTCTTCTTCTCCAGATATCCAAAAGGGATAAAACACAGCCTTCTGCTCAGCTGGCACACATAATTCTGGAATCCTATTTTGAGGAGTTCAGCAAAAGGCATTATGATAAGATTGTAACCCGTCTGAATATCACGGAGAATGAGCTTAAAGCTGCTATTGATGAGGTGCTGAAACTTAATCCAAAACCGGGTGGCGTTTACAGTGATCCGTTCAATAAATCATCCCAGCCTGTTATTCCTGATTTTATTCTGGAGCTTACAGAAGATGGTTTTGATCTTCATCTTAATTCCAGGAACCTGCCTGAACTCAGGCTAAGCTCTGCCTACAATGAAATGCTACAGTCATACAGCAGAGATAAAAGCCAGAAAAAAGAGATGCGTGATGCCGTTCAGTTTGTCAAGCAGAAGATTGATTCTGCCAGATGGTTTATAGATGCTATCAAACAGAGACAGAATACATTGCTCCTTACAATGAATGCCATTCTTGAATATCAGAAGGAATATTTCGTGGAAGGAGATGAAACAAAGCTGAAGCCAATGATACTGAAAGATGTCGCGGAAATGACAGGTTTTGATATCTCCACCGTATCCCGGGTAGCCAACAGCAAATTCATCCAGACACATTTTGGCATTTTCCCTCTCAAGTTTTTCTTTTCGGAAGGACTGCAGACTGATACAGGCGAGGAGGTTTCAACAAGGGAGATAAAAAGAATATTACAGGATTGTATTGATAATGAGGAAAAAAGAAGGCCGCTTACAGATGAACGGCTTACTGAGATTCTTCAGGAAAAAGGATACCAGATTGCACGAAGAACTGTTGCAAAATACCGTGAGCAGCTTAATATTCCGGTAGCAAGGCTTAGAAAAGAGATCTAGCAATTTTGGGATGGAAAATAATAAGACAGAGGTTATACTGACAAAAACTGCAAAGGCAATTTCAATAGCCTTTCATCCTCTTTTTATGCCATTGTACGGACTGATAATTATTTTTTCGGCACCAACTCTCTTTGGATACCTTCCTCCGAATGTTAAGCGAATATTGTTTTTTATAGTGTTAATTAACAATGTTTTATTGCCAATATCATTACTTCCGTATCTGCGATACAGAAATCATATCACTTCATGGTCAATGGAAAACAGAAAGGAAAGAATGCTGCCATTGTTTATTGCAACAATCCTTTATGCCGCAACATCCTATATAATAATCAGGTACCCTGTACCTGTTTTTATAAAGACATTCATTGCAGGTATTTTTATAGTATCACTCTCTGTTACAGCTATTAATCTCTGGTGGAAGATTTCAATCCATTCTGTCGCAGCAGGATCAATAGCAGCTCTTGTACTTGTTCTTTCTATTAAAATGAATTCCACGCTGCTCTGGCCACTTCTTATTGTAATCCTTGGTTCAGGTCTTACTCTTTCTGCCCGGCTAAAACTTAATGCACACAGTCCCCTCGAGGTCTGGACCGGCTTTTTATTCGGATATGCAGGACTTGGACTACTGTTGTGGCTTATCTAATAATTCTTCCAGTGCCCTATGTAGCAGTATGCTGCTGTCTCTGACAATTTCTGAATTATCAAATGTTTTCCTCCCGGGAAAAAGAGTATTCCCATTCAGATATTTTTGTTTCAGGTATGAAAACAGGCCCTTTTCCGAGAGATATTCTGCCAGGTATTCCTGTTCTGTCTGACCCGGTGTCGGAATAAGCAATGCACTGCTATTAAGCACAATAAGATCCATTATACCGGTGTAGCCGGATCTGCAGATAATACCATTACTGCCGGAGATTAATTTTACCATTCCGGCTGAAGGTAAATGGCTGTAAAGGGTGATATTCCCAACCTTTACAGGCTCTCTTTTAAGCAGCGGTTTTCCCTCAAGAATAACTGTTGAAGTTTCCTTGTTCCTGAAAATTTCTATTATCTTTTTCTTCAGCAACTCTTTCTGTTGCAGAGGCCCTGAAAGAATTACAGTATTATATGAAGGATCAGCAACCCTGATGTCGGCCTTTATTATATATGAAAAACGTGAAAGGATGCCTATGTATCTTACATTATCAGGGAGCCTCAATCCGTGCGACAATCTTCCTGATATATTCTTTTCACCAGGAAGATCCGGTATGTAGCAAAAATCGTATCTCCTGATTATCAGCCTGTGCAGGAGAATCCCTGCAGGTTCCAGATACCTGAAAGGTTTAGGGAAAGGTATACGGGGCATATGGGTGATATATACAGTTTTTATCCGGCTGTTCCATAATCCAAAACGGTTATCGCTTATGACTATATCGACCGAATAATCAGATATGATCCTTTTCAGCCTGAAATGTTCACTGGTTATATGAAATATAAGCTTAGGCAGATTAAACAGTATTGATAAATACTGAGGCAGGTAACGTGAATATCCGGGATTATATCCCGGGAAGTCTATGCAGCAACAATCCGGAAGTTCGCTACGGATAAGGCTGAGATGTTCTATGCCTGAGGCAAAGATTACATTGTGACCGAGTTTCTTAAGTTCATATGCAACAAGGATCATGCGTGTTGCATGGCCCAGCCCCCATTCAAGCGGGCAAATCAGGATATTTTTTTTGCTTTCCAAAGTCAACCGGAAACCTGTGTTTTGATACCCAGATCATTTACCATTTTAGCAATTGAATGCAGATCCTTAAGCGGAATCTTCTCAAGGTCACCTCCCTCCGGGGTATCTCTCGAGATTGTATATATCATTACCTCTGATGGTCTGATCTCTTTTATTGCATTTAGCCACCCTTCCAGTTCTTCCTGTGTAGTATTGTCAATTGCATGACCTTTATACGATCCTCTCAGGAACAGGGTCTGCACAATAAGTTTTCCATTGAACTTTTTCAGTTCATTTATCAGATCTGCTGCGGTTATTTTTTTATTTGGCTGATTGTGAAGCTGAATCGTATTATCACAGGCAGAATCAAGTTTGAGGATATTCTGGTCCACTTTAAGAAGTGCTTCCCTGATATGAGGCTTTGTAATTGTTGTGGCATTTGATAAAACTGCAATCGTTGCATTCCTGAAATATTTGTTTCGGAGCTCAATGCTGTCGTCAATTATTCCCGGGAATTCAGGATGAAGAGTTGGTTCCCCGTTTCCCGCATAGGTTATAACATCAAGATGCTGGCCCTTCTCCCTCATAGATGAGAGTTTTTGGTCGAGGGCTTCGTATACCTCCTTGCGTGAAGGAAGGGAGCTTAAATTCTTACCATAATCATTTGTCCATCCGCATTCACAGTAAATGCAGTTGAAATTGCATATTTTCTTCATAACAGGCAGAAGATTTATTCCGAGCGATACGCCCAGTCTTCTGCTCCTGACAGGTCCGAAAATTATTTCATCAAAAAGAAAAGTAGCCATTTTACATTAACCTTTCCGATAGTAATATTTCTATATCAGTATTGAGACAGATGTCTCAGGTTTAATTCTGAGATTGATAAGATCAATATCCCTGAGAAGAAGTAATCCGGGCTTTTTCCCGGGTTCAATACTTCCGAAGTTTTCAGTCTCTCCAAGTGCTTCTGCTCCGTTAATTGTTGCCCATTCTATTAATTCCTGAAGCGGCACAGAAGGAAAGTTTTTCTGCAGAAGCTTTAATTCTGAAAGAATACTCAGTCTCTCATTAGATGCCAGGCTATCTGTTCCTGTAACAATCTTACAATCAGCTTCACGAAGCATATTTGCAGGAGGCAGCTTGCTTTCAATATAAATATTTGAACCCGGGCAAAGACACCAGTAGGTGTTCCCCCTGCTATTCACCTTGTCAATAGTTGTTCTGTCTGCAAAAGTATTGTGAACCAGAACCAGGTTCCCCGACGGTGTTATTTCATTCAGAACCGCATCTTCATGGCTGCTGACTGTCAGCGGATTTGCCGGCATCAGACCGGATTTTAAATATGATTGGGCAATAGCACCTGTCTTATTATTCAGGAACTCTTTTTCCTCTTCAGTTTCCATGAAATGAATGGATGTAACCTTATTTCCTTCAGTCAGTTCTCTTATAAGTCTGAATAGAGGGAGCGAAGTGGAATAGACAGCATGAGGGATAATATATGTCGGGAGGTACTTTTTCCTTGATATTTCAGCTATTCCTTTTGCTTCACCGATTCGTTTTTCTGCCCTGGCCGGATCAATACCAAACACCTCAATGAGGTTTATGTATTTTATTTTGCTTTTAACTTTGATTTCGAAGGAAGAGTCATCGTTGCAGATATCTGCACAAAGCACTATACCCTCTCCTGCCATTTCCTCATCTGCTTTTTCAGCTGCTTTACATATTGAATCAGAATCTTTATCTCTGGTGCTTCTTACCTGTTGAATAAATTCACTAAGGCCTGATCCCTTCTTCGCAGATCCTTTGAGATGAGATAGTTCAAGATGGCAATGACAGTTAACAAAGCCCGGGACTATTACTCCGTTATAAAATTCAACAGAACGGCGCTCCGCAATTAAACCGCCAGTATTCTCCACTTCAAGTATAACCCCGTTATCGTCAGTTTTTATTATCCCTCTTTTCAGAGGCTTGCCTGCGTTGGTGAAGATGTACTGTGCAGAAAACTGTTTCATATATCAGACTGTGGGATGCTCAGGGAAATGTTTTCAAACCTTACATGTTTCTGCCACTCATCAAGGCAGTTGGTCGGCTCGTAAAGAGTTCCCTTTAGTATAATGGGCTCATTTGATGAAACAAAGATCCTGACTGAGTATGTGTGCGGTTTACCGTCTTTCAGGAAAACAGGAGTCTCATACCATGTTTTTACGCCTGTATTTAAACTGTCGGCATCACATGAGAATGCTCTGGTTTTTGCATTTACTGACTGATCATCAGGGAATAGAGTGGCAGTAAATTTAAGTGTGTAGAGACGGCTGCCTGCAAGAGAAACTTCAAATCCCACAGCTTTTATATCCGTGCCGTCAGGAAAATAATAGCCTTTCTCTCCGGGCCAGATATTTGTCATTTTTTCACGATTTAGCATCACCTCTTTCTGAAGAAGTGATTCCATTTCGCTTAATTCTCCAAGTATCTTATCGTAGATCTTAATCAGTTTTTTAGGTTTGCTTATAAAATAGTAGCGTATTGTTTTGTCAAAAGCCTCCTTTGTATAGCCATGTTTTTCAGACAGATAATGGTAAGTCGAAATTGAATCTATCGACAATACCCAGTTCTGGATCTTTGGATTTGCCAGCAATCCGTCGGCGAGATGTATCTCCTTCAGGAGCGGAATAAAATCCTTTTCCGGGATAATGCCCGATCTGTCAGGTTTTTCCTCCTTCCCTGTGCATGAAATAATAAGAAGTGCTGAGATCAGATATATTATAAGATTGCGAACGGGCATGTATTTCAATTTCATTTCGGATTTCATCTGTAAAGATAATAACTGATTTCAGACATTCTTACTGAGAAATTTCCGCGTAAGGTACCGGACGGGGTACCAGGCTGCCCAATAGCCAATCAGGAGTACAGTTGCCGGGACGATTATGAAATCCTTTAGCTTCATTATAACAGGGTAAGCATCCATAATCAGAGATGTGCTCTGCAGCCTGACAAGACCGAATGTCTGCTGCAACCAGCAGACAAAGAATCCAAGAATTAATCCGGCAGCAGCACCGATTATTGAAATGAGCCAACCTTCAAAAATGAATATCTTCCTGATAAGATTATTATCAGCGCCAAGACTTTTCAGAATTTCGATATCACGTTCCTTTTCAATTATAAGCATCGTAAGGGAACCAATAATATTAAATGAGGCAATTACAAGGATCAGTGTGAGAATCATAAAGATAGCAAGTCTCTCAGACCTCATCACCTTATAAAAGATTTCCTGTTGCTCAAACCTGTTTTTAACTACAAAGCCATCGCCAAAGATCTTCCTGATCTTTTTCTCCAATGCTTTGGTATCAGGTGATGCTGTCCGTATTTCAATTGCACTTACTGCTCCATCGTTTTCAGTAAGTTCCCTCGCAAATTCCAGAGGCAGGTAGATATACTTTGAGTCATACTCTTTTTCAACTTCGAAAATACCTGACGGGAAAATATACTTTCTGTTGAAAGCATTTTCAGCATTCATCCCGGTGCTTCCTGATTTGCGGGGGACATAAATATTGAGAGGGGTTATAAAATTAACCCTGATTCCCAGATATTGTGATACTCCAAGTCCGGGTACAGCATAAGGTCTACCGTTGTCTGCAGCAAGAATGAATTCTCCTTCCCACATTGAACTGTCAATGCCTGAAACAAGAGGATAATTCTCATCAACACCTTTAATAGTTGCAATATATTGACGTTCACCATATTTAAGCAGGGCGTTCTCTTCAATAGTAAGTGAATAGCATGACACACCCTCAGTTTCAGAAAGTAACTTCAACCGGACAGAATCAGCAACAAACGTTTTACCCTCAGCTGCTGTAATCTCTATTTCGGGGTCGAAAGTGTTAAATATTGAGCTGACCATTTTCTCCAGCCCGTTGAAAACCGATAACACTATTATCAGGGCCATAGTTCCAACTGTAACCCCGGCAACCGAAACAGCAGATATAACATTTATGGCATTCCGCGATTTTTTTGCGAAAAGGTACCTTTTTGCTATGTACAAAGAGAGTTTCATTATGCTACTTCTGTGCAATTACCAGTAATCCTGTTCCCTCTTTATGACTTATTTTAAGGTCGAGATAGTTAAGAATAAGGGTGACCGGAAAAAATATCAGATACCAGAAAGGTAAAACAATGAAAAACAGGTAAGATATATTCAGCATCTTAATGGGGTATTTCATAGACAGTCTCCATGATATGTTTCCAGGCAATCCGTATGTGTATTTAACATTAATCTTTCCGAATCCTGCCCTGGTTAGTTTTTCTGTTATGTCTATCCTGCTGTATCCATCTCTGACATGTTCTCCGATAAATGAATCCTCATGTTCGCTGTGCACATCAGAACCTCCTTTGTCAGAAGGTGTTGAGATAATAAGCGATCCTTTATCCCTTAGGGCATTGCAGAAATTCCCAAATACCTTTTCATCCTCTTCAATATGTTCCATTACATCCACAGAGAGGATAAGATCGTAGCAACTTGTTTCTGAAAGTTTTGTCAGGTCAAGTGTTTCAAGAAATATCCTGTCAGATAAACCTGAATTATCAAAAAAGGCTGCACAATCTGCAATATGCTCACTGTCGATATCTACTGCCTTTATCCTTGAAAAACTATTCATCCGGCTCATTCTCCATGTGTATTGTCCGAATCCGCAACCCGCGTCCAGGATTTTCATGTCATTGCTGTATCCGGCTGAAACCATGCGGAGTACTCTTTTTACATGCCACGTACGTAAAAGAAGGAGATCAAGCATGAAATAGAAACTTTTTCTCATAAAGAGCGATCCGGAAAAGAACCGGCCCAGGACTTTTTTGATCGGATCGTATTTCATTTATCTCAGGATTTGAGCAGCTTGTCTATTTTGTCGATATAATCAAGGCTGTCATCAATGTGAAAAGCAATTTCGGGAACTATTCTGAGCTGTGACCTTATTTTATGTCCGAGGTCAAATCTTATTCTTGAATTATGTTCTTCAATTGATTTGAGTATATCATCCTGCCCGGCTGCCGGGAAAATGCTTATAAATACTTTCGCAAATGAGAGATCGGGGCTCACCCTGACCTTTGTAATTGAGATCAGTTTACCGTGAGCTAATTCATTTCCTTTTTTAATGAATATATCGGCCAGCTCCTTTTGTATCAGTCGTGCTACTTTCTTCTGTCTTGTCGATTCCATGGCCACTTGTTAATTAGTGCGGCAAAGGTAAGAAAAAAGACGCCTTTTTATTACATTTGCAGGAATTTTAAAAGTAAGCAATGGATACTGTTGTAAGTGGTATAAGGTCTACAGGGAACCTGCATCTGGGAAATTATTTCGGAGCAATTAAGAATTTCCTCAAAATGCAGAATGAAAATACCTGCTTCTTCTTTATTGCTGATTATCATGCCCTGACTACCCACCCCAAACCAGAGGACCTTCATGGAAATATAAAACAGGTGCTTGCTGAATATCTTGCCTGTGGAATAGATCCCGAAGTGGCAACAATTTTCGTCCAGAGTGATGTACCGGAAGTATCAGAATTATATCTTCTTCTCAACATGAATGCCTATGTCGGAGAACTTGAAAGGACTACCTCATTCAAGGAAAAGATCAGAAAGCAACCTGATAATATCAATGCCGGGTTGCTTACCTATCCGGTTCTCATGGCAGCCGATATTATTATCCACAAAGCCAACAAAGTACCTGTCGGTAAGGATCAGGAGCAGCATCTTGAGATGACCCGCAGGTTTGCCAGAAGATTTAATATGATGTATGGAGTGAACTATTTTCCTGAGCCTGATGCATATAATTTCGGTAAGCAACTCCTCAAAATACCTGGTCTTGACGGTACCGGTAAGATGGGAAAAAGTGAAGGAAACGGGATCTTTCTGGCTGATACTCCACAGGAGATCAAGAAAAAGGTGATGAGAGCAGTAACAGACACCGGACCTACTGCGCCCAATCAGGAACCATCAGAGCCTGTCAGGAACCTGTTCACAATAATGAACGTAGTGTCGGATCCTTCTACTGTTAAATATTTCACAGAAAAATTTGCATCCTGCGAGATAAGATACGGGGATATGAAAAAGCAGCTTGCAGAAGACATTATCAAGTTCGCCGAGCCTGTGAGGATAAGAATTCATGATATTCTTGCCGATAAAAAATACCTTCATAAAGTGGTTTCCAGAGGTGCTGAAAAAGCCAGGGAAAGTGCTTCAAAAACTGTTCGTGAGGTAAGGGAGATAATCGGTTATAAACCTTTCTGAAAAATGAAAGCCAGGCTTGGGACCTGGCTGCCCTGAGGGGATCAGGGATATGATTGGGATTGCCTTGTAACAATAATATTTCAAATAGTGTGCCAAAAATCAGCGGGAGCTCTTAAAATATTGTTAAATAATAACTCTCAGTGATATAATAAAGTTTCTACCGGGAGCAACTATCCCTGAAAAATCCTTTGATAATCCTATATCGGCATTATATGTGTATTCCGGTTCCAGATCAGGGTTTGATACTACAACTACTCCGGGGGAAGGATCAAACATCTTCCCCACATTGTCAATATCAGGGGCCATGAACCCTGTTGACAGGTTGGTATTCAGCTGAAGCTTTTCACTCAGTTTCATTACCAGACCTGCTGGTACAGGCAAATTTTGTATTTATTTCGCTAATTATTGCAACATCTGCGACCGGATTCTGGTCTTCTTTATCTATAACCTTTATTATCTGGCCATGGGCAAAAATTAAAGGCTGAATAAGCAATATAGTTAGTAGAAACCCTGTTTTCATTTATTATGCTCAGAGAATATTGAACAAATCTAACAATTATGATGATCTTTGATTGATTCTTTAATGGGAAAACGATTTGCGATATTATTACTTTGCATCCTGTTAACAGCAATAGCTGTTATGGGTTATCTCTTTTTCCAGTCGAGAAGAACCCTGTTAACCGACCCTTACAAGGCAATAGGAACAGATGCCTGCCTGGTTATTGAAACTGCAGATCTTAAAAGCTTTATGAACTCAATTACCAGTGGCCAGGGTTTATTCGGGGAGCTTAGTAATATTAAGGAGCTAAAAAGGTTTAATACTAAAATTAAGTTTTTGGCAGATCAGTTCAACAAACCTGAGTTTAAACAAATAATTGATGAGGAAACCGTTTTAATATCTTTTCATCCCGATGAAAGTAACAGGCTGCATCCTTTAATGACGGCTTCAGTATCAGGCAGTATTAGAGAAAGGCATATCATTGAATTTCTGAAGGTCTCAGGTGTTAATGGATCTGTTAAGGGTAAGGATAATTTACCCGGGGTACTGAAAGCTCCGTTCCGGGTCAATGAACAGACCGATACTGTATATATAAGGCTCCTGTCCGGGCTGATATTGTGCAGCACATCTCCCGATCTGATATCAGTCGCAGCAGGCACAATATCGTCAGGCTCGGATATCAGAAGCCTGAAAGGATTCTCAAGGGTATTTATGGCTTCAGGAAAAAAGGAAGATAAGGTTTTTGTAGTATTCAGGAACCTTGAACCAATATTGGGATCGATCTATTCCAAAGAAGGAAGGTACATAGCTGAAAAAATCACAAAACTGGCTGATGTTGCTGCAGGAGATATTTACATAAGTGAAAGCGGGCTTATCCTGAACGGTTATACTGAAAGCCTGGAGCAGCATCAGATTCTGGGTAGATATAAGAGTGTTACACCAGAAGAATTCAAAACATATAAGCTTTTGCCTTCATCAACTATATTTTTTGAGACAACAATACGACCTTTGTCAGACATAAGAATTAAACCTGAGAACCGCGGTACTGGGAATATGCCGGCCTTTTACGAAAAATTCAGGTCATATCTGGGAAATGAAATTTCCAGAGTCCTTATCGATTTACGCGGACGTCCCATGAAAGATAACTCGCTTATTATATATGAATTATCTGACAGGTCGCTTGCAGAACAGTTGTTTGGGAGTGAATCGGGCATAGCAACAGAAATACTCCGTTTCACACCAGACGATGTCACAAATATTCCTGTTTATGAAACAGATCTGACAGGTCTGTGTGAGACTATAAATCCGGGATTTGCATCTGGTATACAAGAAACATATGCTGCATTTTTTGATAATTTCATGATTACCGGCAGTTCATATGCAACCATATCACGATTTCTATATGATAACTTATTGAACAAGACTCTTGCCAATGATCTGCTTTACAGGGAATTTGAGAGTACACTTCCAAGCCGTTCAGGTTACTACTTCTATTGTATACCTTCAAGGATAATTGATTTTCTGGCCCTGTTCATTAATGAAGATCTTGTAAATGCCCTCAGGTCTAACAGGAATTCCCTGAACAAGATTCAGGCAATAGGATATCAGCTGGCATCAAGCAATGATATGATATACAACAGTATTTCTGTTGGTTTCAGGGAAAAGGAAAGGGAAGAGTCAACAACTGAATGGGAAACATTGCTTGATACACTTGCTGCTATAAAACCATTCTTCTTTACAAATCATACCACCGGTGCAAAAGAGATCTTCATCCAGGATCTTAATAACAATACCTATCTTATCAATACTGCCGGCAGAGTTCTCTGGAAGGTGCCGGTTCGGGAAAGAATTACAGGTACGGTTTATATGGTGGATTATTTCCGGAACGGTAAGTATCAGTTATTGTTCTCAGGGAAGAATTTTCTTCATATTCTTGATCGTAATGGAAATTATGTTGAAAGGTATCCTGTGAAACTCAGATCTCCGTCAACCAATTCACTTGCATTATTCGATTATGACAACAACCGCAACTACCGACTTTTCTTAGCCGGCGAAGATAAACAGATCTATTCCTATGATATAGAAGGAAATACTGTAAAAGGATGGAAGTCTTTCAAGACTGCAGGGATTGTTCAGACAGATATTTCATATTTCAGAATCTCCGGAAAGGATTATCTTGTTGCTTCAGATGAATCATCAGTTTACTTCCTCGACAGAACAGGTAGCAGAAGGCTTAACCTTAAGGACCCGGTAACACGTGCAAAAGGATCAGCCATGAGACTGAATCCCGGTTCAGATCCTTCAATTGTCTGCTCTGCACCGGACGGAATGGTTCAGCATATATATTTTGACGGAAGCGTTAAGAAATTCGCCCTGAAAACCTTAACCATTGACCATTCATTCGAATTTTTTGACGTAGATGCAGATGGTTTTGGTGAATACATTTTTATTGATAATGGTATATTGTATCTTTATGACCATGACAGATCGGAGATTTTTAGCCGCAATTTTGAAACAGATGAGGCAGGAGGACCGATCAGTTTTATTTTCTCGTCATCGGACAGAAAAATAGGGGTTTATGACAGTAAAAAGAAACTTATATACCTTTTGGAAAAGAACGGAGAAACAACCAGAGGATTTCCTCTGAGAGGTGCATCAATGTTTTCAATAGGTAAGTTATCAGACAAGAGTAGCTGGCATCTCATTGTCGGAGGTACAGACAGGTTTCTTTATAATTACAGATTAGAAACAGATTAAATTTTTGAGAGTATGACATGCAGGTTGAAAATATATATTTTGTTATTACTGGCAGTATCATTCACCGGCTGCATCAAGGATACCTATGATATGAGCAAACTGTCGGATGAGATGCATCTTTCACCAACTTTTGCTATTGCCGGGATTAAAGGTGAAGTATCATTCAGTGACCTTGTAAAATCGGGTGATACAGTGATTTTTGATCAGGACAATTTTGTAAGGGTGGTATTCAAGCAGGATTCGGTTATTAATATTCAGCTATCTGATTTGTATGATCTTGATAATATGGTTTCCTTCAGCAAGTCCTATGAACTGGGAGTCTTATCTATAGGATCCATTCAGGGATCATTGAATCTGACACTAAATCAGATTACTCAGAGTATGTCTACAGCACTGAGGAATCAGATCAGGGCCCTGGATGATGGCAAAACACACCTTTTTCCACCTTTCCCGCAGGTAAATCTTGGAGAACGCTCACTGAGTGCTTTTCAGAATTTTGATAATGCAGTATTCAAATCAGGATACCTCGACGTTACAGTCACAAATAACCTGACAACTCCGTTATCTGGTGTTAACATAAACCTGCTTAACAGTGCAGATCGTTCAGCAATTGGTTCAGTTGCAATTCCGACAGTTCAGCCGGGTCAGACACAAACATCTTCGCTTGATTTAACAGACAAAAAACTAACAAACACTGTTATAGCTGCCATAGTTCTTACAGGAAGTTCAGGCACTTCAACCCCGGTAACTATAAGTCTGAATAATAGTTCCATTTCGGTTACTGCCAGGGGCAGGGATCTTAAGATAAAATCGGGGAAAATTCTTATACCCACACAGCAGATAGCTTCTCTCGATAATATAGATACAATTTCCTTTGATCCCGGATTTGGCATTGAGCTTGATGAAGTAAAAATTACCACCGGGAGTCTTTCATATACTATCAATGCCGGAACATTACTTTCTGCATCCATTAATCTGAAATTACCCAAAGTTATCAGGAATAATTCTGCTGTAACTCATACTATTAATACCGGTTCAGGAACACAGTATAAGGGGAAAATAGATTTCAAAGGCACTTTAATTGACCTTGGCAGTGATATTACTCAACCCTATAACAGGATCCCACTCGAATATTCAATTTCTGTCGGATCAAACGGCTTACTTGTCAATTACAACAGTACTGATAAAATTGACATTGACATGACTCTCGAAAAACCTGAATTTGACTATGTTAAGGGCTTTTTTGGACAGGAATCAGAGTCTATCGAACCGGATACTCTTGATCTTGATATTGACGATATCCTGAACAGGATTACCGGGACATTTCTGATCTCAAGTCCGTCAATCAGGCTTAAATATTCAAATTCATTTGCAATACCTATTAAAATTGATTTCCAGGCTATGGGCAAAAGAGGTACAGAAACCGTAAATCTGGGCCTTGATCCGATAGCAATTGCTTCACCTCAATATCCGGTCAGGGATGTTTCATCTTCGATTGTAATTGATAAAAATAATTCTGATTTGCCGGAGCTTATCTCACTTCCTCCGGGGAAACTCATTTTTTCAGGGAGTGCCAACATGAATCCCGGAGGGAACAATGGGCAAAGGGATAATTATGTATTTGGGAACAGTCGTTTTCTGGGTTCTGCTGAGGTGGAGATTCCATTGGAATTCAGGATGAACAATCTGCAATTTTCAGATACCATTGATAATTTCCTCAAGGTTGATGATGAGAATAGTCCCATCAAACCTGAAAATTTCAAAACTCTTGAGCTTAACCTTACTGCCAATAACGGGTTCCCTCTTGGTGTTGCAGTAAAAATGAGTCTCTATGATAGCGGATCAAATAGAGTACTCAGAACTATAAATGCTTCCGCTTTACTTGGTGCAGCAAAAGTTGATACAAATACAGGAAAAGTGATTGAAAGTAAGGAAACAACAACAAACCTTAAACTGACAAAAGAGTTTTTTGACGATATCCGGAATGCTGATCAGATAATAATCTTGTTTGCATTGAATACTTCCAATGACGGATCGGTGGATGTTAAGATTTATTCAGATTACTCGATAAAGTTTAAATCTTCTCTTTTATTCAGGCCGGAGATAATTTTTAATTGACCTCTTACTGTGTAAATATATGACCAACAGACTAAAATATCTTCTCTCAGCTTGCTTTACAATTATTTTAACCGGAGCAGCTGCTCAGACAAGCCAGATTCTGTATTATATGAACCTGCCCCAGAATCACCTGATGAATCCGGCCCTTCGTCCATCAAACTCGGCATATGTCGGATTACCTGTTATTTCAGGGATATATGCAGGATTGAATAATAATTTCATCAATTATTCAGATCTTTTTCACAAACGACCATCGTCAGATTCAGTCTATTCATTTTTGGATTCTGAAGAAGCAACAGATGCGTTTCTGGAAAAACTTAACAAGAAAAATTCTATTTCACCACAGGTTACCCTTCCATTGCTGGGGATAGGATTTAAAGGAAATAATGGCTTTTATTTCTTCCTTGATATAAATGAGCGTTTTGAAGCTAATTTTGTCCTCCCCGGTGATATCATAGAGCTGGCACTTAAAGGAAACGATTCATTTGTAGGGGATGAAATTGATCTTTCATCATTCAGGATGGATGTCAGGTATTACCGTGAGTTTGGATTCACCATTTCAAAGGAAATAACAAATAAGCTAAGAGTGGGTATCAGACCCAAATTGCTGACAGGTATTTTTTCGACAAGATTTGAGAACAGGTCACTTGGGATTGATGTGAATGAGGATTACTCACATACAATAAATGCTGATTTCACGGCAAATTTCAGTGGCCCTTTTAATGTTTATACAGATAATGATGGTAATCTCGATAGTCTGATTTTTGATGATGATTATTTTACAAGTTTCAATGCATTTGCCAGTATAGAAAACAGGGGACTTGGACTTGATCTTGGAGCGACCTATAAGCTACTGAATGATAAAGTTATGGTTTCAGCTTCATTAACTGATCTGGGGTATGTCAGATGGAACCGTGATGTTACAAACCTTACAACCAAGGGGCAGTTCGTTTTTGATGGTCTGGATATGTCTGATATACCAGGGGGAGATGAGGATTTCGCTGATGCAGGTGATGAATTACTTGATTCATTGAAAAATGCTTTTGAACTTACCCAGACATACAACCCTTATACAACATGGCTGCCTCCCGGTCTCACACTCGGGGGAAGCTACAGCCTTAACAAGAACATTTCGTTCGGTGTATTGTCTTACAGCAGGTTTATTGGCAAGCAGGTAAGAGAATCACTGACATTATCAGCTAACTTAAATCTGAGCAACTCCCTGTCATTAAGCTTTGGATACAGCCTTCAGAATCACCGTGCCGATAATTTCGGAGCAGGACTTGCATTCAGAGCCGGTATTTTTCAGTTTTATTTTATTAGCGACAGGATCCCGGTATCATGGGATAAGCTTAAACTTGATGAATCATCGACAGTAGTTGTGCCTGCCAACTGGAATACTTTTAACCTGAGGTTGGGAATGAATCTTACATTTGGCAATAAAGTAAGTAAAAAGGATGATAAGCCGATGATTCAGAATGAGCAAACTTTTTGAGGGTGATCATCCTGCAACTGCACGGATCTTTTTTGCAAGAGAGTTTGCAAAAACGAAATCGTTAAGAGGCTTGCAGTCTGAATTCAGGATGTCATGTTTGCTGCCTTCCCAGCATTTTCTCCCTTCGCTGATGAAAACAATTTTTTCACCAATCTCCATAACAGAATTCATATCATGGGTATTGACAATTGTTGTCATGGAATACTCTTCTGTAAGCTCCTGAATGAGATCATCTATCAGGATTGCGGTTACAGGATCAAGTCCTGAATTGGGCTCATCGCAGAAAAGATATTTAGGATTGAGGGCAATGGCCCGGGCTATAGCCACTCTTTTTTTCATTCCTCCTGACAGTTCGGCAGGATACAGATTATTTGCATTAATTATATTAACCCTGTTAAGACAGAAATTTACCCTGTCAGTCTTTTCCGCCGGGCTTTTATCGGTAAACATGTCAAGGGGAAATTGTACATTCTGTTCCACCGTCAGGGAGTCGAACAAGGCACTGCCCTGAAACAACATGCCGATCTCACTTCTGATCTTTTTCTTTTCGGAAAATTCAAGCTTGTTGAAAATGGTATCTTCATACCATATCTCGCCGCTGTCAATATTATGCAGACCAACTATTGATTTCAGCAGAACTGTTTTACCTGATCCGCTCTGACCTATGATAAGATTTGTCTTTCCTGTTTCAAATTCTACAGTGATGTCTGTCAGGACATTCTTATCATGGAATGATTTATTCAGGTTTTTAACACTTATCATGATGTAAGGAGGAGTTGAGTCAGAATAACATTAAAGAGCAGTATGAGCACACTACTGTAAACAACTGCCTTGGTGCTTGACCTTCCTACTTCAAGAGATCCGCCTGAGACATAATATCCCTGGAAGGATGAAACACTCGTTATAATAAATGCAAAGAATAAAGTTTTAATAAGTGAATAGGTTATGTAATATGGAATGAATGCATATTGAATCCCGTAAATAAAGTTCTCAGAAGTGATTACTCCGGAAAGTGTTCCCGCCACCCATCCTCCGAAAATACCCACACAAATTGACAACATTGTAAGAACAGGATTGAAAAGAAGGGTTGCTATAATTTTTGGAAGAACAAGGTATGATGCTGAGTTAATTCCCATAATCTCAAGAGCATCAATTTGTTCAGTAACTCTCATGGTTCCGATTTCAGATGCGATATTTGATCCCATTTTGCCGGCGAGTATCAGTGCTGCCACAGTAGATGAGAATTCAAGTATTATCGAATCGCGGCAACCTAAGCCAATCAGGTATTTGGGATAAATAGGATTCTCAGTGTTGTATGCCGTCTGAAGGGTTATTACCGCTCCCATGAAAAAGGAAATGATAGAGATGATCCCAATTGAAGTCAGACCCAGGGAAACAAACTCATGCATAGTCTGTTTATAATAGACCGAAGCTTTTTCTGGCTTTGAGAATACCTTTTTCAGAAAAAGTACATAGAGGCCAACCTGATTCAGTAAAAAGCGTATCATTCACGTTTTATTGAATTTCAAAATTACTAATAATTGTCAGATTTACCCTCTGCTGATTTTTGAAATCTGCCGGCATCATTATTAATTATATATTTGCACATTACTCAGGAAGAAGATTTCTTATGGACAACAGATATGTTATAATCATGGCGGGTGGTGTTGGAAGCCGTTTCTGGCCATTAAGCCGTCAGAATAAACCAAAACAGTTCCTCGATATCCTGGGGACAGGGGAAACTCTTATCCAGCAGACCTTCAGACGATTTAAAGACCTGTGTCCGGAGGAGAATATCTATATTGTAACAGGGGAAGAGCAGAGAAATCTTGTAATTGAACAATTAAAGATTGATCCTGCCAGGGTTCTCGGTGAGCCGTTCCGCCGGAATACTGCACCCTGTCTTGCCTATGGAACATTCAGAATACTGAAGGAAAATCCTGATGCTGTAATTGCAGTTACTCCTGCTGATCACCTGATAGTAAAGGAGGATAAGTTTCGCGAAGAGATTGCCAGATGTTTTGAATTTGCAAAGAATCATACTGCACTTGTAACTTTGGGTATAAAGCCTGACCGGCCTGAAACAGGTTACGGATATATTCAGGCCGACAGAAAAAAGGCTGTAAAAGGATATGACAGGCTCCTCAAAGTGAAGACTTTCACTGAAAAGCCTGATCTGGAACTTGCCAAGGTCTTTCTTGAGAGCGGAGACTTCTTCTGGAATTCGGGAATATTTATCTGGCACGCAAATACCATTCTTTCAGCTTTCGAAAAATATATGCCTGAAACCTACTCTGTTTTTGATGAAGGAAGGGATCTTTTCGGCACAAAGCAGGAGAAGGGATTCATTGCAAAAGCTTACGCAGTATGCAGGAGTATATCGATTGACTATGGTATAATGGAAAAGGCAGACAATGTATATGTTATGTGTACAGACATTGGATGGTCCGACCTGGGAACCTGGGGTTCATTATATGAACATACTGAGCATGATAAAAAGGGTAATGCACTGGTAAAAGGTCAGGTGTTTTCATACGACAGTAAGGGGAATATTTTTAATATCAAACCTGGCAAGGTAGCAATGGTACAGGGTATGAAAGATTATATTGTAGTTGATTCGGACGATGTTCTGCTCATTGTAAAAAAAGAGGAGGAGCAGAATATTAAGAAATATCTTGAAGATGTGAAGAAGGAAACGAAGGAAAAGTATTTATAAAAAAAAGAGGCCTTATGAGCCTCTTTTTTTATTTGATATTTTTAAAATTCCCAGAGGTCATGTTCGAAATTGAAAAGGTCGGTTTTGATCCTTTCGGCTTCAAACAAGGTATATTTGCCTGTCTGGTAATCCTGTATAAATCTGTCATTATAAACGTTTGATTCTGCTATGATAACGCTGCCAAAACGACGCTGCATGAACAAGTCATCGTAAGATATTCTCTGTGCGTCATTGTTTGGTACGAATACTTCATTTTTTGCCAGAACATCCCTGATTTCATTATATTTTACCCAGAAAAGCGGATTTTTTGCTATTCTACCAAGCTGTTCGTCAAACGCCATAAAGATCGGCTGAATTGCAATAATCCTTACTTCAAGCTTACTTAGCTTCTTATCAAAATACCATTCCTCGTAAAGCACAAGCTGTTTTACTTCCTGTGGCTTTGCATCCTGTTTAATAACAGTATCCCTTGTAGCTCCCTGTGCATTAATTGTTATTGATTCTGTTCTTTCAACAGCACCAAGTTTTGTCTCAATGTCAGCATATGTGGTATTTACCTCTGTATTAAGCGGATCATATGCTGAAATCCTACCGGCCTTAATCTCATCCAGAATAACATTAATGAAACTCTGTCTTCCATCATAAGTTTTGCTTGTTGGATAATATAGTGACTGATTGATCTTTTCGCGAAGATCAATCATTCGGTATATTCTTTTTGACCATATTACATCGCCTTCCCTGAGATAGGGGTAGTCGATTTTTTTTGCCTCGGGTATTGATTTCTGATATATATCACCGAATCCCTGGGCAGAAAGCAAGCCCGAAACGGAGACAATGATTAATCCTAATAGAAATTTCTTTATCATGATCGGATATTTGTAAATACGCTAATCTATTTTCAAAATTACAGGTGACAATTCTTTTGTTTTACCATCAGGTCCAAGAGCTTTGATGTCTTTAATTATTAAGTTCTTACCTCTTGTAAGCCTTCCAATCAGTTCTTTCTGTTTTGGTGTAAGGTTACTGGTGGTACTTGACTCTTCATAGTCGTTTCCTCTTTCAGAGTAAAGAACCGAGAACCCTGTTACCTGGTATTGCAGGTCAAAATCAAAGTCAGGAAGTATGGCAAATACACCTTGTTGTGCAGCTGCAGTTGCTCTTGGCACTGATCCTGTGCTCTTCTGGGCAAAAATTGCTATTGGTGGCGGAATTGGTTTAACCCTGAATTCGTATGGAGCAAACTGCAAAGGCTTTCCGCTTATATCAGCACTTACTATAACCTGAACATTCTGTCCCACAGCTGTTGGTCTTACAGCCCAGCTGCCCTTGAAAGGTTCTCCTTTTGAGTTCTTGACTTTTTCAGTGGTAATAGACCCGTTTACAACCCGTACCTTGATTTTATCAGGGCTGACACCGGGGACTGAAACATCAATAGGGTTTGCAATACCTGCATACATAACGTTCATAGCAGTCGGAGATACAATTACATTAGACTCTCCAACAATATATGTAGCATCAAACGGATAGTTTACAACTGTTCCGTCTGGTGCCTTCATTGCAATTATACCTCCCCATTTTTTTTGTCCAACTGATGAAGCTCTTACTTTATAAATGCCTCTTCCATAATCGTCAAGCTGCAGTTTGGTATCACCAACGGTAATATCAGGAGCCTGTGTTGTGTCTGTTGCTGATATAAATACAGCAGCCTCATACTCGCCTCCCATCATAACATAGTTTGATACAGGCATTACCATAGGTGTTAACTTGGTAAATTTGAACGATGCTGCATCGATTTGTGAATAGAGATAATTCAAAACTTCGGTTTCAGCATTCCTTACAGTTAACTGGAATTCTGACAGGATACAAATTACAGCCACAAGCGGTAATGTCTGGAAATGAAGTGTTTCCCATGGTTCTTTTTCCCCGTCTTTATTTTTCCCATCCTCTGTATTCAGACTTGTCTTAAGAGCATTTTCGGTAGTAGGATTTTTACCCTCAAGTGTTGTGATAAGAAAGTCACGGTATTCTGCAAGAAGAGCCTTAAGTGCATATGCTTTTCCGTTATAATTAGCTCCTATGAGAATTTCTGATGGTACGTCAGTATTATCAATACTTTTAACTTCTTCAATTATTACCTCATTTCCCTTGACTGCCAAGTTTTCAGGTCCCTCTGCTGTATTTATTATTTCAATCTTAAGTCCCTGAATATAATTGAATGCTTCATCAGCTCGTTCTTTAACCTGGAGGGCAGTAGATTTATATTTACCGGCTTTAGCAGGATTCTCAGCGGCAGCTCTGTCGAATTCTTTATAAATCATGTCATTTTTAATGGCATAATTTTTAATTGTCCGAGTGAGACCCTCATCAACTTTTTTAAATGCTTCAACGGCTTCCTTCGATACGTTAAGTGCAAGCATGGCGGTAAGCACCAGGTACATCATACCGATCATCTTTTGCCGTGGAGATAGCTTCTCGTGACCCATTTTCTTGGAAGTTTAATTAGTTAAAAAAGCCATGTTATTTAACATTCATAGCGGCAAGCATATTTCCATAGACATTATTCAATGCCGACAGGTTGTCGTTGAGTTTTGTTATCTGTTCACGGTATTTTTTTGTATCGCCTGCTGAATCGGTAAGATCTTTCATCAGACCCTGGATTCCTTTATAAAGTGTATCTGATTCTTTCAGATGTTCATCAGCTCCTTTTTTCTGGAGTTCATATACTGCGTTGAGGGCTGAAAGATTTTTATTAAGGACTTCAAGCTGCTGCTGGTATGATTTTCCACCTACTTCAATCACTGAAAGGGAGTCAGCCATATTTTTGTATGTTGATCCTGTTTCATTAATGACTTTTGTTGTAGCCTGATATGACTCAGCAAGTTTTGATAGTGAATCATTAGCGGTATTGATGGTACCCATATATTTAGTTGATGCAGCAGTGACATCTCCCATTGCATTCATGTTGGCTGTTGTTTCGCTGAGTTTTTTCATCCCGACGCCCAGTTTCTGAAAGAGGTCCGGTGATATCTCTGCTTTTTCCAGCATTTCATCGAATTTTGCCAGAGCAACAGCACCTGCTCCGCCACCATAACCACCTCCGCCTCCGGCAGATACAGCTCCATGATGCTTATCTCCATGAGCAGCTTTAACTTCGCCGGTTTCATCTTCAGGAATTCCTGCGAGTTCCGGATAGACAAGGGACCAGTCAATTTCTTCATGAAGAGGCTCAAAGGCTGAGAAGAAAAAGATAACTGCCTCAGTTAGAAGACCGATTGTAAGCATGGTTCCTGCAAGTGGCCAGTGCTGTATTTTAAACAATGCACCAACGATAACGACGGAAGCTCCCAAACCGTATAGTTTTGCGATGAAATTTTTCCATCCGCTGCTTTGTACTAATTCTGCTAGGCTCATATAGCTGATGATTTTAGGGTTATTTCAAATATTAATTTACTCCGATATAAGATCTTACGTTACGGAATCCAACATATGGTTTGGTTGTATCCTGATATTCATAATCTCTTGAACTGGTCTGAAGGAAATATGCAATATCCTTCCATGAGCCGCCACGGATAACCTTCCTTTTCATAACAGGAGGATCCTGCGGTTTTGCATTATATTCATAGTTAGGCTGAAGATCGTGCTGGAAGATATATGCTGACGGATGATAAGCACAGCATGTCCATTCAGCAATATTTCCTGCCATATCATAAAGTCCATATTCATTTGGTTCATATGAACCTACCTTACCTGCATAAACATTTCCGTCATCAACATAATTTCCTCTTAGTGGTTTGAAGTTTGCAAGGAAACAGCCTTTGTAGTTACGGGTGTATGGTCCTCCCCAGGGGTACATTGAGAGGTCAAGTCCGCCTCTGGCTGCATATTCCCATTCTGTCTCAAGAGGAAGCCTGTAGTTATGGACATCAGGAATACCGCTCTTCCTCAATGCATTGTTCATGTAATCTGTTCTCCAGATACTGAATGCAGTTGCCTGAACCCATGTTACACCTACAACCGGATAGTCATCATATGATGGATGCCAGAAATAAAGTGAGGCCTGAGGATCATTGAATGAATAGGTAAAATCCCTGATCCAGCAGAGTGTATCAGGATATACGTTTATGTAATTATGCTTTATGAATGATGAGCGGTCTTTGATTTCGCTGGTAGTTCCGTCAAGATTTGTAATCTGACCCTGGTATTTTCCTGTGGTCTTCTCAAAGTTGTCATATACATACCTGGATTTTGCAGCTGACTGGTAATCAACCCAGAAGTAGGAATAAATGAGTTTTCTTACATCCACTTCTTTTTTCCCGTTGAATCTCTCTTCAGGCGGGTAATACATCTCTTCAAGAGTAGCTTTTGTTGTCTCTTCTTCAGGATCTATCTTCTCTTCCCAGTTGATAATATTTGGTTCAATAACATTACCTTCCTCATCAACCATAAAATATTCCCTGTCGGCAATACCGGCATTTCCAAGCTTGGTACGAAGAATTGAATCGCGCACCCAGTATACAAACTGACGATATTTATTATTTGTAATTTCGGTCTGATCCATCCAGAATGCATCAACTGTAACTGACTTTGAAAGACTGTTCATTGCGAAAACAGCATCCTGATCGCTGGGTCCCATAATAAAATTACCGGCAGGAATAAATGCCATTTCCAGTGGTTCAGGCTCAAAGAATTTTTTCCGCCCTTGCACACCTGTTAGTTCTCCGGTACCCGACGACCCGCAACCAGATAACAGAATTATTACGATCAGAGCAGATAGAGTCACCTTTTTCATATACGAATATATTTTATAATGCAAGTAAGTTATTTTTTTTTAATAATCATAAAAATCTGATACTTTTATATTTCATCGGGCTTTTGCCCAGGTTCAGATCAAAACAATAATTGACCATAAATTCATGTGTTCCACTGTTGCTTTTTGTCATATCGGAAACCGTGAAATCATAAGCATATCCGAGCCTCAGACCGTTATAAAGTTCCAGTCCTATCATCCCTATCAGGGCATCCCCGGCTCTGTAGGAAACGCCTCCCCACAATTTTTTATTGTAACGCAGCAATGAGTTTATTGTTAATTGAATGATCTTGCCATCACTGAATGCGAATACTGAGGGGATCAGCTCAAAAGACGGATTTCTGAGCTGCAGTGTATATCCCGATGTCAGGTAGTAGTGCCTGCTGACATAAGGCATACCCTTGGTAAATTTAATTTTAGGCTGGTTGATATGTGTAACCGAAAGAGCAGCATAATACCTATCGGCATTGTAATATAATCCAAGACCGGCATCGAATGCCACAAAACTCTCTTTGTTTTCAGGTATTAAAGGGTCGCCGGAAGCGGGTGTATGAATATCGCCGGAGGGAATTTCCCATGTTGGTTCAAGCTTTTTGTTAAGCATGCCGAGACTAATACCTATTCCAAGTTTTCCGGTTCCTAAATTGAGATGATATGAATAGGACCCGGAAAGATTTATATCCTTATCAAAACCAATATTATCACTTTCAATCAGCAATCCGGCACCATTATTTCCCTTGAAGAATGGCAACGGAGTATTTATGTTAAATATTGTTGTGGTTGGTGCTCCTTCAAAACCCACCCATTGCTGACGGTTAAGAGCAGTAGCACAAATCATTCCCGATATTCCTGCAACACCTGGATTATATGTCAGAGTATTAAACATATAATGACTTGAAAGCGGATCCTGTTGAGAGAATCCGGCATTCATTGTAATGATCAAAAAAAGAATTATTCCTGATATTTTTTTCATTACATTTTCTGAGCTTGCACTTCACATTGGTTGAACCAGTAAAATAAATAAAAATCCTGTTCGTAAACAAATTTCACTAAAATTATTTGATCAACTGATAATCCGTAGTGACGAGGGATTCTGATCAGTATTATGAACAGAAAAAAGAGTAAATTATTGTGCGGGTTAATATTCAGGTTTTTAAACGCTCAACAGCCCTCACCCACCTGTCGGGAACTTCATTACGGTTAGCCCTCAGATAATCATCATGGGAGCATGCAATGTAAGTATTCTGATCCTTTTCCATAGTTATCTCCATCCACCATCTGTCAGTGAGATTACTCTTTACAAAGATCAGGTCATCTTCCAGGTCGGTTACCCTTACATGATATTTAGTAAATCTTCCTGCATTGCCCAGGCCGATAACCGGAGTCTCATACTGTTTCTGGGAGAATCCTTCAAGAAAAAACCAGATTATCTGTGCAGCAAGGCCAGCCGTCTGATTACGTATATCCAGGTCGGGGCTGACCTCAAAAAGTCCGAATATTTTTAGTTTGTCGGATATTCCGGAGTATCTTGAAAGAAGGCATATCTCCTCACCATAAAATCCGTTAGGAGACGGACTTATGGTACCAGGAGCATCCGATTGCCTGACAGCCGATATATCAAAGATTGCAATATCCGAATCCCTAAGAAGAGGTTCAGTCAGGTATATTGCCTGCCTTACATCACCTATCCTGATAAGCTCTGATCGCCTCTTCAGGAAACGGTTTAATACCTGCTGATCGTTCAGGTAAGTCTGATAACCTATATTAATATAGTGGCTGAAATTACTTTTGTGATTATTAATAATTGAATTCAGATAATTAAAGGAGTCAGGTACTTTCTTTTCGTGACTGTAATCAATCCTTGAATCAACTGCAGCAAGGGTATATTTCTTTTTCTGACCCGACAGAGCCCTGTCGAGTGCAGGAATTATTGCACTGCTGCCTCCGGTTATTACCGGAAATACATTTTCGTTCAGCAGAAAAGACAGAACATCTGTAAGGCCTGCCAGGGTATCGTTAAAAGTGGTTCCCTGCTTCATGTTGCCAAGATCGATAATCTTCGTTTTCCCCGGAATCCTGGCAAGCCTGTACAATTGTGCCCTGATGGCATCAGGCCCCTTCATTGTTCCTGAATCTGGAGAATTTCTACCTTCTGGTACCCCCAGCAAAGCTATCTTGAATTTCCCGATATCCTTTATAGGATTATTTTCTGTATGAATGGTTATTGTATGAGGAAAAACAGCCTGACCTGTCAGATGTTCAAAATCAGGTCTCTCTATACTTACAGGATTGAAATAATCATTAAGGTCTACCATAAATATAAAATCAGGAACTCTTTTTGGATTTATCGCTGTTTTCTATTATCCTGATACAGTCTTCTTTAGAAAGCTTCTCTGCATCAGTTCCCTTGGGAAGTCTGAAATTTTGTTTGTCTTTTGTAAGGTATGGGCCGTACTTTCCGTTCAGAAGCATTATGTCACCAAAATCCTTCAGAACTTTCTTCTTGTCATTTTCATTCTTTTCATTAATCAGTTCTAATGCCCTCTCGATTGTTACAGTATGAGGGTCGTCAACACCTTTTTTGAGTGAAAAGAATTTTCCCTGAAATCTGACAAACGGACCAAAGCGGCCAACTCCTGCCACTATTTCAGAACCCTCGTGTTCACCTATGGTTCTGGGAAGACGGAACAGATTAAGTGCCTCCTCAAGTGTAATAGTTTCGAGCAGCTGGTTTTTAGCCAGGCTGGCAAACTTGGGTTTTTCGTCGTTGCCTGATTCACCTATCTGTGCTACCGGTCCGAACCGGCCCATTCTTACAGTTACAGGTTCTCCAGTTTCAGGATGATTACCCAGCAGCCTGATCCCGGTCTTTCTCTCTTTCTTTTCAAGTGTGCTGGTTACTGTTTTATGAAATGGCCTGTAGAATTTGTCAATCATCCCGGTCCATTTGAGTTTACCTTCCGCAATCTCGTCAAACTGTTCTTCAACTTCTGCAGTAAAATGGTAATCAACAATATCTGAAAAATTCTCAAGCAGAAAATCATTTACTATCATTCCTATATCCTGTGGAAACAGCTTTGATTTTTCCTTTCCGGTAATCTCAGACTTTACTGATGATGTAATTTTTCCTTTAGAAAGAGAAATAATCTGAATATTACGTTTTTCTCCCGGCCTGTCCTCCCTGGATACATACCCCCTGTTCTGGATTGTGGAAATTGTTGGAGCATATGTTGACGGCCTTCCGATTCCGAGCTCCTCAAGCTTCTTCACAAGACTGGCTTCTGTATACCGGGGTGGAGGTGTTGTGAATCTCTGTGTTGCTGTTATATTATTATATAGGAGAGGCATTCCTTTTCTGACAGGTGGTATTACATATCTTTCCTCATCACCGTTCTCCTGGTCACTTGATTCCGTATATACCCTCAGGAATCCGTCAAATTTTATCACCTCGCCGTTAGCCTGGAATGTAACAGGCGAGTTATTCATATCTATTGAAATTGTTGTCTTTTCAATTTCTGCATCGGCCATCTGTGAGGCTACCGTTCTTTTCCAGATCAGTTCATAAAGCTTCTTCTCATTTAAGGTACCTGTTGTGGCAGAATGATCAAGATAAGCAGGCCTTATAGCTTCATGCGCCTCCTGGGCTCCTTTTGACCTGGTTTTGAACTGTCTGGTCTTTGAATATTTTTCACCGAATTCAGATACAATCATTTCCCTCGATTTGACAAGAGCCAGTTTCGACAGGTTTGTAGAATCTGTCCTCATATATGTTATCCTACCGGCTTCATATAGCTTCTGCGCCACAGCCATAGTTTGTGCCACTGAAAAACCGAGCTTCCTGTATGCTTCCTGTTGCAGGGTGGAGGTAGTAAAAGGAGGTGCAGGTGATCTTGAACCAGGTTTTACAGTTATATTACCGACAGAAAATAGCGAATCTTTGCAAAGCTCAATGAACTTCTGGGCTTCCTTTACATCAGTAAATCTTTTCGAAGCTTCTGCCTTGATAATAACATTACCTGAACCCCCGGAGCTTATCTCAAAAATTGCCGAGATACGGTAAGAAGATTCTGTTTCAAATGTGATAATTTCCCTTTCCCTTTCAACTATCAGTCTTACTGCAACAGACTGAACCCTGCCTGCAGAGAGTGAGGGCTGAACCTTTTTCCACAGGACGGGTGATATCTCAAAACCAACAAGCCTGTCGAGGATACGTCTTGCCTGCTGAGAATTCACAAGGTTCATGTCAACCTGACGTGGATTCTGGATAGCAGCAGCAATTGCCTCCTTTGTTATTTCATGGAAAACAATTCTTTTAGTGTTTTTCAGATCAAGATCCAGGACACTGACCAGATGCCATGCTATGGCTTCTCCTTCACGGTCTTCATCAGATGCTATCCATATATTTTTGGACTCAGCTGCAACCTTTCTAAGCTCATTTACAATTTTGGTTTTATCCTTTGGAATTTCATAGGTGGGACTGAAATTGTTTTCAATATCAATACCGAGATTCTTTTTTGCAAGATCTCTAATATGCCCGAAACTTGAAATTACGCGGAAATCTTTTCCCAGGAATTTTTCAATGGTTTTAGCTTTCGCAGGGGACTCAACAATAACAAGATTTTCGATCATTTCCAGGTAAGATTAATTCTGTAAAAAACACGACAAAGTAAATCAATTAGGTGGCAATCTTCAAAATAAACCTGTAAGATTCTTTATTATTTACTATTTTTGGCGCAAACATCAGGCGCTAATGTTACGCTTTACAGATAACACAAAATATCTGATTTGGTTCTGGACACTGTTCATATTACCTATTGCATTTATAATACTTCTGTTCATTCTAATATCCAGGGAAAAGCTCGGACCTATGCCATCATTCAGGGAACTTGAGAATCCCGAATACTGGCTTGCAGCTGAGGTATATTCTGAGGATGGAGTATTGCTTGGAAAGATCAGCATTGAAAATCTTACATGGACCGAATATAAAGATCTCTCACCCTGGCTGACCGATGCTCTTATTGCTACTGAAGATATACGTTATTACAGACACTCAGGGATAGATATAAGGGGGCTCGGAAGAGCTGTAATAAAATCTGTTCTTCTCGGGCAGAATACCGGAGGCGGGAGCACTATATCACAGCAGTTGGCAAAGCAATTATATCCCCGTGATACTGCACGTACCTCAGCAGTAATGAGAATAGTGAAGCTGGGGGTATCCAAATTCAAGGAGTGGCAGACAGCTGTCAAGCTTGAGCGTTTCTACACCAAGGAGGAGATTATTGCAATGTATCTTAATAAATTTGACTTTCTGTACAACGCAATAGGGATAAGATCGGCGGCAAAAGTATATTTCAATACTACACCCGACTCACTTAATCTTCAGCAGGCAGCAGTACTGGTAGGAATGCTGAAGAATTCCGCATTATATAATCCGGTGAGGAATTATGACCTCATGCTGGAAAGGAGAAATGTTGTTATTTCCCAGATGGCTAAATATGGCTATATCACTCAGTCTGTTGCTGATTCTGTTATTAAACTTCCAATAGACTCCAGATTCAAGGTTGAAGATCATAATACTGGTCTTGCCACCTACCTGCGGGAATATATAAGGTTTCTGATGCGGAGACCGGAGCCTGACCGCCTGAAATACCAGAATCAGTCCTCCTATGATGATGCTTTATGGGAGTGGCAGAATAATCAGCTCTATGGCTGGTGTAATAAAAATCTGAAGCCTGATGGTACAACCTATAATATTTATAAGGACGGGCTGAAGATCTATACTACTATTAATTCCAGGATGCAGAAATATGCTGAAGAAGCCCTGACGGAACATCTTTCGGCAGAAATACAACCAGATTTTTACAAGAGGGCTAAAGGATTTAAGAATCCGCCTTATTCGGATGACGTCACGAAAAAAGAGATAGATGAGATTATGAAGCAATCTATCATCAGGACCGAACGATACGGGTCAATGTGGAGGGCAGGTATATCTGAAGATTCAATAATGATCTCTTTTAATACCCCTGTTAAGATGAAAGTTTTTTCATGGAAGGGAGAAATAGATACTGTAATGACCCCTCTTGATTCAGTCAGATATTACAAGTTTTTTGTCCGATCAGCATTTATGGTTGAAGATCCTCATACCGGCTATGTAAAAGCGTATGTGGGAGGTCCTGATTTCAGATATTTTAAATATGATGCGGTTACACAACAGCGTAAGCAGGTAGGGAGTACCATCAAACCATTCCTTTATACAATTGCAATGCAGAATGGCTATTCTCCATGTTATGAAGTTGAAAATGTTCCCCGTTCATTTGATGTAAACGATTCCACATGGACACCAAAAAGCTCAGGACCCAAAGAATATCACGGACGTATGGTTACATTAAAATGGGGTCTGGCCCAGTCGGAGAACTATATTTCAGCATGGCTCATGCAGCAGTTCAAACCAACTGCGGTAACTGACCTGATGCAAAAAATGGGGATCCGGAGTTTCATTGATCCTGTTCCTTCAATATTCCTTGGAACTTCCGACATTAAGCTTGAAGAGATGGTTGGTGCCTATGGTACATATGTAAATAAGGGAGTATATACCCGCCCCATGTATGTTACCAGGATTGAAGATAAGAACGGGAATGTAATTTCAAGATTTACTCCAAAAATTGAAGAGGTATTGAGTGAAGAACATGCATACCTCATGATTAATCTTCTCCAGAATGTTGTGCTCACGGGTTCAGGAAGAAGAATGCGGGTGGAGCCATATAACCTTATGAACCAGATAGGAGGGAAAACCGGTACGACACAGAACCATTCAAACGGTTGGTTTATAGGAGTGACACCAAACCTGGTAGGAGGAGTATGGAGCGGTTGGGAAGACCAGGCTATTCATTTTGAAACACTCGGAGAGGGACAGGGCGCCAATATGGCACTTCCCGTATTTGCCATCTTCCTGAAGAAAGTATATTCTGATCCTCAGTTTGGCATTATGGAAACTGATGAGTTTGAAAAACCTGCCGATTTCCACTGGGAACTTGACTGTGAAAAGGTCAAGAAGCAGAATTCACGTCGTGAAAATGCAAGACGGTACAGATATTAAACCGGCAACCGGCTAACGGCGACCGGCAACCGGCAACCGGCAACCGGCAACCGGAAATCACTTAATGAGTCTTTTTCAACACTAAGCTGCAAGGCATTTCTTCCCTGCGTCCTGCGTCCTGAGCCTTGCGCCCATCTAAGAAAACAAGGATCTTACAAGGTGTTCGATTTTCCCCACAGAAATTACTTCTATATTCATTCCTTCTGAGGAGATATTCCTGTGATATTTGGAGATATAAATTTTTGTGAATCCCATCTTTGAGGCTTCCCTGATCCGCTGTTCAATCCTTGACACAGGTCTTATTTCTCCGGAAAGTCCGGCTTCTCCAGCGAAGCATACCTCACGGCCAATCGGTATATCCAGATTTGAAGAGAGAACAGAACTTAAAATCGCCATATCCATAGCAGGGTCACTTACTTTTATTCCTCCTGCAATATTCAGAAAGACATCTTTTACGCCAAGCTTGAATCCGGCTCTTTTCTCCAGCACTGCCAATAACATATTAAGTCTTCGAATGTCAAATCCTGTCGAACTTCGCTGAGGAGTTCCATACACTGCAGAGCTTACTAGCGCCTGCGTTTCGATAAGGAAAGGACGAAGACCGTCTACCGTTGCAGCAATTGAAATACCGCTCAAAGCTTCATCGTGCTGGTTGATAAATAATTCTGACGGATTTGATACCTCCCGCAATCCTCTTTCCACCATTTCAAAAATACCTATTTCAGAGGTTGATCCGAATCTGTTCTTCACTGATCTTAAAATCCGGTAAACGTAATTGTTGTCGCCTTCGAAATAGAGTACAACATCCACAATATGTTCAAGGACTTTCGGCCCTGCAAGTGTTCCGTCCTTGGTAATATGTCCGATAAGAAATACAGGGATCCTTGTTATTTTCGAATATTTGAGAAGCTGTGCAGCACATTCTCTTACCTGAGATACAGTTCCGGCAGAGGATTCCAGTGCTGATGTGCTGATAGTCTGGACAGAATCGATTATAATCAGTCCCGGTTTAAGATTTTCAGCATGAACCAGAATCCTTTCGAGTTCTGTTTCACTTAAGATATAACATTCAGGGTTTGAATGCTTCATTCTTTTTGCCCTCAGACTGATCTGCTCTTCACTCTCTTCGCCGGAAACGTACAGAATCCGTTTATCCTTCAGGGCAAGTGCTATCTGAAGGGCAAGTGTTGATTTGCCAACCCCCGGTTCTCCTCCGAGTAGAATAAGGGAACCGGATACAATTCCACCACCAAGTATACGGTCGAGTTCTGATATTCCTGATTTGTTGCGGCTGAATTCATCGGATTTAATATCGTCGAGTCTTTCAGGTTTTCTTTTTTCCTGTGTTACAATAAAAGATGTATCGCGGGAACCAGAGCCCTGAACTATCTCTTCGTGATAGCTGTTCCATTCCTTGCAGGAAGGACATCTGCCAATCCATTTGGGAGATTCAGCCCCGCAGTTCTGGCAGACAAAAACTGTCTTGTTCTTAGCCATTGTCCTCTTTAGAGCGTTTTCTGAATATCATGAAAAAAGAGAAGGCACCGATAAGCACAACAAATATGAGCTGGGATTCATGTGTCAGAAGTGCGTATACCAGCCCGTCTTCAAGAGGGATATCATGTACAATAAGCAATCCTCTGGATATTATATAATGAAAGGCCCCCAGCCCGCTTTGTACCGGAGCTGACATGGCCAGTCCACCAATCACCAGCAGAAAAATGCTGTTTCCGAATGTAATGCCGGAAGTTACTTCAAGGGAGAAGACAACAACCCAGGTCATCAGTGCATAGTTAAGCCAGATAAATACTGTATGAAAGACAAACTCCCATTTATGCTTAAGATTGGTGATTGTTTTAAGTCCGTTTATTACGCCTTTTGCCAGATCGAACATTTTGGCAAAAAACCGGATCTTTCTGAGACTATGCCTGTAACCAATAATAAACCCGAGGGACACTGATCCTAAAACAAAAAGGGTGGCCCAAAGAATCCATGTTGAGCCAAAAACAGCAATTACATTCTGTTCAATAGGCACGAGTATACTCTCCTTCATGAAAATTCCTATATCACTGCTGCTGGTAAAAATCAATGTAATCATAATGATCAGCAGTGAAATAAAGTCGATAGTTCTTTCAATCACTACAGTGCCAATCAGCTGATCGACAGGAATTTTTTCTTTTCTCCCCAGAGCAACGCATCTTGTTATTTCCCCAATCCTGGGAAGAGCAAGGTTTGCAAGATAACCAGTCATTAATGCATAGAAAGAATTCATCAGAGATGGGTGGTGCCCAAGGGGATTTATAAGCAGTACCCATCGTCTTGCCCTGCTGACAAAAGCAACAAACCCAAAGAATACAGACAGGAGGAGCCATGAATAGTCAGCTACCCTGAGTTCTGCCACAAGTTTATTGAAATTCACTGACCGGAATGCAAGCCACATCAGAGCCACTCCGACAACAAGAAAAGCAATGAACTTAAGTGTCTGCAGGATGTTTTTTCTCAAGATCAGATCAGTTTGTTCGTGTTAGTATCAGGAAAAACAATTGTTGGTTTAAATAGTTTAGCCTCTTCTGAATTCATCATTGCAAAAGACATTATTATAATAATATCACCAACAATTACTTTTCTTGCGGCAGCTCCATTCAGACAAATCTCACCTGAACCTCTGTTGCCTTTTATTACATATGTTTCAATTCTTTCTCCGTTATTGAGATTGAGTACATGTACTTTTTCATTTTCAATAAGACGGGCAGCATCCATCAGATCTTCATCTATGGTGATGCTTCCAATGTAATTCAGGTTTGCCCCGGTTATGGAGGCTTGATGGATTTTCGATTTTAAGACTTCAATAAACATGGTGTTGTAAATGAAACGGAATAAAATAAACTACAAAGGTAATCAACCTTTTTGTTCAGACCAACCCTATTTCAATATTATCAATAAGTCTGATCTTACCTGCTTTAACGGCAATACATCCATAATATTTTTCCCCTGCAATCATTTCTGCCCTGTTCTCTACAGGTTTCAGCTCCGTATCGTCCACAATTTCAAAATAGATTAATTCAAAGTTTTCTAAATTTTCAATGTTCCTTTTAACCATTAACTGAATTTCAGGAATGTCATTTTCTCTGATCATTAATGAAGCCTGCTTAATTGTTTTGTAAATTAAAGGAGCATTCATCCGGATTTCAGGTTCCAGAAGCATGTTTCTGCTGCTCATTGCCAGTCCGTCTTTTTCGCGGATAATCGGATGAGGAATAATCTTCACTTTGTCTCCTGTTTGTCTGACGAGTTCCTTTATTACAGCCAGTTGCTGAAAATCCTTTAGTCCGAAAATAGCCAGATCGGGTTTAACTATATCAAATAAGCGGCTTACAACCTGTCCCACTCCGTTAAAATGGCCCGGGCGATGCTTTGCTTCCATTACCAGGTCGAGGTTACCGAAACTAAATACCCGCTTGTCTTCCACAGGGTAGATCTCCTCAACAGAAGGAGTGAATACAATATCATTTTCGCGTAAGATATTCTTCAGAAGGCCCAGATCCTTTGCAATATCCCTGGGATAGTTCTTCAGGTCGTTTTTATCGTTGAACTGAGTTGGATTGACAAAAATGCTTACAACAACGACAGGGGATTGTTCTGCAGCTGTTCTTACCAGCGAAAGATGTCCTTCGTGAAGCGCGCCCATGGTAGGCACGAAACCTACAGGAGAGAGACTCAATGATTTTAAAGTGCTTTGCAGCTCATTAATAGTACTTATTACCTTCATGTGTTTTTTTTACAAACCTAAATGAAAAATATCAGAATGGCCATCAATGAATAGTATAAACTTCTGATAGATGACATTATACAAAAAAGGCTTTGATATTAATTCATTTTTTATTATTATCTTTGCACCTTAAATCGGGCTGGTTATCGAGGGAGATAAATGGAAAGCAAGAAGGTATTATTCATTTCACAGGAGATTACTCCGTACCTTGGTGAGACAAAGTTGTCAAAGATCGGAAGATATCTTCCACAGGGGATTCAGGAGAAAGGGAAGGAGATCCGGACATTTATGCCACGGTACGGGTGTATTAATGAAAGAAGGAATCAGCTTCACGAAGTTATCCGTCTTTCAGGAATGAATCTTATAATCGATGATACCGATCACCCACTGATTATTAAAGTTGCATCAATCCAGTCTGCCCGTATGCAGGTTTATTTTATTGACAATGATGACTATTTTCAACGTAAGCATATTGTGAGTGATTCATCAGGAAAGGAGTTTGAGGACAATGATGAACGAGCCCTGTTTTTTGCCCGCGGAGTAATTGAAACAGTAAAAAAGCTGAGATGGGCACCTGATATTGTTCACTGTCATGGATGGATGGCATCACTTGTACCTGTATATCTTCGTAGTGTATATCATGATGATCCGCTCTTCCATAATTATAAAATAATCTATTCTATATATAATAATGATTTCAAAACACCGTTTAGATCAACGTTCGCTGATAAACTGCGTTTCGACGGGATAGACGGTGAAAATCTTAAAATGGTTAAAAAGCCTGACTTTGTAAATGTTTCAAAACTGGCTATTAAATATTCTGACGGGATCATTATCGGAAGCGAGGAGGTAAATGAAGAACTGGCAAAGCATGTTAAAACAATAAACAAGCCGGTTCTTGCATACAAGGATGAGTCACAATATATTGATGCCTATAATGAGTTTTATGACAAGCTACTATCATAGATCTGACAATATTTCACAATTTATTATTGGTATTTTTTCATTCAGAACTTTCAGTCTAACCCTGTTGGTTACAGGAGTGCTTTGGTTATCATCCTGTGAAGAAGATCCGACATTTATAGGAAAGGGGATTCTTCCCAGCACTGATTTTGTATCTGTTGTATCAACCGACACTTTCAATATCCTTTCCTATACGAAATATGATTACCCGCTCAGAACTGAAGCACAGACAGCACCATATATCGGAACAAATTATGATCCCTATTTCGGTACTGTAACGAGTGAGTTCATTTCTCAGGTCAGGCTTGAAAGAGAATGGATTAAAGGGGATTACAATGTCGATTCTGTCAAACTTGTTCTCAGGATACTGTCTGTATCAGGCTCCGGAGGATCAGTCAAGCAGCTCAGGATTACCGAGGTGGCGGATATGCTTTATGGAGATTCAGCATATTATTCCAATACGCCGGTTGATACCACAGCTTATGGCATTACAGTTGATTTACCTGAACTAAGGACAGATACAGTAAATGTTGTAAACATAAATCTTCCCCCTTCATTTGGAGAGTATCTTATAAGGGATCAGGAAAAACTCTTTTACAGCCCAAGCAGTGAAGATTTCAGGAATTATTTCAAAGGAGTTTACCTGCGTATTCTTTCAGCGTCTGAATCAAATCCTCTCCTAATCGGAATTGATGTTACACAAGCTTCTTTACTGGGAGATTACAGTGATTATTTTATAGTTTATATGCATAACCAGGAAAGCACTTCTGAAAGATCCAGTTTCAGATTTCTTCTTGATCCTACAAAAAGAAACGCCTGCTATTCAAGGGTAAATCACAATTTCTCTACAGCAAGCCCCGATAAGGATTTCAGTGATATAGTGAATCAGCCAGTTCTTGACACACTCTCTTATGTTCAGGGGATGAATGGGGTTTATACAAAACTGATTATTCACGGGCTGGAGGATATGAAGAATGATACTTCCAGAAGCAAGACGGCAATTAACAGGGCTACTCTCTTTATGCCTGTTCACTATGACGGAGAGTATTATTCAGATGCAACTCTGCCGGATAACATCTATCTGAGATATTATAACAAGTCTGGTGTCAAACAATTGATACCTGACTATTTTATAGATGATTACCATGAATATTTTGGCGGGAAACTCGATACTGCCAATAACCGGTATAAATTCAATATTTCCAATTTCATTCAGGAATATTTTAATGATAAGGAAGGAATTTTAAAGCCTGAACTGGAGGTGTTCCAGAGTTCAGATGAAATTAAAAATGCTGTTTTTAAAGCGAATGAAAGCAAGTCACCTGCAAGACTTGAGATGACTATTACCAGGTTTTAAACCTGATCTATTATCTGCCGGAATACATCATATCATAGTATTTTTCATATTCACCCGAAAGGATCCTTTCCAGCCACCTCGTGTTTGAAAGATACCAGTCAACAGTTTTTTCCAGTCCGGCTGAGAATTCAGGAATAGGAGACCAGCCGAGTTCATTCTGAAGTTTTGACGAATCAATAGCATACCTCATATCATGTCCGGGGCGATCCTTAACATAGGTTATAAGTTCTTCTGAAGTGCCTGGTTCGCGGTTTAACTTTTTGTCCATAATACTGCAAAGCAACCTGATAAGGTCTATGTTTTTCCATTCATTGTTTCCACCGATATTATAAGTATCACCCACCTTACCCCTGTGGAAGATCATATCGATTGCAATTGCATGATCCTCAACAAAAAGCCAGTCACGGATATTCTCTCCTTTGCCGTAAACAGGTATTGGTTTACTGTTCTTAATGTTATTTATGGCAAGGGGAATAAGTTTCTCAGGGAACTGGTTCGGACCATAATTATTTGAACAATTCGATATAACTACAGGAAGTCCGAATGTATGATGCCAGGCTCTTACAAGATGATCGGAGCTGGCTTTGGATGCGGAATATGGGCTTCTCGGATCATATGATGTCTCTTCAGTGAAGAATCCTTCTTTTCCAAGTGATCCATAAACTTCATCGGTTGATATATGATAGAATAGTTTACCTTCAGGATTATCTTTCCAGTGCAGGCGGGCTGCATTCAGCAGATTAACCGTACCTATGATATTTGTAAAAACAAATTCATCAGGTCCGGTAATGGAGCGGTCAACATGCGATTCAGCTGCAAGATGAATCACCCCGTCAAAATTGTATTTTTCAAAGAGATCAAGTACAGCCTGCTTATTGACGATATCAATTTTTTCAAACCTGTAATTCACCGATGATTCAATATCAGTAATATTCTCAAGGTTACCTGCATAGGTAAGCTTATCAGCATTTACAACAAGATATTCCGGGTAGTTCTTTACAAACCTCCTGACCACATGTGAACCTATAAATCCGGCTCCTCCGGTAATAAGTATTTTCTTCTTCATACCAGTACTATTTTTTTCTGATTTGATTCTCCCAGTCCCATGCGGTTTTCATTGCCTGATCAAGAGTACTGATTGTTTTCCACCCAAGTTCAATGTTTGCATAAGAGGGATCGGCCCATATTTTTTCAATATCTCCGGGTCTTCTGTCAACGACTCTGTATTTTACCTTTACACCTGTGGCGCGTTCAAAAGCCTGGATAGCTTCAAGTACAGACACTCCCTGTCCGGTTCCGAGGTTAAAAACCTCATACCCCGATTTATTTTTCCCGTCTGTCAGTCTTTTAACTGCTACAACATGAGCCTTTGCCAGATCAACAACATGCAGATAGTCCCTGATGCAATATCCGTCAGGAGTATCGTAATCATTACCAAATACTTTAAGCTCATCTCTGAGGCCGTGAGCTGTCTGCGTTATATACGGGACAAGGTTTTCAGGTATTCCCCTTGGCAATTCACCGATAAGTGCAGAAGGATGAGCCCCTATCGGATTGAAATATCGCAGGGCAATAGCTCTGATGTTTTCATCCGAGCTTACAGTATCCCTGATAATTGCTTCACCAACCTGCTTGGTATTGCCATATGGAGACGTCGCCGGTTGAAGTGGTGCATCTTCTGTAACGGGAAGCTTCTCTGGCTGACCATAAACAGTGCAGGACGATGAGAATACAAGATTGGAGACCATGAATTTCTTCATAGCCTCCATAAGATTGATAAGAGAAACAAGATTATTCCTGTAATATTCGAGAGGTTTTCGGACAGATTCACCCACTGCCTTATATGCTGCAAAATGAATAATTGCAGAGATATTCTTATTCCTGCTGAAGAAGTCAGTAAGTTTTTCATTGTCACAGATGTCCAGAACCTCAAAACCAGGTTTTGTTCCTGTTATTTTTTCGATTCTCTCAATGACTTCTATTTCGGAATTATACAGGTTATCAATTATGACGACTTCAAATCCTTCATTGATTAGTTCAACTGCAGTGTGCGAACCAATATAACCTGTACCACCGGTTACCAGTATTTTCTTTTTCATTTTAATCTATAAGCTCCAATAAGTATGATTATGTATCTTTCCACGAAGGATACCTTTAACATCAACAACTATCCCGTCCTTGTTCAATAATGACGAGAAGAATGATTCATCCAGATTCATGTATTCATTATGGCTTACTGCCAGAATCACAGCATCATATTTCCCTGATGGTTTTTCTTTAAGGTCAATTCCGTACTCCTCCTTAACTTCATGTTTTGAGGCTCCCGGGTCAATAATATCAAACTTTATCCCGAAATCATCCAGTTCACTAATAACATCAATCACCTTTGAATTGCGGATATCTGTGACATTCTCCTTGAATGTAATACCCATAATGAGAACCCGTGAATCTTTGAGTCCCTTACCGGCATGGACTATTTTTTTTACAGTCTGCTTGCCAATATATCTTCCCATGCTGTCATTAATGAATCTGCCTGAATCTATCATCTGGGGATGATACCCAAGCGCTTTTGCCTTATATGAGAGATAATACGGATCAACCCCTATACAATGTCCTCCGACAAGTCCCGGGAAAAATTTCAGGAAGTTCCATTTGGTACCGGCAGCTTCAAGAACCTCGAATGTGTTGATCCCCATTTTGTTGAAGATAATTGAGAGCTCATTCATGAAGGCAATATTGATATCGCGCTGTGTGTTTTCAATAATCTTTGCTGCTTCAGCCACTTTTATTGAGCTTGCTTTATGAACACCCGCTGTGATTATCATTTCATACACTTTTGTAATATTATCGGCTGATTCCTCATCACATCCGCTGGTAACTTTAACAATTTTTGTCAGAGTATGATTATGATCCCCCGGGTTGATCCTTTCAGGTGAGAATCCAACTTTGAAATCTCTTATATATTTCAATCCTGAAAATCTCTCCAGCACCGGAACACAATCTTCCTCGGTACAGCCCGGGTAAACAGTTGATTCGTATACTACATAATCACCCTTTTTCAGAACCTTTCCCACGGTTTCAGATGCTTTAATAACAGGAGTAAGATCGGGCAGATTTGTTTTTGTTGTAGGAGTGGGAACGGCTATTATATGAAATGATGCGGAACGCAGGTCTTCAGGATTGCTGGTGAGCAGGATATCAGTATCCCTGAAAGCCTCTGAAGTTAGCTCATTGCTGGGATCAATGCCTTTTTTCATTAGTTCAACCCTCTCGGGTTTGATGTCAAATCCGACAACCTTTATTTTTTTTGCAAATTCGAGGGCAATTGGCAATCCTACATAGCCAAGGCCTATTAAGGACAGTTTGGTCTCCTTTTTAAGTAGTTGTTCAAAAATCATAACACTTTTTTTAATATTGGATGGTAATTCCCCTGCAATCCTGCAGGTTTTGAATTTCTTATTGTATAAACAGTTTCCACTGATTGTCTGGCTTCACTTATTCCGAAACCTCTTCCTTCGAGAATCTCCCTGTAAGTCTGGGTATGGAGATCAGTAAAACCTTCACTGAATTCAATCTCTTCACCGTCAACAGTAATTGACCTGTAAGTTCTTTTCCCTGATTTTTTTACATCATCGGGGATGTCATTGTAATCGAGGCTCAGGAACCATCTTACCCTTGCATTTTCCAGTTCAAGAAACCCGGCTGACCTGTTCTTTTCCGAGATATGCACCAGATTGGATTTTGTATTTCCGAAAATCCATGACAGCATATCGAAAAAATGTATTCCTATGTTTGTAGCAACTCCTCCCGATTTCTGGATATCTCCCTTCCATGAGATATTGTACCAGTTCCCACGGCTGGTTATATATGACATATCAATATCATATACTTTTCCTGCGGGACCCTTTTTAATCCTGTCTCTAAGCTCAACAATTTTCGGATGAAGACGTAGCTGAAGGACCGTATATATTTTATTTCCCGTTTCTTTCTCAATTTCCTGCAAAGCATCAATATTCCATGGATTTAGCACAATAGGTTTTTCACAGATCGCATCAGCATGATGCCGTAAAGCAAAACGGATATGTGAATCATGCAGGTAGTTTGGGGAACAAATGCTTACATAGTCAATCTTTGTGCCTGTCCTTTTGAGTTTATCAATATGCCTGTCGAATCTTTCAAATTCAACAAAAAAATCGCTTTCCGGGAAATAACTGTCGATGCGGCCCACGCTGTCAAACTTATCCAGGCTTGCAAGAAGGTTATTGCCGGTTTCCTTTATTGCATGAAGGTGCCTGACGGCAATATATCCGGCAACACCAATAATTCCAAAATTCTTAGAAGCTGCATTCATAAGGAAAATCTCTTATCAGGGATGTAAAACTACGGATTAATTTTATAAACCTTGCCATCTTCAAGCCTGTATCTCTCTCCGCTTTCCGGGCAAGTAGCGATTCCATTATTGCCGAATGCAAGTTTATGGCCGTATTCGCTCATCCAGCCTGTCTGGCGTGCAGGATTACCAACAACAAGAGCATAAGGCTTAACCTCTTTTGTCACAACAGCTCCGGCTCCGATAAATGAGAAAGTTCCTATTCTATTGCCACATACTATTGTTGCATTTGCGCCAATTGAAGCTCCCTTTTCCACAATAGTTTTGGCGTACTGTTCTTTCCTGATTATTGCGCTTCTGGGATTAATTATATTGGTAAAAACCATTGAAGGACCAAGGAATACATCATCCTCACATATCACTCCTGTATAGATCGAAACATTATTCTGGACCTTGACATTTTTTCCGAGCCTGACCCCGGGTGAAATAACAACATTCTGACCTATGTTGCAGTTTTCACCAATTTCTGAATCCTTCATAATATGACTGAAATGCCATATTTTCGTTCCTTTTCCGATTTTGCAGCCATCATCAATTACGGCCGTCTCATGAGCAAAATATTCCATTTCCATCAGGCTGTTTTATCAAAGAATTTTATGATACTGGAGGTAATAAAGTCAAGCTGTTCCTGTTCCATTTCGGGGTGCATCGGCAGTGACAGTACCTCTTTGCACAAGGCAGTGGTGACAGGAAAATCGGTTTCATCATATCCCGGCTTTCTGTAGGCCTCCTGCAAATGAAGGGGACCGGGGTAATAAATCATTGCAGGGATTTTGAGTGATTCAAGGTATTTCTTCAGTTCATCACGTTTTCCATTTCTTACTCTAAGTGTGTACTGGTGAAATATATGCGTTGAATAGGCTGCTCTTTCAGGCAGGATAAGTGACAGGCAACCTGCAAATGCTTCATCATAAAATTCTGCTGCATTTTTCCTTGCAGCATTGAACCCGGAAAGATATTTCAGCTTGACTCTCAGAATTGCTGCCTGCAGCGTATCAAGCCTTGAATTGACACCTATATCAGAATAATGGTATCTTTCTTTCATGCCATGGTTGGCAATGCTTCTGAGTTTCATGGCAAGGATTTCATTATTGGTATAGAGAGCTCCTCCGTCACCATAACAACCAAGATTTTTGGAAGGAAAGAAGGAAGTCGTGCCGATATGACCAATTGTTCCTGCCTTCTTAACCGAGCCATCGCTGAAAATATAATCAGCCCCTGTAGCCTGGGCTGCATCTTCAATTACAAAGAGATCATGTTCTTTTGCAATCGCCATAATTTTCTCCATATCGGCACACTGACCGAAAAGATGTACCGGGACAATAGCTTTTGTTTTGGGACTTAATGCTCTTCTTACAGCATCAACTGATATATTGAAAGTTCCGGGTTCCGGGTCCACAAGTACAAGTTTTAATCCAAGCAGTGCCACTACCTCTACTGTAGCAATGAATGTAAAATTTGTTGTAATTACTTCATCGCCAGGTTTCAGTCCAAGAGCCATAATGGCAAGCTGAAGGGCGTCAGTCCCGTTGGCGCACGATATAACATGCCTGACTCCCATATATTTCTGCAGTTCCTCTTCGAAGAGTTTTACTTCTGGTCCCTTAATGAATGCAGTTGATTCCAGAACAGATTTAATTGCGCTGTCTATTTCAGGTCCGATCCTGTCATACTGGGCCCTCAGATCAACCATCTGAATATCTCTCATATAAACAAAATATCTGAAGAATTGCGAAGATAACTTATTTTCTTAAATTTGTATTTACATAAATAATGAACTCAAGGTGGATATTACAGCATTTATCAGGGAATTACTTTTTGGACATGACTGTGTTATAGTCCCGGGTTTTGGTGGATTTATTGGGAATTATACTCCTGCCCAGGTTGACAGGAACACAGGTACTTTCTATCCCCCGGTGAAGCAGATTTCCTTCAACCGGAACCTTAATCATAACGATGGGCTCCTGGTTGGCAGGATTTCGGGCACCCTGAATATTAATTATGGCGATGCAAGAACCATTGCCGAGAAGTTTGTTGCCGACCTGAGGAAAAAGCTTGAAAATGGAGAAAGGGTCGTTTTTGACAATATCGGAACCTTTGTAAATAACCATGAAGGTAATATTCAGTTTGAGCCGGACAGAAGTGTGAATTATCATCTTGATTCCTATGGTCTGGAATCATTTCAGTGTATGCCTCTCGAGGGATATGATGTCCGTAAACGTATTTTAAAGCAAAAAACTAAGGATCCTGTACAGCATATTTCAACGCGGAAGATTTTATGGAGAGCCGCCGTTATTGTTCCTCTTCTGTCAGTCATTGTTGCAGTACCCCTGATAACTGATATCTTCAAACCAAAAGTTGAGGCATCAACAATGAACCCTCTTGTTACGGAAGAATTTGAACACAACAGAGCTGCAGTGGATAAGACAGAGAAACCTGTTATTGATATTTCAGCTGAAATCACTTCAAAAGCTAATGAGGTTATCCCGGCTAAGGTGGCTGAAGAAAATGCAGTAATTCCTTCTGTGGGTAGCTACCAGTTGATTACGGGAAGTTTCAGATTGAAGGAAAATGCACAGAAACAGGCTAATATGCTGATGGAGGAAGGTTTTTCTCCGGAAATAGTATCATCCGCAAATGGATTTTTCAGAGTCAGTGCAATTACCTGCAGCAACATTGAGTCAGCTGAATTAAAAAAAGACAGCCTTGCTGGAAAATTCCCCGGAGCCTGGATAATCAGAAAAAGATAGTGTTAATAAAATAACAAAAGGAAGCTGACTTATAACTCAGGGTTTACCCCCAAATCCGCCAGGGGGGACTTAGGGAAAATTTCTGTATTTGAAGCCCCCCTTGGGGGGTTGGGGGTAAAATAGGGATTTAGAGATATATCTTTTTATCCAACATTATTTTATACTTCTATCTCCTACTTAATGGTACTTCCGTTGCTGACTTTTTCAGATGGAGTAATCATCACCAGTTTTCCGTCTTTGTCCTCTGCCATAAGGATCATTCCCTGAGACTCAATACCTTTTATTTTCCTGGGCTCCAGGTTGGCTATTATTGAAATCTGTTTACCAATAATCTTTTCAGGTTCATAATGTTCTGCAATGCCTGATACAATTGTCCTTATATCGAGACCGGTATCAATTTTAAGTTTAAGCAGTTTAGTTGTTTTAGGAACCTTTTCAGCTTCAAGTATAGTTGCAGTGCGGATATCCATCCTGCTGAAGTCATCGAATGTAACGGGGGCTTTAGCTGGAGCTGTTTTTGCTGATGCAGCCTCATTGGCTTTCTTTGTTGAAAGAAGTTTATCAATTTGTTTATTAATTGCTTCATCTTCAATCTTTTCAAAGAGAAGTTCAGGCTTATTTATCTTATGTCCCGGAAGAAGGATATCGGTATTTCCGGCATTTTCCCATTTACTGTTTCCGAGATTGATCCAGCCACGCAGCTTACTCATGGAGAATGGCAGGAATGGTTCAAACAGAATTGTAAGGTTGGCAGTAATCTGAAGTGAGATATTCATAATGGTTTTAACCCTTTCAGGATCTGTTTTCACAACCTTCCAGGGTTCAGCATCAGCAAGGTATTTATTACCCAGCCTGGCAAGATTCATGGCCTCTTTAAGAGCTTCCCTGAACCTGAAGCTGTCAAGGCTTGTCTCTACATTCTCTTTAAGTCTGCCTATTTCTTTTAATACCTCTTCATCATTCTGGTCTGTTTTGCCTCTTTCAGGTACTTTTCCGCTGTAGTAATTATTTGTCAGAACCAGTGTACGGTTGACAAAATTACCAAGGATTGCCACCAGTTCATTATTGTTTCTGGCCTGAAAATCCTTCCATGTAAAATCATTGTCTTTCGTCTCAGGAGCACTGGCACACAGAGCATAACGGAGCACATCCTGTTTTCCCGGGAAATCCTCAAGATACTCATGCAGCCATACTGCCCAGTTTCGTGAGGTTGAGATTTTATCGTTTTCAAGATTCAGGAATTCATTTGCCGGTACATTATCCGGAAGAATAAAGCTTCCCTCTGCTTTAAGCATTGCAGGGAAGATGATGCAGTGAAAGACGATATTATCCTTTCCAATGAAATGGATCATTCTTGTATCCTTGTCCTTCCAGTATTTCTCCCAGTCGGGGGTAAGTTCCCTGGTAGCTGAAATGTAACCAATAGGAGCATCGAACCATACGTAAAGCACTTTGCCCTCTGCACCCTTTACTGGCACAGGAACACCCCAGTCGAGATCACGGCTCACAGCCCTGGGCTGTAAACCCTGATCGATCCAGGATTTACACTGACCATATACATTCGTTTTCCATTCCGTATGATCCTCAAGGATCCATTTTTTGAGCCATGGTTCATATTTGTCAAGAGGGAGATACCAGTGCAGGGTCTCTTTCAGGACCGGCTTACTGCCGCTCACAGTTGAGTGAGGATTGATGAGGTCATTCGGGCTTAAAGAAGTCCCGCATTTCTCACACTGGTCACCATAGGCATTTTCATTTCCGCAGTGAGGACAGGTTCCCATTATATATCTGTCGGCAAGAAAACAACCTGCTTCTTCATCATAATATTGTTCCGATGATTTTTCAACGAATTCTCCCTTCTCATACAAAGTTTTGAAGAAATCGGATGCCGTATCATAGTGCACTTTGTTTGATGTTCGTGAATAAATATCAAACGAGATCCCGAAATCTTCAAACGCTTTTTTATTAAGTGAATGATACCTGTCAACAATTGCCTGGGGTGTAACTCCTTCTTTTCTTGCTTTAAGGGTAATAGGCACACCATGCTCATCGGAGCCGCAGATTGATAATACATCAACACTCTTCATTCTCAGGTACCTTGTATATATATCAGATGGCACATATACCCCTGCCAGATGACCAATATGTATTGGGCCATTTGCATACGGAAGAGCTGAAGT
>Ga0129298_10000010_pt1 | contig 57649 bp, 49 predicted proteins | sample I19B2metaG_FD_94707 | JGI IMG/M metagenome (GOLD analysis project Ga0129298, IMG submission 94707) | Lake sediment bacterial and archeal communities from Gulf of Boni, Indonesia to study Microbial Dark Matter (Phase II) - ​I19B2 metaG | ecosystem: Environmental > Aquatic > Freshwater > Lake >... | reverse complement strand
CCTTTTTCCTCAACTATAATTTCTGCCATACTACTGCTGTATTTCTTCTAAGTTAATTTTAGCTGCTTCGAGACTGGTGATCAGGTTGAATCTGTTTACATTCTTATCCTGAAGTATATCAAGTAATTTTTCTACAGTTTCGAAGTGAGCTTCAGAGTCACCCTTGATACATGCCTGAACATTCGGATTTACCTGACGTGCATATAGAACCCATATAGCAAGCTGGTTATCAGCCGAATCCATAGGGATACCTGTCTGCAGTTTATTTCTTTCAGCCATATTTTTATTATCAAGGAATTCTTTCATCTTTTCAATTGGGACACCGATAGAGGAGGGATATTTTTCAAATTCTCTCTGCTGAATATCCGTAAATTCAATACCATAACGTTTCCCTACTTCAACAAGAATCTTTGGTCTGAACTTTGTTAAAGTGTCTCCTCCGTTATCGAAATTCATGAAAATTTTTCCATCATTTGATAGAAGGAATGTCATCATGTTGAAATCAGGTGTTGGTTTCTCCGAAATTGAAAATGGTGTATCAACATTGGCCGGTTCGGTCTGTCTCATCTGTGCGGTCAACAAAAGAAATGTCAGGATCACAGCAAATGTATCAACCATCGGCGTCATGTCGATATGGGGCGATTTTGTTGGTAATTTAATCTTTGGCATTACAGTTTTCCGTTATATAGTTTAATCCAAAAGATAAATTCATACTTATACATTCTTCAGAGATGCAGCAAAATTCTGGGTAAGGCTGAATCCTGACTCGTCAATTTTAAATGTGTAATCGTCGATTGTTGTTGTGAAATAGTTGAATGCAAGTATGGAAAGTGTTGAACCTGTAATACCGAATGCTGTATTAACAAGCGCTTCAGAAATACCCTGTGACAGAGCAAGAGCGTCAGGTGCACCTGACTGTGCAAGAGCGGCAAATGCGCGGATCATACCAAGCACTGTTCCGATAAGACCGATCAACACTGATACTGATGCGAGGGTTGAGAAAATTACCATGTTTTTTGAAAGCATTGGTAACTCGAGAGCAGTAGCTTCTTCGAATGATTTCTGAATCGAAATTATCTTCTGGTCTTTTTCAAGTTCTTTATCTTTCTGAAGGTCACGGTAACGTGCAAGACCAGCTTTCATTACGTTTGCAAGTGATCCTCTCTGCTTGTCACATGCGGCAAGAGCCTCCTCAATTTTGTCTTCAGCAAGAAGAGTCTGGAGCTGACGGACAAAAGAGTTTAATCTGCCTTTACCTTTTGCTCTTGAAAGAGTGATTGTCCTTTCAAAAACGAAGATGATCAGCGTAAGAACACAAGTCATAAGAATCGGAACTATAAATCCTCCTTTGTAAATAATTCCCAGGTAGTTACCCTCAAGAGCATGTCCTTTGGGATTTCCACCTTCGAAATTAACCGGAGCTCCCATTACATTGACAAACAATAAATAGGATACCACAAAAGCTATTAAAATAGCACTAGCTGCAAAAACATTCTGCAACGCATCTTTGAACGCACTTCCTTGTTTACTCATTTTTATCTATTTGTTTAGGTTTAAGATTTAACAATTTTGCAAATATACATTTTCGTATTTCTTATTTACAAGAAAAAGAGTGATTATTTTGATAAAGAAACATTGTAAACTCTTGATTTTGTAACTGGTATTTCCTGGGTCACATAACCTTTAGCGCTGATAATGAGCACTTCAGAACCAGCCGGAATTTCAAATTTATATTCACCTTTCTGGTTTGTCATGTTCTCGGCAGCAGTGTCTTTAACCCTGATAGATGCATATGCAATTGGTGCACCTGATGCGGCATCCTTAATAATACCTTTTATCTCATTCGGATTTATACCTTTTTTAACCGATGCTTCGAATTCCTTAAGATATGCTATTTGAGATTTGGCTGAGGTGTTATTAGGATCAAGTGCAAGAATCTTGTTATAAGCTTCAGATGATTTAGCGATATACGGTAATCTGCCTTCATTGGTTTTTTCCGCACCTGCAAGCCTTAGTTCAACAAGTCCTAAACCATTATAACCTCTTATCTGATATTCTTTGTTATTTGGTGCACAATCAACCAGTCTTGTATAATATGCTTTTGAAAGAGTATAATTTTCCTTTGTCATATTAAAATATCCAAGGAATCCAAGAGCCTCTGCCAGTTCAGAAGCATATTTAACCGAATCCTTCTGTGCAACCTCTACCACTTTTTCGAATTTTGGCTGGGCCAGTCCGAGTTTGGTATCAGGATCCATTTTAGAATATGTCCTGGCCATATATAAATATGCCGGAACATAGTCAGGAACTGCCTTTGCAACTATTGAAAAAATTGAATCTGCACCCTGGTATCTTTCTCCATTATAATATGCTCTTCCAACCTGCATATACTCCTCTTTTGAATCAGGGAGAGGACCGAGCATTTTTGAAAGAGTTTTTGCAACTCCGTAATAATCCTTGAATGAATTATAGGCTGCAGCTATTTCACCGAGCAGTGCTCTGTCATTTGGTCTTAATTCGAGTAGCTTACCATAGTTTACATAAGCCCTGTCAACCTCAGCTGCCATTTTTCTGGCAACCTTTTCAAGACTGTCTGCTTTGGCTGTATTCTTTGCTATACTGGCATTTAATCTGGCTTTATCCGCAGCTACCTTTGTTGCAGCAGCTTTTGCTTTGTCTTTTTCAACCTGATCTTTTAGGGCAATGGCCTCGTCGGCAATTTTAGGTGCATTAAGGTTCTTCTTGACAAGTATTCTGGCCATGTAATGATAGTCTTTTGCAATAATCCTTTCAGGAGAAACTGTTGCAAAAAGTGTTTCCATATATGCAAGGGCCTTATCATAATCAGGCGGAGTCTTTTCATAGCATGAATAACCTGCAATACGGTTCATGTATGTCCTTGATTTATCAACTTTGAATATATCTTCAACATTTGTTATTACACCTTCATAATCCTTGGCATAGAAAAGAGCGTTGACATACCTGACCTTAGCCGGAATATTTCCTGCAGTAAGGGAGAGGTATTTTTCAAAGTTTTCCTTTGCCTGGGCAAACCTTTGTGCCAGAAGGTACAGCTGACCTAGTTCGCGGTATGCAGGAGCGTAATTGGCGTTGAGTTCAATAGCCTGTTCAAAATAGGGAATAGCAGCCTGCAGTGCACGTCCTTTTACATATATGTTTCCAATTTTCATATTGGCTGTGGGTGAAGAAGGATTGGCGGATTGTGCAAGATTGTAATAAGAAATAGCTTTAGATCCGTCAAATCCCAGGATATAAATGTCACCGGCAATAAGATATACATCTTCATTCTTATTATCAATCTTGATAGCTTCCCTGATAAGTGGTAAGGCAAGCGCGGTATCGACCGAAATTTCATTAATGTAAGATTCTGCGATTTTGGCCAGAATATATGCATATTCTTTTGCAGGAGGGACTATCTTTTTTATGTTTTTGTAAGGAAGAAGAAAGCTCTTTGCCTTTGCCCTGTACTCGGTGGCTTTCTGATCATCACCTAAGTAGAATGCAACTTTAGCCAGACCAACATAGTTAAGCGGTTCATTGGCATTGGCATCTACACCTTTCTGGTATGCTTCTTTTGCCAGGTTGGCAGAAACCGTTAGTGAGTTTGAAATAGTATCTGAAAAATAGTTTAGCAGGTAATTTTCACCGAGAAAAAAATAGTTCTTGCTGTTTGTTGGTTCATTCTGGATCAGCTGCTTGAGCAGTTCCTCAGCTTTGTCATACTGTTCACTTTTTGTCAGCTGAATTGCAGAATTCAAATCCTGAGATCTGGTGGTTGATACCAACACTGTCAATAACACCGTCAGCAAAAACACTGGTCTTAAATTTATAGGCTTCATAATTTTATTTTATTATAAATAACTATTGTATTGTTTCCTTATTTTAATCCTCAAATCTCTAAATTTATTTTTAATTTATAAAATTCTGTTCCCTTAAATTTAAAAAAAACATTTTATATCAGTTTTTAATCTGTACAAGTCTGATTGGCATAGTTGCCGGCACAAGTCCTGATTTAAGTACAATCCTTTGTCCCTGCTCAGCGCAAGCCCAGTTTATGAAACCTGATCCAAGACCGGCAAATGTCTCACGCGATATTAGAAAAATCTCTCTTACAAATGGATATGACTTATCATAGATTGAACCCTGGTAAGGTCGGTAATAGCTGCCATCATTAAGATAGGGCTGTGAAATTGCAAGTACATTTATCTTCCTGACAAAGCTCATGCTGAGTGAATCATCTTTGTCACTTATCCAGTTAACGCTTACTATTCCCATTGCATCTGAATTCCTGCTGACAAATTCAATCACTTCAGGATTGCTATTTACAGCATAGAAATTCCCGGGAAGATTATCTTTTATCTCAAACTGTTCCTTAAAGTACCTTATATTGCCTGACTTGGTATTATCGAATATTACCTGAATATCTCCAAGCTTTGATTTTGGATCAATTTCCTTCCACCTCTTGATTTTTCCCTGGAAGATATCCTTGATAACTTCATAATTTATAAGGGTATCGGGGTTCGATTTGTTTGTAACAAGGGCAAGTGCATCCCATGCAAAGGTCGTTGTACGTGCAATTATCTGAGATTCACGAAGATATTGAATCTGATAGTCAGTCAGCTTTTTGCTGCTCACAATAACTTTTACCGAATCATTCATATAATCCTCAATCACATCATATTCAGGTTTATACTGAGGAGTTATATTGGCACTGGTATAAAGATGTGTAAATGTGAATATCTCAGTGTCAAAGAGGGGCTGAAACGATTCATCAACTGTAATCTTAATGTTACCTCTGGTAGGAGTTTCATCAAGTGTTTTAGGTCCTTCATTTCTGCATGACGATAGAATCATGATGAAGGACATAATCATAATAATCAAAGGATTCAGGATGTTAATCCCTTTGGTCTTCTGTAATTTTCGTGACATTTTTTTTGTATGGCACGCAATTATACTAATAAAATTCAGATTTCGTAGTACTTTGTTCATAATCTTAAAAGTTTAAGCGGTTTTGCATTAAAGATTAGTTCACAAAGTGTGTGCCATTTAACTCAATCCTTAAAGGAAATATTTATAACAGACTTATTCAGTTTCATTGTCTTTTGTGAAAAATATACTCTTAATCTGTACATATGACCTGAAAGCCCTGTATATACCATAAAATATAAAAGTTGATCCCATTATTACTCTAATGGGCTTATCCAGAAAATACTGGTCAAAATAGAAGATAAATACATATCCTGCACCAATATAAAAAATTACCATAAATACTGAGAATATAGCTGAAATCTGTTGCATTATCCGGTTTTCATTCATAGTATAAGAATTTGGGACCAAATAAACGAAAAATCAGTTTATAATCAAAGAATAACAAATATATTAATTATGATCCAATATGGATGCAATTATCTGAATAACAGTGATGAGTCACCATAGCTTAAAAACCTGAAATCATTATCAAGAGCATATTTGTAAATATCTTTCCACCTGCTGCCGGTCCATGCTGAAACCAAAAGAAGAAGAGTGCTGCATGGTTGATGAAAATTAGTAATTATTCCATTGATGATCATGAATTTGTATCCGGGCACAATCATGATAGAAGTTGATGCTTCAATTATTGATTTCCCGTTTTTCTTCATAAAATCGATTAAAGCCTTAAGTGCATCTTCTTCTGAGTAAGATAATTCACTTCCATATGGTTCCCATTGTTCTACATTTATGTCACCATGAATGATTTCTCCCTGTAAAATCCGAACCCCTATCCAGTACAGACTTTCAAGTGTACGGACCGATGTCGTTCCCACAGCTATAACTTTTCCATGGCTTGCTTTAATCTGTTCGACCGTTTTAATATCAATAATGAAGTGTTCACAATGCATTTTGTGTTCAGAAATCCGCTGTGCTTTAATCGGTTGAAAGGTACCTGCTCCGACGTGTAATGTGATATTTGCCTTCAGGATTCCCTTATCACTAAGGTTCTTAAATACTTTTTCGGTAAAATGCAGGCCCGCCGTAGGGGCTGCAACAGAACCCTTCACCTGTGCATATATAGTCTGGTATCGGTCAGCGTCTGTTGAATTGTCATTTCTGCTTATGTAGGGAGGAAGCGGTATGTGTCCTGCTCCTTCAAGTATACTGGCAAAAGTCATTTCCGGACAATCCCATGAAAATAAAATCTCACAGGCGTCATTTACCTGGCTGAGTTTCTCTGCTGAGAGGGTACAATTGATTCCATCTGAGTGAAACTGGTGCTTAAGGACTCCCTTTTTCCATTTTTTCAGGTTCCCGACTATACATTTCCATACTACTTGTCCTCTGGAACTGAATGACCTTTCATAATCAGAAGGATTTAGTGGTTCGATACAGAAAATCTCTATTGCTGACCCTGTTTCTTTTTTGAAATTCAGCCTTGCCCTTACAACTTTGGTATTATTAAATACTAACAGGTGACCGGCTGGTAAATGATCGGCAATATTGCAGAAAAGAGTATCAGTAATCTGGTTGTTCTTGTAAATCAGGAGCTTTGACAAATCTCTGTTGCTAACAGGGTATTGTGCAATTCTATCTTCCGGAAGTCTGTAATTGTACGCTGAAATTTCTATTTCTTTTGCAAGCATGTTTTCCTTAGGCTCAATCAAATTTTGTCAGTTTTTGTTATTATTCTGGTGGTACTGCAATAACCGGACAAAATTAACTATAATAATAAGGTATGTACAAATTCTCTTTAATTATTACCTTTGCAGGGCAGCAGGTTGTTCCATCGTTCCCTTCTGAGCGAAGTCGAAGAGGGGAGAGGAAAGTCCGGGCAACACAGAGCACCATGCTTCCTAACGGGAAGATATCCGCGAGGGTATTGTAGTGTAACAGAAAATAACCGTCCGCCATCTGGCGGGTAAGGGTGAAAAGGTGAGGTAAGAGCTTACCGGTCCGGGTGGTGACATCCGGAGCCGTACACCTGATGGGTTGAAAGACCATGTATACCGGCTTTGAGGGCTGCTCGTCCGATGCCGGGGGGTAGGTCGTATGATCGCTGCAGCAATGCAGAGGCAAGATAAATGATGGATACTGTTTTAATTTCTTTTGGAGAAGACAAAACAGAACAGAACCCGGCTTACAGACCAGCTGCAAAAAATGCAGGGACATTCCATGGAATGTCCCTGCGTATTTTCTGATATGTCTTAATGTTATTTGATCTTAAATAAAGCATCATCCATTGGTACATCAATTTCAATTACATCGAATGATATCACACCAGCTTCCATTCCATTCATCTTGGCTATAGTTTTCTTTGGAAGAATAACTCCCTTGGTATCTGTATAGTCAGTCATATAAGTTTCAACATCCATTGTTGTACCCATTTGCTCGGCTTTTGTGGTTGATTTTACAATAAGACCTGTCCCTTTGTCAACAAACATATAAATTGGATTTCCTCCCTCTACATTTACCTTAAGTTTATTTGCAGGTTTACCATCAACATCTTCAACACCTTCCAGGGTAAGCTGCTTATTTTTATAATATTCCTGCAACTGATTGGTAAAGATATTGTTGTTCTTAACCTGTGTTAACTGGCTTCCGGTTAGTTCTACAGGCTCTGTTGAACCGGTCATTGGATTCATAGCATATCCTTTGACTCCGTCAAAAACACTTATCATTTCCATGCCATTAAAGCTATATGTAACCCTTACTTTATCTGGGTTTTTCATCTGCATTACCATTGGCATCTCCATACCCATGGCTGACATCTTACCTGTAATTTTTATTGTTTTTATACTTGATAGTTTATCAGAATTCATTGCGGTTGCATATTGCTTGATAATTGTCTCAAGTGATTGAGCATTAACAAATGTAACTGCAACAAGAGCAGCACATATAAGAATAAGTTTTTTCATGTTTCTGAATTTTAAATTTGTTTAAATGAATTAATTGTATTGCGAAGTGCACATAGTTTTATTAAAAGATTTTCGAGTTCCGACAGCTTAAGCATATTAGCACCATCTGATTTTGCTGCAGATGGATCAGGATGGGTCTCAATGAATATCCCGTCAGCACCTACACTAATAGCTGCTTTTCCAATTGTTTCTATCATTTCAGGTCTTCCGCCGGATACTCCCTCTTCCTGGTTTGGTTGCTGCAGGGAGTGTGTTATATCCATAACAACAGGAACACCGATCTTTTGCATTAAAGGGATGTTTCTGAAATCAACAACTATATCCTGATATCCGAACATATTACCTCTGTCAGTAAGGATAATATTATCATTCCCTGATTCCCTGACTTTTTCAACTGCAAATTTCATTGATGGCCCTGAAAGAAATTGTCCTTTCTTGATATTTATACATTTTCCTGTTTTTGCTGCAGCAGCCAGGAGATCAGACTGACGGCAAAGAAATGCAGGAATCTGTAAAACATCAACATAATCAGCAGCAAGAGCTGCTTCTTCAGGATTATGGATATCAGTTATAACAGGTATTTTAAAATTTTCCCTGACATCAGAAAGAATTTTGAGTGCCTTCTTATCACCAATACCTGTGAATGAACTGCCCTTTGACCTGTTGGCTTTTCTGTATGAAGACTTGAATACAAAGGGAATAGAGTACTTGTCAGAGAGACTTCTTATCTTTTCTGCAGTATGGAAAATGATTTCCTCGCTTTCAACCACACAAGGACCGGCAATTAGAAAGAAATTGCCTGATTCAGTGTACTTTAACCCCCGAATTTTTATTGCAGCACTTGACATAAGTCACAAATTTATAAATTATTTATTATAATTATATAAGTCCTTCCACATTATTGAGAGCTTTTTTCTTATCTCTTCTTCCCTTGGATTATTGCCTGGTTCGTAAAACAGACTCCCCTTTATCTCATCCGGCAGAAAGTTATCCTGGATAAAATTCCCTTCAAAACTGTGGGCATATTTATAGTCCTTACCATAGTTGAGATCTTTCATCAGCCGGGTGGGAGCATTTCTAATATGAAGTGGCACCGGCAGATCTCCTTCACTTCCTACTTTTTCAATAGCACTGTCAATTGCCATATAGGCAGAATTGCTTTTTGGAGAAGTTGCCAGGTATATTGCAGCCTCTGAAAGTATGATTCTCGACTCGGGCCATCCTATAACATTAATTGCCTCAAAACATGACTGTGCAAGCAGGAGAGCATTGGGATTTGCCAGTCCAATGTCTTCGGCAGCCAGTATAAGCATACGGCGGGCTATAAATTTCGGATCTTCACCACCTTCAACCATTCTTGCGAGCCAGTAAACTGCTGCATTTGGATCACTGCCTCTTAGTGATTTTATGAAAGCTGAAATTATATCGTAATGCTGTTCCCCGTTTTTATCGTATAATGCCAGGTTCTTCTGAACATGGTTAAGTACCTTATTATTATCAATAATTATCTTCTCCGGAGCTGAATCATCGGACTCTGATGAAACAACCAGTTCCAGTGCGTTATATAGTTTTCTTGCATCTCCTCCTGAAATCCGGATAAGTGCCTCATATTCTTTTATTTCTATGTTATAAGCTGACAAATAACTGTCCTTCTGAAGTGCTTTGTCAAGCAATCCTTTTAGCTCTGCTTCATCCAGCGATTTCATAATGTAAATCTGGCATCTGGAAAGGAGAGGAGATATAACTTCAAATGAAGGATTTTCTGTAGTTGCCCCAATAAGGGTTATTATTCCCTGCTCAACGGCGCTCAGAAGTGAATCCTGCTGTGATTTGTTGAATCTGTGGATTTCATCAATAAAAAGAATAGGATTAGGCTGATTGAAAAATTGCTGTTTTTTTGCCTTTTCAATAGTCTCCCTGACATCCTTAACTCCTGAATGTACAGCACTTAGATGAAAAAAAGGCCGTTTAAGTGTATTGGCAATAATATTTGCCAGTGTGGTTTTACCTACCCCGGGCGGACCCCATAATATAAAGGAAGGGATATTGCCTGATTCAATAAGTTTTCGTAAGACGGCATTCTTGCCAACAAGATGATCCTGGCCGCAGAATTCTGCAAGCTCCTTAGGCCTTAACCTTTCAGCAAGTGGTTGATTTACCATTATAATTAAAAAGTATACGCAAAAGTAATAAAAACAATCCTCCTCAATACCCTGTTTTAAACATACCTGTAATATATGTTCAAATCTTGTTGAAGTCAAACAGTTTATGAAGCAACTAATTGAACATGGTTTTAGTCCTTGGTTGGTAAGAGTGTATTGTTGTTCAATTATTTTTAGTAAATTGCCTCAAAATTATTTTAATTAAAAAAAATAAATTAATACATTTAACAATTGATTTTTAAAGATTGGTTGTAATCATTTTATTACAGTTATTCTTTTGAATACATTCAGATATATTCAGTTATGAAAAAATCTCTGCTTATTGTAATTATCATCCTGGCAGCAATTCTGTTTCTGCCACTAATAAATCTGATCCGCTGGACTTTCCAGGCAAAAAAGCCAATGGATATCATTCTGGTTGATAAAACAGTGCCCGTCCTGGAACGTGAAAAGCATAAGTCATTCAACTGGATACTGACGAATGAAAGATTTGTAAAAAAGGAGAATAAACGAGGTTATTCCTATAAAAAAGACTACTACGGATTCTATCCGATACGGCCATTAAGGGAGAAACAATGGGGGAGAAACGATTATCGACTTACTGAACTTATTTCTCTTGCTGAAAAAAATGATGCTGTCTATTTTGCTGATACATATGGCGTTTTCTTTAATGACTGGTACAAAGGCATAAATAAAAGCAGGAAATCCAGGAAACTTTATGGAGGGCTTAATAATAATGATTTCCTCCTTATAAAGGAAATGAAAGACAGGAACAAGCTTATAATAATGGAGTATAACTCTTTTGATTACCCTACAGCTCAGTTCGAATCAGTACGTACTCAGGAAAAACTTGGAATAACCTTTTCCGGATGGACCGGAAGATACTTTGCATCTCTTGATACTACCAAAGAGGATTTTCCGATATGGATGACTGCTATGTACAGGAAGCAGTATAAACAACCCTGGAATTTCACCAAATCAGGTGTTGTGATTCTTAAAGAGAAAGAAATTCTCGTGCTCGAAGAAGGTCTGCATCTTAAAAATTCTATGCCTTCCATTATTACTGACGAGGCAAATTCCCAGAAATATAACGTAGCTGGCTCTGTAGCATTCGACCAGTGGTTCGATATTATTGATCCCCTGGAAAATAATGTCATATCAAAATTCAAGCTGGAGACTACCCCTCAGGGTGATACTCTTCTTCTTAATAACTATATTTCCAATGAGTTTCCTGCAGTTGTCCAGGATAAAGCCACACAGCGTATATACTATTTTTCAGGCGATTTTGCTCACACAGATATTCCTGTTTGGACATCAAGGTTCAAGGGAGTTCATAAACTGAAAGGAATCCTTTATTCTGATAAACCTGAAGATTTGCGAAGGTTCTTCTGGTTGTATTACAGACCACTCATTAATGGCATATTCTCTGATTATTATGAGTCAGTGAATAAGAAATAACTATTCTTTGTTTAGATATGAATTTTTAAGGGACATGCATTTGCATGTCCCTGCTTTTATTAGCTGTTCCATCCTGTTACAAAATATGTAAAATGAAATTATCAGTATTACAACAGGACATTATCTGGGAGAATAAATCACAGAATCTTAATAATCTGGAAAGATTTATTTTACCCCTTGCGGGTAAAACTGAGATCGTAGTCCTTCCGGAGATGTTTAATACAGGTTTTACCATGAATGTGAACGCTCATTCAGAACCGCCTGATGGAGAAACCTTTAAGTGGATGTCTGCTCTGAGCAGAACATGTAAATTAGCAATTTGTGGCACTTATATTGTAAAGGAGGGACAATCTGTATTTAACAGGTGGATTTTTACTGGTCCTGACGGTGAATTCCATTCATATGACAAGAGACATACTTTTACAATGGGAGAGGAGGATAAGTATTTTACCAGCGGAAACTCCAGGATGGTTTTTAACTATAAAGGCTTCAGGATTAGTCCTTATATATGCTATGATCTCAGGTTTCCGGTGTGGAGCAGAAACAGAAATGACTCCGATCTGATGATTTATTCTGCAAATTGGCCAACTGCCAGAAGAGATGTCTGGAATATTTTACTTAGAGCCAGAGCTATTGAGAATCAGTGCTTTGTAGCAGGATCAAACAGGATAGGAACCGATGGAAACGGAATCACCTATTCAGGAGATTCAGGTATTATTGGTCCGAAGGGAGAAATAATCACTATGTCAGATCCCGGACTCGAACAGTGCATAACAGCAGAGATCTCAATGGATGAACTTAATGAGTTCAGAAAAAAATTTCCTGTTTTGAATGATGCTGACAAATTTGAATTAGTCCCCTAATTACTTTACTTCATTAGGCCTTAAACCTTTAGCCTTACACCTTCTTTTAACGCTTCAAACAACACAACTGCAGGATGGAGGGATTTTCTTCCGGTACCATCTTTAATATGATGTCTGCAACTGGTTCCGGGTGCAGCTATAATTGATGAAGCTTTTGAGTTGCGAACTTCCGGGAATAAAATCATCTCGCCTATCTGATTCGAAAGATCGTAATGCTCTTTTTCATAGCCGAATGATCCTGCCATGCCGCAACATCCTGATGCGATCTCTTTTACTTTATAATTAACAGGAACCGAGAGCATTTCTATTGTTGATGATGTAGATGTTATTGCTTTTTGCTGACAGTGGCCATGGAGAAGTATTTCCTTCGGTTCGTCAGTAAAAAGTGATCTGTCTATTCTGCCGTTCATGTACTCTTTTGCAAGAAACTCATCTATCAGATAGCTATTTGCAGCAATCTTTCGTGAAACAGAAATCAAATCTGATCCTGCCAGTTCAGGGTATTCATCTCTGAATCCAAGAATAGCTGAGGGTTCGATGCCAATCAAAGGAACCTCTTCGGATACAATATCCTGTAGTTTTTCAATGTTATACCTTACAATCGTTTTTGCCTTTCTTACCATTCCCTTTGAAAGAAAGGTCCTGGCACTTAGTGAATGTTTTGTCGTTATTACCTTATAATTCAAGGCAATAAGCAGTTTTACGGCTGCAATGCCGGTTTTTGTGTCGTTGTAGTTAGTGAATTCATCAACAAACAGGCAAACAGTCGATTTGGGGTTTTCAGGATTTAGTTTTTCAAGGTTATTTTTTAACCATTTTCTCAGGGTTGTTCTGTATAATAATGGTATGGATCGTTTCCCCGCAAATCCTGTTATTCGCTTAAAAAGATCTGATGAAATCCTGTTTCTGAGGAAGAAGTTATATATTCCGGGAACCAGGGACCCAATCCTGTTGAAAGAAGAAATATATGCAATCAACCTTGTTCTGAAAGGAATTCCGTGCCTGTCATACCAGTGCTGAAGAAATTCAGATTTTATTTTGGCAATATCTACCCCGGAAGGGCACTCCGATTTACATCCTTTACACCCTATGCAGAGATCAAGTATCTCATAGATCTCTTTGTGGTCCCATGGATCATCTCCTTTGTTAAGAAATTCACGTATTATGTTGGCTCTTGCTCTCGTGCTTTTATCCTCATCACCTGTTGCCATAAATGTAGGGCACATTGTTCCGCCTATTTTCAAAGATTTTCTGCAGTCAGCTGACCCGTTACACTTTTCGGCTGCCCTGATTATCCCGTCACTCGATGAAAAATCATAATACGTTTCGATCTCCCTGACTGGTTCTCCCGGTATATACCTGAGACTGGTATTCATCTCGGGAGTATCAACAATCTTTCCGGGATTCAGTATGCAATCAGGATCCCAGGTATTTTTGATCTCTTTCAGAAGGTTGTAATTGTGTTCTCCAAGCATCAGAGGAATAAATTCTCCCCTCAGCCTGCCATCACCGTGCTCACCGCTGAGAGAACCGTTATGCTTCTTTACTATGAGAGCTGTCTCCATGCCAATCGTCCTGAAAAGAGCTACATCTCCTTTGTCCTTCAGATTAAGAATTGGACGAAGATGAAGCTCTCCTGTTCCAATATGTGCATGAAAAACCGCATCTTTCCCGTGTGATGCGAGCATTTTCTCAATATCTTCCATATATGCCGGAAGATTTTCAACAGCAACTGCAGTATCTTCAATAAGTGAAACAGGCTTTGGATCTCCTTTCATATTTGTGAGCAATCCCAATCCTGCTTTCCTTAACTCCCATACCTTTGATATATCTTTTCCTTTTACGACTGGATATGAATATCCGTATCCTGCTTGTTTCATTGCCTGGATGAGAGAAGCTGTAGTAAAATCTATCTCCTCCATTTTTTCTCTTGCAAATTCCACAATCAGAATGGCACCTGGCTTTCCTTCAAGAAAAAAACGGTTGTTTCTCTGACTCAGGTTATCCTCAGTAAGATCGAGAATTTTGTAATCCATCATCTCAACCGCCTGAGGGTTGAATTTCAGCGCAACATGGTTCGCTTTGAATGCTTCATTTCTTTCTTTCAGATGAACACAGACCAGTGCTTTATTCGGAGGTGGAAGTGGGACAACATTAAGCTTAATCTCGGTGACTGCAGCCAGAGTACCTTCTGAACCAGTCAGTAATTTGCAGAAATTAAATTTGTTAATCGAATCTGAATTAAAAACATCTGAATCCATTAATAGATCAAGGGCATAACCGGTATTTCTTCTTTTTATACCGGGATGCGGAAATTCTTTTCTGATATTCTCCTGATTGATTTTGTCAGAAAGAATATTGCTGATATTCTTATATACAGCTCCTTCAAGATTGTTTAGCTTACATTTTTCAGTAAATTCATCCCTGGTCAGTGCATGGAAAACTGCATCACTACCATCGCTCAGTATGGTTTTTAGCTCAATGGTATGATCACGTGTGGATCCGTAAACCAGGGAATGTGATCCGCATGCATTATTTCCTACCATGCCTCCTATATTACACCTGTTAGAGGTTGAGGTTTCAGGCCCGAAGAACAGCCCGTATTCTTTAAGTTTGATATTAAGTTCGTCCAGAACAACACCAGGCTCTGCTCTGACCCATTTTTCATCTTTATTGATCTCAAGGATTCTGTTCATGTACCTTGAGATGTCAACTATTATCCCGGAACTGACTACCTGTCCTGCAAGGGATGTACCTGCTGCTCTTATTGTAACTCCTGTTCTGTTTTCTTTTGCAAATTCAAGTATTTTTCTGATATCCTCCGGACCTTTCGGCCAGGCAACTGAAAGAGGTTTTTCCCTGTAGGCAGAAGCATCAGTTGAGTAAATGGTTGTGGTAATTATATCATATTTCAGATCCCCGTCAAGGATTTTAGCCAGTTCCATCAGTTTCGCCTCAAAATTCTCCATCATGAAATGTTTAATGAGCTGCTAAATTAGAAAAATGATTTTAAGTGTTGGAAAATGATTTTAATATAATACAATGAAAACCTTAATAGTTGTTAATACTGATATTAATCATGTATTTGAAAATTGTTTAATAGAACTTTTTTTTTGTACATTTATAAAAAAATATAAAACTCATTAATATATTGATACACAATGGAATTATTAGATCGCATCAAACAAAATGCCAAGAAATACAATCAAAGAATTGTACTTCCGGAAGGATATGAAGAAAGAAATATAAAGGCAGCTGATATTGCAATTCAGGAAGGGCTGGCACAAATCATACTTATTGGTGATCCGGAGCAGATCAAAGCCCATTCAGAAAAGCTGGGTCTCAGGAACATATCAAAGGCAAGGATAATTAACCCGCTATCGCATGATAAAAAGGAACACTACATTGATATGATGGTGGATCTTAGAAAAAGCAAAGGATTAACAAGGGAAGAAGCATCAAAACTTATTGAAGATCCTCTTTATCTTGGTGTCCTTATGATAAAGAATGGTGACGCTGACGGAGAAGTCTCAGGTGCAGATCATTCAACAGGTGATGTTCTCAGGCCGGCATTCCATTATGTTAAGACAGCTCCTGGCATTTCAGTAGTATCAGGTGCTTTCATAATGATACATCCGGATAAAAAATTCGGTGAGAATGGTGTTATTATCTTCGCTGATGGTGCTGTTCATCCTGATCCGACTGAAAATGAACTGGCAGAAATAGCTGTTGCTTCAGCAAATACTGCCAGGGCAATATGTGGTTTTGAACCCAGGATCGCCATGCTCAGTTTCTCCACTAAAGGGAGTGCAAAGCATCCAATGGTTGATATGGTTGTAAATGCAACAAGGATTGCGAAAGAAATGGCACCCGATCTGCAAATTGATGGTGAACTGCAGGCCGATGCAGCGCTTATTGAATCGATTGGAAAAAGCAAAGCTCCGGGTAGTCCTATAGCAGGCAAGGCTAATGTCCTTATATTCCCCGATCTGAACTCAGGAAATATTGCCTATAAACTTGTGCAAAGGCTTGCAGGAGCAGAGGCGATAGGACCCGTACTTCAGGGAATGGCAGCTCCGATAAACGATCTTTCAAGAGGCTGTTCTGTAAGTGATATTGTAAGCATGATAGCAATTACAGCAAATCAGGCAGCAGGAAGAAAAAAATAACTATTTCGTTTTAACTCTGAATCATTTATAGCAGAAATATATAATTATATGGCAGATAATACAGAAAAACTTGAGGACTACGGATTATCGAAAGATACCCGACCAAAAACTTTGTTCTCGAAGGTTGGAATTGTCGGTGCAGGGACTGTGGGACAAAACATCGCACGGATGGTTAGCTCTAAAGGTCTTGATGTGATATTCCTTGAAGTGAGCCAGCAGAAGATTGACCAGGCATATACTGAACTTGCAAAGGAACTTGACAGGATGATAGAAAGATGGGGTATGACAAATTCCGAAAAACTGGGCATACTATCCAGAATAAAAGGGACAACAGAATACAGGAATTTCAAGGATTGTGATATTGTTATTGAAGCTGTTAAATCATCATCACGTGAACATAGCCATAATATCAGGTCGGAAATACTTAAAAATATAGAGCGTCATGTTAGCCCGAGTACAATAATCGCAACAAATTCATCAACACAGGTCATAACCGAGCTGACCGCTGATCTTGAGCATAAGGACCGTTGCGTTAGTTTTCATTTCCTTACACCTGAGGCTGATGCCCGGGTTGTTGAAATAGTGAAAGGATTATATACTTCTCAGGTAGCTTATGAAAATACAATTAAGTTTGCCAACCTTATTGGGAAAAGAGTGATCCCTGTTAAAGAATCTCCGGGTATTATCAGTACACGCCTTTTTGTTCCGTTTATTAATGAGGCATGCGATATACTGATGGAAGGTGTGGGATCTATGGAAGATATTGATCTTACGATGAGAGTTGGTTTCGGACTTCCGCTCGGACCATTTGAAATGGCAGACAAAATAGGACTTGATAAAATTCTGAGATGGTGCGAAAATCTTTATGATGAATTTGGTGACCTGAAGTATAAGTCGTCACCTTTGCTTAAAAAGCTTGTAAGGGCTAATCAGCTTGGGAGGCGCACCGGAAGAGGATTTTATGAGTACAATAAGGATGGTGTGAAAGTTACAAGAAACATCTCCGTTGGAGAATAATTAAGTTGTTATAAACCCTTGAATTTAAAAATATAACTTTTTCATAATGAAAATATTAGTACTTAATTGTGGCAGTTCATCAATAAAATATCAGCTGTTTGACATAGATCAGGGTTCTGTTCTGGCAAAAGGGATAGTTGAAAAAATCGGTCTTAAAGGATCATTCCTTAAAAATGAAAGGTTTGATGGCGATAAAGTAAAACTTGAAGGTGAAATACTTGATCATCAGAGTGGTTTTGAATTTCTTCTGGGCATGATGATAAGTGAAAAAAGAGGTGTTATCAGTAGCCTTTCAGAGATTGATGCAGTAGGACACAGGCTCGTGCATGGTGGTGAAACATTTCAGGGCAGTTGTTATCTCGACGAAGTAACAATTAAGGGAGTTGAAGACTGTTCTGATCTTGCCCCATTGCATAATCCTGCAAACCTTAAAGGTATTTATGCAATGAAAAACCTACTTCCTGATATTCCGCAGGTTGGAGTTTTCGACACATCGTTTCATCAGACTATGCCTGATTACTCTTTTATGTATGCTCTTCCATATTCTTTATATAAAAAATATGGCATAAGAAGATATGGTTTTCATGGTACGAGCCACAGCTACGTTTCTAAAAGAGCCTGTGAGATCCTGGCTGTTGATTACAAGAGCAAAAAAATCATTACATGCCATCTTGGAAATGGAGCTTCTATTACAGCAATAAAAGATGGAAAGTCACTCGATACCTCAATGGGACTCACTCCGGTTGAGGGACTTATTATGGGAACCAGATCCGGCGATGTTGACGCAGGTGCACTTACCCTTATAATGGAAAAGGAAGAGATCGACTATTCTTCTCTCAATACTCTTCTTAACAAGCATAGCGGAGTATTAGGCATCTCTGGTATTTCAAGCGATATGCGCGAGGTTGAAACAGCAGCTGCAGAAGGAGATGAACGTGCAATTCTTTCCCTGAAGATGTACCAGTACAGGGTAAGAAAGTATATTGGTGCTTATGCTGCTGCAATGGGAGGTGTTGATATTCTGATTTTTACCGGTGGAATAGGAGAAAACTCACCTGATGACCGCGAAAAGATATGTGAGAATATGGAATTTCTCGGACTTGAATTTGACAAAAAGGTAAATACTGGTGTTCGCGGTAAGGAGCTGATAATAAGTAAAAAAGAGTCACGTGTGACGGTAATGATTGTACCTACAAATGAAGAGTGGGTTATTGCTTCTGAAACCAGGGACATTGTTGAGCAGATGAAGGCCGGCAAATAGAACTAAATAATTAAAACTGAAATTATGGTTTTAAATACACTTAATGACCTTAAAAGCATTGTTTCCGGTGCTCCAAAAAAGAAACTGATTCTGGCTGCTGCACAGGATCAGCATTCACTTGGTGCTGTAATTAAAGCCTGGAAAGAAAATATAGTTGAACCTATCCTGGTCGGTGATATTGAGAATATTCAGAATATCTGTTCATCAAATAATTATGATATCAGCGGATTAAGAATTATCCATGAACCGGATGTCCAGAAATCCATTGAGATGTCAATAAAAATGGTCAGTAATAAACAGGCTGATGTCTTGATGAAAGGAATGGTTGGTACCTCATCTTTACTTAAGGGTGTACTGAATAAGGAGTGGGGTTTGCGTACCGGTAACCTCCTTTCTCATTTTGCACTGTTTGAAGTGGATACATATCATAAGGTAATTGCGGTTACCGATGTGGCTATGAATATTGCTCCGAATCTGAAAGATAAAATTGCAATTGTAAATAATTCGGTATCATGTCTTTTGCGGCTTGGATACAAGATGCCTAAAGTAGCAGTACTTGGAGCAGTTGAGATGGTTAATGAAAATATGGAGGCCACACTACATGCTGCATTATTATCAAAAATGAACCAGAGAGACCAGATAAAGAACTGTATTATTGACGGTCCGCTTGCATTTGATAATGCTGTAAGTATAGAGAGTGCCAGACACAAGGGAATTAAAAGTGAAGTTGCAGGTGATACAGATCTTCTGCTTATGCCTGATATAGAAGTTGGAAATGTCCTTTATAAATCACTGGTATTCTTTGCAAAAGCCAAGGTAGCCTCAATTATCCTTGGCGCTTCAGCTCCAATTGTCCTTACATCCAGATCTGACTCAGAGCAGGCAAAATTCGATAGTATTCTCCTGGCAGCTGCCTCATGTAAATAATACTCCAATGATCCGGACACTGAACCAGATGGTGGATACTGTACGTTCAGGCAACAGGAGGTACAGAATTGCTGTTGCCTGGGCTCAGGATCCGAATACAATAGGAGCCCTTCATCGGACAGTAAATGAGGGATTTATTGAAGCCTTCCTTATAGGTAATCCGGTTGAAATATCAAGAATCTGTAGTATTGATGGTATTGATGAATCACAATTTAATATTATACCATGTGATGACGCTGCCAGATCTGCGTCACTGGCAGTTGAGCTGGTTAAAAACGGCAACGCTGATATTGTAATGAAGGGACTCGTGGGAACAGATATTTTTCTTAAAGCAGTCATGGACAAGGAAAAAGGACTGATGCTCCCCGGCGCCGTTTTAAGCTATGTAGGAGCGATCCAGATTCCGGCCTATAATAAACTATTATTCATAACCGATCCTGCAGTAATACCTTATCCAAATCTCGAACAGAAGGCTTCTATGGCGAATTATGCCATTGAAATGGCTGAAAGATTCGGATTGCACAAACCAAGAGTTGCATTAATTGCTGCATCTGAAAAACCAGGAAAACACTTTAAGAGTTCTGATGATTACATTGAATTGAAAAATATGGCAGAGAATGGCACAATCAGGGATTGCATTATGGATGGTCCGCTGGATCTGTTTCTTGCCTGCGATAAAGAAAGTGTACAGATTAAGGGGATTAATACTCCCGTAAACGGTGAAGCTGATATACTGCTATTCCCCTCTCTTGAATCAAGTAATCCGTTCTACAAGTCACTGATGCTCTTTGCCGGCGGCGAGCTTGGAGGACTGATACGTGGTACACAGAAACCGGTTGTGGTTATGTCACGCAGCGAAAGTCAGATATCAAAATATTATTGTATAGCTCTGGCATGTCTGATGGTTTGAATATATCAGATTGCCAGCAGTTTTAACAGCAACCTGGGAAAATGGAAAATCGCCTGATACTTGCAATCAATCCTGGATCTACCTCAACAAAAATTGCACTTTTTGAGGAAGAAACACTCTTATTTGAAAAATCAATAATCCACAGCAGCAGCGATCTGGCACCTTTTGATAAGATTACAGACCAGTTTCAATTCCGAAAAGAACTGATAATGAATGAACTGGCCACACGAAAAGTAAAACTTGAGAAAATTGCAATTGTAGTAGGCAGGGGTGGTTTGGTAAAACCTATTGAATCAGGTATTTATAAAATAAACGGGAGAATGATTGAAGACCTGAGATCAGGATATTCCGGTCAGCATGCCAGTAACCTTGGAGGGCTAATAGCAGATGAAATTGCAGGTTCCTTGCCCTCAGCAGATGCATTTATAGTTGATCCTGTAGTAGTTGATGAGTTTCAGGATGTCGCAAGAATTTCAGGACATCCTGCAATAACCAGGAGGTCAATATTCCATGCGCTTAATCAGAAAGCTGTTGCCCGTTTGTATGCGGCATCAATAGGCAGAAAGTATGAGGATCTGAATCTGATTATTGCACATATGGGAGGAGGAGTAAGTGTAGGTGCGCACCGCTCCGGAAAGGTCGTGGATGTTAATAATGCTCTTGACGGAGATGGATCATTCTCTCCTGAAAGATCAGGAAGCCTTCCGGCCGGACAACTTGCAGCTATTTGTTTTAGCGGAAAATACACCCATGATGAAGTTAAATCAATGCTTACCGGTAAGGGAGGCATGGTTGCATACCTGGGGACAAACAGTTTTAAAGAGGTGTGTTTAATGGCTGAAAGGGGAGATAAGCAGGCCATACTGATTACAAAAGCACTGGCGTATCAGATTTCCAAGGAGATTGGTGCCATGGCAAGCGTGTTACACGGAAAGGTCGATGCCATAATCCTGACTGGAGGTATGGCATATCAACAATCAACTGTTGATGATATTAAGACAATGGTGGAATTTATTTCAGAAGTAGTTGTCTATCCGGGTGAGGATGAAATGAAATCGCTTGCTTATAATGCACTGCTTGCCCTCGATGGCAAACTCGAAATAAAAACCTATTCCTGATTATATCTTATTATTTTACTTTAAGCCTGTTGCCCGTTGCCTTCCTATGGTGTGGTAACTGCAACAGGTAATACCTTACCATTAAAGAACTTATGGCCATTAATTGCAAAATATGCAATAAAAGCTGCCATTTCTTCTGCATTAACAGGAGCCTTGTAGCCGGGAAAGGCTTCTTCAAGCATTTCTGTCTGAACTGCTCCGAGAGCAAGTGAATTTACACTAATCTTTGAACCGGAGAACTCACTGGCAAGACATTCCGAAAGGCATGAGAGAGCAGCCTTTGCAGAACTGTAATAGGCAAGACCATTAAATTTTGCACTACCCTGAAAGCCTCCCATGCTCACGATGTTTATTATGTGCGATCCTTCCGACATAAACGGCTTCAGTTTTTGTATTAAGAGAGCTGGACCGAAAAAATTGGTTTCCAGTATTTCCCTGGCCTCTTTTTCACTGGTTTCCATGAAGGGTTTTGCAATAAGCAATCCTGCATTGTTTACTAAAGTATCAATTGAGGTAAAATGTTTTTTTATACTATTTAACAATGAATTATAATTTTTAACAGGTGATGCAAGATCCATCTGAACAGCATGAATATTCACCGAAACAGATGTCAGAGATTTAAGTAATTTTTCATTTCTTCCTGTAACAATTATTTTATTAGCAGAATCCTGTGACAGCTTTAGAACAACCTCCCTGCCAATCCCTCGGGTACCTCCGTTTACGATTATGTTCATAATATTCAGTCAATTAGTTATAGGTAGAACCTTAAAAATAGGTCATTACTAATATATTAATTTAAATACTAACATAATATAAAGTATGGTAGCGCTGCATTTCATATCATCTTAATTCAGAATATAAATGCCAGTCATTTTATGGTATTAAGGCCTTATATCCTTATATTTGGACAAAATTTTTCATTAATGAATTAATTTTAGTGGTGAGATGAAAAACAGAATTGCAATAATCGGCTGCGGAAATATAGGAGTTTCCTTGTTACACGGATTAATGCAAGATACTCAGACAGATGCTTCTAAAATAACTGTCACAAGAAGGAACATAGAGGAACTCGATTATCTGAAAGAATATGGGGTAAATGTCATAACAGATAATAAAAAGGCTGTTAATGACTCTGATTTTGTGATAATTGCTGTAAAACCTTATAATATTGTTGGCATACTGGAAGAGATCCGGGAAATGCTTAATCCCGGTAAACACATTCTTGTTTCGGTTACAGCCGGGGTATCACTAAAGGATATTCAGGATCAGATTAAAGTAAAGATTCCGGTTTTCAGAGCCATGCCAAATATTTCTGCCAGTGTGGGTAAATCCGTATCATGTCTTTCGCATGGAGAAACAGCTAAGGATGATATTGAATATGTGAAAAACATTTTTAATACCATGGGCACCACAATGATAATCGATGAAGAACTCATGCAATCTGCAACCATCCTCGGAGCATGCGGAGTCGCTTATGTTCTAAGATTTATCAGGGCTATGATACAGGGTGGCATTCAGATTGGATTTGATGCAAAAACTGCGAGCGAAATAGTAAACCAGACTGTAAAGGGAGCTGCGGAACTTCTGATCCAGCGCCAGGTCCATCCTGAATCAGAGATAGATAAAGTTACCACACCAAAAGGCTGTACAATTGTTGGATTAAATGAAATGGAACATAACGGTTTTAGTTCATCCCTGATTAAAGGAATTGTTGCATCATATGAAAAGATTGAAAAATAATATAGGAAAGATTGAATATTTTGGCTCACTGCGAATTGCATTACGTACATGTGTTTCGATAATGCTTTTATTATCAGTATTTTATTCTTCATTTTCACAAAATGCCAGACAGGAAGTACCTCCCCTCAGGGAAAGAATATTTTTTGGAGGATCATTCGGATTACAATTTGGAACACTTACAAATATCCAGGTAGCACCAGTTGTCGGATTATGGGTTCTACCCCGCCTTTCAGTTGCCGGTGGGCCGAATTTCACATATTATAAATACTATGATGATGAGACAACTATGTATGGAGGCAAATTCTATACTCAGTTTGTTCTGCTGCAGGATCTTAATAATGTTATCCCGGTAGGTTTGCATATGGGAATATTTCTGCATCTGGAAGATGAAATACTGAATCTCGAATCGGCATATTGGCAAACACCGCCTTATTCATCAGAAAGATTTACTGTCAATACTCTTCTTTTCGGAGGGGGGCTCAGTCAGCAGCTTGGAAGAAGATCCTTTATGAATATTATGGTCTTGTGGGCATTGCAGGATTCCGGATATGCTATTTATGACAATCCGGAGATAAGACTAAGCTTTAATTTTTGATATTATGGCACCATTGCCAAATTAAACTATATTTGAAAAGTACCAATTGAGTATATTAAACAATAATTATGAAAATAGAGAAAAATAAGATGATATCGCTCATCTATGAGCTGAGGGAGAGCAATGCGGATGGTAGAATAATTGAGGTACTGGATGAGTATAAGCCATTGAATTTTATTTTCGGAACAGGCAGGCTGCTTCCTGTATTTGAATCAAATATTTCCTCTCTCAGCAAAGGAGAGTCATTTAGTTTCAATCTTGATCCTGAAATGGCATATGGTGAAAGACGGGAGGAAATGATTATCAATGTTCCTATTTCTGTTTTTGAAACTGACGGAAAACTGAACAATGAAATCTGCTATGTAGGAAATGAGGTCCCAATGATGGATAATGAAGGTAATCCCCTTACAGGTGTAATAAATGAAATCACTGAAGATCATGTAAGGATGGATTTTAATCACCCTATGGCAGGAGTGGGTTTATTCTTTACCGGAAAGATAATAGATGTCAGAGATGCGACCGAACAGGAACTTGCAGGATCAGCAATGCCTTCATGTTCAGGATGTAACAGCAAAAGTCACTCCGGTTGTTCAGGAGGCTGCAGCTAAAACATATAAATATTCTTTGATGAACAGGATCTGGAAAGCATTTCCATTTTTAATAATTGGTATTATTACCATTACCTTGATTATGCTTGTTTTCCAGGCAAATAAGTGGTTTGATTTTAATTCAAACCTGCTTTTGGTATTCCGGTTAATGAGCGTTGCTGTTCTTATAATATACGCTTTCCGGAAAAAATCACTTACTACCTGGATATTAGTTTCTATGGTGGCCGGGGCAGAATTCGGATACGATATCCCATCTGTTGGTAAAGACCTGAAGGTATTGAGCGATATTTTTTTAAGAATGGTTAAGACTATCATTGCACCATTGCTCTTTTCAACACTTGTGGTTGGAATTGCCGGACATGCAGATATCAAACAGGTTGGCAGAATGGGATGGAAGTCTCTTCTTTACTTTGAGATTGTATCTACTATAGCATTATTCATAGGATTGCTGGCAATTAATATAAGCAAAGCAGGAGTTGGAATAGTACTGCCTCCAAATCCTGATGTACCTGAAATCACTTCCATTAAAGCTCAATCAACAAGTGATTTCATCCTTCATATTTTTCCTGAGAATTTTGCAAAGGCTATTTACGAAGGACAGATTCTGCAAATCGTGGTTTTCAGTATTATTTTTGGAATTGCAGTAGCGATGCTTAAGGAAAAATACCGGTCTCCATTAATTCGTTTTTCCGAAAGCCTGGCCGAGGCTATGTTTAAATTTACGAATATAGTAATGTATTTTGCCCCGGTAGCAGTATTTGCAGCTATTGCATATACGGTAGGGCATATGGGACTCGATATCCTTTATAATCTTTTTAAACTGCTTGCAACACTGTACGTTGCACTAATTGTATTCATACTTTTTATACTGGTCCCTGTTGCCATGTTTTTCAGTATACCAATAAAACCATTCATCCGGGCTGTATCAGAACCTGCTACAATTGCATTTGCTACATCCAATTCGGAATCAGCACTTCCTTCTGCAATGGAATCAATGGAAAAATTCGGTATTCCCAGAAAGATAGTAGCTTTCGTTATTCCAACAGGTTATAGTTTTAACCTCGATGGTACAACATTATACCTCTCGCTTGCAACAATTTTTGTAGCCCAGGCAGCCGGTATTGATCTTCCACTTGATAAGCAGATAATAATATGCCTTACCCTGATGCTTACCAGTAAGGGAGTCGCTGGAGTATCAAGGGCTTCCCTCGTTATACTGCTGGGCACAGCTGTTACCTTTAAACTTCCGGTAGAACCTATTTTTATTATCCTTGGTATTGATGTACTTATGGATATGGCCCGCACAGCTGTTAATGTAATTGGTAATTGCCTTGCTACTGCTGTTATAGCACGATCAGAAAATGAATTCGATGACGAAGCTGCAATAAACTTTAAGCCTGAGTAATCTCAAACTTGCCTCATTCACACTTTATTTGCCATTATTCTGGTTCAGCTATGCACCAATACATTATTTCCCCGTTGATTATGTAGGGGACAGGATAGTATTTCAGCGAAAAGTTAACTCGTTGAGAATTCAATATTTCTTACAGAAACATATCAGGCCTGTAAAAATCAGTTTTAAAATCGATATTCAGTTACCTACATGGTCTTAGGAGAGGGGCAGGGAGTTACACTCATTCAAAATGTCAATTACAAATGTAAACCGCTGAAATTTACATTTGTATTTACAAATGTAATCGGTTTTACGACAAAAGAATATTTACATAGGTAAATTATATCTAAATTGTTTTCATAAGTCATATAATAATATGAATATCAATTATATATTGTGCCAATATAAAGTATTTATATAATGTTTTCTCCATTATCTGGACCTTTAGTAGTAATAAGTATTTAGAAATAGTCTTTAATAAGCTATATACCAACATATTATAAATCTAATCTTAACAAGATATTGAGATGTGGTAACTTTGTAATCATCATATAATCAGTAATATAGCATAATCTGGAATATATAGGAAGGTGCCCTGTAGTTGATAAAGTTACACATGTAAATAACATTAGTTAGAAATGTAAATATTATAATATTTACATTTGTAATACTAAATTAATGTATTATGAAAGAGAGAATTCTGGAATTTCTGAGAGCTGAAAATAAATCATCGGCTCAGTTTGCAGAAGAAATTGGGGTTCAGCCTTCAGCTATTTCACATATAGTTTCCGGAAGGAATAATCCAAGTCTGGATTTTATTCTTAAAATGCTGGATCGTTATAAATACCTTTCCGTTGATTGGCTCCTCTTCGGCAGAGGAGAAATGTATAAGGATAAGAACCTTCAGAATCTATTTGAGGATAGTTTATCTGCTCATCAGAAGGAACAAACCAGGGAATTATTTGAAGTAAATGATAACCTGATACCTGCAAAAGATGATATTAAAACAGTTGCAGAGAAGAAAGATCTCATTCAGAATCAGGTAACTGGTCATACCGAAGTTGTAAAAATTGTCTGGTTTTTCAGTAATAATAGCTTTGAGGAATACTATCCCCGTAAATAAGTGTTACTTTTCTGTTCATAAACATTTGCAAAATTGCCTGTTTTGCATGTTCTTCTGAAGAACCATTAAGCTATCTTTGTGGTAAACCAGCTGTTAATGACAAAACGGGTTGATAATTTAAAAGTTGTTAGTAATAAGATACTTACGGAAGATTTTTGTGTATTGAAACTGGAATCAGACCAAAAGCTTCCCGAATTCAGACCAGGCCAGTTTGTCCAGGTTAAGGCAGACAGAAGTCCGGGGACTTTTCTCCGTCGCCCTATATCTGTTCATGATGTTGATATTGAGAACAATACCTACAGCATGCTGATCCAGGTTCTTGGAAAAGGAACTGAATCCCTGTATAAGCTTAAACCCGGTGATTATCTTAACGTTTTACATCCTCTCGGGAATGCTTTTTCAGAGCCTGTAATGAATGGAAAGATAGTGCTTATTGGCGGAGGTACCGGTATCGCACCTTTATTATTTCTTGGTAAATATTTGAAAAACAAAGGATTTGAGATTGAGTATCTTCTGGGATTCAGGAATAAGAGCCGTGTTATTCTTGTAGATGAGTACAGCAGTGTTGGAAAAGTTCATTTAACAACTGAAGACGGATCCATTGGTGAAAAAGGATTTGTAACTCACCATTCTGTGCTTAAATCACAGAAAATTAGCATGATATATTGCTGCGGACCCGATCCCATGATGCATGCGGTTGCAGATCTGTGCCGAAAAAATAGTATCATTTGCGAAGTGTCTCTTGAGAATCTAATGGCTTGCGGATTTGGAATATGCCTCTGTTGCATAGTTGATACAACCAGGGGGAATGTCTGTACCTGTACAGAAGGGCCTGTTTTTAATATTAAGGAATTGAAATGGTGAACCTCAAAGTAAATATTGGCGATCTCTGTTTTAAAAATCCTGTCCTGACTGCCTCAGGCACATGTGGATACGGACCTGAATTAACAGATTTTTTTGATGTATCTCGTCTGGGTGGAATTGTTGTAAAGGGAACTACAATTGAACCACGGGAAGGAAATGCTTATCCCCGTATGGCAGAAACTCCAGCAGGAATGCTGAATGCAGTCGGACTTCAAAATAAAGGGATCGATTATTTTGAAAAGCACATCTATCCGGAAATAAGCCTCTTTGATACACATATTATTGTTAATGTTAATGGGAGTACGATTGATGATTATGTATCTCTATCCGAAAGAATTAACAGACTGGATAAGATACCTGCGATTGAACTAAATATTTCCTGTCCTAATGTTAAAAGAGGTGGAATGATATTCGGGACTAATCTCGATTCTGCAAGAGATGTAATACGAGCTGTGAGAGCTGTTTACAAGAAAAAGCTGATAGTGAAGCTGTCGCCTAATGTTACTAATATTGTTGATTTTGCCAGGGTGGTTGAAGAGGAGGGAGCTGATTCAGTCTCTCTTATTAATACACTTCTGGGAATGGCTGTTGATGTGAATAAGATGAAACCAGTGCTTTCAACTGTCACGGGCGGACTTTCCGGTCCTGCAATTAAACCGGTAGCCCTGCGAATGGTTTGGCAGGTTGCAAAAGCCGTTAAAATACCGGTCATTGGTATGGGAGGAATAATGAATGCAACTGATGCTATTGAATTCTTTCTGGCAGGTGCGAGTGCTGTCCAGATTGGTACAGTTACCTTTATTGAACCGGATGCCCCTGTTAAGATATTGGAAGGTGTTGAGAAATATCTTAGTGAAAAGGGTGTTTCGGATATAAATGAGATAATCGGGTATCTCATCAAGCAGATCAAATAATCAATATATTTTAGTAATTTGTATTACTTACTGATTTTATCTTTAAATTTGTAAGTTTTTATATATTTATTGCATCAATTCTTAAATTTAGAGATATGTCAGAAAGTACACAGATTGATAATCTTGACAAAAAGATACTGGATATAATTACTAAAAATGCAAGAATCCCATACCTGGAAGTTGCCAGGGAGTGTGGTGTTTCCGGAGCTGCAATCCATCAGAGGGTTCAGCGATTGATTAGAATAGGAGTGATTAAAGGATCTGAATTTAAGGTAGATCCGGTAATGGTAGGATTTAAAACCTGTGCATATATTGGAGTATTCCTTGATCACCCCGGACATTTCAGAGAGGTAATAAAGAAGTTTAAGGAGATCCCTGAAATTATTGAATGTCACTATACTACTGGAAATTATTCACTTTTTATAAAGGTCTATACCCGCGATAATGAACATCTGAGAATGATCCTGACAGATACAATTCAGAATATATCAGGAATAGTAAGGACTGAAACCCTTATCTCACTTGAGGAATCTATTAACAGACAGATCCCTGTTCTCTCAAAAGAGTAATTAATTGATAATGATTAAGTCAGGAATGATGTCCTAAGTGAAGGACAATAGCTTCCATTATTGTGTCTGTAAAATGTGTATCATTTTTTTGATTTAAAATAAATTTATCATACATTTGCACTCGCAAAAACAAGGGAGGATTCAGTAGCTCAGCTGGTAGAGCACATCCCTTTTAAGGATGGGGTCCTGGGTTCGAGCCCCAGCTGGATCACAAAGCAGTCGAAAGGCTGCTTTTTCTTTAATTCCACACAAACCTTTCATAACATCATTATCGAGCCTTCAACTTTTACCTAATCCCAATCTGCGGCTATATCAAAATAACCTGGAACTTTTTTTCAGGTAAGTTGATCTCAGTATTTCTGAAGCATTTTAAATATTATATCTGCTAACATTTGATAATTATTCAGATAACTTATTTTAAGTTATTTTCGTGAAAAATTAACTATTTAATCTTTCTGATATGAAATCATTCAAAGACAAAGTAGTTATTGTGACCGGCGCTTCATCGGGAATAGGAGAAGCTGTAGCCCGCGAGTTTGCACTAAATGGCAGTAAGGTTATTCTTGCAGCCAGATCAGAGGAAAAACTCTCCCGTATCACATCTGAAATCAACAGGTTTAACAAAAATGCCTTTTACATAATAACCGATGTAAGTCGTGAGGAGGATTGCAGGAACCTGATTGAAGCCACTGTAAATAAATTCGGTACAATTGATATCCTGGTAAATAATGCCGGTATATCAATGAGAGCATCATTTCTGGATGTTGATCTTAAAGTACTCCATCGATTAATGGATGTAAATTTCTGGGGTACAGTATATTGTACCAAATATGCACTTCCTTATCTGATAGCCCAGAAAGGTTCTCTTGTGGGTGTATCTTCTGTTGCCGGATTCCATGGACTGCCCTGGCGAACAGGTTATTCCGCATCTAAATTTGCGATTCACGGTTTCCTTGAAACCATAAGGATTGAGCATTTAAAAAAGGGATTGCATGTTATGGTTATAGCACCGGGTTTTACAACTACCAACATAAGAAGGCGGGCTCTTCTGGCAAATGGAGAGGAGCAGGGAGATTCTCCAAGGGATGAGCATAAACTTATGCCGCCGGAATATGTGGCAAAATGGGTGATAAAAGGAATCAAAAGGAAAAAAAGGAATAAGCTGCTCACATGGGAAGGCCGCCTAACCGCCCTGTTTCAGAGAATTGTTCCTGACCTTGTTGACTGGGCATATTATTATGAGATGTCAAGGGAGCCCAAATTTCCTGTTAAATAGCACTTTACATTCTGATTATTTTAATAATGTAACAAATCATGCAGAGTTTTGTAATGTAATGTAATGTTCTTCGTCATACAGTTAAGACGTTAAACAATAACTATAACTACTATGAAAAGATCATTATTATTCATTTTAATTGTTCTGTTATCAGTGAACGCGAAATCTCAGAAAAGTGTTGATGCTTTATTCAGCAAATATTCGGGTAAAGACGGATATGTTACTATTACGGTTAGCGGAAATCTTTTAAAGTTCTCATCCTGTTTTGATGATGAAAACTGTATGCCTTCAAACATATCTGAGATAAGGATACTTGCTCAGGAGGACAAACCAGATAAGGATCAGGGCTTTGGTGGCATAATCCTGAAAGAGATTGATCTTCATGATTATGAGGAATTTATGAGAGTTAAAGAATATGATCAGGATTTCCGGATGCTGGTTAAGGCTGAAGGGCGAAAGTTTAAGGAGTTACTTCTTATTGCTGGTGGTGAGGATAATGCCCTTATACAGATAAAAGGAGAGATGTCTTATGATGAAGCTAAAAAGTTTTCAAAGGACCTTAAGAAAAACAATGGGCAATTTATTGATATGGATTCCAGGTAGTTATTATTGTCGTTATCTTTGGAAAGCTATATATAATTGCCTGATAATTTATGAGCCGGGAGGAATTCAGCAACCTTGTTCAGCAGCTTGGTAAAAAGTTGTACTATTTTGCCTTCCGGATATTACGTAACCAGGAGGAGGCGGAAGATGGGGTTCAGGAGGTATTTTTAAGACTCTGGAAAATGAATGAGAAGCTGGCCGACTACAGAAGTATTGAAGCATTGGCAACAACCATGACCAGAAACTATTGCATTGACCTTATCAGAAAGAACCGAAATATATCATTAATTGAGACAGATTCGGTATCATCTGGCAGCCTTACAGAAATATCTCCTCATGAAAGTATGGTCTTAAGAGAATCCAATGAAATTATCAGAAACATAATTGAAAATATGCCGGAGGCTTCCAGAGTGCTCATTAAGTTTCATGATCTGGAAGGTAAATCCTATGAAGAGATAGCAGAATCCACAGGGCAGAATATAAATACATTAAGAGTCAATATATCTCGTGCTCGTAAGCATATCAGGGATGAATTCAATAAGTACAATTATGAACGAAGAGGAAATAAAAAAGCTGCTGACTAAATTCTTTGATGGTGAAACCACTGAAAATGATGAAAAGCTGCTGCGGGCAATTTTCAATGATTCCAGTTGCCCGGGAGGTTTTGAAACAGAATGGGATTATGTCAGGTTCTGTCTGATTAACGGTACGGTTTCTGAACCATCAATTAATCTTGAGGATAGAATAGAAAAAGCTATTAATTATTCTGTTGGCAGTTCAGAAAAAGATAAGAGCAGAAAACGTTATCTGGTTTTTCTGAGCGGAATTGCAGCAACCGTACTTTTACTTTTTGGAACCTATTTTCTTATTGAAAGTCGTTACAAAATATATGATACTTATTCTGATCCTGAGATTGCGTATGCTGAGACTATGAAAATACTTATGGATGTTTCTACACGATTAAACAAGGGAACGAGTACTCTCGCACCTGTTGGCAGGCTAAATGCTATTACTGAAGAAAGTATGGAAAAGATAAATAATTCATCTTCAGTTATCAACGAATCATTATTGAAAATCAATGGTGCTTTAAAAACGACAACTATAATAAACAAAAGCAAAACTGAATCAGTTAATAAATAAAGATTTAAATATGAAAAGAGTATTATCACTTATTTGTGTCTTATGCCTTTCAGGAATTATGTATGGACAACGAAATCCTGTCGAGGATTTGTTTGATAAATATTCCGAGCGGGATGGATTTACCGTGGTTTCTATTTCCGGTAAAATGTTCAGTATGTTTTCAGATAAGGAGGAGCAGAAAGATGATGGAGCAAAGGTTATCAGTAATCTCAAATCTATCCGAATTCTTTCAGTAGAGGATTCTACACTGAATGAAAGCATCAATTTTTATAAGGAACTTGAAAAGCAACTGGACTATTCAGTATATGAGGAACTGATGGTTGTAAAGGAAGGCAAAAATACAACCAAATTTCTTACCATTCAGAAAGGTGATATCATAAAGGAACTGCTCGTAATTACAGGAGGTCCTGCTGGTAACTCACTCATTTCCATTAAGGGAGATTTAAATCTGAAAGCTCTTTCAGAACTCTCTAAAAACTCAGGTATACAGGAACTTGAAAAACTGGAGGATGTTGATAAAAAGGAGCAATAATTGATCCAAATGAATGCAACCTTGCTGTCAGAAGCCTTGTCATAGTTAAAACAGTTCCGATTTTCTGATGATTGGATCATTTTAACTATATTTGTAAATACATAAAAAAACAAAATTAATCTATGAACAGGCTGTTCAAACCCAGGTTACTGGCAACAATTATTATGTTCTTCTTTTCATTAATTATTGTTGTTGGTCAAATTGATAACTTTGATTTTCTGAAAGCAGGGGTCAAGGATGCTTCAAAAATAACAGAAGCATACATTGCCCCTTGGGCTAATGCATTTGGTGCAGGAGCTAACGGAAGCTGGTACAATACTGCCAAGCCTCATAAATTCGGAGGATTCGATATTACTCTTGGTTTTAATGTGGGGATGGTACCATCATCTGATGATACTTATGATGTTTCAAAAATCGGACTAACTGATTTCACTGGTACAGGGATGGCTCCAACAATATCAGGGCCGGATAAAGCAGGACCGACTCTTAGCAGTAAACCAATAAGCGGTATTGCGCCGGTCACATTCCAGACACCTCCCGGAACCAACTGGAAGTATATGCCTGTTCCTACCTTACAGGCCGGTATTGGTCTTCCACTTGGTACAGAACTGAAGATCAGATATATTCCAAAAATATCAATCAGTGATGGAAATATTTCATCATGGGGAGTTGGTCTTCTACATAGCATAATGCAATATATTCCGGGTGATGATCTCCTTCCATTTGATGTATCAGTATTTGGCGGGTACACAAAACTTACAGGTAATGTTCCAATTACACTTGATCCAGGAACACCACAATTTTATTCCTCAGCATATCCTGCAACTGCCTGGGATAACCAGAATTTTGAAATGATTGCCCAGGCCTGGAATGCTTCTGCAATCGCTTCATTGAATCTTCCTGTTTTCACCCTTTATGGAGGTTTGGGTTATTCAAGCACTGCTACAAATATCAATATGACAGGTAATTTTCCAATGCCTACTGTAAATCCAGCCCTCTCCACCACACAATATGTTTATGAAGATGCCGGTGTTGTAAAGAATTTTCCTGAGATTGAGGTTAAGAATTATTCAGGTTTACGCGCGAATGCCGGATTCAGGCTTAAATTTGCAGTAGTTACATTCCATTTCGACTATACTTGGGCACAGTATAGTGTGATTTCAGGAGGAATGGGAATCTCGTTCAGATAATAAAAATCAAAAATAAATCTGAAATCCCCGGGGTTCCCAAACTTCCCGGGGATTTTTTTTGGAATAATTAATTAGGTATAATGTAAATTCTTTTATGTCTTCAAACAGACAAAAAATATATTCAGCGTACAGAGCACTTCTGCTGGCATCAAGGAATACAGTTACCCCTGAAGAAACTCCTAAGATCAGGAAAGCTCTTGATCTTGCAGTAAGAGCAAGCGGTGATAAAATTACACTTACAGGCAAACCGGAGATCCTTCATGCACTTTCGGTAGCCAGAATTATCGCCGGTGAAATGGGGCTTGGTCTTACATCCATAATTACGGCATTATTGCACGATTCATATAATAATCTTCCTGTTGGTCATAAAGAACTTGAGCAGGAATTTGGAAGCAAAGTTGTCGGAATACTCCAGGGATTCTCCAGGATAACTGACATAGATTCTATGCAGGCTTCATATCAGGCAGAGAATTTCAGAAAGCTTCTGCTTAGCCTTGCTGACGATGTACGTGTAATTCTCATCAAGCTTGTTGAAAGGATGGAATACATGAGAAACCTTGACAATGCCCCTGAAAAGGACAGACTGCCATTAGCCTCAGAGACCTATTTTCTTTATGCTCCGCTGGCACACCGGCTCGGTTTCTATAATATTAAATCAGAAATGGAAGATCTGGCTGTTAAGTATCTCGAACCAGAACACTACAAAAATATTGAGTTCAAACTCAAACAAACTACAGCTTCAAGAAATAAACTTATCAGGGATTTTTCAAGTCCACTGAACCAAAAGCTTGAAAAACTGGGCTTTAAATTCACCATCAAAAGCCGCACTAAATCAATACACTCCATAATGCTTAAAATGAAAAAGCAGGGAGTGGAATTTGAAGAAGTATACGATCTGTTTGCTGTACGGATAATAATCAACAGTGAACCGGAAAATGAAAAATCGGATTGCTGGAGAGCATATTCAGTAGTTACGGATCTGTACCAACCAAATCCAAGCAGAATGCGTGACTGGATCTCCGTTCCTAAATCAAACGGCTATGAATCGCTTCATACAACAGTAGTTGGTCCGCGTGGAAAATGGGTTGAAGTTCAGATCCGTTCAGCTAGAATGGATGAGATTGCTGAAAAGGGATTGGCCGCTCATTTCAAGTACAAAGGGATTAAAGGTGAGGGAGGACTTGATAACTGGCTTGCAAAAATGCGGGAAATCCTTGAATCAACAGAGAAAGAGGATAATGCTTTCATAGACCAGGTAAAATCAGGGCTTTACACAGATGAAGTGTTTGTTTTCACACCAAACGGAGACCTTCGTCAGTTGCCGGCAGGAGCAACTGTACTTGATTTTGCCTTTGATATTCATACAGCTGTTGGAGCTTCATGCGTGGGAGGAAAAGTGAATGGTAAAAATGTAACTATCAGACATGTCCTTCAGAATGGTGATCATGTTTCAGTTTTAAGGTCAAAAAGTCAGAAGCCAAAGCAGGACTGGCTGTCATTTGTTGTCACAAATAAAGCAAAGACCAAGATCAGGCAGGTGCTCAATGAAGAAAAGACAAAAGCTGCTGCCGAAGGGAAGGAAATATTGATGCGGAGAATGAAAAACTGGAAATTAGCCTATAATGATACGGTAATACAGCGCCTTCTGAACCATTATAACATTAAGTATGCTATGGATCTGTATTATCTTATAGCAAACGAGAAGCTTGAGCTTCTTGAAATTAAAGAAGTGCTTCTTAATCCGGAAGGCTCACAATCTAATGCTGAAGAACAGGTATCCGAGGAGAAGGAAATCAGGGAAATAAAGGCACCGCAATATTCTGATTTTCTTATAATTCAGGATAAGGTTGAAGGTCTCGATTATAAATTATCGAAATGCTGTAACCCAGTGTTTGGTGACAGTATTTTTGGTTTCGTGACAATATCCGAAGGTATTAAAATACACAGAAGCAGTTGCCCAAATGCCCATAATATGTTATCAAGGTATCCATACAGGCTGATAGCTGCACGATGGTCAAAAGCTGCAAACATACCATCTTTCATTGCATCGGTTAAAATAACAGGGGTGGAGGATATAGGTATTGTAAATAAAATCGCTGATATTATTGCCGATCATAAGGTTGCAATGAGGAGTTTCAACTATAATATTAATGACGGATTATTCGAAGGAGTACTTAATATAATGGTTTCCAACAGTGATGTTCTTCATACGATTATACGAAAAATATCAGGATTAAAAGGAATTGTAAAAGCTTTACGTACAGATAGTAACTGATGATTATTAATACCTCTGGTCAGGTTTAACCGGAAGCCTGGCCATCTTTTCAACTTCAAGAGACGGAAATCCGAATTCCTCAACAATTTTTCCAAGAAGCAGGTATGTTCCGCTTCCCTTGAAAGGCCATGATTTCAAAGACTGGGAAAAATGAACAGTGTCAAAAAAGCTCCCTTCGGCATCTATGAAGCATCCGAAGTTCATCCAGTCATTCTTTGCTGTCTTAATATATTTCACTGTAACAAGGTGTCCTACCATCCTTACTGTACGGCCTGTATATTCGATCATTCTATGTGCAGTAATCTCACCCCTGAATGATGTTTCCAGCATATCGAACCAGCTCACGGTAACGGGAAATCCGAATAACTCTATCTCATCATATACATCTTCTGTTTTGCTCTGCACCAGCTCAGGAAGTACAAATTTTTTAACAGGAGAGGAGAAGAGCGGGCGTATATTCTCAGACTTGTTCTTATTTATCATCATATGGGCTTCCCACAGGAGTACAGACTTGTTCTTACCTGTGAATCTGAAGGCACCTGCTTTTATAAGCAGGATTACCTGCTCAAGTCCGGGAGCAACCCTGGTAACAAAGTCGTTAAGATCTTTGAAAGGACCTGCTTCGTTCCGGACAGTTTCGATAGACTGGGCAAGATTGAATTCGAGACTCATTATATGTATAAAACCTATGTATATGTCTGTTCCATAGATACATGTCTTGTATTTGCTCATATTAACACAGGGGAGTTCAATACTGGCACCGTATCTTCGTGCTTCGTGAACGTATACCCATGTCCGGTAGAAGCCTCCGAAATTATTTATAACTGCAACCATGAACTCCAGGGGGAAATGGGCTTTCAGATAGAGGCTTTGGAAACTCTCAACAGCATACGATGCTGAATGCGCCTTGGAGAAAGAGTATCCGGCAAACGACTCGATCTGTCTCCATACCTCACGTGTTACCTCTTCACTATAACCCTTCTGACGGCAGTTGAAGAAAAATTTGTCGACTATGCGCTGCATTTCCTGCTTCGATCTGAATTTCCCGCTCATTGCCCTTCTCAATGTATCGGCATCGGCCAGATCAAGTCCCGCAAAGTGGTGGCATACTTTCAGAACATCTTCCTGGTAAACCATCACTCCGAATGTTTCTTCAAGCTGCTCCTTCATTACAGGATGTATATATTCGAATTTGTCAGGATTGTGGAACCTGTAGATATATTGCTTCATCATACCCGACCGTGCTACTCCCGGCCTGATCACCGAGCTTGCAGCAACAAGGGATGTGTAATTGTCGCACTTCAGTTTTTTCAGCAAACCTCTCATTGCAGGACTTTCCACATAGAAGCATCCCTTGGTCTCTCCGTTTCTCAGATATTCTTTTACCAACTGATCTTCCTTAAATTTATGGATAGCATGTACATCAACATCTATTGCCCTGTTCTGAAGTATTATCTCGGCACTTTCACGTATATGGCCTATTCCTCTCTGACTGAGTATATCAAGCTTTTCAAAACCAATCTCCTCTGCAGTGTACATATCCCATTGCGTTGTGGGAAATCCTTTAGGTGGCATGTCGAGTGCTGTATAGCAGGTGACGGGATCCTCGGATATAAGTATGCCTCCTGCATGAATGCTTCTCATATTCGGGAAATCAGCTATCTTAAGGCCTGTTGAAAATATAGTTTCGGTTATTTCGTTTCTGTTAGTATCAGAAGAAGGATTATCGATCAGGCAATCAATCTCTTCCTTCGGAAGTCCGTGTACCTTGCCAAGTTCCCTTACGATCGACTTACCCCGGAATGTGTTTATAGTTCCAAGAAGGGCTGTATGGCTGTAACCATATCTCTTGAATATATAATCGATCACTTCATCTCTTTCCTTCCAGGAATAATCTATGTCAAAATCGGGGGGACTGCTTCGTTTCGGGTTGATGAACCGTTCAAAGTAAAGGTTCAGATCAATGGGGTCAACATTGGTGATTTTCAGGCAGTAAGCAACTACAGAATTTGCACCGCTTCCTCTGCCAACATGATAAAATCCGCGGGCCATCGAGTATCTTACAATATCCCAGGTAATAAGGAAGTAGGCAGAGAAACCCAGCCTGTCAATTATTTCAAGTTCATGAGCGACTCTCTTTTTTGCCTCATAGTTTTTCTTCCCGTAGCGATACACCATTCCGTCCCAGGCAAGCTTTTCAAGCAAAAGCTTGTCATCATATCTGCTGGCTGAGTAAAGCTTCTTGTTCTTGAGACTCTCACTGTCAAAGTAAAGATCACAGTCGGTGATGAGATTTGCAGTGTTTTCAACAAGCCAGGGATGTTCTTTTTTTATATTTTCAAAATACCCCGGATCTTTGAAAAATTCCTCCTCCCCGGCGCATTGTGAAGGCTTGAGATGGCTTAGAAGAATATTATTATCAACAGCTCTCAGGCTGCGATGAATGAATATATCTTCAGGTTCAGCATATGTTACCGGGTGAAGAAGCACCATTCTGTTCCTTTTTAATGAAGAATTCATGGTGATAAGTTTGTTTCTCTCACCTGGTGTTATCCCTGTCCGTTCGTTATCATACAACTCCCTTCCGGGTGTTTTTGTATGATGGTATATGGTGTATGCTTCAGAGAATTGCGGGGCAGGGAACGGTATTGGTGTCTTGTTGATATTATGTTCTGAAAGAAATTCATTCAGTTCCCTTAACCCCTTGTTATTTCGTGCAATACATATGTAAAGCAGTTCATTGTCGTTGCGGAATTCTATACCGGCAACAGGCCTCACACTGTTCTTTCTGCATTCTGCTGCAAAGTCGGGTATGGCAGTTGAATTATTTATATCGGTCAGAACAATGGTTTCAGCTGAAGCAGACTTTGCTTTTTTCACAAGCTGTTCAACGGACATTGTCCCGTAGCGAAGGCTGTAATATGAGTGGCAATTGAGATACATTTATACTTATGTTGCTTTTGTTGCTGGTTACTGGTTGCTGGTTAAAACTACACATTACCCAGCACCCAGTACCCAGTACCTAGTACCAGTACCCCCTGAGACGTTCTTCCATCATATTCTTCTCTTTCAGTGCGTTTTCGAGCTGTCGGATGGCTTTTTCCTCTTTTTCGTCCAGAGTCATAACACCGGAGGCTCTCTTTACCGCATCCCGTCCGAAACGCCTGCGCAGTCTGTCCATGGCCAGGTAGAGGTTTACCTTTTCAGGTGTATCGTCAAACATGTCGAGCTGCTGGACTCCTCTTACCATATGGCTGAATCTCACACCAATGAGTCTTATAAGCATTCTTCTCTGGTAGAGCCTTGAAAAGAGCTCTTTGGTTACATCGGCAAGCACATGGTCGAATGATGTGTAGGGTATTCGTTTCTGAAGAGTGTGGGTGTCAAAGTTTGAATACCTTATTTTAACAGTGACACAGGATGTGAGTTTTTCCTGCTTCCTGAGTTCAAATGCAATTTTCTCAACCATGCTTACAAACAGCTGGTTAAGCCTCACCATGTCGGTGGTATCCTTGTCAAAGGTATGTTCGGTACTTATAGATTTCTGTTCAGTGTAGCTGAATACAGGTGTTGAATCTATTCCATTGGCTTTCTTCCATATATCAATACCATTTTTACCCATAAGTTTCTCCAGCATCTCAGCGGGAATATTCCGAAGAGTAAAGATCGTTGCTATTCCCATTGAACGGAGCAGATGGTATGTCTTCTGACCTATCATGGGGATCTTGTTTATCGACAAAGGATCGAGGAAGGGGAGTACAAGCTCTTTCTGTACCTCTCTTTCTCCGTTCGGCTTTGCCTCGCCTGTTGCGATCTTCGATACAGTCTTGTTTACCGACAGTCCTATCGAAATTGGCAGACCTGTTTCCTGCATTATAAACCGTCTCAGCTCATGCGACCATTTGTAACATCCGTAGAAGCGGTCCATGCCTGTAAGATCGATATAGTGCTCATCAACAGATGATTTCTCATAGACAGGTGACCTCTCAGCTATTATTTCGGTTACAATATTTGAGTAGTTGCTGTAAAGCTCCATGTCGCCGCGTATTATGATGGCATCGGGACACATATTCCTGGCAAGCTTCATGGGCATTGCGGAGTTAACTCCGTATTTGCGGGCCTCATAGCTGCAGCTTGCGACCACTCCACGGTCAGACAGACCACCGATTATCACCGGCTTCCCTATGAGCCTGCTGTTCTTCAGCCTCTCCACCGATACGAAGAAAGTATCGAGGTCGAGGTGCAGTATGGAACGTTCTATGTTGCCGGAGAGTATCATAGTGTAAAAATCATCAGGTATATAACTCTGTGGGTGGAGTTTAAGATTGCCACGCCCTACTGCGTAGGGCTCGCAATGACTGTCATATAAGGTTAATTCCAGTTAACGCTAAACAGAAGTAATTGTAATAGCGCAGTCATTGCGAGGAGCGAAGCGACGAAGCAATCTTATGGTCCATATCCAATAATTCATTAAAAAAATTCTGTTTTTCTTGTATATATTATAATTATATTTTATTTTTGATTAAAAATTAATCAATTCAATGATTACAATATAATCAATTTCTAATTATGTACTTTGCTTCCAACATAAAATTTTTAAGAAAAAGGAGAGGGCGGACCCAGGATGATGTGGCATTTGCCCTGAACCTGAAACGTTCAACGCTAAGTGGCTATGAGAACGGTGTTGCTCAACCCGGAATTGAGATACTTATCTCATTTTCAGGATATTTTAACATATCCATCGATACAATCCTGAAACTGGATATATCAAAACTCTCGGAAAGCCAGTTGGGAGAACTGGAACGAGGATATGATGCATATGTTAAAGGCAGTAATCTCAGAGTGCTGGCAACCACAGTTAACTCCCGCAACAGGGAAAACATAGAACTGGTACCGGAGAAGGCAAAGGCTGGCTATACCACAGGGTATGCAGATCCTGAATATATCGGTGAGCTGCCGGTATTCACACTGCCATTTTTGTCTGACAAAAAGAAATACAGAACATTCCAGCTGAAGGGCGATTCGATGCTTCCTATACCCGATGGTTCGTGGGTGACCGGAGAATATCTTCAGGACTGGATGGATATTATAAGCGGAAAGGCATATATTGTTTTTACACTCGATGACGGAATTGTCTTTAAGGTAGTTGAAAACAATCTCAAAAAAGACGGGAAGCTTGTTCTCTATTCCCTTAATCCTGTTTATGAGCCATATGAGGTTCATGTTAATGAGGTTAAGGAAATATGGAAATTTGTAAATTATATCAGCAGTGAGTTGCCTGATCCTGTTTTACCTGAAAAACAGCTTATGCAGGCTGTTGCAGGGATGAAGCATGATCTCCAGCGTATCAAAGCGAGGCTGGGTAGTGAAATTTCCGATATAGATGAGGAGAAATAGACAGAAGCCGGAAGCCGGAAGCCGGAAGCCGGAAGCCGGAAGCCGGAAGCCGGAAGCCGGAAGCCGGAAGCCGGAAGAAATATAACTACTACTTATTTATTTGTTCTGCTTCATAATCCATTTTCCTGCATGGAATCCGACTGGTACAGGTTTTGTACTGCTTAGATCCTCAAGCTTTATTATTACATGAGGTAAGATATATAAATGACTTATATCCTTTTTGTTATGTTGTGTGTATGAGTCCATTATTATTAAAGCTCCGGGCTCCACGAAATTTCTAAGTGCCGGTGACTCACAGATAACCGGAGTTCCGAACGGTATTGATTCAAAGATCTTATTAAAGGCTGTTAGAAGTGAGCTATCCCATACTTTTGCAAAGTATACCTTATCAGCACCAGCCTTCAGCATCCTTGAAGTATCCTTATTACTTTCCATGCTGGTTTCGGTATAAATTGAATACCCTGTACCTTCATTAAATAAAACAAGGCCATCTGTTGTTTCATGAAAGTGGGGGGTGATCTTGATTGCAGTTATTTTCAATTCCGGAAAACTCTCAATTATCCTGCAGGCCATTGACGTTTTGCCTGATTTATTGCCTGTTCCGGCAATTATAAGCAGATTTGGTACTTTCATAAATTAAAAAACTCTGTGTTGCTTCTGTTAATCAGAGACAACTTTGTGTAAAAATATTTTCTACACAAAGTTGCTCAGAATACTACTGAATTCACAGAGTTCTTATAAGTATAAAAAGGGATTATTCTTTTGAAAGGTCAATTATCATCTGAATAATTTTCTGATTATCAGATTCAGGAATTTTACCTACAAAAAGTGCTCTGCATATCCGGTTTTTGTCAAGAATTACAACTGTATAGTTATCTTCCGGCATGCCCCAAAGCTGCTGAAGCTTGGCATCATAATCAAAAAGGATAGTTGTATTAAACTTCTTTGCTTTGTTACCGGCAATGGTGCGGATCAATCCATTGGGTTTCCAGGTTGATTTGCAATCTACAATACCAATTCCTTTAAAATTGTCCCGGCTCAAACGTTTTTCGACATCTATTGTTTTATTTACAGCCTCGTTGAATGGTTCATTTAGTTCAGATTCATCAGGATCAACATAGTTTACCTGCATCACTTTCCCGGTCCAGGAAGCCATTGTAAATTCTTTCTTTTCAGAATCAGTAAACATCCAGTCAGGAGCTTTCATTCCTACAGCCAGCTTCACATTCTCTTGTGAAAATATACCCGGAACAGCAAATAAACTGATAACGAGCATGATGATCATTTTTTTCATAAATCTGATTTTAAAGTTTAAGCCGAATATATGAATTTTTTTATCATTAATTAATTTTTGCAGAATTAAACATTTATCCGGGCAACAATATTACTTTTGCGGTCTGATTAAGAGGTATGCAGAGAATTCGAAATATAGCAATAATTGCACATGTTGACCATGGCAAGACTACGCTGGTAGACAGGATAATCCAGGAATGTAAGGTACTGGATCAGCGAAAGGATGCCGGTGAACTGATTCTTGACAGTAATGACCTTGAACGTGAAAGAGGAATTACAATTCTTTCCAAGAATGTTTCAGTTAACTATAACGGAGTCAAGATCAACATCATAGATACGCCGGGACATGCCGATTTCGGAGGAGAGGTGGAGCGTGTTCTTAAAATGGCTGATGGTGTGCTACTTCTGGTAGATGCCCTTGAGGGACCGATGCCTCAGACAAGGTTTGTTCTTGGAAAAGCAATAGATCTTGGTCTGAAGCCCATTGTTGTGGTGAATAAAGTGGATAAGGAGAACTGCAGGCCTGATGAAGTACAGCAGGATGTTTACGAACTTATGTTCAACCTTGACGCATCTGATGATCAGTTAAATTTTGAAACAGTCTTTGGATCTTCAAAACATGGCTGGATGAGCGGTGACTGGAGAAAACCGGAGACAAATATTAAATTCCTGTTAGATACAATTCTAAAGGAAATTCCTGAACCTGTGTATGTTCCCGGAACTGTACAGATGCAGGTCGCCTCTCTTGATTTTTCAAGCTATGTAGGACGTATAGCTATAGGTCGTGTTTTCAGGGGAGATATTAATGTTGGTTCCGATTATACGCTTTGCAAAAGAGACGGCAAGGTTAAAAAAGTAAGAGTAAAGGAATTATATGTTTTTGAGGGACTTGGCAGGGTAAAAACAGAATCTGTTCGCTGTGGTGACCTCTGTGCTGTAATTGGCCTTGAGGATTTCGAAATAGGAGATACCCTTGCAGACCTGCTTGCCCCTGAGGCACTAAAGAGAATTGAAGTTGATGAACCTACAATGAGTATGGTATTCACAATTAATAATTCACCTTTATTCGGAAAGGAGGGCAAGTTTGTAACTTCAAGGCATTTACGGACACGCCTGATACGTGAAACTGAAAAGAATCTGGCTCTGAAAGTCGAGGATACAAAATCAGAGGACACTTTCAACGTATTCGGCCGTGGAATACTTCATCTTTCAATTCTTATTGAGACCATGAGACGTGAAGGGTATGAATTCCAGGTTGGCAAGCCTCAGGTAATTTACAAGGATATAGATGGCGTAAAATCTGAACCATATGAGACTCTTACCATTGATGTTCTTCCTGATTATTCTGGCAAAGCAATAGAACTTGTTACTCAGAGAAAGGGCGAAATGATAGTAATAGAGCCTAAGGGAGATCTGATTCATATCGAATTTGATATTCCATCCCGCGGTTTAATTGGACTGAGGAATAACATGCTGACTGCGACAGCAGGTGAGGCAGTGATGCATCACAGGTTTCGGGCTTACGACAGATATAAAGGTGACGAACTGCTTCCTAAACAGAATGGTTCTCTTATCTCTCTGGACATGGGTATGGCAACAGGCTATGCCATAGATCGTCTGCAGGACAGAGGTCGTTTTTATATTGATCCGGGAGAACAGGTATATCGTGGTCAGGTAATTGGTGAACATACCAGGCAGGGTGATCTTGAAGTGAATATTGTAAAGGGTAAGAAACTTACTAATATGAGAGCTTCAGGATCGGATGAAGGCCTGCGTATTGCACCAAAACTAAAGTTCTCTCTCGAGGAAGCCATGGAGCAGATAAAGGATGATGAATACCTGGAAATCACCCCGTTAAATCTGAGAATGAGAAAGGTGCCTTCGTATAAATTTGCCTAATCTTTTAACGTTTCCAGAATTTCTCAATTTCCTCAAGAGATTTGCCTTTTGTCTCCGGAATGAATTTCCATACAAAACCAATAGCGAGTAAGCACATTATTCCATAGATCCAGTATGAAAATCCGTGATTGAATTTTTCAGTCAGCCACAGATTGTCATTCATCATAGGGAAAGTCCATGAAACTATTAAATTTGAGATCCAAAGTGTAGCTACCGGAATTGACATTGCACCACGTATGCTGTTTGGAAAGATCTCTGATAAAAGTACCCATGTAACAGGGCCCCAGCTCATTGCAAAGCCTGCAATGTAGAGTAACATAAAAGCAAGAGCAGCAAACCCTGTCTTCCCGGCATAAAATGAGAATCCTAATGAAAACATTGAGATTCCCATTATCATTGCACCTGTGATCATCAGCGGTTTTCTTCCGAAACGGTCCACGGTAAAAATTGCCACGATTGTGAACAGCATATTAATTATGCCAACAATGATGGTTTGCAGCATTGAAGTATCAGTACTTGCACCCATATTCCTGAAAATATTGGCTGCATAATACATAACAACGTTTATGCCTACAAACTGCTGAAAAACTGAAAGGAGAGTACCTAAAAGTATTACACGAAATCCGAATGAAAGCCAGGGAGCATTCTTCTCATGGAGTGTTGATTCTATTTCTGACTGGAGCTCTGTTGCGTTCCGGGGGCCTGAAATTTTCACAATAGTTTCAAGAGCTTCAAGTCTCCTGTTTCTTATCATAAGATAGCGCGGTGTTTCAGGGATAAAAAGCAGAAGGATCAGGAAGAGGATTGAGGGGATAACTCCGGAAAAGAACATCCAGCGCCAGCCATGAGTAATCAGCCAATCTTCATTTCCGCTTCTTGCAATAAGGTAATTGATGAAATAGATTATCACCATTCCTGAAATAATTGCGAACTGGTTCCACGAAACCAGTTTCCCCCGTATAGAAGCCGGGGCAATTTCAGCAATATACATCGGCGACAGGATGGAGGCAAGTCCAATGCCAATTCCACCCAAAATCCTGTAAATCATAAAAGAAAATACATCGAGAGTACCAAAAACATTAAGATACTCGGGTTGCCAGGCTCCGACAGCAGAAATCGTCAGAAAGAAAGCGGTTAAAATTAAACCCCTTTTTCTGCCAAGTGATTTTGCAATGAACCCTGACATAGCAGCACCTATGATACATCCAACAAGTGCACTCGATACTACAAACCCTTTAACCGAATCAGCAATTTCTTTAATGGCAGTTGCATCTGTCTGAGCAGGTACATGTGCTCCCAGATATCTGATTAAAAAGAAATTAAGAGGAATTAGAATAAGAGTACTTGAAATTACTCCCTTACGAAGGCCAAGCATTCTGAGCAATTGTCCTGTTACAACAGAATAGATCAATAAAAAGACTGTTGAAACAAGTAATCTGTATTGTGTAATCAGTGACACTGTATAATTGTAATCAGATGGATTAGCGGCTTTTACAATATAAAGATCTACCAGCGATTTTTCAGCACCATTTACAACAGCTGTATCAAAGCCAAAAAGAAATCCACCAAGAGTAGCAACAAGCGTTATCCTTGTTAGGTAATTAGTATTCATTCAGAAAATCATTAAGTGGTTTCATCGCTTTAAATACTGTAGATGAATACTTTAGGCAATCATTTGCAAGTACTTGCTTATCATTTATTTCCTGTATTGCCAGGTAGCTTTTATGTTTTATGAGGTCAATATATTTGTGATCAGGAGAAAAACCTTTGGGAGCTTTTTTCAGTTTTTCACCTTCAAGCTGAAAAAAATGTTTTTTAAACTGGGGATTGTTAATAATTGCCAGGAATCTTTCAGGTTCATCATCAATTTTTTCCCTGATGGCCATCAGCCATGGAGCCGGAGGAATATATGCCCCGCCTGCAAGCATACTTTTTCCGGGCTCTATGTGAAAATAGTATCCTGCATATTTGTCCCCGTTCTTTTTACCACCTTTAACAATAAAAGCGCCCATATTTGTTTTATAGGGAGATTTGTCATTCGAGAATCTAACATCCCGATTTATCCTGAATATACAGTTTTTAGCTTCAAGCCCTTTTATAACAGGGTCAAATTCAATAATTTCATTAATCAGAATCTGGACAAATGATTCAAAGTTTGACTTTGCTGCAAGATATTCCGACCTGTGGAGATCAAACCATTCCTTATTATTATTACGGGCAAGCTTCTGGAGGAAATCCAGTGTTGGCTTCTCAATCTTTTCCATTCTGTTTTGATTTTGTTTTGATTTTCAATAGATTATTGAACAATTCAATTTTGATAATATCAAATATAATAAAGATATGAATTGACCTTTGAAAGTTAATGGGAATATAATTACACCTGACTTTTAATATGAAAAAATTAAAGAAGAGTGAGGTACAATTTGTAATTTATTTGTAAATTAATTATTAAAAAGTGATCAGTTTCTAATCAAAAATTCTAACCATGAGTAAATTCGACAAATTCTGCCAGAGCTGCGGGATGCCTATGGAGAAGGATCCCGAAAAAGGAGGGACAAATGCAGACGGTTCAAAATCAGTAAAATACTGCAGCTATTGTTACCAGTCAGGTTCCTTTAAAGACAATTTTTCCAAACCCTCAGAAATGGTATCCTTTGTAAAGGATAAACTGAAAGAGATGGGATACGGACCAATAAAAAGATGGTTTTATACCAGCCATATCAGTCAACTGGAAAGATGGAAAGTTCAAAAAATGAGGTAAATTTGAACATTCAAAAGAATGTCCTCAAATGATTGAATCCAAAGTTGGTTTTATTTCACCAAAGGTATTGATACTATTCCTTGTCATTTGCCTTTTGTTTCCAACCTGCAAATCTTACAATGATCTGGAAGAAGTTCAGACTCTTGTTGATATATTATCAGCAAGGTGGGTACCTGATGAACGCGAAGGTATTGCCGAAATAACTGTTTCAAAGCGTGGAGAATCTGTTCTTATTAATGGTGAAACAGACTGTCAACATCTTAAAATACAAGTAATTGATTCGATATTTGCGAGAGGATATAAGGTGATTGACAGTTTACTGTTATTACCAGGAAACGATGTAGGGGACTATAAGTACGGAATAGTTACATTGAGTGTAGTAAATATGCGTCTCACACCTGGACATAGCTCAGAACTTGTTTCACAGGCAATTATGGGGACTCCGGTTAAGATTCTGAAGAATGATGGTTACTGGCTGCTTGTTCAGACTCCCGACAACTATATTGCGTGGAGTGAGAAAGGATCGTTTCAGCTTATGACAGATTCAGAGTTTATTGAATGGAAAAATGCCAGTAAAGTTATCTATATTGATAATTCAGGTTGGATATTTGAAAGCCTTGATAAAAAGGCTGTTATAAGCGATATAGTATCTGGATCAATTCTAAAATCAGGAGGAAAGAAAGGTACTCATGAAATGGTAATTCTGCCCGATGGACGTGCAGGTTTTGTAAGTAGCAATTCTTTAATCGAATATAGCAACTGGGCTAATAGTATTGTGGCAGATGGGAGAGAGGTATGCAGGTATGCTGAATCATTAATGGGTGTTCCTTATCTTTGGGGTGGTTCATCATCAAAAGGAGTTGATTGCAGCGGATTTGTAAAGACAGTATATTTCATGAACGGAATTATTCTGTCCAGGGATGCCTCGTTGCAGGCATTACATGGACAATCGGTTGATATATCAGGAGGATGGGACAAACTTCAGGCCGGGGACTTAATGTTTTTTGGCTCTATCAGGAACTCAAAACCAAGGATTACTCATGTGGCAATCTATAAAGGAGACAGTGAATTCATACATTCAGCAACCAGAGTGATGGTAAATAGCCTTGATTCAACCAGGTCAAATTACAGCAGTTACAGGAAAAATACATTTCTTTCGGCAAGAAGGATATGCGGATCGGTTGGTAATCATGGAATTACAGCAGTAAAAGTTCATGATTGGTATTGATTAATACTTATTAATAGATGGCAAGCAGACGAGACTTTCTAAAAAATTGTGGCATAATGGCAGGAGCAGCAGGTTTTTCATATGTCGGACTAAATAATCAGGAAATTCCCGGCAATCTGGGGAAAAAAGCAAGCAGGCAGGGACTGGTTTTAAGATTCAAACCATATGAACTGGAGTTAAGGCATGTTTTTACAATAGCAACAAGTTCCAGAAAAACGACACCTGTCATGCTTACTGAAATAGAATATGATGGTGTGACTGGTTATGGTGAAGCATCTATGCCACCGTATCTTGGTGAAAGTCATGAGACTGTGCATAATTTTCTGAGTAAGGTTAATCTGGCTCAGTTCAATAATCCTTTCCTGATGGAGGAGATACTTGACTATGTTGAGCAGATTGCTCCGGGAAACTATGCTGCCAAGGCATCTGTTGACATTGCTTTGCATGATCTTACCGGAAAGATGTTGAAACAGCCGTGGTTCAGGATCTGGGGACTTAATCCGGAAAAAGCTCCATTTACTTCATTTACAATAGGTATGGACACTCCTGAGGTGGTCAGGAAGAAGGTTGAGGAAGCATCTCCTTATAAGATATTGAAGGTTAAGCTTGGTATGGACAATGATAAAGAGATGATTGAGACCATAAGAAGTGTCTCAAAAACACCATTATGTGTAGATGTTAACCAGGGCTGGAAAGAAAGAAAAATGGCTCTTGACATGATATACTGGCTTAAGGATAAAGGAGTTGTTTTTATTGAACAGCCAATGCCAAAAAATATGGTTGATGATATTGCCTGGCTCACTCAAAACAGTCCGCTACCGGTCATTGCTGATGAATCAGTACAGACTTTTCAGGATGTGAAAAAGGTATTAGGGGTATATAGTGGTATAAATATAAAACTGATGAAATGCGGTGGTATGCGGTCGGCTTTCAGAATGGTGAACACTGCCAGGGCATTAAATTTGAAAGTTATGATAGGATGTATGACTGAAACATCCTGTGCAGTTTCAGCTGCAGCTCAGCTTTCGCCAATGGTTGACTGGGCAGATCTGGATGGGAACCTTCTGATCTCAAATGATATCTATGACGGAGTGACTGTTGAGGGAGGAAAGCTCATGCTTCCGGAAAGGCCTGGAATTGGGATTGTCAGAAAGGTTTAATCCTGATCTTAAAAGCCTATAATTAATATTATGTCAAATAGACAATATAGAATTTAATTTTCATTTATATAAAATTGATCTTCTTCTCTCCCCCGGAAAAGAGCAAAAAAAAAGAGGGATCATCTGATCCCCCCTTATTATAGTATCAATATCGTCTTCTCTACTTACCTTCAGCTGCCTCAAGTTTAGCTTTGATTGCATTATACTTGTCAGTCTGTTTCATTCTGTAGTAAAGTTCCTGGAGGCTTCTCATAGTGTAAACATCTGTTGAATTCAGCTGATGAGCTTTCTCCATATAAGGAAGAGCTTTTGCATAAATAGCATTGGCCTTATCAACTGCATCACTGTATTTTTTCACATCCATAATTTCATTGGCTGCTTTGAACATTTCAGCTGCTTTGTTAATATAGGCTGCTCCTATTCCATACTGTGTATCGAAAACTTCACCATTCAGATCTATTGATTTTTGAAGTTCAACTATAGCTGCATCATAATTCTCCTCATTCAGATATATAATACCTGCAGCAAAATATAATGTATAATTTGATGGATCATCCTTCTTGGCAACCTCTATATATTTCTGAGCTTCAGCGTTTTTACCGCTCTTTATATATAGGTCAATCAACTGAAGTGTAATGGTTTTATCATCAGGAAAAAGCTTGGGAAGTTCAACAAGGGTAGCTTCTGCCTTTGCGGTATCCCCCTTACCAAGATTTGCTTCATAAATCTGATAATATGGTGTAATACCCATATACTTCATATCAGCACATCTCTGAAAATACTGGATAGCAACATCATAATTCTGTGAGTTTGATGCTGCCAGACCGGCATTATAGTACATACCTGTGTCAATTGCACCTACATAAAGATCACCTTCAGATATCTCAATCTGAGTCTGGAATGATTTTAGAGATCCTTTAAAGTCTTTTGCTTCAAACTGCATGCTTCCCTGATTGTACAGATCTGATGCGAGCTGACTATAGGTCATTGTTGTCAGGAGTTTCTTTTTGATCTGTCCCTTTGGATCAAGTTCCATAGCCTTCTGATATGCTGTATATGCTTCAGCCAGGGGATCCTGATAAAATTCCTTGAATTTTGGATTGTCAGATTCCCATGAAGACTGAGCAAGTCTTCCTTTTGCATAAAAAGTATTAGCCCAGTTTGATGATTTTTCATCCAGAAGTGCCTGATCTATAGCTTCTTTTGCTTTGTCAAGCTGACCCTGGTCAATATAACTGAGTGCGCTTGTTACTTTCCCTTTCTGGGACATTGCTCCGATTGTGATACTTAAAACTGCTAAAAGCAGAATGAACTTTTTCATGATTATAATTTTAAAATGAATTTCTTAAAAAATTTCCCAAATGTATAATATTACTTTTTAAACATCAAATTCTTTGCCATTTTCCTGTCCATTTGTTTCACTTTCTTCTGAAGCATCCATATTCTGGACATTATCATCTTCATTAACAAGTACACATGCGACAGATGCTATGATATCATTTTCCTTAAGGTTTATAAGTCGGACACCCTGTGTCGCCCTTCCCATAACCCTTAGTGCCGAAACGGGAGATCTGAGAATATTTCCAAACTGAGTGATAATCATAAGATCATGATTATCAGTTACATCCTTTAAAGCAATCAGTGATCCTGTTTTTTCTGTAATATTAATTGTTTTAACTCCCTTTCCTCCGCGGTTTGTAATCCTGTACTCATCAATATCTGATCTTTTACCATATCCTTTCTCGGAAACAACAAGTATTTCCTTTTCCTTTCCTTCGACTGTTATCATACCGATAACAAAATCTGAATCTTCATTTGCCAGGCGTATTCCCCTGACACCAGAGGCTGTACGACCCATCGGTCTGACAGAAGATTCAGGGAAACGGATTGCCCTTCCTGACCTGATCGCAAGCATTATATGATGTTTACCGTTTGTCATTCTGGCTTCCAGCAGGTCATCTCCTTCCCTAACGGTGATTGCATTCACTCCGTTTACACGTGGTCTTGAATATGCCTCAAGTGAAGTTTTCTTTATTACTCCCTTTGTAGTACAAAGGACTATAAAGTTGTTATTGATGTATTCTTCATCATTCAGATTTTTTACATTTATAAATGCCCTTACACTGTCGTTAGGTTCAATATTTATTAGATTTTGCATAGCTCTTCCTTTGGAAGTCCTTGATCCTTCAGGAATTGCATATACTTTAAGCCAGTAGCACTTGCCGTTCCTGGTAAAGAACAGCATGGTATTATGCATAGTGGCTATGTATAAGTGTTCTATAAAATCTTCATCTCTTGTAGTACCTCCCTTTGCCCCGGTACCTCCTCTGGCCTGGCTCCTGAATTCAGTAAGCGGGGTTCTCTTTATATATCCCATATGAGAGATTGTAATTACCATCTCTTCATCAGCATAGAAATCTTCAGGATTAAATTCTTCGGCATTCGGAACAATTTCTGTGCGTCTTTTATCGCCATATTTCTCTCTTATCTCAAGAAGCTCGTCTTTTATTATCTTCATCTGGAGATCGATGCTGGCAAGAACACTTTTCAGATATTCGATAAGTGCCATCACTTCAGCATACTCTGCTCTCAGTTTTTCCTGTTCAAGTCCGGTGAGCTGTCGCAACCTCATTTCAACAATTGCCCTTGACTGTATTTCTGAAAGTCCGAATCTCTCCATCAGCCTTTCCCTTGCAATGTCAGGAGTCTGGGAAGATTTGATTATGGCAATTACTTCATCAATATTATCACTTGCAATGATAAGTCCCTCAAGTATATGTGCCCGTTTTTCAGCCTGTTCAAGATCGTATTTGGTTCTCCTGATAACTATTTCATGGCGGTGTTTAACGAAATAATGTATCAGATCTTTTGTATTCAGTGTCTTCGGACGCCCTTTGACAAGTGCTATATTATTAACACTGAATGAAGTTTGTAATGAGCTGAATTTGTACAGGTTATTCAGGACCACACTGGCGCTGGAATCCTTTTTGAGGATAATCACTATGCGCATTCCATTTCTGTCTGATTCATCATTTATATATGAAATACCATCAAGCTTCTTCTCATTGATAAGATCAGCAATCTTTCTTATCATCTCAGCTTTATTAACCATATAAGGTATCTCATTCACAATGATACATTCCCTGCCTGAGTGTGTTAATTCAATCTCAGTTTTAGCCCTGACAACAATTCTCCCTCTTCCTGTTTCAAGAGCATCCCTGATGCCCTGGCTGCCGTAGATAATACCTCCTGTTGGAAAATCAGGACCCTTGATGAAATGCAGCAATTCATCTGTTGTTATATTATTATTATCTATATATGCAATTGTTGCATCAATTATTTCAGTAAGATTATGAGGAGGCATATTTGTAGCCATACCCACTGCAATTCCTGAAGCTCCGTTAACCAGCAGGTTAGGAATACGTGTTGGCAGGATCGTCGGTTCGGACAGTGAGTCATCAAAATTAGGCTGAAAGTCAACAGTATTTTTATCAATATCAGCCAGGGTTTCTTCTGCAATCTTTTTTAATCTGGCTTCAGTATATCGCATTGCAGCAGGACTATCTCCATCAACTGATCCGAAGTTACCCTGTCCGTCAACAAGGGGGTATCTAAGCGACCATTCCTGGGCCATCCTGACCATGGCTTCATAAACTGATGAGTCACCGTGCGGGTGGTATTTACCAAGCACCTCTCCTACTATTCTTGCACTCTTTTTATATGGCTTGTTTGACTGTACGCCAAGTTCTGACATTCCGAAAAGTACCCTTCTGTGGACAGGTTTGAGTCCGTCTCTTACATCAGGCAATGCTCTCGACACAATAACTGACATCGAATAATCGATGTAAGCCGATTTCATCTCCTCCTCGATATTCACCTTTATGATTCTCTCTTGATCCGACATAACAGATTATTAATTAAGTATTTATAAACTAATCTCCTCCCTGGAGATTCGAAATACGAAAATAGTTATAATTTGGCTATTATTGGCCTATAAAATCAGTGAATTTTTAACAACAATTGTTCATAAATGGGCATGGAAATTGCCATATAGATGTAAGCCATGATTTACCTTTGAAAATCGGGGGAAATATGGTTTTGTCAGACTGGTTACTGACAGAATGTCGTAATTTTATAAAAAATTGGAGACTACAAAATGGATTCACAATTTTCGCAGAGAGTAAAAGACATACTGGGATATTCCAAGGAAGAAGCAATCAGACTTGGTAACAGCCATATAAGTCCTGAACATCTTTTCCTCGGGATTCTGAGGGATGGTGAGAGTGTTGCGATAGAAATACTTATCAATCAGGGTATTGATTTAATGGTTTTAAAAGGATCTCTTGAGAAGAGTATAAAAGTCGATAATCCGATACCTGTTACAGATCAAGAAGTTATACCTTTATTAAGGAGCACTGAACGAATACTTAAACTTGTATACCTGGAAGCTAAATCGCTAAAAAGTCCTACAATAGATACTGAACATCTTCTTCTGGCAATACTGAAGGATGAAAATGCCCTTGTAACAAGGTTTCTTACGGAGCTTGATGTTACATACCAGTCGGTAAGACGGGTGGTGGAAACCGATACCCCAAGTGCACGGGCTGATTTTCCAAGAGATGAAGATGATGAAGGCCAGGGACTCGGATCATCCGGAAAAGGTCAGTCATCATCCTCTGCCTCAGCCAAATCATCATCTGATACTCCGGTTCTCGATAACTTTGGAATAGACCTGACAAAAGCGGCTGAGGAAGGCAGACTTGATCCGGTTGTTGGAAGAGAAAGAGAAATCGAGAGGCTGGCTCAGATTCTTTCGAGAAGGAAAAAGAATAATCCGGTTCTGATTGGTGAACCTGGCGTAGGTAAATCAGCTATTGCTGAGGGACTTGCATTAAGAATTATAAAAAAGAATGTATCCAGGGTCCTTTTCAATAAAAGAGTCGTTGCTCTCGACCTGGCTTCTATAGTTGCAGGTACCAAGTACCGTGGTCAGTTTGAAGAAAGAATGAAGGCAATCCTGAATGAGCTCTCGAAGAATGATAATATCATACTCTTTATTGATGAGATTCACACAATTGTGGGAGCCGGCGGTGCAACAGGTTCACTTGATGCTGCAAATATGCTGAAGCCTGCACTGGCCCGTGGTGAGATTCAATGCATAGGTGCCACAACTCTGGATGAATACAGACAGCATATTGAAAAAGACGGTGCCCTGGAACGCCGTTTCCAGAAGGTAATAGTTGAACCTACTTCGATTGAAGAGACTATTCATATTTTGCATAATATCAAGGAAAGGTATGAAGAGCATCACAATGTAAATTATACTGATGATGCCATTGAAGCTTGTGTAAAACTTACCAACAGGTATATCTCCGACAGACATCTCCCTGATAAAGCAATTGATGCGCTTGATGAATCAGGTTCACGTGTACATATTTCAAATATTGTTGTTCCTGAAAGGATTCTTATTCTTGAGAAGCAACTGGAGGAAACAAAAAAAGAGAAAATGACTGCCGTTAAAAACCAGAATTTTGAAAAAGCGGCAAGTTTCCGTGATCGTGAGAAAGATCTGATTGACATGATTGAAGTTGAAAAGAAAAAATGGGAAAAGGAACTTGCGGTTAATCGCGAAACGGTTGATGCTGAGAAAGTAGCAGAGGTTGTTGCCATGATGACAGGTGTTCCTGTACAGCGTATTGCCCAGACAGAAGGTACCAGGTTGTTACAGATGGGTGACGAATTGAAGGGAAGTGTGATTGGTCAGGATGAGGCAATACAGAAGGTTGTTAAGTCCATTCAGCGAAATCGTGCCGGTCTGAAGGATCCAAACAAACCAATCGGAACCTTCATTTTCCTGGGACCGACAGGTGTTGGCAAGACACAACTTGCAAAGGTCCTGGCCAAATTTCTTTTCGATACAACTGACAATCTCGTCAGAATAGATATGAGTGAGTACATGGAAAAATTTTCGGTATCACGGCTCGTTGGAGCTCCTCCCGGATATGTTGGATATGAGGAAGGCGGCCAGCTCACAGAGAAAGTGCGCCGAAAACCATATTCAGTTGTTCTGCTTGATGAGATTGAAAAGGCACATCCCGATGTCTTCCATATTATGCTTCAGGTACTTGATGAAGGACAACTTACCGATAGCCTTGGTCGCAGGGTAGATTTCAGGAATACCATTGTAATCCTGACATCTAATATAGGAACAAGGCAGATATCTGAGTTCGGACACGGAATAGGTTTTGACACACAGGCGAAGAAGGCTTCAAGGGATGAGCAGACAAAAAGTATACTTCAGAAAGCACTTCAAAAGACTTTTGCACCTGAGTTTCTTAACAGAATCGATGACGTCATAATGTTCAACTCCCTGAGCAAGGAAGATATCAATAAGATTATTGATCTTGAGCTTAAGGGCTTATATGACAGGGTTATGTCGCTTGGTTATACTCTTAAGATTGCAACAGCGGCCCGCGACTTTATAGCCGAGAAGGGATTTGATGCCAATTACGGTGCACGACCCCTTAAAAGGGCAATTCAGAAATACCTTGAAGATCCAATGGCTGAGGTTCTTATAAAGGCAACCCAGCAGGAAGGTGAAACAATATATGTTGGATTCAACAGCGCTAAATCGGAAATCAAAATAAAAATTCAGAAGAAAAAAGCGGAACTGACAGAAAACACTGAATCTGAGGAATAATATTATTGAAAGTTATATACGTCAGTCAGCTGGTTCACCGAAAAGGTCGAAATCAGTTGACTGATTTATTTTTATATAATAGAAGTTTCCGGGCAAAAGATTAAATTTAGCGGGAATAAGTATTTCCTGATCGACTTCCGGACTGTCATATTCAGACCTTCCTGCATAGTATTCTCCCTCCCTCCTGTCGATAATAACCTTTAGCATGCTGCCGACCAGCTTTTCGTTATTTTCAGCTGATATATTCTGCTGAATTTCCATGAGCTCTGCTACTCGTGATTCTTTTATTTCATCCGGTATATCATCATTATACTCATTGTATGAGTAGGTGTCCTCTTCATGTGAATACCTGAACACCCCAAGTCTGTCAAATCTGAAATCATTTACAAACTTTCTGAGTTCTGAAAAATCCTCCTCTGTTTCACCCGGATGTCCTGCAATAAGAGTTGTACGGATAACAGCTCCTGGTATTTCATTACGGAGCCTGTATAAAATATCCTCAGTTTCTTTGCGATTGTGAGATCTATTCATTAGTGCCAGCATTTTGTCAGTAATATGCTGGACAGGAATATCTATATATTTACAGACTCTGGG
>Ga0129298_10000007_pt1 | contig 60823 bp, 50 predicted proteins | sample I19B2metaG_FD_94707 | JGI IMG/M metagenome (GOLD analysis project Ga0129298, IMG submission 94707) | Lake sediment bacterial and archeal communities from Gulf of Boni, Indonesia to study Microbial Dark Matter (Phase II) - ​I19B2 metaG | ecosystem: Environmental > Aquatic > Freshwater > Lake >... | reverse complement strand
GGTGTTATCGGAGTAAGCAATATCATGCTGATTATAATTAAAGAACGAACTAAGGAAATAGGAATTCAGCGTGCTATTGGTGCAACTCCATGGAAAATCATTTCACAGATAATAACAGAATCGGTAACTCTGACTGCAATAGCAGGAAGTTTTGGCCTCGTGCTTGGGGTATTCCTCCTGGAGATGCTGAATAATATGCTGGAATCCTCAGCTGAAAAAAGTGAAATGTTCAGCCACCCGGAGGTGGATATCCAGGTGGCAGTAACAGCATTGATTGTGCTGATAATATCAGGTGTTGTGGCAGGTCTGATTCCTGCCCGAAAAGCTGTGAGCATGAAACCTGTTGACGCTCTGAGATATGAATGATACTAACTTTATTATAGTAAACTGAATAAAAATGAAAAAATTTTTTCGGATCAGCCTGCTGGTACTATTTCTGGCAGCTATTTTAGCCACATTCGGTTATTTATACAATAAATCACGGAAAAAACCAGTCGTATATGAACTGAAAAGTCCGACAGTAATGAATATTATCAAAAAAACTGTTGCAACCGGATCAGTTGTACCGCGGAAGGAAATTGCCATAAAACCGCAGGTATCGGGCATTATAGAGGAGCTTTATATTGAAGCCGGTAATAAAGTGGAGAAGGGAGACCTTATTGCAAAGGTCCGTATCATTCCCGATATGGTTAATCTGAATAATGCAGAGTCGCGTCTTAAAAGAGCAAAGCTGAATCTTGAAGATGCCAAAATAGTATATGAGCGCCAGAAAAAGATTTATGAACAGGGGGTTATCTCTGAAGCTGAATTCCTTCAGTTCAGGCTTAGCTATAATAATGCCATCGAAGAAATGGAATCAGCAGAGAATAACCTTCAGCTGATACGGGAGGGGGTTTCGAAGAAGTCTGGTAATGTTACCAATACACTTATCAGATCCACAATCAAGGGGATGATACTGGACGTACCTGTTGAGGTAGGTAATTCAGTTATTGAATCAAATAACTTCAATGAAGGTACCACAGTTGCCAGTGTGGCAGATATGGGTGAAATGATTTTCAAGGGAAAGGTTGATGAAACTGAGGTCGGGAAATTAAAAGAGGGTATGCCGCTGGTTTTGTCTATTGGTGCTATTGACAGCGCAAAATTTGATGCGGAACTTGAATATATAGCACCCAAGGGGAAGGAAGAAAACGGTGCAATACAGTTTGAGATAAGAGCTGCCGTCACACTGAAGGAAAGTATGTTTATAAGAGCAAATTATAGTGCCAATGCTGATATTGTCCTGGAACGTGCCGACAGTGTTCTGAGCATTACAGAGTCACTTTTGAAGTTTAGTAATGATTCTGCTTATGTCGAAACAGAAACCTCCACACCACAGTTATTTGAGAAGACGTATATTAAAACAGGTATATCTGACGGGATTAACATCCAGGTAAAGGAAGGGCTTACAAAGGAGAGCAAGATCAAGGGGGAGGAGAAAAAAGAGGAAAAGAAGAAGGAGCCTGAGAACAAACAGGGATAATCCTTATGACTTACCTGGTATAATACCCATGCAGGTTATTTATAACTAAGCCCGAATCCAAATGGGAATAAAGGGTTTTCTGAATCATATGGAAGGTCTTCTTTCTGATTTCTGACAGCCTCCATTGATGAGGCCAGTTCAACCGGAAGCCTGGCGGATGGATTTTTATTTCCAAAAATCACATCAAGCAGAGCCTCATCATTCGCTCCAAAATTTGCGAGCAATCCTGATGCCGCCTCAGTTATTTCCGGTATAACAGCAGGTCTGTCGAGATATATGTCAACAACTGTGGGGACTTTCTTCATTAGATCAAGGATCTCATTAAGATCTGGTTCTTTGAAATCCAGATCACCGGAATTGAACAGCCTGCCAAGCGGACCGGATCCCTTTAGTGGTTGTGAAGGTGTCTTCAACCTGATGATTGCGACTTCTGCATCCCCGGGCTTGTTAACAACAGTTCCAAACTTAGTGACTATATCAGGCCTGATATTTTTAATGAACACTTTTACACCCTTCTTTAATGGTAAAAAACCAGCACCATTTTGAGAAATGTTCTTAAGAAGAACAATCGATTTTCTCTGTGCAAGTTCTCCTTCCTTTATAAACTCGTCACACCCCACAGTTTTTTCAGCATTTCGAATATCCAGATATGGATTATCAAACAAACCAAGAGAGAACTGTACTTTCAGAATCCTTCTCAATGATGTATCAAGACGGGCTTCGCTTATTTTTCCATCCATTACAAGACTGACAAGCATTTCAGGAACCAATTCCCCTCCAAACTGGTCAATTCCTGCTTCGATACATTTCAACATTCGTTCTTCAGGTGTTGCTTTTTCCATTCCACGGGCTCTTGCGGGAAGGATTGTCATACCAAGCATTTTGGTATCGGTCAGTAATCCCCAGTCGGTGCAGACAACTCCGGCGAAATGATATTGATTCCTTAATAATCCGGTAATCATTTCCCTGTTAAAAGAGTAACCAACATCTTCTGAAGTAATTCCTGTTGGTACTCCATAGTAAGGCATAATTTCAGCAGTTCCTGCTTTAAATGCTGCTTCAAAAGGGATCAGGTGGTAGTTAAAATTATTACCTGGATATATCTGACCCTTGGCAACAGGGAAGTGAGGATCTATACCTTCCTTCTGGGGGCCACCACCCGAAAAATGCTTTGTCATGCAGGCAACACTATTGCCTGAGAGGCTGTCTCCCTGGAATCCTTTAATGTAAGCATAAGTAAGTTTTGCTGACAAGGCCGCATCTTCACCAAAGGTTCCGTTTATTCTTCCCCAGCGGGGTTCTGTAGCAAGGTCAGCCATTGGATGAAGGGCCACACGAATACCAGTGGCCAGATATTCCCGACGTGCAATATCTGCAAATCTGTAAACCAGTGCAGAATCTCCGATTGCTGCCAGGCCGAGAGGTTCAGGCCATTGCGAGAAATCGCCTGACAACATGCTTGCAAGAGGATTAGAGCTGAAATGATTACGGGGATCAGTGGCTATTACAACCGGAATTCCCAGACGGGTCTTTTCTGCCATTTTCTGGATGTTGTTATGCCACAGAGCGATTTCCCGTTTTCCGCTTCCGGCGAGAATATTGAAATGATTTAAGTGCTTTTGGTATATCATTGTTGATGTGCCAGGAACCGCAAAAGAGAAAGGGTCTTTTATTGAAGGTTTATCTGAGATCGATCCATCCTTATTCATGTTTATCATTGAAACAAACATCATCCCTGCTTTCTCCTCAAGAGTCATCTGTGAAATCAGATCCCCGGCTCTTGCTTCAGGTTTAAGCCTGGAATCCTCATATATATCAAGCTTTCCGTTTTTGTTAAGATCGCGGAAAGTGAAGCCATCAATCGTTAATGTTGGTGCTTCCGGACCTGCAAGAGACATGCTTATTTTGGCGTCTTTCCCTGCAGATCTTGATATTGAGAATATTGAGAAGGCTATAATACTGATGAAAACAGCCAATACAGTGACAACAAGAAGAGCCAGGATTTTTAATATCTTTTTCATATGAGAAAAGTATTATATCAATCAGCTATCCGAGAATGATAATCACAATATCAAATATATGCAAATACAGAGAAAGTCTGTAACTATTACCATTTGAAGACGGATTATATTTACCATCCTTATCCGGAGTATATTCATTGATAAATTAACCAATATTGATTTTTTATAATGACAGGCTGAATGTGGTCAAGTTTCCTGTATTTTACATCATAGCAGATGACTTCAGTATATTTGAATAATCAATTTGGTAATTCAACTGGTTATAATCTCTCGGTTTTCTAAAACAGGTAGGGGACACCTTGATAGCCTGGCTGACAATTGAATGGATTATATGAGTGCACTTGATTTTTAGTGATCAACTAATATCCTAAATGGCATCAAATTTTTAAAATGAATATTTTCAACTCTTGCTAAAAACCCTTATATTAGGGTCAGGAATAACTCTTTTATCCTCTTATGGTTAAAATATATAAGTATAAAATTATTCCTATAGTAAACATAAGTATTTTATTTCGACCTTTCCGGAAAACCACGACAGTATCATTTGATAATATTTCACTTACCGGATTTAAAGTTGAAAGTCATGGTGACTAACTTATTAAGTTTGGAATTGATCTGTCTTCAAGCAGAATTGTTCAAATAAAGAACAGCCATTGACATTTCATAGGAAAACAATGATTAATAAGAACTGTTTATCTCCCATCGTTTTGTTCACCTATGATCGGCAATACCATACCCGGCAGACCATTAATTATTTAAAAGAAAATCAATTTGCTAAAGAAAGTATTTTAATTGTTTATTCCGATGCTCCGAAAAATGAGACAAAAGTGAATGGAGTTAGAGAAGTCAGAAAGTATCTTTCAACAGTTAACGGATTTAAAGAGAAAATAATAATAGAAAGAGATCGAAATCTGGGACTTACAGGATCAATAGAAACAAGCATCCCGGAAATCATCAAAATCTATAAAAGAGCAATAATTCTGGAAGATGATTTAATTACTTCACCTTTCTTTTTAAGATATATGAATGAAGCTTTGGAGCTCTATCAGTCAGAAGAGAAAGTTGCATCTATTCACGGATACTGTTATCCGGTTCGGAGTGAACTGCCTGAAACTTTCTTTATAAAAGGTGCTGATTGCTGGGGTTGGGGAACATGGGAGCGTGCCTGGAACTTTTACGAAAAGGATGCTGTAATACTTTGTAATGCCTTGAAGAAAGCCAATTTGGAAAAAGAGTTTAATTTTAATAATTCATACTTTTATACTAAGCTGTTAAAAGACCAGACAAAAGGGAAAAATCTTTCATGGGCTGTAAAATGGTATGCTTCAGCTTTTTTGGCTGATATGGTTACTTTATATCCTTATCCTACTCTTATTCAGAATATAGGATTTGATAATACAGGTACAAATCCCAATCTTTCAAAAAGATGGAATAGTCCGGTAAATGAGGTTCCATTCGTGCTTGAAAAGATTGATATTAGGGAAAATAAATTGGCAAGAGAAGCCTTTGAAGGGTTCTTCAAAAGTTTATGGAGCATTAGTAGTATCGCTGAACGAATAATAAATAAAGTAAGATCAAAAATTATTAATTTTCGTATCTGTTTAAAGAATATATAATGGTTTGATGAAAGTTGTAATACCATCATCGAGAGCTATAAACTTAAAATACCTTGAACCTTTAATTGAGTACGGGGCAGATTTTATTATCATTGATGACAGTGAAGGATCAATCAAATTTAAACATCCCGGATTCAGATTTTTCAACAGGCGTGACATAAAGAAAATTCTTGGTAAATCGGAAGTTTCTATCCCCAGGAGAAATGGAGCTTGCAGAAATTTTGGGTTTTATATGGCCTGGAAGGAATGTGCTGATGATGAAATTATTATCGCTTTAGATGATGATTGTGAAATAACTGACAGCAGTTTTCCGGAATCAGTTGATGCAAACTTCTCTGCCCGTGAGAGAGCTGTAACTTCATTTAATGGGCTTCACTTCAACATTCTGGATTTATATCAGGAGATTCCTGAAAATCTGTTTCCGCGCGGATTTCCCTATGCCGCAAGGTTAAATTACAAACCCTGGATATTCGGGAAAGCTGTAAAGGCTACCACCAAATTTAATTTAGGGTTGTGGAAGGGGGTATTCGATATCAATGCAATTGATAAAATATACGGAGGGGAATGGAGTCATCCTCAGGCAAGGTTAAAATCTGAAAGTATTCTGGTCCCTGAGGGCACGTTAATTTCTGTCTGCTCAATGAATATGCATTTCAGGAAGGAAATTATCCCGGCAATCTATCAGCTGCCGATGCATGTTGAAGTCATTCCGGGCTGGCCGGTTGACAGGTATGGTGATATCTGGGGTGGATTTATTCTTAAGACTCTGATGGACCTCAGAGGAGACAATATGACAGTCGGTGCACCAATGATTAATCATATTAAGGATGGTGACTTTCAAAGAAACATATGGCAGGAGCATCTTTGTCATTTATTGAATGAAGAATTTATTGATTTTCTCAGAAGCTCAACCGGATATATTGAGAAGTCGGATTATATGAGCATGATGTTTCAGCTGAATGAATATTTTATAAAAAACAAGTCCCGGCTCAGTAAGCCTCTGAAACTGTATTTTGATCATTTGACTGTTTGTCTGGATTCATGGTGCAGAATATTAAACTGCTAAAACCAAAGGGTTTGACCACATTTAGTCGGACAGGTTTGGCTTAGCATTTATGTTTAGGAGATCTGGTATTCAGATCCGGTGTTTAGTGAGCAGTTTATTCCGGATCCTATTGACAAACCAGACTCCATTACCACATCATGCCGGTTCAGCCCCACTTGATTCGCTCATGCTAGTATTATATTGATTCCATGCCTGAAAACTATCAATACATCATATATGAATATTTCCCGCTGTGAATAATCCTGATTTTCATACTTCATCGGAGAGTTATTGGCCAGGTAACTTTCAGGTAGCCGATATATTTATTCTGAAACTTACCCACAGGATCGAGATATTCAGTATGATTGACTATAAAATACATGTAACCGAAGGGGGGCTTAAATCTCCATCCTAAAAGGCCATAAACATATATCTTCTCAATTGAGGTATTGTTCTGACAAATCAGTTTCACCCAGAGATCATTCGTGAAATTGTATGTCGCAGAAAGGCTGTTTATGAATGTGGTTTTATATGAACTAGTTTCAGGATTGAAATTTATATATTTTGGCTTTAGCTCAAGAGCAAGCCTGTTAAATGCCTTGAACTGTAATCCTGCTTCAATTGAATAGTATTCTGATCCAAAACTACGACCCTTCCTGAACATTACCCGTGCACTGTTATATGCTTCAGTATTATACCCGATTGTTCCTGAATAATAGTGATTATAATAATCAGTACTATCAGTTTTGAGGAACCTGTATTCATTATTATATCTGAAACCAAAGTTCAGCTTGTTTTTCAGGAAAATATCAGCTGTTTCATTCACATTCCAGCTCATGAACCTGGTAAAGGTATCATTCCAATACCAGTTATTGGCGGTACCCAGCGAAATGTATTTTATTGCAGTGTTCTTAAACCACCATTTATAGGATAGATCCGAATCAAATTCATTTCTGTCGTCGTCAGTTAAATAGCCTGTCTCATTGAATATATCTTTCAGGCCATCTCCCTGGGTATAGGAATATCTGATATGCCAGTGAAAGAAATTATTCTCTGCGGCGAATCTGACATAACCTGCATTTCTCAAAACACTCCAGTCATCAATAGCGGCAACATATTGTCCTGTCAGCTTCCAGAGAGGGCCCAGGTTAAGCACATAATCTGTACTTAAAGTAGATTTCATATTTTCATCAACCAGTTTGTTGGTTGCAGTAAGTCCAAGGCTTGATGATTTAAGTATATCCCGCTTTATCCTTATTGCGGTGTACATGGGTTTATTTCCGGAAGTATCGGTCGCATGTTTATCAAAGACATTTATAAGATTAATATTAGTCTTTCCTGCCTTCCCTGTCAACTTAACACCAGCAGCAATATCCCCTATACGCCGCGAATAAAATGTCTTTAGTCTTGTACTGTACATTTCGTTACCCTCCTGGAAAAAGATGCGTTTCTCAGGATATTGGATCTCATATTTTGAAAGGTCAATTACATCCTCATCAGCTTCAACTGTTGCAAAATCCGGATTCACGGTTATGTTTGCTGTAAGATTTGAAACAGGCTGCCAGTTAATATCTCCGCCAAATTGTCCGGTAAAAACATGTTTTTGATTTTCGGCTGGGGAGTACGTATCCTTACCCATACCATATGGGATCACCATAAGTTTATTCCTGGTTTCGGGGGGAGCTATTTTCTGCATTATTCCTGATGATGAAATTTTGAATTCCTCGGACACTACATTTGCCCAGTATGATATTTCAGAATCCACCCTGACAATTCTCCTGAAATTTAACTGCCACTCATCCAGTCCTTTTTTGAATTTAATACTTTTGAAAGGGATTGCTATTTCAGTAAACCAGCCCCTGTCATTGATCACTGATTTTGAAAGCCATTCCGTATCCCAGTTATAATCAAGGGTGCGGCCATCATCTATAATTCTGAAATCAGCCTGAGTACCCAGCGGATTTACACCGAAGCAATATCCATTACGGTTGTCGTTAAAAGTGCCCAGAATAATAAAAAATCCGTCATCATTCTGAGCAAATTTATCACGGGACTGGATTTTAGCAGTCACCGGAGAATTCTGGATACAGGCAATTGCAAAATACAGAGTATCCCTTGATTGCATGACTGCAATTCTTGTTTCAGAAGGGGAAGCAACGCCCCTTACCGGCTCAAGCCCGAAAAAATTATAAGGGGATAGCTGAGGAGAAATATCGTCTGACTTTCCGTCAATCGGAGGAATGGAAGATACAGGGATTACTGTTATTACCTTCTGACCTGACAGATGATTTAACGGAAGGAGAAGCAGCAAAACAATAATACTCAATTTATGTCCTGCTGGTATTAAAATACTGCTGCCGGTAAACCTCTTCAATTGTAAATTGTGATTGTCCCGGTTTTATTTGTTTCCGGTAACGAAAGATAATAATGATAATCCAATTAACCGAAACGGAAACCTTGATAAATTCAATCCGGAAAATCCTGCTGATTCCATTAAGGGGAATAACTCTTTGAGATCGTGTTTAAACATAAAGCCCAGGAATACCTTCATAATTGATCTTGAGAATCCTCCCTGAGGCAGAGTGAGGTCAAGCACAAATAATCTTCCTCCCGGACGGAGAACTCTGTAAATTTCTTTAATCCCTTTTTGTCTTACCCCTTCTGACATATGGAAAATCATAAAACTGCAGATTACTACATCAAACTGGCTATCAGGAAAAGGAATATTGTCAATGCTCCCTTCCTGAAAACCCGCATCAACTCCCTGTTCCGCAGCTTTCTGTTTACTGCGTTCAATCATCCCGGGAATAATGTCAATTCCAAATACCTTGCCAGTAGCCCCGGCTTTTCTTTTAATGGCAAGAGTGAGAGATCCGGTAGCGCATCCGATTTCAAGGACGGCATCTCCATTTTTTACCTGTGCAGTCCCGACAGTAAGTTCACGCAGTTTATTTTCCCTGCCGAAAGTCACTCTTTTCATATAATTGTCATACGAATCAATCATTTTCCCCATCTGATTCTTTATCCGGAGATCATAATCCTCCTGTCCCTGTTTTACTTTTTCTGCTGACATAATGTTATTGCTTTTATGATAAGTTGAAGAGTTTGTTTCATAAGTCCGATTTTACCCTCAAACCCCCCAGGGGGGCTTTCAAATCCACTGACTTTCAATAAGTGCCGATTTAGTGGCATTTAGAGGTGGATACAGAGAAAGAGGCCAATGATACAGCCTCATCTTTTACTTAACTGCAACTATTAACCTCATTCTTATAAAGAAAAGTCGTGTTAATGGTTTCACAGTCAGAATCTTAAGTCCTGATTCTACAATCTGATTACGGAAGAGCGGTACTGGCAGATCTGCGATGGCAACTATACCTCCGGGTTTTACTACCCGACACATCTCGCTGATTGCCTTCGCGGAATCAGTTATATGATGCAGTGCCAGCGATGATGTTACAATGTCAAAACTGTTATCCGCGAAAGGCAGATTAACAGCATCTCCGTCAGTTATTTCAGTTTTATCTCCAACTCCTTCTGCTTCAATGTTTGCTTCGGCCATCTTTCGGGTGTAGCTATATTCAAATGTGCTTTTCCAGTGGTCGAGTCCGACGACCTTTCCACCAGTAAGCCTCTTTGCAATCCCCATTGTCAGCAATCCTCTTCCACACCCGACATCAAGCACATTTTCAGATCCTGTAAGCTTAAGTTCATTGATGATCTTATCCCTCATTTTAAGCTTTCCTATCCTGCTGCTCCAAAAACCTGTAACTGCAAATGTACCAGAGATAAATGCCAGGCAGGCAAGAACTATTGACAGAACCGTGTTTTTGTATCCTGAAAAAATATAATAAATCAGGAACATCGAGGTCAGAAAGAACAGTATGGAAGTAATTACCAGTAGTGGTATCATTTCCTGTCCATAATTTGGTTTTGTGTGTTTCATAATATCTTTTTTAATCAGAATGGCCGGGTACTATCCGGACAACTACATTGGAAACATATTTTATGTGATCCATTATTTCATGCTCCGCATCTTCAGCAATCCTGTGAGCATCTGTAACACTGATATCCGGACTGACTCTTATATGAATCTCAGCCAGAAGCTGGTGACCCGACCACCTTGCCCTGATGTTAAGTATTTCATTTATTTCCTGAACATGAGTAAGTGAATGTCGGATTTCATCTAAATATTCAGGCTCCACCCCGTCAAGGAGTCTTGTAAAAACCTTTCTTACAGAATCCCAGACAATTTTCAGGATTGTCAGTGTTATCAGAAGTCCTATTATCGGATCTGCAATGGGGAATCCGATAATCACACCGATGGCTCCAAACAGGACTGCCAGGCTCGTGAATCCATCAATTCTTGCGTGATAACCATCTGCTACAAGGGCAGCGCTTCCTATTTCCTTCCCAACCTTAATTCTGAACATTGCAACGCCTTCGTTTCCAATAAATCCGATTATTGATGCAATAATAACAGCCCAGATATTGCGGATCGGAACAGGGTTTAGTATCCTTTCAACAGCCTGGTATCCGGCAACAATCGCACTGAACAGAATTATCATAACAATTATGACACCGGCAAGATCCTCGACCCTTCCAAAACCATAGGTAAATCTTTTTGATGGTTTTCGAAGGGCAAACAAGAATGCAATACCAAGAGGAATTGCTGTAACGGCATCGCCCAGATTATGGATTGTATCTGCAAGCAAGGCCACACTTCCGGTGAAAATCACAATAACAACCTGGATGAGGAAAGTTATCATCAGGATAATGAAGGACCATTTTACAGCCCATATACCCTTCCTGGTTGTGGCAATTGACGGGTCGATAGAACCATGTGAATGTCCGTGCGAACGGATTTCTTTTAAATTCTTTTTATCCATGCATTGTTAGTGTATATAACTGTCCAAAGCTTTCTTAAATTCAATTAATTCGGCCTCAAGAGCCTTGTCAGTAACTTTCCCCATGACGCAATGATCAAAATGATCTTCAAGCAGGATTTTCGAAGCATTCATCATTGCAGACTGAACTGCTGAGAATTGCAGGAGAATCTGGTCACATGGTTTTCCTTCCTCAAGCATTTTTTTGATGCCTCTTACATGTCCTTCAATTTTAGAAAGCCTGTTAATGACTTCTTTAATGTGCTTATGTTCTTCCATAATAATTTGTTTTATCCTATCCCCCGGGAGGGGATATGCAAATATATATTAATTTGTTTTAATTGCAATTTTTTTTAAGTTTTTTTTGGATAGTCATCAGATCCCCCGGATATGGTACAAAAAAAAGCTGCCATCTTTTCAGATGACAGCTGACTGAATTAATAAATATCAGAAATTCCTATAGCCCTGACAGCACATATAATTGCAGCTGTAAAGCAGAAGCTTTCAGATTCAGATCCTCAACATACAATACCATTTGCTGATAATTCTCGTATTCGGTAAAAAATTCCGTATAGCTTATCTGGCCAGTTTTATATGCTTTTACCAGGAGGTCAGGTGTATTAAGAGTTTTGAAAACTTCATTAATACTTATTGCTGATTGTTGCACTGTCCTGTATTCTTCAATTAGTTGTGATACTTTGCTCTGAAGCTCGAGCCTGTATGCATCTGAAGCTTCCATTGCATACATTTGCCTCGCTTTAGCGGTCCTGACCATGTTTTTGTTCTCAAACAGAGGAATTGAGATACCTGCGTGAATACCATTATAGTTTTGCCCGGTATTCATGTCCTGACGATAACCTATTTCAAATTTAGGGTAGCTCAACGACCGTTGCAGATTAATGTTCATCTCCGTTATCTGAATTTCGGTTTCCCATTGTCTGACCTGGGGATTGCGGGTTAAAATAGTATTTGCAGAGGTATCAGTAATTGTAAAACCCGGCAGATCAGTGAAAGTTGTATCGGCAATCTCCATTGGTCTGCCACCATTGAGCTCTGATAATTTCAGGTTCAATGCATTTCTCCGGTTTTCTGTAATGCGGAGTTCACTATGTGTTTTAGCCAGCTCGCTTCTTACACGGTTTGTCTCAAAAATGTTGGCATCGCCGGTTTGCAATCTTTTTTCTATCCCTGTCTGTAATTGCTGAGCAATCATCTGACGCCTGGTAAGAATTGATATCTTCCGGTTTGAATATACTATTTCAGCAAATACCCTGGCAAGCTCTGAACCAATTTCAAGTTTTGCCTGGCGATATTGCTCATCGGCCTGAGATACCGTTAAGTTTGCAATTTTGCTCTTCTGAAAGTAAGCCGAGGGAAAATCGAAAGACTGTGATACTATCATTTCGGAATAACTGCCGGCTGAATTGTTCAGCCTGTCATAAGAGACCGTTGGATTGGCAAGGTAAATTCCTGTCTTTGCATTCAGCTTCTGGGATTCGGTCATTTGACGACCGGCAGACAATATCTTATTGTTAATCTCCACACTATCCAGCACTGCCTGAAAAGGCATCTGAGAAAAAGCAGGTTGAATAAGGAGTCCAAACAGAATTATGTATATAATGCGGATCATACCATTTCAGTTTTTTGTTGATGTTTATTTCGGTTCACCAGGTAGTACACTATTGGCACTATAAAGATATTCAGCAGAGTAGAAGTAAGCAGACCGCCAAGGATCACTTTAGCCATAGGACTCTGTATTTCGTTACCTGCCTTCTGACCGGATAAGGCCAGTGGTATCAGAGCCAGTGCAGCTGTCAGGGCTGTCATCAGGATAGGACTCAATCGCTCTCTGGAACCGGTTATTATAGTATCCATCAGATTATATCCCTGTTTTTCCAGAGTCTGGTAATTAGAGACCAGCAAAATACCATTACGGGTAGCTATTCCAAAAAGGGTGATAAATCCAATAATTGCCGGAATACTCACAATACCGATGGTTAGCCATAGACTAAATACTCCGCCAATCAGAGCCAAAGGGAGGTTTAACAAAATAATAGCGGCAAGGCGGGTGTTCCTGAATTCCTGAAACAATATCAGGAAGATAATAAGTACAGCAATCAGTGAGGTGATAAGTAAAAGCCTTGATGCTTTTTCAGCACTTTCGAACTGACCTCCATATTCCACTCTGTACCCTTCAGGCAAACTGATGTTCTGGTTTACCTTATCCTTTATATCCTGCACTACACTAGCCAGATCCCTTCCGGCCACGTTCGCGGAAACTACAATTTTGCGTTGCACATTTTCACGGTTTATGGTATTCGGACCGCTTGCAGAAACCACATCCGCTACATAATACAATGGAATCCTCGTACCATCTCCCGCATCTATCAGTGCATTACGCATGTTCTCAATTGACCCTCGGTTAGTACTATCATACCTCACAATCAGGTCGAAACTGCGGTTGCCTTCAAAGACCTCTGAAACCTTTTCCCCGGCAAAAGCAACATCAATGAATTCAGTAAAATCGTTAAGGGGTATACCATATCTGGCGAGCATATCCCTTTTAGGTTTTATCTGTACCTGGGGGATGGCGATTTGTTGCTCCACGCTTAAATCTACCAGTCCCTCCACACCTTCAATATTGGTTTTTATCAGATTTGCAATTGTAAACAACTGACCCAGATCCGTACCAAATAATTTGATCGCAATATTAGCTCTTGTACCTGAAAGCATGTGGTCAATCCTATGGCTCAAAGGTCCTCCGATTGTGATGTTTACTCCGGAGATGCCTGCCATTTTTTTTCTTAAATCGGCCATGAAATCTTCTTTCGACCGGCTGTCGAGACTGAATACGACCTCTATTTCAGCACCGTTCACACCTAATGCATGTTCATCCAGTTCAGCACGACCCTGACGTCGGGTTACAGATTTTATTTCGGGAATGGATAACAAAGTTTTATCAACTATTGAACCGATCTTGTTTGCCTCATCAAGTGAGATACCTGGCAAACTTACAGTACCAATGTTCAATGAACCTTCGTTAAAATCAGGTAAGAAGCTCCTTCCCATGGAGAAGAACAAGATTGCTGCCAAAACAACGGTTAATCCTGTACCCCACAGTATCAGTCTTTTTGCTTTCATTGCACCACCCAGCAGGCGTTCATACTTTTCTCCCAGCCAGTTTACAACGGGGCTTCCTTTTTCGTTACGGGCAAGCATCTGAGGACTGGTAAGCAGCCAGGAAGACAAAACGGGTGTTATTGATACTGCCACAATCAATGAAGCAAAAAGGGAGACTATAAATGCAATCCCAAGCGGCTGCAACATCCTGCCTTCCATTCCTGAAAGAAAGAACAGGGGAATGAATGCAACAATGATAATAAGCGTAGCATTGAGAATTGAAGCCATTATTTCGCGGGTGGCTTTGTAAATGACTTCTGTGTTGTCAGGTTTTTCCGGACCTACATTTCTGGCATTTAGTTTTAGCCTTCTGAAGGCATTATCCACAACAATAATGGCATCATCCACAAGCACTCCTATTGCAATTGACATTCCTCCCAGGCTCATGGTGTTAATGTTATAGCCAAACAATCTGAGGGTGATAATGCTTATAAGCAATGAAACCGGGATGGCAAGCAATGAAATTATTGTTGTGCGGAAATTCATCAGGAACACCAGAAGAACAATTATCACAAATACTGATCCTTCCAGAAGAGCTTTCTGCACGTTATTAATGGATGATTCAATAAAATCAGCCTGACGGAATATATTAGTATTTATATTAATATGGCCAGGAAAACTCTTTTTAAGGTTAGCAATATTATTGTCAATGGTTTTGGTCAGATCGAGAGTATTAGTGTTGGGCTGTTTTAATACTGTTAGAACCACTGCAGATATCCCGTTAAGTGAGCTGTAACCGATCTTGGGAGCCGGACCAATCCTAATTTCTGCAATATCTTCTATTTTAACAGGATAACTGCCTTTTAACTTAACCACAGTTTTACCCAGTTCAGAGAGGTTATTCGTTCTTACCATCCCCCTGATTATATATTCATTACCGTATTCATTCATTATCCCGCCGGTTGCATTCTGATTCATATTTTCACATGTTTCCATTAGTTCAGGGAGTGAAACCTGGAAATATTTCATTTTGACCGGGTCGGCAAGGATCTGATATTGTTTGTAATCACCTCCTATAATTGTAACCTGCGATACACCTCCGGTAGCCAGCAGTGCCGGGCGAATTGTCCATTCGGCAATAGTGCGCAGTTCCATCTGACTTGTTGAATCGGAGGTGAGTCCTATCAACAGGATCTCTCCCATAATCGACGATTGAGGTGCAAGAGTTGGCGACCCAACTCCGATGGGCATCGCAGTGCCGACAGGTATAAGTTTTTCGCTGACAATCTGACGGGCTTTGAAAATATCAGTACCCCAGTCGAACTCCACCCATACTATGGAAAAACCTGCCGTTGAGGAAGAACGTACACGACGCACATTTGTAGCTCCGTTTACTGCAGTTTCGATGGGAAAGGTAACAAGGCGTTCTACTTCTTCCGGCGCCATTCCGTGAGCTTCAGTCATCACAACCACAGTAGGCGCTGTAAGATCAGGGAACACATCAACCTCCATATCGAAAGCAATATATGCCCCGCAAAGCGTTAATAATGTTGCACAAAGCAACACCAGCAGCCTGTTATTTAATGAAAATTCTATTATTCTATGTAACATACCAGCTAAATTTAAAGATTAATGAGCATGACCATGGGCAGGGATCACACCTGTAGCAGAAGCCAGTTTTATCTGATAAGCCCCTTTGGTAACGACACGATCACCGAAATTTAATCCTTTTAAAACCTGTATGTTGATTCCATCAGTACCTCCCAATGTAAGTTCACGTTTTACAAAACTTTCGCCGGCAGTTTGTACATAGGCATAAAATAACCCCTGTTCCTCAATCAGTGCAGATACCGGTATCACCTTTGCATCTCCGTAAGGTTTCAATTTCAGGAAGACATCAGCAAATGTACCGGGTATGAAATTTCCTTTATTCTCAAATGTGAAGTTTACAGGGATGAATGATGCGTTTGAATCGCTGCTTTTCCCATAAGATAAAATCCTCCCGTTCATCGATTCAATGCTATAAGTTTTATTGTCATAAGCTGATCTGAAATTAGCCGAGGTAACTTCTCCAAGCCTAGAGAAATATTTTTGCGAAACTTCAGCTTTGAGGATTAAACTGTTGTTCCTGGAAACGGTTGCTAAAGGTTGACCAATAGTAACATACTGTCCTTCGGCAACAAGAACACTTTTCACATAGCCTGAAAGCGGTGATGTTATATTTTGACCGCCAGCTTTGTAATTCCGGGAAAGGTTTTCATAGTTAGCCTGTGCGGTTTCGTATTTTTCCTTTATTTCGAGGAAATCCTTCTGTGAAATAATATTGTCATTTGTCAGTTCTTTTGTCCTATCGTAATCAGCCCTGGCTTTTTCAAAGGCTGCTTTTGCTTTTCTAAACTCAATTTCAGCATTACCATCAGTCAGGTTACCTCCCGTAATGGCAAAAACTGTTTCTCCGCTAGTCACAACAGCGCCTGTAATACTTTTACCCCGGATGAACGTAACAATGCCTGAGGTATTGGCTGTAATCACCATTTCATCACCTTGTGCGGACAGTATTTCTCCTGATGTCTTAATCACCTCACTAAAAGGCATTGGTATAACCTCCATATTTGCAAATTCTATTTTCCATGCCTGTTCCTTAAAAAATGGGATTGCATTAGACTGAGGCTCTTCCGATATAGCGTTCATTGCTTTTTTGACATCGGCATAAACCGAAATACTATCTATAACAAGCCTGTCTGTAAACTCATCATTTTTTATATCAAAAACAAGTTTTCCTGTACCGGCTCTGACAGGAACAAAGAAGAATCTGAAAATACCGGGCGAGCTTGAAACAGTTGCTGTTTGCGAAACAGTATTATCTTCCACGATTAAAGAGACAGTAATAGTTCCGTCAATAATCGCTTTAAAATATTCACCCAGCCTGGTAAAATGTGCACCTATTTTTACTGTATCGCCAACAACTAATGGTCTGAACTCAGCGAATAATTCAACTTTTTCAGTATAATAAGTAACTGCTAAAGATTCAAGTGCATCATAATCAGAAACTGTTGAATCAGCATTTTTCTGATTCTTTTGGCATGACATAAGAAATGCCAATGTAAATAGTAACAATAAAAATTTTTTCATGTGTCTGAATAAATGAATTTATTAATCCTGAATATTTCAGGAGTTGAAATCACAACAATTATCAGTGAGGAAAATCTTCCTGATTCAGGAAATGACTGGAGAGCCCCTTGTAAGATTACAGGGGAGCATGCAGTTTTTATAATTTAAGGGTTCCTTAATTTCGAGTATGGAACCTGCAATAAGCAGAAAAGTTTTAAACTCAATTATCGGGTAATGGATGCACCCGTATTCCTGATTAAGGTCTTTATAAATCTTGTTCAGCGACAAAGCACTTCGCTGAACAAGAAAATCATTGTCGGAAAATGCATGCTGATGCAGGGGAAGATGGTTCCTGTGGTTATGATTTGTTTTCCCGTGATCGTGTTGATATGATAGATGACCTGAGAAAATCTCTTTATCGCCACTTTCATCGTGAAAATGAGGAATGATGTCATGAGTAATGATTATTACCATGGCCATCAGGGACAAAATGATGATCCAGTTTCTTTTCACGGGGACAAATATATTGTTAAAGAATATTAATTCAAAGCATTGACAGATAAAATACAGAAACCAGAATTTTAATACCAGGGTAAGATGAATTAAGGAAAGATTCAGAACCTGACACTCATCTGAACCTTAAAAATGACCTGGTCTTCATATACCCTGAATCTTTGTTCAGGATCAAATTTGTTTGCGATGTTATTATTGTAAACAAGGAAGAGGGTATTCCCCGGACGGATCTGCCAGAAGAATTTACCGTTGTAACCAATTGTGTTGGTTATATCATCATACTGTGCATAATTTGTAATTCCCAGATCGGGTGTTAAATAAACATTAAGCCTTGTAAAATAGACATTTTCTGAAAACTTACCTTCAGGAAGATTGCCCCTGATTACATTGGCTCCGAGCTGTAATGTAGCATAACCATCAGCTTTAAGTGTGAGACCTGTTTCAATATCATTGAAATGTCCTCCATAAAACTGACCGAACCGGTAGCTGAAATCGACCTGTACAATTCTGTAAGATGCTGTATTTACTTCAAACCGGTAATTTGTAAATGAGTAATCACCTTTGGGGATAACAACGCTGTCAGCCACTTCAAAGTCATTTGGCAGTACCTCCCTGTTAGGAATAATATTGAACTCAATGTGTTCTCCGCTTTCTGTTCTGAAATTTACAGGAGCCGTAAATATCTGACGGCTTTCAAGGTTACCCTGTAAATTCCAATAGTTTGTCATTCTCAGTTCAAAGTACCACTGGCGAACAAGGTCCCCAAGCCATCCTTTCTCCGGTCTTGGCATATAACTGGCAGCTGTATAAAGTGAATGATACCCGTTTCTTGGCAGGAAACCCAATCCAGGATTAAGCGAATCGCCAAAGAAATTATATGTTACAGCAGCATCTATCAGATCGTTGGGATAATCAATTTTTATCCCGAATCCATTTTTATTTCCGCCATTCTTCTCATTCCAGTTCTTTATTCCCCACAAGTCTGCTGAAAAGTTATTATTCCCCATAAATCTGGAGGTTTTGTACCTGAAATCCACACCGGCAAGAGTGTTCTTTTCTCCTGACTGGCTTCCGTTTGTAATAATTACGCCGACTTTTGATTCATCAAAAATGTTCTGAGACACTCTACCGGCAAACATGTTTGTTGAAGGAGAAAAGGATGTATTACCTGATTGAACATCGAGCACTGATAAATTTGTATTACCAACTTTCCCGTATAATTTGGTTCCCCAGTTAAGAGGAACCTGTTGTCCTTCAAGCAGTCCTATTCTTCTGCTGAAAAATGGGAGGAAAGTTGTTGATGATGTGCTGCCGAACTCGAAAATGTCTGAACCCTCAAGAAAGAAGGTTCTTTTTTCCGGATAGTATAATGGGAACCTTGTGATATTGAGTTTTCTCGCATCAACTTCTGTTTCAGCAAAGTCAGTGTTTACTGTTATTGCACCTACAAGGTTTGGAGTGATGTTTTTATATATATCGAAGCCGCCTTTAAGATTTTTCTCAGGGCTCAGGCCGTCATTTTTATCATCAGTTCGGGATACCTTTCCATAGGGTCTGAAGGTAACTCCCAAACCCTGTTTTATATCGGAAATCCCTTCCAGGATCCCTGCCTCTTTCGGATTGGAAAAGAAACTGTTCAGGCTTATGCCCGAGTACCTTATTACTTCCTGTTTTCTGGCAATATACCTTTCAATGTTAAGCCCCCACGAAGAAAGCTTAGGATTGAATGATATTGTTTTGAATGAAATAAAAATCTCTCCGCTCCATCCCTCGGCATCTTTCCTGCACTTTGCTTCCCATAAACCATCCCATCCGAGACTATAATGTTCTCCGCTTGCAAAACCTTCACTTCTTGCACCTTTGGGATTCACTATGAAAATATATGCGCTCCTTTTATCCTGAAAGGGATCAATCAGGATACTTACCTGATCTTCATTTCTCTCTTTAGATTTATCATGATCCATAGTATTGGCTGTAATTTTACCCGGCTCACTGTCGAAGCACCTGATACCAAAATAAATACCGTTCTGGGTGTAAATTACTCTGACTTCAGTTTTTTCTGATGGTGTATTGCCCGGATCCGGTTCAACCATCCTAAAGTCAGTGAACGGGGTCGCGCTTTGCCATTGTGGATCATTAAGGATTCCGTCTAACCCGGGAGAAATATCGGACCGAAAGGCCTTAATACTACCATCCTGTCCTGATATCAGCTGCGAAGGAAATACAAAAGCAAAAAGTATAAAAACAAAAGATCTCAATCTACCTTATCTAAAAGGGCTGTAAGATAGCCATTAAATAAGATTCAGCACTTGTTATCTAATAGTAATTTATGAGAATTTAAAAAAATCATCAAACATGTGTTTGCAAAACAGAAGTCTATTTTACCAGCCTTACAGCTGAGTTAAGCCTGAAAGCAACATTATCCCAGTTGATGATTTTTATCAGCGCATCAACAAAATCAGCTCTCTTGTTTTTATACTTCAGATAATAGGCATGTTCCCATACATCGATTACAAGAAGCGGGATCACACCCCATTGTGTAAGTTTTTCGTGATTTTCGCATTGAAGAACAGTAAGACTGTCAGAATATGGCTGATACCCTAAAATTCCCCATCCATTGCCATCAATTGTCTTTGATGTACTGGCGATATAATTTAAAAGTTTATCATAACTTCCAAAGCTTTTTTCAATTCTTTTAAGGAGATCCCCTTCAGGATTTGATTGTTTATTTGAAAGGTTTGTCCAGAAAATTGTATGCAGTATATGTGACGAAAAATGATATGAAAGTTTTTTAGTCCAGAAATCGACAGTCTCAAAATTGTTACTGTCAGTGGCTTCTTTGATTTTTTTTAAATCAGTGTTGGCAGCCTTTACCGCCCCTCCATGATGATAGGTATAATGTAATCTTACAGTCTCCGCATCCATATAAGGCTCAAGAAAATCATCAGGAAATGGCAGAGGCTGAAGAGCATAATTGCCTGAATTATCTGTCAGTACATCAATGCCGTTAGCGGCAGCAGTCTGACTGAATAAGGGACTATCCGGAATAAATGCTGATCCGCCAATAAGTACACTATTACGTAAAAAGCTTCTTCTTTCCATATTGCTTAAGATTAAATTATCATTTTAATCACCACACCAACTACCGCTGCCACAAGAATAATATATGGCTCTTTTATTTTCTTAACAAAGATTAATAATAAGACTGTGGATACAGCAATCAGCAAGGTAGTTAAATCAACTATACTGCGTGATCCGATTATCACAACAGCTCCTACCAGAGCTCCGACAACTGCTGCAGTTATTCCATCAACAAATGCTCTGACCGGCTTATTTGCTGCAATTTGTTTAAAGTAAGGAGCTGCTGCTATGGTGATTATATAACACGGCAGGAAGGTAGCCAATGCAGCTACACAGGCACCCGGGAATCCGGCAACAAGATATCCTATGAATCCTACAGTAATTACCACCGGCCCGGGAGTTATCATTGCCACTGCAACAGCATCAAGAAACTGTTTTTCATTGAGCCACTGAAAATCAGTTACAACACTTTGATGAAGAAAAGGAATGATTGCAAGTCCGCTGCCAAAAACAAATGCACCGGCCTTTGTGAAAAAGAGGGCAATTTTTGCGAGTGTCGGTAATTCGAAGCTCCAGAAACCGGCCCCTATGGTAAATACCACCCCTAAGCCTGGTTTAGAAAACCAATTGGGAGGAGCTTTTATTAACATATACAGTAGTCCGGCTCCTATAAATATAAGGACCTGTTCAGATCTGGTGATAACTGTTATAGCCAGTGCCGAGCAGAAAAACAACCATAGAATCCAGTTTTTCTTCATGGAAATTAAATCCAGCTTACTTACAGATTTAACAGATAATTTGAAGGAACTGACTGCAATAATACCTATAACTGAAGCTCCTACCCCGTAAAATACCGACTGCATCCATGGCAATCCTTCAAAAAGTTTATAGGCCACCCCAATCGCAACCACCATGAGGAATGATGGCATTATAAAGGCCAGGCTTGCCAGAGTTGCGCCGATAAAGCGATAATGAACATAACCCAGATACATGCAAAGTTGTGCAGCAAGTGGTCCGGGAGCAAGCTGAGCAAGCGCCAGTCCGTCCCTGTATTCCTCTTCTGATATCCATTTGCGTTCTTCGACAAGATCTCTGTGCATATAGCCCACAAGAGCTACCGGTCCTCCGAATCCGGAGTAGCCCAGCCTGAGGAAATACAGGATTAGTTGACGAAGAGAATAATCACATGTCATCTGACAACTGGTTCGAATAATTAAGGTATTAATTGTAATAACAATTCAGAATGAATAATGTTTCATACCAGGAAAAGCCAGTGGTCAATGGCAACGGCTTTTGCAATGTATTGCAGGTTTTTTGTGTTTTCACGTCAATAGCACTGCCAGACTGGTGTTTACGAACGGTAGTTCTGCCGGTTTTGTTGGTTTTTGGGCGCAGCTTTCCCGGTTGCGCTTATTGCGCAAAATGGCAAGTTGATTATGAATGTGTTAGTGGTTTGTTCAGAGGGTTCCATGCCGGGGATCGTATCCGCGGTAATTCCCTTAGTACCACCATCCTCCCGGTTCCCGGAGCACCGGGACAAGTCTTGCATACCGGACAAAGCCAAAATATTAGGTTCGTCTCAACTGTCAGATATTACGATGAATCCAATGAAATATAACCGTTCAGTTATTTATTTAGGGAAAATTTTGATCCGGGGTAATGTGATAAAATAGAAAAAACAGGTTGAAGTTTTTAAGCTCACAAATTCAATAAAAGAAAATATAGTAAGTTCATTTAGAGCTTTTACCAGCCCTGTTAACCTTTTGGGATTTCCCTGGCGAACAGGGAGGAAAAATCATTAACAGGTAAGTAATTAAAAAACAGGAATGGTTGCTTCAGTCAAATGTACAATTACACCCAATTCCCCATCAGTAAAAAGTCGGCAATATATACATGTTTTACACCTTCAATATTGTCTTTCCGGAATTCGTCCATTGTAACCACATATTTGGGATGATTGTCTTTTATTTCCAGAAGCGGCTTAAATTCCCGGTCGATGGTAGATTGTTCTGTGATTTTATAAGCTACCTGAACGTATATTTTGTTCTCATTTTTTTCAGCCACAAAATCAATTTCCCGCTCTCCCCATTTCCCGGTAAAAACTTTAAATCCCCTTCTTTTCAGTTCAAGCATTACAATGTTTTCAAGCACTCCTGAAATCATCGTGTCTTTGTAGCCTATTACAGAGTAAATAATCCCCTGGTCGCCTGAAAAATATTTTTCATATGTCTTTAAAATTTCTTTTCCCGCCAAATCGTATCGGGGAATCCGGTAGATGATAGATGCGCTTTCGAGTGCGTTGAGGTAATTATAAACTGTGTTCAGATCAATCTTTCGTTGCTGGCTTTTAAAATAATCTGCCACATTTTTTGCTGAAAACTTATTCCCCACATTATCAAATACAAATTTCACCACCCTTTCAAGGAGCTCCACATCGCGTATTTTGTTTCGTTGAATGGTGTCGCGCAAAATGGCTGAAGAATAGATATCATATACAATTTTGTATGCTGATTCTATTGGATATTCAGCAATATGCAATACAGGGAACCCACCCATTCTGAGGAAGGTTTTAAATTCGACTTGAATATTAAATTCATTAATACCGGTTCGTGCAGACTTAAATTGCAGGTATTCTGAAAAAGAAAGCGGATAAAGATGAATTTCCACGTAACGACCGCTAAGATAGGTTGCCAGTTCGGAGGATAAAAGCCGGGAGTTGGAACCTGTTAGATATATGTCAACATCAAAATCGGCCAGAAATGAATTGACAGCTTTTTCCCAGGAGTTAACTTCTTGTATCTCATCAAGAAGCAAATAGGTTCTTTTGTCTTTGACAATTCTGTCTTTAATATAAAAATAAAGTTTTTCTGCATTCGATATATCAGAAAACTCCAGACTCTCGAAATTCAGATAAATTATTTGATTCTCATCAATTTCCCTTTCAAGAAAATCTTCTTTTAGCAACTTCATTATTATCGATTTACCACTTCTCCTGATGCCGGTAATTACTTTTATTAACGGTTTATCAATAAATGGTTTTATCTGTTTTAAGTACAGGTCTCTTTTATTCATATGCATTTTTTAAGGTTGTAACCACAAATATAGTATCAAAATATTATATTATTAGGGTTATAACCATAAAAAACAATTGATGCAATGTTTTTATGTCCATAACTTTGAAATCGATTTGAATGGAATATCGTTGCAAATGCCGGAAGCCTTGACCACATTTAGCCGGAATTTACTCAAAAACATACGATGCATTATAACAGTGATTTACGACCGGCCAGGGGTGGTCAATTCACTCTGGCGGGAAGTGGTCAATGGCAACGGCTTTTGCAGTCAGAATTCGGACAAACATTAAAAGGCAGCTTTTTTAATGTTTGACAATGGAGGCGAACTAGATATTAAGGTCAAAAATCTAACAGACATTAAAACGCGGTTATTTTAATGTTTGATAGTTGCGGGAGGCTGATTTTTAAGGTCAAAACTTGAGCAAACATTAAAAAACGACATTATTAATGTCTGGAATATTAAAAAATCGTAATTTTGAAGCCAGTATATTGAAAAACACTAAACATTAGTTATACCATGACAGAATTACTTTATCCAATCAATCCAAACAGAGATATCCCCTGGAATAATATTCCGCCATTACCAATTAGAGAGGAGCTCCATCAAACAATAGAAATATTGAGGATTCTTGGAGATGCAAAGGCCGCGTTAGGAAAGCTTCAGGGACGAAGTGTTGTAATTCCCAATCAAGGGTTACTTATTAATACAATTAGTCTGCAAGAAGCAAAGATTTCCAGTGAGATAGAAAATATTTTTACGACAGATGATGAATTGTACAAGGCGTTTAGTGATAAAAGAAATGAGTCGAATGGAGCATCAAAGGAGGTATTAAGATATAGAGAGGCTCTTTGGTCTGGCTTCAAGTATTTACAGAGTGCTAAAAAGTTTGATCTAAAATACTTTATTCAAGTATTTCAGGAAATTAAGCAAACATCTGATACAATTCGCCCAAGCTTTGTTCCAACAACCATAAAGCAAGGAGGGACAGGCTCCAATGCTGGTCAAGTAATTTATACTCCTCCACGAGACTCTTCTGTAATTCAAAATAGATTAGAAAATCTGATAACCTTTGTCAATGATGATGAGCATTTTAAAATAGACCATCTTCTAAAAATGGCTATTGCTCATTATCAATTTGAAGCTATTCACCCATTTAGAGATGGAAATGGAAGGACAGGGAGAGTATTCAACATCAATTATTTGACGAATAAGGGCCTGCTCGATGTTCCGATATTATTTTTGAGTAGGTATATCTTAGATCATAAGAATGATTATTATTCAGGATTAATGGGGGTTTATCAGAGAGGAGATTGGAAGAACTGGTTATTATTCATGTTGAGAGCTGTTGAAAATACTTCAAATCAAACATTCAATAAGATTAATGACATTGTCTCAGCCAAAGACTCAATCCTGGAACATATAAAGAAAGAAGATCCAAAATTGCGAAACCCCGAAAATCTGGTAGACGCTTTGTTCACACAACCGTTTACCAAAGTAAAGCACCTTACTGAATCTAAAATCTATGCTGAGAATACAGCAAGAGCATACTTAAATAAGCTGTGCGATTTGCAGGTTCTCGAAAAGAAAGAGCTTGACGGTCATCACTATTATTTGAACCTTGAATTGTATCGAATTCTTTCGGAATAATTTATTGTAATCCAGCCAAGATTGAGAAACTGCAACAGGAGTAAACCAGTGGCTGCCCATAAAATCATGTCCATTGTTCACAGAAGGACTGATTTGATTTCAAAAGTCCTCTCAGGATCTATCCTTGACTGCAAAAGCCGGAGGTCTTGACCATATTTGGCCGGTATTTACTCAAAAACAAAAGATGCATCATAACAGTGATTTACACCCGGTCAAAAGTGGTCATTTAACTCTGGCGGGAAGTGGTCAATGGTATCTTCTTTTGCATACATATTCAATGTGTTAGAATTAATGGTAAATCATGGTTGAACAGGGACTTTGGGAAGCTAAGGCATAAAGACTTAATCAGTAGAAGTAAGTTAATATGTTCATGTTATTGGTATTAAGCGAAAAATCATTGAAAATCTGGTCCCCAAATCCCCGGGATTGCATAACTTGTATGCGAGAGTGAAAGTATAAGTCAGGTACAGGCAGGGAAAGAATTCTGTGACCAGTGTGTTTATTTGTTCCGGTAAATCATAAAAATATTAATATGAAAAATCTACTTGTCATCTTTATGTTTTTTACTCTTTCCGGGCAGATAATGGACCAGGATATGGTAAACAGCAACAATCCCTGCAATAAAAATGAGCCTGGTAATATTGAAAATCGCAGCGACCGGGAAAAACAAAATAAAACCTGGCTGGCAATGCACTTACAAACATCGGTTTATGCAGACCTGGATCTCTTAAAGAAATTCATTGATGAGGTACTGGTTCCTCATAAATATAATGCTCTCATATTAACTGTCGATTATGAGTTTGATTTTAAATCTTACCCTGAGCTATCTCACCACAGAATAAATAAGACCCAGGCCCGTGACCTGACCGCCTTCTGCAGAGAAAGAGGCCTCCGTCTGGTTCCTATGTTTAATTGTGTCGGCCATCAATCCTGGTTAAATGTAAATGCTCCTTTACTGTTAAAATTCCCCCAGTTCGATGAAACACCTCAAATAAATTATGATAACAAGGGAATTTATTGCAGGGAATGGTGTCCGTTGCATCCTGAAGTTAATAAAGTTGTCTTTGCCCTTATCGATGAAATAATCGATGCTTTCGACGCTGATGCATTTCACGTTGGCCTGGACGAGATCTTCCTTTGTGGTTATCCGCCGGTAAATGGTACTCCATGGGAATTGCACACAAAATGGAAGCCGGGTGCTGATGGGAAACCTGAACCTTTTCCTGAGGGACCTCAATGCCCCCGTTGTAAAGGAAAAGATCCGGCAGAACTGATAGCAAAAGCTATAAACGATTACCATGAACACCTTGTTAAAAATAAAGGCCTGGAAATGATGATGTGGAGCGACCGGTTGCTTGATGCAGATAAAATGTCGTATGGTATAACAGAGGCAAGCAAAACAGGTTCACATAAAGCTATTGATATGATTCCAAAAGATATAATCATGTGCGACTGGCATTACGGAGCAAGAGATTCATATCCTTCAGTAGATTTCTTCCAGGAAAAAGGCTTCAGGGTTCTGCCAAGCGTCTGGAATAAACCTGAGGCTGCACTGGCTTTTAAAAAATATTCAGAAGAAACTGCCACGGAAAAGATGCTTGGCATTATAACCTGCGGCTGGTCTGCCAGTCCAAAGCAATTGCTGCAAGCTTCAGACAAAAATTATTCGGGACGACTAAATAAAGATGCTGAAGGAATAATTAAAGCAATAAAAGCAATAACGGAAAACTCCCGGCAGATTGATCAGCCTGAATAAATAATAAATATTATAAACTCTGGAAATATCCCTTATATAAATCCTGCATCTAATACCGATAGTGCTATGAATAACTTTTCATGATTTATCTGGAGAATCAAGGTACCTGCAAGCCCATAAATAGCTTTATCGTATCATAATTGAATATTATCGTATCATAACGTATCAAATAGATTAATTTCTATCGTATCATTATCGAATATTATCGTATCATAACGTATCATAATTTAAAAATGATTATATTTGGTCAATGCACAAAGTACACACATTTAGAATTGAGATTGACTGGAAGCTGATTTCAGAAATAAGCATAATCGATAGATTTGATGCTTCGTGGATATCTATTGAAAAGCGAGAAGGACAAAGTTTAAAACAGTTGAAATCTGTTGCTACAGTAAAAAGTGTTGGGGCATCAACAAGAATAGAGGGATCTAAAATGAATGACGAGGAAGTTGATATCCTTCTACAGAATCTAAGTATTGAAAAACTTGTAAACAGAGATTCTCAGGAAGTCGCTGGCTATTACGATGTTCTTGACACAATTTCTGAATCTTATAATGTTATCAACATAACAGAGAACTCAATAATAAACTTACATAACCTGTTAATGAGGTACAGTGAGGCAGATCAATGGCATAAAGGTAACTATAAACAGCACAAAAATAGTGTAGAAACAGGAATGCCAGATGGAAGTACCCAGGTTGTATTTGTGACAACACCTCCAGGTATAGAAACTGAAGATGCAATGAGGAGTCTGATTGATTGGTACAATTCTGATAAATCTACTCATCCATTAGTGAAATGCGCTTTGTTTGCCTATGAATTTGTTAGCATTCATCCTTTTCAAGATGGAAATGGCAGACTTAGCAGATTGTTAACAACTCTTCTTCTTTTAAAAAATGGGTATAAGTGGATAGAATATGTAAGTTTTGAAAGTGAAATTGAAGATAGAAAGACAGAATATTATAGAGAACTTAGAAGATGTCAGGCACAGAGACCCAATGAAAATATCACAACGTGGATCTATTTCTTCTTTAGCGCATTAAAAAACATACAGGTTAAACTTGAAAAGAAACTAGAAACTACAGGGGCTCTATCAAAACTTGATCCAAAAGAGAAATCAATTCTTGCATTTATTTCAGATCATCCTGGAACTAAGTCAGGAATAATTTCAGAAAAATTAGGGATTCCTATCCCTACAGTTAAAAGGCTGTTAAACAGCTTATTTACTAAAAATCTTATTGAAAGGTTTGGTACAGGACCCGGGACCAATTATTCGATAAAATAGGAGATAACATACCATTTAAATAAGTGCTCAATGGCACCAGTATCTCCAGGATATTTTAAAATAACATAAAAAAGCTAATTATAACCATTAAAAATCTTAGTAAAATAAAGAGACTTATAGATTCCCTTTTGAATCCTTGTTATCTATTCGAATTATTAATCTAAGCTTAATCCAATACTATGAGAAAAACTATTTTTATTATTGGTCTATTTTTAATTATGCAATTATCATCCTCCGCACAGGACAATAAGAGCAAGATTAATGAACTAGGTGTAAGTATCAGTGGATCTGCTTTCGGCATACGATATAAAAGTGGCAACGATAAAGCTCTTTTACGATTGACACTTCTTTCGACGAGTGGCTCAATGAATAAACAGAAAACACCATCTGATTCAAAAAGCAAATCAAATGACTTTGGGATTGGATTCAATGTTGGATTTGAGAAAAGAAAAAGTGTATCTGATAATTTTTATCTTTATTATGGATCAGACCTTATAAACTCCTTTGATAGAAATAAATATGAGAATGATTCATCTGCAAGTTTCAATAAACATTCATCTTATTCAGTAGGTTTAGGATTTATATTAGGATTCCACTATATGGTTAATAGTAAGATAAACATCTCTTCAGAGATAATGCCCTCAATCATATATTCAAATGAGAAATACTCTTTTGATCAGTCTGGCAACATTACTGAATCTTCGTATTCAGGACTTGATTATGGTTTAAATTACAATAGCATAAACCTTACATTATCTTTTAACTTATAATTGTAAAAACTAATCATAACACGATTGGTGCCAAGAAAATCAGAGCAGCAGTTTTGTTTAAATTTAAATAAAGATTCTGTTTGATTTCATCTATAAAAACGTCTCATTTTGTCCAGAACCTGGCGTAGAAAAATGTGTGAGTGTATGAGTGAGTCTTGAGCAAACAGAACGAGAGTGATTGCAGCCTCACTGGCTCTCGGAAATATAATTGTGGTAATAGGTTGGTAGTGTGAGTGTGAGAGCGAGTACTGAGGAAAAAGAGTGAGTTCGCTCGCTCTCGCTCACGCTCTCACTCTTTTTCATGTGGGCCCAGCTGGGATCGAACCAGCGACCCCCTGATTATGAGTCAGGTGCTGCTAACCATCTGAGCTATGGGCCCTGAAACGGACTGCAAATGTAAATAATTACCAAATATAATACAATAGCCACAGAGAAAGAAAAATCTATTTCCTTCCAATACCTTCAATAACTCTGATAAGCAGTTTCAAAACAGTATCTACATTTTTATTGAAGACAGCAATTACTTCCTCCCAGGAAACCGGTGCTTCATTTTCCTTCCAGCAGTCATAATCGGTGCTCATTGCTATTACTGCGTATGGGATGCCGATCTCATTCGCAAGGATTGCTTCAGGCGCTACAGACATATTGATTAAGTCAGCTCCCCACATCCTGAACATTTTAGATTCTGCCCTGGTCGAGAATCGGGGACCTTCTATTGTAATTACTGTTCCGGCTTTGTGTAATGATACTCCGATTTCAGATGCTGAGGATATTATCAGATTACGCAGGTATCTGTCGAAGGGATCAGCCATAGGGGTATGTTTCATCTTTCCACGTTCAAATTCGTTGAAAAAGGTAATAATCCTGTGTCTTGTAAAATCGATGAACTGATCAGGGACAACAAGGTCCCCTCGCCCTATTTCTTCTCTCAGGCTGCCGCAGGCTGTTGTGGCAATAATATGTGAACATCCTGAATCTTTTAATGCAAAAATATTAGCCCGGTTATTAACTTCTGAAGGAGGTATGGTATGATGCCTTCCATGTCTGGAGAGTATAACTACTTCATTCCCGTTTATCTTTCCTGATAAAAGGGTGGATGAGGGTAAACCATATGGTGTTTCAATAGTTCTCTCCTCAGGCGATTTCAGGATATTGGGATTTTCAAGTCCGGATCCCCCTATTATTCCGATCTTAACCATCACTCTTTCCTGAGATATGAAAGCAGAACATTGGCAGCCTCATCCATATCGTGACCAAAAGTAATAATACCAGCCCTGTCACCTGCCATTACAATAATTCTCTTTTCAATTACATCAGATTCCTTAAAGAGCCTGAAGATATCTTTAGCCAGGGCTATTGTTCCGTAATCCATTGACGGATTGGTAGTTGGAACCTTATGGATTATCTCGTTCCAGAGATCGATGCAGTGAACATGTATCACTGCATTTGCCCCGGGATCGGCTAAATAGATTGCTGCATGGGTAAGAGACTCAGATGATGCTTTCAGAGGTCCGACACACTGAACGGCATTATCATCAATATTGAATGAGTTTACCTTTACATAATGCCCGGGTTCCAGCTCCGGTATTTCACCAGTGGCGGAGCCGGTAATTATGAACTGGTTGGTACCATTAATTCTCATGCTTATGTTACCGAAGGCTACTCCATTCTCATAAGCACCGATAAGATCCATATTGAACAATATGTCGCGCCAGTTATTTATTATTTCAAACTGTTCGTCAGATATAACAGGACCTGACTGGCTCCAGTGGCAATTGAACTTTACAAATCCCTGCATATTAATTGAATTTATCCGGAAACATTTCTTTTATACTCACTTCAGTAGCATTACAAATACCTTTTTCGGTAATAATGCCTGTAATAAGCCTCGCCGGTGTGATATCAAAACCGTAGTTTGCAGCCCTGGCATCCTCCGGACAGAGTCTTACCTGTTCAATCCTTCCGTGAAGAAGACCCTCTGTTTTTAATACTTCCTCCGGATCGCGTTCCTCTATTTTTACCTCACTGATACCGTCGTTTATGCTGAAATCAATTGATGTGGATGGAACGGCCGAGTAGAAAGGAATATTGTTGTCATGTGCAGCCAATGCCTTGAGGTAGGTTCCTGTTTTGTTGGCAGAGTCTCCTTTTCTTGTTGTTCGGTCACTTCCTACTATTACTATATCAACCATTCCATGCTGCATCAGGTGACCTCCTGAATTATCAGGGATAATGGTATATGGCACTCCGTGCTGCCCCAGTTCATATGCAGTAAGTCTGGCACCCTGGTTTCTTGGTCGTGTTTCATCTACCCAAACGTGCAACTTTATTCCCTTGTCATGTGCAAGGTATAACGGAGCAGTGGCTGTTCCATAGTCAATACATGCCAGCCATCCGGCGTTGCAGTGTGTAAGGATATTTACTGAATCGCCATTCTTTTTCCGGCTTATTTCCTCAATAAGTGGGAGACCGTTTATTCCGATCAGTCTGCAGTTTTCCTTTTCAAGATCACATATTTCCAATGCTGCCTTTAATGAATTTTCTGCGAGCTCTTCAGCTGACATCCCTTCATTCAGTTTTTTCATTACAAAATCAACAGCCCAGGCCAGGTTGACTGCAGTGGGCCTGCATGAGACCAGGTACCTTGCAGCATTATGAAGATGCGAAATGGGATTTGTATTAACGGTGATTTCGAGGGCAGCAAGGTAAATGCCGAAAGCAGCAGCAGCTCCTATGAGTGGCGCTCCCCTGACAGTCATACTGTCAATTGCATTATAGACATCCTCGACACTCCTGAGCTCCGCGATTTCCAGAAAAAAAGGGAGCTTCTGCTGATCAATAACCTTAATAACTGAAGGATCTGATTCATCAATCCAGATTGTCTGATAGTGTTTATTCCCGATCTTCATTGCCTGCAGAAAACAACTTAAAAAATTAAACTCAAAATTACTAAATAATAGTGAAAAAGTTCTCTTAACCACAAAGATCGCAAAGGCATTAAGCTAAGGGCATAAACCTCCCTTTTCGAATTATCGACCGGATTATTCGAAAACTTGATTTTAGGATTTTTATTTATTATCTTTGTTCCTTTCATCAGCGACATAAAGGGATTTTGGTATATGGTTAACAAAGAGGAGTTTAGGAAGAAAGTTGTTCTTACTGCAGGACAGATTTTCAGCCATTACGGATTCAGGAAAACAACAATGGATGAGATCGCCAAAGCTCTCAAAATGGGAAAAAGTTCTATTTACTATTATTTTGAAAGCAAGGAGGAGATATTTGAGGCTGTTGTGTTGCATGAAGCTAACATCCTTAGAAATGAGCTTACTACAGCTATAAAGTCTGTCGATTCTCCAATTGAGAAGATGAGGAAGTATGTATTTGTAAGAATGAAATCGTTCGAAAAACTTTCGAATTACTATAATGCAATTTTTGACAAGAACCTTGATCACTTTGATTTTATTGAAACTATCCGTGAGAAATACGACCGGGAAGAACTGGCCATACTCAGGTTAATACTTTATCACGGATCGAGAAAGAATGTATTTTCAATATCAAACAGTGAATACACAGCTCTGGCAATTCAGACCACTCTTAAGGGTCTGGAGGTTCCTTTGTTCTGGAAGAAGAAAGAGGTAAACATCGAGAACCGGCTCAATGCAATTCTGGAAGTACTTTTCCACGGAATTCTGAAAAAGGAGTGATTATCTTTTAATTACGGCTCTTTTCTTTACCCGGCAGGTCATAAATAGTCCCCATATTCCTACTATAACGAATGGGATACTAAGCCACTGTCCCATGTTTATTTTCATCGTTGATTCAAATGCAACCTGGTCCTCTTTCAGGAATTCAATAAAAAACCTTGAAGCAAATACAAGTATCAGAAACAGGCTTATCAGCAGTCCCTGAAGGTGCTCACCTTTTTTTGTCCAGTAGAGCTTATAAAGCAGGAAAAATATAGCAAGGTATGCAAGTGCTTCGTAAATCTGTGTAGGATGTTTCGGGGCAACCTCATGGTTTCTGAGAAAAACGAAACCCCAGGGAACTGTTGTTTCTATACCGTATATCTCAGAGTTCATCAGGTTTCCCATTCTGATAAGAAAACCTGAGAGGGCAACAGTAATCACTATTCTGTCAAGGATCCACGAATAATCCTTTTTCTCTTTTTTTGCAAAAATCCATAATGCTGTAAGTATTCCTATTGCAGCTCCATGGCTGGCAAGACCACCATGCCATATCATCAGAATCTCAGCGGGATTTTTAAGATAATATTCAGGTTCATAAAACAGACAATGTCCTATCCTGGCGCCGGCTATTGTTCCAATGGCCATATAAATAGTGAGTCTTTCAAGAACATCTTCTTTGAGATTTTCATTAATAAATATCTTATTCATAATAATGTATCCGAAAAAGAAGGATGATGCAAAAAGAAGACCATACCATCTTACAGCGAAGGAACCTATACGGAATATTTCAGGATTGACATCCCAGGGGACGATTTGGAAAAGCATGAGCAAATATTTTTACATTGAGACCAAAGGTAGAAAAAATATTTTAGTTTCAGGTTCAAGGTTTCAGGTTCAAGGTACCGGATCAGGTTGAAACCTGAAACATGGAACATGGAACATGGAACCAGGATTGATTTCTGGTTTTTTCTTTAAAAAATATGGTATGTTTGTAAATGCTTTAATTATCATTTTTTATTGATGAGTAAATCCTTTCAGGTCCGCTTAAACATATTTATCCTTATTTTTCTTCTTCTCTCTTCCTGTGCTAAAATCGGAAGGCCGACAGGAGGTCCCAGAGACAAGGAGCCACCAATTGTGGTTGAGACCGTACCACCATACGGAGCAACCGGATATTCAGGGTATAAAGTAGAAATTAAACTCAATGAATATGTTGCACTCGACAACATAAACGAAAACCTTCTTGTTTCACCTCCATCGAAGAAGAAACCCAAGGTCTGGTTAAAAGGCAAATCAGTTATAGCCGAATTTGAGGATGACTTTAAGGACAGTACAACTTATCTGCTTAACTTTCAGGATGCAATAAAGGATCTGAATGAAGGTAACATTCTTGAAGACTATCAGTTTGTTTTTTCAACGGGAGATGTGCTCGATTCTCTTTCTGTTACGGGTAATGTATTCTTCGCTGATAATCTTGAAATACCTGAAAAAGTCTTTGTTCTCATGCACAGGAATCTTGCAGATTCTTCTGTTAAGAAACAGATGTCTGATTATATAGCTCTTATCGACCGTTTCGGCTATTTCAGAATTGATAATGTAAGACCGGGAAAATATAATTTGTACGCCCTCCTTGATGCAGATAACAATAAAACCTATAATCTGAAGACTGAGGCATTTGCTTTCCTTGAATCACCAATTGAGGTTAATGCTGACAGTAACTGGATGCCAATCATCAAAGATACAGTTACTGTGAAGAAAGCGCTTCCTGTTAAAAGTTCCGGAAAGCCGGAGTTGAAGATAAATCCGAAGGATACCATTGCACTATCAGGCAAGAACAAGCTTATGCTTTTCACGGAAGCTCCGACAGACAGATACCTTAAATCATCTGAACGGAAGCTGAAATACCAGCTTGAATATGTACTCTCCCTCCCTCCCGACACTATGGAATTCAGCTTTAATATTCCGGAAACTGACAGTAGTTCATACCTTGTTGAGCGCAGCCTGATGAAAGATACGCTTTTAGTATGGCTTACTGACACAGCTATATATAATCAGAACCAGCTAACTACATATTTAAGGTATCCTGCAACTGATACTGCAGGGGTGGTGGAAATAAGGACTGACACAGTCGCGCTAAGATATGTACCACCAAAGACGACTAAATCCTCAGTTGTTAAAAAGCCGGAATCACTTCTGATAGCAAACAATATGATTGCCGGAGCAGTTAAACCGGGACAGAGAATCGTTTTCAGGGCAGAAACCCCTTTACATGAGCCCGATACATCTCTTATTAAATTATACGATCTCACGAAGAAAGATACTATAATTGTTCCTTTTGCATTTAAAAGAGATTCTCTTACTTCAAAACGGTTTTATCTCGATTTTAATATTCTGCCTGACAAAAAGTATCTCTTCGTTGCTGATTCGGGTGCCTTCACAAATTACTTCGGAGAATGTTCAGACTCTATAGGCATAAAGATTTCTCAAAAACCGATTGATGCATACAGCAAACTGATTTTCAGTATTAAAAACGGGGAAGGGAATATGATCGTTCAGCTTCTGGATAAGTCTGAAAAAACCCTGATCAGACAATCCTCGAGAATTGGTGATGGAAAGGTTGAATTCCCTTTACTTGAACCCGGGACATACAGGGCAAAGATCATTTATGATACCAATGGAGACGGGTTATGGACTACAGGTGATTTTACAAAAGCGAGGGTTCCTGAGGCAGTAACTTATTATCCCAAGGAGATCGAGGTCAAGGCGAAATTTGAGCTTGATCAGGACTGGGATGTTGGACTTAAGTATGAGAAGGATATGAAAATGAGGTCGATTAAGAAGTAAAAAAAGTTGGCAGTTGGCAGTATTCAGTTGGCAGGGAAAGAAGAAAAGAAACAGTAATTAATAAGTTAATAATATGAAACAGGTTGTAGCCGGTGTAGACATAGGCGGAACAAATACCATTTATGGTCTTGTTGACGAATCGGGCAAGGTTCTTTCGGAAAACAGAATTATTACAAAAGACTATCCTGATATCAATGATTTTGTCATAGCCCTTTCAGACGCGATCCATAAACTGGTAATGAAAGATCACGATCTTATCGGAATTGGGATCGGAGCCCCCAATGCACATTACTATAAGGGGACCATTGAACTGGCACCCAATCTTCCCTGGAAAGGGATTGTTCCCCTTGCTGAAATGATGAAGAAGAAAAGCAATGTTCCTGTAGTTGTTACCAACGATGCTAATGCAGCAGCTGTTGGTGAAATGGTTTTTGGAGGTGCCCGGAATATGAAGAATTTTATTGTGCTTACCCTGGGTACAGGACTTGGCAGCGGAATTGTAATAAACGGGGAAGTCCTCTATGGCCATACTGCCTTTGCCGGTGAACTGGGGCACACCACAGTTGTTTCCGGAGGGAGGGAATGCGGTTGCGGCAAGAAAGGATGTCTGGAGACTTATGCATCAGCCTCAGGACTGGTCAGGACAGTGCAGCAGGTTCTTAGTGAAACCAGGGATGAAAGTCCACTGAGAGATATCGCACCATCAGCCCTGACATCAAAGATAGTTGCCACAGCTGCGTCAGAAAACGATCCTGTTGCGGTGAAGGCAATGAATTATACAGCTGAAATGCTGGGTTTAGCTATAATTAATTCGGTTGTGTTTTCAAGTCCTGAAGCTGTGTTTTTATTCGGCGGACTTACAAAAGCAGGAGATATTTTGTTTAACCCTGTGCGTGAGTATATTGACAAAAATGTTATGCCTGTATTCAGAGGAACTGTAAAGATACTGCCATCAGGGATATCAGAAAGCAATGCAGCAGTTCTTGGAGCTGCTGCTCTCGGATGGAACGAGCTGAGGAAACTATGAACAGAACAGTTTAAGAAAAATAATTGTAAATTTGGTGTACCAACGCCTGACCATACCAAACCAATAATGAAAATTGCAGAAGTAAAGAAGATCAGCTTAACTAAAGAAATTCCTGATCTCGATGAGATATCGGAAGCTCTCGATATACAAGCAGTGAAACTTCAGATAAATACCCTGAACTGGAAAGGATATGATTATAAACCCGATGTGAAGTTTGCCATAGCCTATAGTGACAGGGAAATCTTTTTGAAATACTACATATCAGAAGACTATTTCAAAGCCGAAAAAACTGAAACGAATCAGATGGTTTGCGAAGATTCATGTGTTGAATTCTTTGTATCACCTGAGAATGACGGCATTTATTATAATCTGGAATTCAACGGTATTGGTACTATTTTACTTGGTACAGGCACAGGAAGAGCTGACAGTAAAAGGGCCGATCCCGCAATCATTTCAAGGATAAGAAGAAAATCCTCGGTTGGAAATAAACCTGTAGCTGAGCAAAAAGGTAAATTCGATTGGTCAATAACCATTGCGATACCGGTTGAAGTATTCTTCCATCATAAAATCGGGGATCTCAAAGGGAAAACTTTCAGGGCTAATTTTTACAAGTGTGGCGATATGCTGTCAGTGCCTCATTATGTTACATGGAATCCTGTAGGTACAGCGAATCCTGATTACCATCAGCCTGAATATTTCGGGATGCTGAAGTTTGTTTAATGGCACATTGGCAGTACGGCACAATGGCGCAACGGCGATTAACAAAAAAATATTAAAATAAAAGAATTCTAAAATCATGCTTAAAGGGAATGCACTAATCGGACAGTCAGGCGGACCAACATCTGTTATTAATTCAAGCCTGGCAGGGGTAATTGAAAAGGCTATGAAATCGGCCTTTATTCAGAATATATATGGTATGAACTATGGCATTGAAGGTTTTATGCAGGAGATGCTTTTCGATCTGGGGAAGCAGCCTTCAAAAGTGATAAAAGGCCTGAGAAAGACCCCTTCCTCCGCTTTAGGTTCCTCACGGCATAAAGTTCAGGAGAAGGATTTTCCTGTTATACTTAATGTGCTGAAGAAATACAATATCAGGTATTTCTTCCTGATCGGAGGGAATGATACCATGGATACCATTCACCGGGTTGAAGAATATTGTAAAAAGCAGAAATATGAACTGCATGGAATTGGTATCCCGAAAACAGTTGACAACGATCTTTTCGGGACTGATCATACTCCTGGTTTTGCATCTGCAGCACGATCAAATATTCTTAATGTGATGCAGGCCGGACTTCTTGCACACGATATGCAGCGTGTTGATAAGTTTGTCATATACCAGACAATAGGCAGAGAAGCTGGTTGGCTTGCAGCAGCAACGGCCATGGCAAGGAAAAACGAGGAAGATGCTCCCCACTTGATCTATTGCCCCGAATTTCATTTCAGCCGTGATAAATTTCTGAAAGATTTTGATAAATGTATAAATGCTTATGGATGGGTGTCAATTGTTTGCGGCGAAGGACTAAAATATGCTGATGGAAGTGCTGTAAGTGCATCCGCAACAAAGGACAAGTTCAATAATACTGAATTTGGTGCGATGGGAGGAGCAAGCGTTGCTACCAATCTCCACAAAATGATTGCGGATGAATTCGGATATCGTGGTGAGTTCCAGATCACGGAATCACTTATTATGAGCGACTTTGTAAGGGCATCGGAGGTCGATCTCTTTGAGGCCTATAGATGCGGCGTTGAGGCGGTGAAGCTTGCAGAGAAGGGAGAATCAGGGGTGATGGTGAGCATTAAGAGGATTTCAAACAAGCCTTATAAGATTGCATTTGATAAAGTTCCGCTTGAAAAAGTTGCTGTTTCTGCAAAGCCCATGCCTTCTGAATATTTCAACAAAGAGGGAAATCATGTTTCATCAAAGTTTATTGATTATATGAAACCGCTTGTTGGCGAGCTGCCTAAATTTGTCAGGCTGAAAAAGATTTATGCTAAAAAGAAATAATCAAAACTTTATATCATGACCAAAGTATTTAATAAAGTTGCATTGTCAATCAATGCACATCCTGATGATGCTGAAGCATGGAATGCCGGAGCTCTCAAGCTTCTGAAGGATAAAGGATACAAAATAGTGATTGCCACAATGACAGGAGGTGACCTGGGCGGATGCAGGATGAACATGGAAGAAACTGCCAGGGTACGTTTTGAGGAGGCAAAGAAAGCAGCAGCAGTACTTGATGCTGAATATTATACACTGGGAGGCGTAGACGGATTTCTATTCGATTCTAAGGAATTCAGGCTGAAAGTGATTTCACTAATCCGCAAGGTAAAAGCAGGGGTGATTTTTACTCACCTTTCGAATGATTATCATACAGATCACAGGACTACATCAAACATTGTTGAGGCGGCTGCTATGGTTTCATCACTTGATACTGTACCTGTTGATGAACCGCCTGTAGAGATTACACCTTTATTGTACCATTCATCACCTTTAACTCTTTCTGATCCCCTTGGATCGCAGATTGTTCCTCCTCATTTTTATGTGGATGTCACTTCTGTTATTGAGACCAAGAAGAAAATGCTTGGTTACCACGTTTCGCAGATCGATCTGATGAAGCATATGCACAAAATGGATGATTTCTTTGGTTTTGTTCTGCAGGGAAACAAGAACTATGGTAAAATGGTGGGTGTTGAATATGCTGAAGTTTACTGGCAGCACCTGGGCGGTGGTTTCCAGAAAGATCCGCAGGTACAGAATGATTTAAAAGAATTTCTTATAAATAAAATCTGACAGTCATGAATTTAAAAGAGGAAAAATATAATAAGTATGCCCTTGTAAGGGAAATGATGGAAACACCTGGTATAATCAGGAAATTTGACCATGGTGTCTCTGCAAAATTTGCCGATGCTGCCAAAATGAAAAAGGGACTTTTCCTGACCGGTGAAGGAAGCAGCAGGATATTCCCTGCAAAAAGAGCGATCCAGAGGTCGCTGCAGAAATCTTTTGCAATGCCCATCGTTACTGAAGGGAGCACCCAGGCAATGGAATACAGCCTCAATGATTTTGCTGTATTTGCAGCTTCAAACTCAGGGCAGACAAAAGAGGTTATAAGGCTTGTGACAGCGCTTAAAAAACAAAATCATAATGCAATATTCGGGCTTACTGCAAACCAGGGAACAAAACTGGGCGAACTTGCAAATGCAACGCATGTTCTTACATGCGGGAAGGAAGACGCTGTTGCAGCAACCAAATCGGTTGTGGAACAGGGACTGTTTTATGATTCACTTCTGAGGAAAATTCATGGTGTAAAAATGGAGGGTCTTAATGAGCTTGCTGATAAGACAGAAAAGGCGCTTACTCTTTCCATTGATAGTTCAGTGACAGAAATAATCAGGAATGCCAGCGTTATTTATTTTGCCGGAAGGAATAATGGTGTTGCTGAAGAGCTTGCACTAAAGACCAATGAGATAACTAGAAAGAAATCGGCTTATCTCGAGGGAACCTTTGCAGTTCATGGTATTGAAGAGGTGATGGACAAGAGTGAAGTACTTATATGGATAGATCCATTTGAGGCTGAGCAGGAGAAATTTAATGAGTGTCTGGTAAAAGGTGTTGGAATGAATATCATTACAATTTCAACCAGACAGACAATATTCCCTACAATCATTATTCCTGATGGCGGAGAGCATTCAGAGTATGTCCAGCTTACAGCAGGATGGAATGTACTCGTTGAAACCGGAATTGCACTCGGAATAAATCTCGACAAACCGGTACGTGCACGAAAGGTTGGGAATGAATATTTAGGAGGATAATAAAAGAATAGAATTATAACAAACTTTATATTTATTAAATATGGCAGTAAAAGAAGTAGCAGTCGGTATTGATATAGGAGGTACAAATACTGTTTTTGGTTTAGTTGAGAGGGACGGCAAAATACTTGCAGATGATTCTATAAAAACTACTCATTATGATGAGATAGAGGTTTTTATAGCAGCACTTTATGAAAAGATAATGGTCACCTCCCATAAGCTTGGGAATGGAGTAAAAATAATCGGATACGGAGTTGGTGCGCCAATGGGTAATATTAACAAAGGGACCATCGAGCATGCTGCGGATCTTCAGTTTAAGGGTGTTATCCCCTTTGCAGATATTTTCAACAGGCACACAGATCTTCCGGTAATAGTTACCAACGATGCCAATGCAGCAGCTGTAGGCGAAATGATTTACGGAGGAGCCCGAGGAATGAAGAACTTCGTTGTAATCACCCTGGGGACCGGGCTTGGAAGTGGCTTCGTGATTGATGGCAAGCTGGTTTATGGACATGACGGATTTGCCGGTGAAATAGGACATACAGCCATCAGGCCGGGACCATCAAACAGGGATTGCGGCTGCGGAAGAAAAGGATGTCTCGAAACATATGTTTCCGCCACCGGACTAAAAAGATCGCTCCTTAAGATAATGGCAGATTCACTACAGCCCAGTGAACTTAGAAAATACAGCTTTGAGGAACTTGATTCAAAGATGATACATGATGCTGCATTAAAGGGTGATTATATTGCTAAGAGAGCCTTTACTCATACAGGAAGAATGCTGGGATTCAAACTCGCAGATGTTGTTGCCCATACTAATCCTGAGGCAATATTCCTTTTTGGTGGCCTTGCACTTGCCAAGGATCTGATCTTTGAGCCGGCCAAGGAGTATATGGAAGAAAATCTTCTCAGCATTTACAAGGGAAAAGTGAAGTTGCTGGCTTCGGAATTAAGTACACAGAATGCTGCAGTACTTGGTGCCAGTTCTCTTGTATGGTCGTCCCGCGAACCTAATTAATCCTTATGCCATGGCAAATTTTAATGAAATTCTCAATCACATTCTCGGAGTAGTATTTATTGTAATAGTTTTTGCCCTGGCATATGCATATCTGAAACCGCATCAGCTGCACAAACGGAGACTGGTTTCAACACTTCTTCTGAAGGGCAGTTACCTGTTTTACCTTCTTATACTTTTGATTATTATTTATATGTCAGCCCTGGTGAACGGGGGACTTGAAAAGGTATTTTTCGGAATAGAGTTCTTTGCATTCCTGCTTGTCCTTTTTGTTCCTACCATAGGTATATTTGCCAGAAAGCTTGGTCAGTTCGCCAAAAAGAGAGAAGGGTACAATTACTTTTTCACAATTGTGAATGTACTCTCAGTGGTGGCTTTGTTAGTAATGTATTTCATCTAAAAACAAAAGTTTATGATACAGGAAAGATTAATCGGCTATATCGAGGACAGTATCAAAAAGAACTGGAGAATTGAAGCCTTGTCGAACTACAAGGAACCTGGGTATTCTTACAGAAGAATAGCCGAAAGGATTATTAAAATGCATATCCTTTTCAAAGGATCAGGCATCATTGAGGGCGATAAAATTGCTCTTGTAGGAAGGAACTCGGCAAACTGGTGTATAACCTACCTGGCAACCATAACGTACGGTGCTGTAATTGTACCAGTATTGCCTGATTTTAAACCCGATGATCTTACTAATATTATAAATCATTCGGATGCTAAGATTTTATTTGCAGACGATAAGATCTTTGAGACTCTTGATATAAATAAATTGCCTGCAATAGCCGGAGTACTCTCTCTCGACGATTTCAGGATGCTTACAGCTGTAAATCATTCTTTAAAGGAGGTTTTCAGTTCGGTTGATGAGAAGTATGAAAAAGCATATCCGGATCTTAAACAGGAAGATGTAAATTTTTCGGATATCTCAAATGATAAGCTGGCTGTTATCAGCTATACATCAGGAACCACCGGCTTCTCAAAGGGAGTAATGATCACACACAACAGTCTGGCATGCAATGTGAGGTTCGCCCAGAAGAATATGCCACTTGAATCGGGTGATCCGGTTGTTTCGTTTCTTCCTCTGGCACATACATATGGCTGTGCATTTGAATTTCTCTTTCCTTTCACATACGGATGTCATATTACAATTCTTACAAAAACCCCTTCACCCCAGATACTTATTCAGGCGTTCAAGGAAATAAAACCAAGGCTTATTCTGTCGGTTCCGCTTGTAATTGAAAAAATTTACAAAAAGCAGCTTCTTCCGGTAATAAGCCAACCGAAAATGAAAATACTTCTTGCCATACCTGGGATTAACAAGCTTCTTCATAAAAAAATACGGGAAAAACTTGAGGATACCTTTGGCGGGCGCTTCAAGGAAGTTGTTATAGGAGGTGCTGCATTTAATGCAGATGCAGAGAAATTTTTCAGGAAAATAGGATTCAGGTTTACGGTTGGATACGGGATGACTGAATGCGGTCCCCTGATTAGCTACAGATCCTGGGATACAACAAAACCGGGTGCCTCCGGAAAGGCTGTTGATACTCTCGAGGTAACAATTGATTCCCCGGATCCGGAAAATATAGTCGGAGAAATTATTCTGAGAGGAGAAAACGTGATGCTTGGCTATTATAAGAATGAAAAGGCAACCAGTGAGATGATTGACAGCAAGGGATGGATGCATACCGGTGATCTGGGTGTGATTGACAAGGATGGTAATATTTTTATTAAAGGAAGAAGCAAGAGCATGATACTGGGGCCTTCAGGAAAGAATATATATCCTGAAGAGATTGAATCGATAATAAATAACAAGGACTATATTGTTGAATCACTTGTCATTCCGGAAGATAATAAGCTTGTAGCGCTTGTATTTCCAGACTATGAGATGTTAAAGAAAAATAATATTCCGGATGAACAGTTCCTGCTTATGCTGGAACAGATTAAGAAGGAGGTAAATGAAAGGTTGCCTGAGTTTATGACAGTCTCAAAATTCAGGGTGCATCCTGAGGAGTTTGTAAAGACACCCAAGAGAAGTATAAAAAGGTTCCTGTATACGAAAGAGTAATTGAGACTGTCTCATGAGTCCGATTTTACCCCCAACCCCCCAAGGGGGGCTTTCAAAGCCACAGGTTTTCAACAAGTCCCCCCTGGGGGATTTAGGGGTGGATATAGAAAAAGTGACTTCTGAAACAGTTCCGGTTTGTAGAATTTAAAAGGATAACATACATATATATGCAGTTATACGTTGTAATTGTTGCGGGAGGAAGCGGAAAAAGGATGGGTGCTGAAATACCCAAGCAATTCCTTGAGCTGGCCGGCAGGCCGGTACTGATGCATACAATTGAAAGATTCAAATCATTCAATGAAAGTATTGAAATAATTACAGTACTTCCTGAGAATCAACTCAGGCACTGGGTTGAATTACAGGCAAGATTTAAATTTACCGTGCCACAGACTCTGGTTAAAGGAGGTTCTGCAAGGTTTTATTCTGTAAGAAATGGTCTTGAGTTTGTTAATGATCCGGGACTGGTGGCAATACATGATGGTGTAAGGCCTTTTGTAACAATTGATACAATCAAAAAGTGTTTTGATACTGCTGAAAAGCTTGGAAATGCAATACCGGCAGTTCCTGTTGCAGAGTCACTCAGGATGTTAACAGAGACAGGCAGTCGTCCGGTTAATCGTTTGAATATCCGGCAGATTCAGACACCTCAGGTATTTAACGCCGGGTTACTGAAAAAAGCATACCGGCAGGATTATAAGCATGAATTTACTGATGACGCCACTGTACTGGAAAGTATAGGCGAAAAAATAAATCTTGTAGAAGGCAACAGGGAGAATATAAAGATCACAAATCCTGAGGATCTTGTTATTTCAAAGGCTCTGCTGCCATTATTCGCCTGAGGGGTTGTCATAAAAATGAATTACTTAATATTATGAAAATGAAGTACTTGTTGACTGCGCTTGTTGTTATTTTATTAACATCATGCGCTGAGCTGATGAATGTTATGCAAACTTCTGCTCCTGCTCCGCTGACTGAAGATGAAGTAGCAAGAGGTCTTAAGGAAGCTCTTATTACCGGGGCAAAGAATTCTTCAGTAATATTGTCTGCCGAAAACGGATATTACGGCGATGCTGCGGTGAAAATACTTCTTCCCGATGAAGCAAAGGTAATCACTGATAATATCTCAAAGATCCCTGGTGGTGACAAGCTTGTAGAGGATGTTGTACTCAGGATCAACCGTGCAGCAGAAGATGCTGCAAAGGAGGCAGCACCTGTTTTTGAGAACAGCATCAGACAAATGACAGTAAAAGATGCCTTTAACATTTTAAAAGGGGCTGATAATGCAGCTACAACATATCTGAGAAACACTACGTATACCGACCTTTATTCTCTCTATAAGCCCAAAATACAGGCATCAACAGAAAAAGACCTTGTTGGACCAATTTCTACGATGGATTCATGGTCAACACTAACGGGAAAATGGAACACACTTGCCAATTCAGTTGCCGGTAAACTTGCCAATCTGAAACCTGTAAATACCGATCTTAATGACTATCTGACGAGAAAAGCCCTGGATGGCATTTTCCTTAAAGTTGAATCAGAAGAACTTAAGATCAGGAAAGATGTATCAGCTCGTATAAACACCTTGCTACAGAGGGTCTTTGGAAGCCTTGATTCTAAAACAAACTAACCGGAACACATTATAAAATATAATATGTTTGAAAGGAGCTTATTCAGTTTTCAGGGACTGGAAGTCAGGGTAACTGATCATGCCAATGAAGGAATACTGGAGATCCTTAATCACGCAGTGCAGGGTTCAGAGGGAGGCCTCAGATTTTCTCTTTCGAATATTGCTTCAAGAATAGCTGCCTATAAAGATCAGATCAGGTTTATCTCCCTTTATAAAAAGAATCAGATCACCGGTACAGTCGGCTCATGTTATCGTATATCAGGGCAGGGTAAACTCAGGTATCCATCATCTTATCTTCGTTATCTTGCTTTCCAGTCTACATATCAGTCTGCTCCCGACTGGAGAAAGAGAACGCATCCATTGATAAAGCATGAAAAGGATGACAGCTTTAAACAGAAGACACTTGAGATATTCAGCAAGCCTCATTTACTTGATCTTGATGATGTATTTGAAGGCGACAAGCATATAATGTATGCCTTTCTGGAAAGCAAAAATGAAAGGTCAAAGAATATTGTACACCAGGCAGGGTATGAATATATCCGTTCATTTCTTACTATTGCATTCAGCCGGTTCTCACCAAAATCAGATGCAAGGATTTCAATTCTGACAGAATCAGAAAAACCTGCAATGGAGAAACTCCTTAATAATTTCTATAAGGATTATTCCTTCTTTACTTCTGCCTATTCATTTCATGGGGACAAATTTTATATTCTTAAGGAAGGTGATGAGATCCTTGCCGGTGTCTGTGCAATACCCACTTCCTATAAAGTATATGACATTCCCGGTGTATGGGGTTGGGTAATGATGAAGATCCTGCCTAAGATGCCGTATTTCAGGAGATTGTTCCGCCCCGGGGAATTCAGATACCTGGTTTTTGATTCAATTTATTATAAACCTGGTCATGAAGAGCTTCTGGGTCCTCTTTTTGAAACGGCATGTGCAAGAGAAGGCTTCAATACCGGGCTGACATGGCTTGATGACAGAAGCGATCTTTTTGATAAGCTCAGAACCCGGGTAAAAATGGGAGCACTTAACAGGATGCTCAATGCAAAACCCGGACTGGTTTATACAAAGTTCATCAATCTGACAAATGATGAGAAGGAGGTCTTCTATGATGCCCCTGCCTATATCTCGGGGTTTGATTTTTCATAATAGAGACTATTTATGCCACTAAAAGTTTCACCAATTACGGAATTTCACCCCCAACCCCCCATAGGGGGGCTTTAACAATCCTGGATTTTAAAAGTCCCCCTCGGGGGATTTAGGGGTAAAATATTCAAGGAAGATATTTTTGGTAGCTGGAATGTAGTTAATGCTGTTCAATGAATTGGCTATATGCTTTTAATTAAAATCAAATAATTCTATGAAAACCAAGATTCTGCTTCTAGTCTTTTTATTTCTAATTGATGTAAGTCCTCTCTTTTCCCAGGAAGATGAAAGATATGTTCCTGAAACAGACCCGCTTGTTTTAAAGAAACTGGAAGAATGGCAGGATCTGAAATTTGGCCTGCTGATGCACTGGGGTACTTACAGTCAGTGGGGAATAGTAGAGTCATGGTCAATTTGTGCTGAGGATGAACCATGGTGCAGGAGGAATAACTCAAACTATGTTGAGTATAAACGGGATTACGAAAACCTTCAGACTACATTCAACCCGGTTAATTTTGATCCTGCCAAATGGGCAAAGGCAGCAAAAAATGCCGGGATGAAGTATGTGGTGTTTACAACAAAACATCATGATGGGTTCTGCATGTTTGATACAAAGCTGACCGACTACAGGATAACAAGCCCTAAAACTCCTTTTCATTCAGATCCCAGATCGAATATTGCCAAAGAGGTATTCAATGCCTTCAGGGCAGAAGGATTATGGGCAGGTGCATATTTTTCAAAACCTGACTGGCATAGCGAATATTACTGGTGGCCCAATTTTGCCACTCCCGACAGGAATCCGAATTATGATATTTCAAAATATCCGGAAAGGTGGGAGAATTTTGTTCAGTTCACACAGGGGCAGATTATGGAGCTTACAGGGGGCGATTACGGAAAGCTTGACATACTTTGGCTTGACGGAGGACAAGTGCAGAAGCTTAACAAGGATGAGGTTTACAGGTACATTGACAATATTCAGAAGATGCCCCGCGAAGAGGTCTATAATTACATTATGTCAACAGGGTATAAGAACTCAAAGATTCAGAGCCAGGACATAAGGATGGATGAGCTTGTTGCAAAGGTAAGGGAGAAGCAGCCGGGAATGATTGTTGTTGACCGGGCTGTATATGGCAAGAACCAGAACTACCTTACGCCTGAAAACAGGGTTCCCGATCATGCGCTGCCTTATCCATGGGAGTCATGCATTGTGGCAGGAGAGAGCTGGTCATGGAAACCGGATGCAAAATATATTTCAGGTAAAGAGGCTGTGCACATGCTGGTGGATATTGTCATAAAAGGTGGTAATCTTTTACTGAATATTGGTCCGGGCCCTCAGGGACAGTGGCATGATGAGGCGTTTGAGCTCCTTGAGGAAATGGGGAGCTGGATGCAGATTAACGGGGAAGCTATTTACGGAACCCGTGCCCTGGAACCTTATAAAGAAGGCAGAGTTTGCATATCGAAAAAAGGGGAGAATACCATATATTTATATTACCTGGCAGAGAACGGAGAAAAGATGCCCTCACAGATCGGAATGACAAGGTTTTCACTGCCAAAAGGAGCAAAAGTCAGTATGGTAGGTACAAAAACCCCGTTAAAATGGAATAAAACAGAAGCGGGATTCAGTATTACGATTCCTGAAAAAATAAGGAATAATCCTCCTTCAAAGTATGTCTGGGTAATGAAGGCGGTTTATTAGTCTATTCAAGGAAGCTGCCAAGAATTGAACTTCCCTCTTTTCTCCTGTTCCTTCCAAAGGGGGCCAGAGCGCGGACAAGTTTTCTGATCGGCATTGACTGAAGCCATACCCTACCTGTACCACGCATTGTGGCAAGGAAGAGTCCTTCTCCTCCGAATACCATTGATTTCAGGCTGCCGGAAGCTTCAATATCAAAATCGAGTGTTGGCTCAAAAGCTACCACACAGCCTGTATCAATACGAAGGGTTTCATTATTAAGTTGTTTTTCAATAACAGTACCCCCAGCGTGTATAAATGCCTTACCGTCACCTTCAAGTTTCTGAAGGATGAATCCTTCCCCCCCCAGAAGGCCGGCACCTATCCTTTTATTAAGTGTTATTGATAGTTTAGTGCCCATGGCAGCACAGAGGAAACCATCTTTCTGGACGATAAGGCTTCCTCTTATTTCCCGGAGATCAACCGGGATAATGGTTCCCGGATAAGGTGCCGCAAAAGCCACATGGCTTTTACCATAGCTGCCACTGTTTGTAAAATGAGTGAGAAAAAGAGATTCTCCGGTAATCAGCCTGGAACCTGCCTGGAACAGTTTCCCCATGAAACCCTGATCGGGAGATGATCCGTCGCCCAGTTTCACTTCAAAGGATATACCCTGTTCCATATAAACCATTGTGCCTGCCTCTGCAATTACTGTTTCTCTCGGATCCAGTTCAATTTCAACGAACTGGATGTCGTCACCGAAAATCTTATAATCAATTTCATGTGATACCATTGGTGTATTTTTTAAGTTAGAGTTATGTAATACAAAATTAGGAATTGGAGAGGAGTAAGTGAAATGATTGAAGAAAATTATTAATTTTGAACCCTAATGAGACGTTAGCTCAGTTGGTTCAGTCCGCCAGCCGGCGGATGACAGGGTAGGATGATCACACGTTCATTAAATATTGGGTTGTTAGCTCAGTTGGCTTAGTCCGCCAGCCGGCGGATGACAGGGTAGGATGATCACACGTTCATTAAATATTGGGTTGTTAGCTCAGTTGGTTTAGAGCATTACCTTGACAGGGTAGGGGCCACTGGTTCGAATCCAGTACAACCCACAATATTTCGCTGCAATTAAGTATTATGTTTTATGTTTATTGTTTGTACTCAAGCAAGTACAATAAGATTTATATAGGCTTCACATCAGATCTTGATAAGAGGTTGTATTTTCATAATAATACAACTAATAATACTTATACTTCGAAATTTCGTCCATGGATAATAATCTATTCTGAAGAGTTAACTGATAAGAAATCCGCAATGATCAGAGAAAAGCAACTTAAATCTGCCAGGGGAAGAATATTTCTAAAGTCATTTATACCAGAATAGACTATAATATTAAAAACTATTTCAGGTGTTTCGCAAAACACTCTTTAACCCGCTGCCACATTTCTTCTGACAGAACATGTTCAGCTTTTGGCTCAATATATGAAGTGAAGTTTTCAGGAGCACCTGCTTTATAGTATGCTTCAGCAATTTTTATCAGACCGGATTTGACAAATTCGATGGGACTTCCGGTATCCTTTTCCCCAAAATTAAGATGGAGGGCTCGTGGAGCTATCAGTGCAGCGATATCAGGAGTATCTCCATATTGTTTCCATCCGGGAACGAAATTTGGAAAGCAGTGAAGGATATGAGTTTCTTCAATTGCATCATATGTGGGCAGACAGCAGTTACCAATTACACATTTCAACCTTGGTTCCAGTGGTCCGACAAGCCAGGCATGTGTTGATCCCATTGAATGGCCGTAGCAACCCAGTTTGTCAGGAATCACTTCCGGCCGCTGACTCAGATATGTAACTGAGGTTTTCATGTCCAGCACATCTCTCCATGCCAGGGAACGCCCTCTGACAACCTCACGAAGAAATTCGAAACGTTCATATTCACCTCTTTTAAGAATTCCTGTCGGATCCTGACGCTCTTCGAAGCATAATGAATCGGGACATAAAACCACATATCCTTCACGTACAAGAGCCACTGCTGTATGATGCATCGGATTACCGGCAAGACCTGCAGGTTCATTTTTACCCAGGTGATATTCCCCGTTATGCTGATGCCAGACTGCAATTCCCGGAGCAGGATTGGAAGAAGTTACAAGGTCAGGGATAAGAATAAGTGCCGGAATTCTGTCGCCCGGGGGAACTTCATATGTAATGGATTCTATTCTGTAACCATCTTTTTTGATGGTCTCCCTTAAAACAGGATTTAACGGGCCAGGATCAGGGAATGAACCTCCCAGGCACTCCTGGTATTTTGCCAGAAGATCTGCTGCCGGATGATCTGAGGTATCCTTTGGTTTTTTAATTTCGGTGCATGCATGTGCTAAACCTGTTGATGAAGCAATGGCACCAAGACCTATTGCAGCATTTGTTTTAATAAAGCTGCGCCGGTTATGAATTCTCACACCGGAAGTTTTCTTAACCCCCATAGATATTATTTTGAAATTGAATTTTAAATCCGGACAGTAACTATTTCTTCATAGTTTCATTGCAGAAGGTCCCCAGTTTAATTACGTCTTCCCTCTTCCTGATATTAATATTCTCACTATGGAAAAATTCTTTAAGTTCCTTCTCATACTCCGGGTAAAGCTTAATGAACTGCCTTTCTGTACTGAACTTTTCAAGCTGATCATCTTTGCTCACCCAATATACCGATGCAGGTGTTATTTCAACATCCTGAGGGAGATCTATTTTTACAACCTCTCCGTACTGTTGAGTTACCGGGGTAAGTTCAAATCTCTGACTAGCTGTCGGACCGACTGATCTGTTCTTAGCACCATACCCGACATCATTGCCTTTCGGTGTAAAATTGGCTTTATTCTGCAGGAACAGTGTAACTGAACCGCTTGCAAGAATCTCATAAAAAGCATTTCCATAGGGGATAAAAAGCCTGTTCTCAATAATAATTCTTTCTATGCTTAATGGATTTTTCGAATATCGGTAGATGCCATCATGTTCGGTGATCATTCTTTCCTCAACCATATTGTAATTAAGGAGTGTGGTAAATTTCTGGCCGTCTTTCATTATTACTATTCCCTCTTTAAACTGGGGGAAAAGGAAATGTGGTATAGGATTTCCCTTGTTATCCTGAGGTTTACCGCTGGCTGTATTAACTACAAGGAACAAAACAATAAGAATGGTTCTGAAAGGATTTCTGGCTGATATCATTAGATTACAAATTTGGTTTTTACTAATCGAACAATAAAGTAATCAGTAATTCAACACAAAAACCAGGTCAATGGTTCACAAATCAGAACTCCCTGATTTTAATATTTCTGAACCATACTGTATATCCGTGATCCTGAAGTCCTATAAATCCCTCTTTTGAAATTCCTTCAGTAAAACCAGGGAATGTTTTGAATTTGCTGTTCTGCACCAATGCATCCCATGCAGGAGTCCAGAGCTCATATTCAACAACCTTGACACCGTTCTGGGTATGGGAAACCTTACCATTCTGAACCTTAACGACAATAGTATTCCATTCACCGGCAGGTTTTACAGTTTTGGGATCTGCAGCTATCATATCATAAAGCGATCCTGCAAGATGGCTCGGGATTTTATTATCGGTTGCATCGGCATTATCCAGAACCTGAATCTCCGGGGAAGCATAGTAGATTGGTTTCCCGGGAACTTCTCTCACATTAAAGAATATTCCTGAATTAGCCATTTTACTGGCTTTCCAGTCTATTGTGAGTTCAAAGTTTTTAAACTTCTTTTCATAAAGGATGTCTCCATTAGCACCCTGCCCCGGTTCTTTTCCCTCTCCGGTAAAAACCTTCATAGCGTTATCATCTATTGCCCAGTTTTTTGGCATGGCAGTACCGTTGCACTGGCGCCATCCGGTAAAATCTTTTCCGTTAAACAATAGTACCCAGCCATCTTTCTTTTCCTTGTCAGAAAGAGTATTCGGTTTCTGTGCCACTGAAATGTTTATAATTAAGAGAGCGCTGATGATTGTTAAGATTATCTGCTTTTTCATGGTATGATTGTTTGAATTGTACAAAGATGCAAATTAGGTAAAAAAATTCAAATATTTACCGGTTGGGTATTTGCCATAAAATCAGATATTTGTAATAAATGACTAAATTAATAGCCCAGGCTGGCGCCAATTTGTAATTGGTGACATAACAATGGCACGGATCACATCCCGATAGCTATCGGGACCGCGTCAGCGTAGAGACCCCCAAACCCCCCAAGGAGGGTTTAAAACAAACGCATGCAAATTGGACACAGAGAAATCCTTTTCTTTGTATCCTTTGTGTTTTTACTTTGTGGTCTTGGTGGATAATGGATTTATTAATTTCGTATTTTTATAGGAATTCCGTTAACCTATAATTTTAGCCATGGACAAACGTACGTTTATTAAAAATTCGGGACTTATCAGCCTGGGGGCTATGCTTAGCATTGAGAATTTTGAAGATCTGATGAATTCTGTTTCAAAGGTGCCGGCTGCAGACCTGGCAGTGGAAGAAGATTTCTGGCTCACAATAAGGAAGGGCTACAGGCTTAATCCCGATATGATAAATTTTGAGAACGGCTATTATAATTTCCTCCCGGAACAGACCCTTGAGAAACTGATTTCCCATATAAGGGATATTAATTACCAGGCATCCTATTATATGCGTACAGTGCAGTTTGAGAAAAAGGCCGCAATGGCTGCAAAACTTGCCGCCCTGGCCGGTGCTCCTGCAGATGAAGTTGTGCTTACCCGCAATACAACCGAGTCGCTCGACACAATTATTGCAGGTTTTGACTGGAAACCCGGAGATGAAGCTTTGATGGCAGAACAGGACTACCCGGCAATGCTCAGTATGTTTAAGCAGGTTGCGAAGCGTCATGGTGTTGTGAATAAGATGGTTTCAGTTCCAAATAATCCTGCATCTGATGAAGAGATTGTAAACCTTTATGCTAATGCCATTACTCCCAATACCAGGCTCCTGATGATCTGCCATATGATAAACCTTACCGGTCATATACTGCCAGTAAGAAAAATATGCGACATGGCTCACAGCAAGGGAGTACAGGTTATGGTTGACGGTGCACATGCATTCGGCCATTTCCGATTCACAATACCTGAACTGGGTTGTGATTACTATGGAAGCAGTCTTCACAAATGGCTCAGTGTTCCTCTTGGCTCAGGATTATTATGGGTAAAAAAGGAGAATATAAGTAAAATCTGGCCTTTGATTGCACCTTATGATATGAGTCCTGATGATATTAGGAGACTTAACCATATTGGAACTCACCCTGTATATACCGACCTTACTGTTGAAGATGCAATAGATTATTACAACATGCTCGGGGCAGAAAGGAAGGAAGCCAGATTGAGGTATATTCAGAATTACTGGACCGACAAGGTGAGGGACATGTCCCATGTAATACTGAATACACCCGAAGATAAAAGCCGGTCGTGTGCAATTGCCAATGTCGGCGTTAAGAGCCTGAAACCGGGTGAACTGGGTGATGTTCTATGGAAGAAATACAAAATCTACTGTGCTCCGATTGATGGTGCCAATGTACATGGTTGCAGGATCACTCCTAATGTATACACTACAACAAAAGAGCTTGACATTTTTGTAGATGCCCTGGCAGCATTGAGATGAGAGTTTATAAATCGAGCTGTCTCAAAAGCCTCTTTTTCTAAATCCACCCCTAAATCCCCCAAGGGGGACTTATTGAAAATCAGTGTATTTGAAAGCCCCCCTATGGGGGGTTTGGGGGTAAAATCGGACATAAGAGACAGTCCCAGTGAGTCAGGTATTTTAATCATCATCTTCCTCGCCAAGCTCGTTCTGCATGAAGAATGCAGCACGTACTGATGGCGGACAAGGTGAATCGAGTCCTTTTACCGCTTTCCATATGACCTGGTTGAACTCGTTATCATCAACACGGTCCTCCTGGGTGAAATCAAACTTTTCGCTTTTTTTCTGCCAGATGCTTTCAGTAAGGTTTTTCTCATCAAGGTCAACCTGGCATGGTCTTGCTGTGAATGGAGGGTGATTGGGAGTATTATTGAAACAACGCCACAGTGGTGTTGCAGATGCATCGTACTGGCTCATCGGGGGTAAGCCAAGAATCAATTCCATTGTACGCAGCAGTGATGTGGTTGTATAGGCTGTATGATCCACAAAACCCTGTTTCACATATCCGCCGGCGATGTAGGCAGGGCTCCTGTGCGCATCAACATGATCAGGACCATTCTGTGCATCATCCTCAACCATAAGAATCAGACACTCATTCCAGATCGGTGATTTGCTGAGATATTCGACAAACATACCGACTGCAAGATCATTATCGGCAACATGAGCAAAGGGAGTTGGTCTTCCCAGTCTGAGTCCTTCAGTATGGTCATTACCGAAACGGAGTGAATTAAACTGAGGGATGGCATCAGCAGCAAGAAGCTTTTCAAAATCATGTTTCCACTGGTAGAATCGTGTGGTATCACGAACTGACAAATCGTATCCTGAATAGGTGGTACAGTAGTTACCCTCCAGTACAGGAATTGTGGGTTTATTCCCGCTTATAAATTCAGCGTATGAACGGTAGCTGACACCATTCCTTTTGCAGTTATCCCAGAAAAATCCATTTTTGTTATTTGAAATTTTTCTCTGGCCTTCGCCGGGATAATCTCCGCCTCTGCTTCCATAGCTTGTGGGCCAGTTCTTTTCAACATAATCTGTTGCATATGCACCCATTGTCCAGTTGTGGCCATCAGCACTTACTTCGCCGTTAACATAAAAATTATCAAGCAGGACAAATTCCCTTGCAAGTGCATGCTGGTTTGGTGTAATATTTTCACCGAATAGAACCAGATTCGGATCGCCATTACCTTCTTTCATATCTCCAAGCACCTGGTCGTAGGTGCGGTTCTCCTTGATGACATAGAATACATATTTTATCGGCGATTTCTTTCCAACCTTATTAGGTATGGGGTTATTCTCATCACCTGATGAAATCAGTTCTTTTTCCTTGATATACGGTGTATTGTTGTAAACAGCTTTTGAATATACTGCAAGCTGAGTATCATCAAACTGGTTGATGATACTCATGGTACCCCTGAACAGTCCTCCTATATACTGAACTTTTGTTTTTACTTCGGTACCCCCTTCGTGAAGGATAACTTCCTGGTTTGTCATTATTGGCTGAGGTCCGTACGGGTTAGCTTTTGAGGTAAGTCCTTTGCCGTTGCTGACCAGAATCCTGTTCTTTGTTGTTCTCACACAGGTAGGATACCATGCTGTGGGAATGAATCCTTTGCTGACAGAAGCTCCGGGTTTCGAAACATCAAAAACCGACAGGCAGTTATTATCGGCATTGGCAATATACAGAGTTTTTTCATCTGCACTTAGTGCAACACAGTTTGTTGTCGATCCGCAAAGTGCATCGGGATAAAGAGCAGAATTAAGTGTCTCAATTACACTTAATCTTTTACAATCGATGACGGAGACATTGTTATCATTTGCATTTGCAACAAACAGATACCTTCCGCTGGCAGTGATACACATATCATTGGGATTATCTCCAACCTTTACGGAACCCGATATTTTCTGCAGTTTTGTATCAAACACAATAACCTTGTCACAGCCCCAGCATGTTGCATATAAAATCTTCCTGTCAGGCGAAAGAATACAGGTATACCCTTCGCCTCCAAGGTCATGACGGGACAAAACTGTTTTTTTCTGAAGGTCAATAACATAAAGGGAGTTATTTTCTTTTGTGACGGTATAAAGAATTTTTCGTGAATCGTCAACTGCCAGTCCTGCAACGGAAATCCTCTCCGGCCAGGGTTTTCCTAATACTATGGTATCTGCCCCTGCCAGTTTGTTATTTGTTACAGAGTATTTAATGATCCGATTATCATTGCCTCCTGATGCATAGATATATTTTCCGTCATTTGAAAAGGTAAGGCCAAGCCATGCTTTCGCTATTATTATTGAATCGAGGACCTTTTCATTTTCGATATCTATCAGCTGGATAGTCTGATCGCTCTGGCCATTATTTGTGACTGCTGCAATTTTCTTATCGGGAGAGAGGGCTATATTCAGCGGAAGATCGCCCAGAGGCAATTGTTTTCCAACAGGTGTCAGGCTCCATCCGTTTGGAAGAGTTACTCTTTTTGATTCTATCTGTTCTAATGACTGAGCGTTAGTATTTAATACAGTGAAGACGGCAATAATGACATAACTGATTATTGATCTTTTTAACAGCAGGGAGATTTTCATAATTATGGAGTTTAAGATCGGGATTCTGCTTTAAAATTAGGAAATTATTTTAATTAAAAGGAAGGACTAGTTAACAGTTGTTTTAGCCCCCCCTGCCCCCCTATAGGGGGTTAATTCAGTGCAGGATTTTAGCCCCCTTCAGGGGGCAGCCATTCGACGGAAGGAGAATGGCGGGGGCTTGCGTCACGGTTCTTATTTTGCCCCGTCAATGCTGCTCTTTTTGCCTTCTGAATTTACCTGCGGTTTGTATTTTACATTTTCGATTCTTAATACAACAGGGTTTGGCCACTGGTTATTGGTATATAACCGGTGACCGTTAACTGCACTTATGACCAGACCGACAGGAGTATTGCTGGTATAAATCTTTGCATCATATCCGGGCCGGTATTCCACCAGCTCACTGGCATAGCCGAGTATAATGACTTTCGTCTGATCATTTCCCTCAAGGGTTTTGAAAACAAACTCTTTCCTTTCCCCGTATGCCCACAACTTACCGGCAGGAACAAATGCATAAACTGTATTTTTATCCTTTGCTTTTGTAAACCAGATATCCCTTTCTTTTGTAATCTCCCATGGACGGATATTATGAATTCCCTCCTGGTTTACAAGGTTCCATAATGCAATCTCCCTTAACAGTGCATCCTGTTCAATCTGTATTTCTCCGTCGGGTTTAGGTCCGACATTAAGTAGCAGGTTACCCCCTTTTGCCCGGATCTCAATTAGCATATTGATAATCTCTGTTCCGGTCTTATGAGGATCGTTTGTTGGTTTGTACTGCCAGTCAGTACCCATTGTGAAACATGCTTCCCAGGGTCCGGGCACAGGCTTATCGGGAAGATTCTGCTCAGGAGTCTGCATTTGTCCGCGTGTTACCACAAGTTCAGGCTGAAGCTGCCATGCATATTCTTTAAGTCCTTCTTCTGGTCCGTCAAAGAAGAAGATATCAATCTTGCCATAATTGGTAAGCAGCTCTTTAAGCTGTGCTTTATCATGTGACATCAGTCCGGGATTTTTTGCCGGATAATGAAGCGGATCCTGCAATCTTCCGACAGGGATATTGTTTTTATAGAAATACTGAAAATCCTCCGGGGAAAAATATAAACCGACAGCAATTCCCTGTTTCCTGAAAGCATCAAGGATCTCCCGCATTATATCTCTTTTAAAAGGAGTTTTCATGATATTGAAATCAGTAGTTTTTGTATCCCACATACAGAAGCCTGAATGATGCTTGGATGTGAAAACCACATATTTCATTCCTGCAAGTTTTGCCAGTATTGCCCACTCTTCAGGATCAAACTTTTTTGGATTGAAGGTTGCCGGCAGGTCATTTATAAACCTTGTAAGATAATCCTGCGAAGCTCCTGCCATGGAGTGACTTATAACTGCACCTACCTGTGAGTCCATGCTCCAGTGAATGAACATTCCGAATCCCATGTCTATAAACCACTGTTCCCGTTCAGGCTTATTTGATGTCTGTTGTCCGTATAGTGCTATTGAGATCACTATGGACAACGCTAAAGAACAGAATCGCTTCATATTTAGGTTATTGAATTAAACTTAACCGGATCAGGCTATGATCCTTTAATAAATTTATGGGGGATGAATTTATTACCCTGTGTTTTAAGGACCTTCAGAACCTCTCTTTTAATACGGACAGTTACTCTTCCTTCTGAATTTACAGGTTCTCCGTCAATATGCATCCTGGTTTCATCAGACTCTATAATAATCTCCTTGTCTGTCTTTATATGCTCAACATACTTTGAGTTGTAGATTCTTTTCGTGAATAGTCTGATAACGAAAACAGGACCGAAAATTTTCGGGAATGGCTTTATCAGAATAAGGTCGATGATTCCGTCATTTGGTCTGGCATCGGGAGCAATGAAGGCATTATTCCCGAACTGCCTGGTATTGGCTACTGTGACCACAAACAGATTTTCTGATAGTATTTTTTCACCTCCGCACCAAATCGTAACAGGAAATGGCCGCAGCTGGATAAATGTTTTCAGTGTAAGATATACATACGGAAAGAATCCTCTTAGTTTAAGATCGTTGAATGAATGTGCTACAAAGCTGTCAAGTCCGATACCGGCTACATTCAGGCACATATGCCCGTTGACATCAATAACATCAATCGGCATAACCTCCGATTTCCTGATATTTGACATCAGGGTATTGACATTAATCTTAAAGCCGAATTCTCTTGCAAAGCCATTACCAGATCCGAGTGGCAACACGCCAAGGATCTTTTCAGTTTCTACCAGTTTTGTTGCCACTGAGTGTACTGTTCCATCGCCACCTGCCGCAATGAATATATCATGTTTATCAAAGTGTTGGCCGATAATTGATTCAGTATCTGCTTTGCTAAGTGATTTTATAGCATCAAGATCCCTGCGGAGATCAAGACCGAGGGAAACAATATAGTTAACCGGTGTAACGCCGGAATCGGGATTGATAATGAAAAGTGGTTTGCTTCTATTTTCTGCCGCCGGCATCTTCATGCCCAAATGTAAGCAAGTTTTTTCAAACTAGCCCATAAAGGGATATTTATAATCGGTTGCAGGAATGAGAGTTTCCTTCACTGTTCTCGGACTGACCCATCGCGTAAGGTTTAGATGACTGCCAGCTTTATCGTTTGTCCCTGAAGCACGTGCTCCGCCGAAAGGCTGCTGGCCCACCATGGCCCCTGTAGGTTTATCGTTTATATAGAAGTTACCTGCAGCATAACGCAATATCCTGCATGCCGTTATCATGGCATATTTGTCGTTGCTGAAAATTGCACCGGTAAGTCCGAATGGAGAAGTTTCATCACACAATTTCAGGGTCTCTTCAAATTTATTGTCATCATAGATATAAATGGTCATCACCGGGCCAAATATCTCCTCCTCCATTGTTATGAAATGAGGATTTGTTGTAACAATGAGTGTTGGTTCAATAAAATATCCTTTTGATTTGTCCCCTTTTCCGCCTGCAATTATTGTTGCTTCCTCCGAGGCTTCTGTCTTCTTTATATAGTCCATTATTCTGTCAAAGGCCGGTTCGTCAATCACAGGATTTAAGAAACATGTAAAATCCATCACATCCCCTGTTTTTATCTCAGAAATTGCTTTAACCAGGAGGTTCCGGGTTTCATTCCAGAGTGATGCCGGTATATATGCACGTGAAGCTGCAGAACACTTCTGCCCCTGGTACTCGAAGGCGCCTCTTATTATTGCGGTTGCAAGCTCTTTAACAGATGCTGATGAATGGGCAAAGATAAAGTCCTTGCCACCTGTTTCCCCAACAATCCTGGGGTATGATTTGTATCGTGAAAGGTTATCTGAAATATCCTTCCATAAAGAATTAAATGTGGCATTTGATCCTGTAAAATGAATCCCTCCAAGATCTTTATGCTTCAGAACAATACTGCTTATAAGTGCACCGGAGCCCGGAACAAAATTGATTACACCTGCAGGAAGTCCGGCCTCCTCAAGGATCTTCATAAAGTAATAATTTGAAAGAAGGGATGTTGACGCAGGTTTCCATAAGGTGGTATTGCCCATAAGTGCAACGCTTGTATTGAGATTTGATGCTATAGCGGTAAAATTGAAGGGAGTGACTGTATAAACAAATCCTTCCAGCGGTCGGTACTCAAGCCTGTTGATAGTCTCGTTCTCTGAAATAGGTTGATCCATATAGATCATTGATGCGAAAAAGTTATTAAATCTGAGGTAGTCAATAACTTCACATGCAGAGTCGATCTCAGCCTGAAATACATTCTTACCCTGCCCGAGCATGGTTGCGGCATTCAGCTTATACCTGTATTTCTTAGAGATCAGTTCAGCAGCCTTTGCCATTATTGAAGCCCTCTCCATCCATGAGAGTATCATCCATTCCTTTTTGGCTTCATTAGCCGCGTTTATAGCCATCTCTACCTCCCTTGCAGAAGCCATATGGTATTTACCAAGTGGATTTTTATGATCTGAGGGATTTATCACATTCCCTGTTTTGCCGGTGCGGATCTCCTTTCCACCGATTATCAGCGGAATGTCAACGATACTGTTTCTTTGCCTGTTAAGTTCTTCCTCAAGCAGAAGTCGTTCTTCACTTCCCGGTTTGTAAGTGTAAACGGGTTCGTTTTTAGGTTCCCTGAAATTATATATGGCATTGTTCATGTTTATTACTAAGGATTTTGATTATTATAGTTTATACTACTC